>Ga0310916_10000468_pt1 | contig 22278 bp, 19 predicted proteins | sample GREbulkMGLF176_FD_203444 | JGI IMG/M metagenome (GOLD analysis project Ga0310916, IMG submission 203444) | Lab enrichment of tropical soil microbial communities from Luquillo Experimental Forest, Puerto Rico - GRE.bulkMG.LF176 | ecosystem: Environmental > Terrestrial > Soil > Tropical forest >...
CTTCGTGCAATTCGCGCACGGCACGCCGCGCAGCGAGATCTGGCGCGGCTTGCACGGCGCCGCGACGCTGCTCGCCGATTGCGGGAAAATCTGCATTGCGCTGAGCGAGGACATCGACCCGACCAACGCCGACGCGGTGTTCTGGTCGCTCGCCTACCGCTCGAACCCGATCGAGGACGTGCATATCGCTCCCCACCGCTCCGCCGGGCACGGGCCGAAATCCCGACCGCGTGAAGAAGACTCAGGGTTGCTCATCGATGCGACGCTGAAACATTCGGCGCCGCCGCTCGCTTTGCCGGCGCGCGAATTCATGGAGCGGGCGCGCGCGATCTGGCAGGAGCTTGAGCTGCCCGCGCTTACCCCGCAGCCGCCATGGCACGGCTATTCGCTCGGCGATTGGTCGCAGCGCTGGGACGTCTACGCGGAGCGCGCCGTTGCCGGCAAATGGCAGCAAAGCGGCGAGGAAACGTTCGCGCGCCGACGCGCCGGCTTAACCCCGGAAACGCCGGTGCGCGAGGTCGAGGGGAAGGATGGATAGTTCACGTTGAGTGAAACCCACGACTGACCGCAGCAAAACTCCGCTCATTCCCGCCCCCGCTTCCGCGGGGGTAAACTCCAGCGGGAATCCACGACTTCGTGTCCCGGGCGAGCGAAGCGAGACCCGAGACCTCGAGACCCGATCTGCCGTCCTGGGTCCCCGCAACGGGGTCCCCGCGACGCGAGCGTCGCGGGGTGCCCCGCGCGGGGACGAGCGGGAGAGAGTGCTTTGAAACGTCACACCACCACGGTCAGCCGCTTCGCCGCCCGCGTGACCCCGGTGTAGAGCCAGCGATCGCGGTTGTCCGGGAATGCGCCGGACTCGTCGAACAGCACCACGTCGTCCCATTGCGAGCCTTGCGCCTTGTGGACGGTCAAGACGTAGCCGAAGTCGAACTCGTCGTAGGGTTTGCGCGCCGGCCAGTCGAATTCTTCGATGGTGCCGGTGAAGCATTCCGGCCGAACCGACACCTTGATCATCCTGTCACTCAACTCCTCGTCGGGCTTGAGCCGCATGCGGATGATTTGCCGTCGCGCCTTCGGGCGTTCCTTCACCACCCAGAGGCCGCCGTTGAACAATCCCTTGCGCCGGTTGTTGCGCAGGCAGACGAGCTTGTCGCCCGCCATCGGCAATGCATCGGCAAAACCGCGACGCTCGCGCAGGCGCGCGTTGTAGGCGCGCCGCGTCGCGTTGCGGCCGACGAGAATCTGGTCGGCGCCGATCACGCGCGCGGGATCCAACGCGTCGCGCCGCACCACCTCGCTCTTGCCATAGCGGCCCTCCGGCAACGTGTTGCCGGCCCGAATCATCATCGACAGCCGCACGATCGGGTCGTCCTGGGCCTGCCGGTGCACCTGCGTGAGCATGGCGTCGGGCTCGGCGTCGGTGAAAAAGCCGCCGCCTTGGATTGGCGGCAGTTGCGCGGGGTCACCGAGCACCAACAGCGGCACGCCGAACGACATCAGGTCGCGCGCGAGCTCGGCATCGACCATCGAGCATTCGTCGATGACGATAAGCCTAGCCTTGGAGGCGGGCGCCTCGCCCCACAGCTCGAAGCTCGGCGTCTCCTCGCCGCTTTCGCGCGCCTTGTAGATCAGGCTGTGGATGGTGGCGGCGCCCTGGCAACCCTTGCTGCGCATCACGCACGCCGCCTTGCCGGTGAAGGCCGCAAACAGAACCTTGCCGTCGACGCCCTCGGCGAGGTGCTTGGCGAGCGTGGTCTTGCCGGTTCCGGCATAACCGAAGAGGCGAAAGATCGAGGCGCGCCTGCGCGCGCCTTTGAGCCAATTCGAAGCCGCGGTCAGGGCGGCATCTTGGTGCGGCGTGAAGATCGGCATCGGCGACCAAAGCGGCGGTCCGCGAGCATAAAGAACAGAACGGGAACACCTGTCAAGGCACGAGTCCGCTGCGTGGACCCCGTGTGGTCCGCGCATGGGCGCGATTGCGCGGCATCACGCGAAGAAGAATCGTACGGTCGAGGCCGCGGCGAGCGCCGCGCCTAGGGTCGCGAGCAGATAGCTGAGCCAGGACGACGCGGCCGGCGCTGCGGGAGCGGCCGCAAGATCGAGTTCGTTGACCTCGTTGGGGTCGACCATTTTCACCCCATTCGCCGGGACGGTCGGCGTGATGTCATCCGCCGCACGCTGTTCACCCGCTGCGCCCTGCGCGCCGGCGCCGGCGGTATCGGGAAGAACGAGCCAAGCGGCGGCCGCGGCTGCCACCGGGCTTTCGTCGCGACCGACCTCCTCGTTGAGCGCGGGGACAAGACCTGCCGCTTTTTTCGAGCCGGAATCGGCTGCCTGCGCCTGCATGGCTGGCGTCGCCGGGTTCGTCTGAGCGGGAGCTTGCGAGGCTTGTCGCTCGGCTTTTGCGCGCGCCTTCTCATCTGCGCGCGCCTTCTCATCGTGCCGTGCCGCGCGGCTTACTTTCTTGCGCGGCGGCCGCGCCGCCGGGTCGGCCGCCTCCTGCGGCTGCGCCACAACAGGGCACGGGTAGCGATCGTTATCGCACGCCTGTGCGCCCGTCACCGACAGCCCCGCGAGCACCCCGGCGCCGGCCATCGCAATTGCCAAACTGCGTAGGGTCAGCATGCCTCCCTCCTGTCGCGAAGGTGGATGCGAATATCACGCGTTGGCGGGATGGCCTCACATTGACGCAAATGGGGAATTGTTCGCTCAATCCGGAGTCGCAAAGGCGGCGGTTCGACGGCGCCCGCTCAGGCGTATAATGACGCAACGGAGGCGATCATGAACGAAGACGTGTTCAACACGAGCATTCGCAAGTTTCTCAAGACGCTGGGGGTGAGCGCCCAGCGCGAGATCGAGAAGGCGGTCCGCCAGGCCTTGGCGGAAGGCAAGCTCAAGGGCAACGAAAAATTCCCCGCCAGGGCTACGGTCACGCTCGGCGGGATCGGCTTCTCACACGAGATCAAAGGCGAGATCGAGCTGGAGTAGCGCCATCGATGGCATCTGCGCCCCGCCGCTCGCGTCCCGTCAATCCACCGTCACGCCGCTCGCTTTGATCGGCCCGGCCCACTTCTCGATCTCGCTCTTGACGAACTGGCCCAGATAGTCCGGCGTGGCGCGGTCCTCGGGCACGATCACGGCGCCGAGCCCTTCGAGCCGCTCCTTCACCGCCGGCGTCTTCATCGCCTCTACGGTGGCGTGGTTGAGCGTCTTGACGACATCGGCCGGTGCGTTCTTCGGAAGGAAGATGGCGTTCCAGGTATAGGCCTCGAGATTCGGCGTGCCCTGCTCGAGACCGGTCGGCACGTCCGGCAGCGCGCTCGAGCGCTCCTTGGTCATGATCGCGATCGCCTTCACCGTGCCGCCGTCGATTTGCGGTTTCGCGGTGCTGACGACCTCGCACAAATAATCGATGCGGCCGCCTTGGAGATCCTGCATGGCGGGACCGGTCCCACGGTAGGGCACGTGCGTTATGTCGACGCCGATGAGGTAGTTGAGCAGCACGCAGCCGAGATGGGTCGCCGAGCCCGCGCCGGCTGAACCGTATTGCATCTTGCTCTGGTTGGCCTTGGCGTAGGCGATGAATTCCTTGAGGTTGTTCACCGGCAGGTCCTTGCGCGCAATGAGCACGATGGGCACCTCGGCGATGAGCGCAACCGGCGTGAAATCGGTCGTCGTGTCATAGAGCGGCTTCTTGTACATGGTCTGGCTCTGCGCGTGGGTACCCACGGTGCCGAGCACGAAATTGTAGCCGTCGGGCGCGGCATCGGCGACGCGCTTGGAGCCCGTCATGCCGCCCGCGCCGCCGACGTTCTCGACCACGACCTGCTGGCCGAGGATCTCGCCCATGCGGTGCGCCATGACGCGGCCGAGCACGTCGGTTGGACCGCCGGCCGCGAACGGAATGATCATGGTCACCGGCCGCGCCGGATAGGTCTGTGCCAGCGCCGTACTCGTGAGCGCAAGCAGGACTCCGCACGCCGCGCCGGATAAACGCTTGAGCATTGGGCTCCTCCCTCATTGCGCGCAAGATTTGTCCTTCCGCCGGATCGTGGTCAAGCCGCGGCTTGACGCAGCGCTTACACGGGCTTGTGACCGACGAGCGGGCCGCGTAAGAGGCAGGCTCTCGGAGTTCTCGTCATGCCCAAGGTCCGCCAATGCCGATAACCCGCGTCGCCGTTGCCGGCCTCGGCGCCATCGGCCGCGTGCTCGCGCGCAAGCTCTCCGCCGGCATGGGGGACCTCACGCTCGCTTGTGCGGCGGCGCGTGACCATGCCAAGGCGCGGGCTTGGCTCGATGCCGAGCGCATCACGTGTCCTTTGGTCGAGCCCGAGGCGTTTCCGGCCCATGCCGATCTTGCGGTCGAATGCACCCCGGCTTGCGTGCTCGAGCGAATCTGCCGGCCGATGCTGGAGGCGGGAAAACAGGTGATGGTGCTCTCAGTCGGCGCGCTGTTGCCGCGGCCCGACCTGATCGAGCTCGCGAAAGCGCGGGGAGGTCAGATCATCGTGCCGACCGGGGCGCTGCTCGGACTCGATGCCGTCACCGCCGCGGCCGAAGGCCGGATTCATTCCGTGCGCATGATCACCCGCAAGCCGCCGCGCAGCCTTCTGGGCGCGCCTTATCTCGATGCCAACGGTATCTCGCTCGAAGGGCTCAACGGGCCCAAGCTCGTGTTCTCCGGCACAGCGCGAGAGGGAGCGGCGGGATTTCCCGCCAATGTCAACGTGGCGGCGGCGCTGGCGCTGGCCGGTATCGGACCCGACCGCACGATGATGGAAATCTGGGCCGACCCTTCGGTCGAACGCAACTGCCATACCGTCGAGGTCGACAGCGACTCGGCGCGCTTCACTCTCGCGATCGAAAACATCCCCTCGGAAAATCCCCGAACCGGACGGATCACGGCGCTCTCGGTCGTCGCGGCTCTGCGCAAGCTCAAGACGCCGCTGCGAATTGGAACTTGAGTTAACCCTTGCCTAACGGGCGAAATGCTGCCCCCTTGCCGGTACGCTCCGGCTCGAGGCGTGTCGGTGGCCCCCCACCACTCGCGTAAATGGTTCGATTTATTGCAAAATTTAAGGGTACCCGAGTTCCGCGGGACCGTGCTTCGGCCATAATCTTAGCCCCAAACGCGGCGATCATCCGGGGTGGTGCGACAACGGAAGGGGGGCCACCAACCGCCATCTCTGTGGCAGAACCGTGAACCCAACGGTAGCCGCTTGCGACTAACTTCACGAGTCCGACCGTCCGAAACCGATGCAATCGACATCAGACGAGGTGCTCATCGGACGGATCGCGAACGGCGATCGGCTCGCCATGCAGGTGCTGTATGCGCGGCACCACGTGCGTGTGTTTCGGTTCGTAGTACGTCTCGTTCGGAATGAGGCCACGGCGGAGGACGTGATCAGCGAGGTGTTCCTCGACGTGTGGCGTCAGGCTGGTCGGTTCGAAGGGCGCTCGGCGGTGTCGACGTGGATGTTGGCCATCGCCCGCTTCAAGGCCCTCTCGGCGCTCAGGCGCCGGCCGGACGAGGAGTTGGACGAAGAGACCGCAGGCGCCATCGAGGATCCGTCGGACGATCCCGGGACCGCGCTGGAGAAGAAGGACAAGAGTGCAATGCTCCGGAAGTGCCTTACGGGACTTTCGGCCGAACATCGGGAGATCATCGACCTCGTGTACTACCACGAGAAATCGGTCGAAGAAGTAGCCGAGATCGTCGGCATCCCGGAGAATACGGTCAAGACGCGCATGTTCTACGCGCGCAAGCGGCTGGCGGAGCTGCTCAAATCGGAGGGAATTGAAAGAGGTTGGCCATGAACGCGATCAACAAAGAGCCAGAGCGCCATGAGATCGAAGCTCTGCTGCCGTGGCACGCGGCAGGGACGCTCAGCCGCCGCGACGCCGATCGCGTCGAGCAAGCGCTCGCAGGCGACCGCGAACTCGCGCGGCGCTACGATCTCGTCCGCGAGGAGCTTGCGGAGACAATCCACCTCAACGAGACGCTCGGTGCGCCGTCGGCGCGCGCCATGGAGAAGCTGTTCGCCGCCATCGACGCCGAGGAGGCGCGCTCGCCGCGCCGGCAGCGCTCGTTCGACCTCGGCGGCCGCATTTCGGAGTTCCTCTTGAGCCTCACTCCGCGCACGCTGGCCTGGTCGGCGACCGCCGCCGCGGTTGCGATCCTGGTGCAGGCGGCCGTGATCGCAACGGTTGTGGTCAAGGACCAAGGCGTTCCGAGCGGGCCCTCGCTCGCGAGCGCGCCCAGCGACGGCTCCTTTGCCGTCGTGCGCTTTGCCCCGCAAGCGACCGCGAACGACATCACCAACTTCCTCGGCGCCTACAAGGCCACGGTGGTCGAGGGACCGCTGAATATGGGCGGCCAGCTCTATCGCATCCGTCTCTCCGAAACCAAGCTGCCGAAGGACGAGGTCGGCAAGATCGTTCGGCAAATGCAAGCCGAATCGAAGGTCGTCGGCTTCATCGCCGCGAGGGAGTAAGGCCAAGCGGGTGACAGGGCGCATTGCGGCCGTTCGAAACGGCCGCTTTTGATCTGCTGCTGCCGACACCCAAACCGGGCGACCAGAAGACGCCGGGCATGCCGTTGCGGCAAGGCACGGACCGCAACCACGCGTGACCTCGCTCCCAACGACACCGACCCCCAATTCCGGGATGCGCAGTGGGGCAATCTTGTCGCCCAAGCTGGCGAGGAGCGGGAGGACGGCCAGCTATTCTGGCTGCGGGCCGGGTAATCAGCTGAAATTGCACGTATTTTCCTCCCGGAGCGTGGCCGCGGGGGCGAAAAACGGGGGCAAAAAATTACCTCCGGAACCCCCAAAATCGGCTTGAACCTTTTGGCGACTTGCGGAGACTAATAGGCGAACAGGCCGACAAGGCCGGAATTACAGCCCCGATCGGCGCTCACGCCCCCCCGATCCCCTGCGCCGATCAACGCGACCCGCCCGGATTTCCCCGTCCGGGCGGGTCAGTTTTTGGCCGATGCCTCACGCTTCCTCTTTGGCCACGCGCAAGCGAATTCGCTTGCGGTCTCGCCGCTGCCGCGCGTGCGCCTCGCAGAGGGACTATGATGTCGAGCGATTCGGTGTGTGTGTAATTCGGGCACAACCGATGCCTGCGAAAAGTGCGTCGTTGTTTATGCGTGCTCCTGACGACACGATCACACGTTGCAGCGAGCGTTGCGACATCTATGTCGACACGGCTACCAGGGCATGCACTCGACGAGGTCGCCCAGAAATGGCGCGCCCTTGCCGACCGTCGGTGCGCACATTTTTTCGAGCTCTATTACAGCGGGCGCTGGAAGCATTACTACAGCGAGGGGCAATTCCTTTATCGTATGCGCGAGGCCATCCGATTGAGCGAGCGATGGGCCGAGATCGCGCCGCCGCCGGCGGATGACGCGGCGGCCGAGCACGCTCAGGGCGCCGATAGGGCTCAGCGCACGGCGGCCTGAATTGCCGCCTTCGCGTGGCCTCGCATCGCGCGCAAGCCGGACGTCATAATCGTTACCCCGGGCGCTTCCGACCCGCCGCGCCATTCCCTATGGTTCACCTTCGCTTCATCCCGCCCTCAGATCGATAACATGTGACATGACCAGCGCCCTGTTTTCTCCCATCAAGCTCGCCGATCTCGAACTCGCCAACCGCATCGTCGTCTCGCCCATGTGCCAATACAGCGCCGACGACGGCGTGGCGTCCGACTGGCACATCAACCACCTCGGCATGCTGGCCAATTCCGGGGCGGCGCTGGTCGTGGTCGAGGCGACCGGCATCGAGCGGCGCGGCCGCATCAGCCACGGCTGCCTCGGGCTCTATTCGGACGATTGCGAAGGGGCGCTTGCGCGCGTGATCGCCCACTGCCGCCGCTATGGCACGGCGAAGCTCGGCATCCAGCTCGCCCATGCCGGGCGCAAAGCCTCCGCGCGCCGTCCATGGGAGGGCGGCCAGCCGCTTGCACCGGGAGAGGATGCTTGGCGGACGGTCGCTCCGTCCGCCATTGCATTCGGCCCCGATTGGCCGGTGCCGCACGAGATGACGGCGGCGGACATGGAGCGCGTGCGCGACGCCTTCGTCGACGCCGCCAAACGCGCGATCCGCGCCGGCATCGACGCCATCGAGCTGCACGGAGCGCATGGCTATCTCCTGCACAGCTTTCTCTCGCCGATTTCCAACAAGCGCAGCGACGGTTATGGCGGCTCGCTCACGGCGCGCATGCGCTATCCGCTCGAAATCGCGCGGGCCGTGCGCGCGGTCATGCCGCGAGGCATGCCGCTGGGCGCGCGCATCACCGGCAACGATTGGGTTGAGGGCGGATTGACGCCCGACGATGCGGCCAGCTTCGCAAAGGCGCTGAAGGCGGCGGGGCTCGATTTCGTCTGCATTTCCTCGGGCGGCATCAGCGCCGACACGCGGCCCACCTTGGTCGCCAATACCAACGTGCAATTCGCCGAAAAGGTCAAACGCGAGGCTGGCATCGCCACGCGCACGGTCGGGCTGATCGCCACGCCCAAGCAGGCCGAGGCGATCATCGCCGAGGGCAAGGCCGATATGGTGGCACTCGCGCGTGCCATGCTCGACGACCCCCATTGGGGCTGGCGGGCGGCGCATGTCCTCGGCGCCGAGGTCGCCCGCCCCAAACAATACCAACGCGCCGCGCCGAAGGTCTGGGCGGGGGCGGCGTTCCGCGATTGAGCGCGCGCCGTATCGCCGGCGGGGATAACGATCGCCGGACCGACGCCCGCACACGCCTCGAATCATTCTCGCGATGGACCCATTCGTCTTTGCCGCCGTGCTGTTCGCCGCCGCCTGCCATGCCGGGTGGAACGCGACCATCAAGCGCGGGCTCGATCCGCTGGCGACGACGGTCTTGATTTCGATCGGCGCAGCGATTGTTTCGGCCGCGTTCCTGCCGGTCGTCGGCTTGCCGGCGGCCGCCGCCTGGCCATGGTGCGGCGCATCGGTGCTCATCCATCTCGTCTATTTCGCCGCGCTGATCGAGAGCTACCGCGCCGGCGACATGGGGCAGGTCTACCCGATCGCACGCGGGTCAGCGCCGCTGATGACCGCTATCGCGACCACGTCGTTCATCGGCGAGCGCCTCGGCCCGCTCGGCTGGAGCGGCATCCTTCTGCTGGTGGCCGGGGTCATATTGCTGTCCCTGCGTGGTGGTCGCGATCTCGCGCGGCTCGACAAAAAGGCGGTCGGGTTCGCCTTGTTCACCGCGGTGACGATTTGCGCCTATTCGGTGGTGGACGGCGTGGGCGCGCGGCACGCCGGCAGCCCCAATTCTTATTCGGTCGCGCTCTTCGTGGGCATTGGTCCGGTCATGGTGGTCTACGCGCTCGCCCGCCGCGGGCGCGACGTGATCGCCGCGATGGGGCGCCACTGGGGCCTCGGCCTTGCCGGCGGCACGCTGCAGCTCGGCTCTTATGGCATCGCGATTTGGGCGATGACGGTCGCTCCGATCGCTATCGTGGCGGCATTACGCGAAACCAGTGTCCTGTTCGGCGCGGCGATCGCCATCGTTTTTCTCAAGGAGCCGCTTCGTGCGGGCCGTGTCGCGGCGGCATTGATGATCGTCGTTGGGTTGACGTTGATCCGGCTCTATTGAGCGTTTGTCACGGCCGCGACGCGGACGCAAAGGCGTAAGGTTCTTGGCGCGCGGCGCGGACACCGCATGTTCACGAGCTTTGCGGGAGCAGGTGCTGCAGGCCGATCTCACGCAGCCGCTCGAGATCCTCGGGCAGGTCCACGTCCCACAGCGTGACCGGTTCTTGCCAGGTCAGACCGAGCGTTCTGAGGCGGCGGCGGGTCTCGGCCATCACGCTTGGTGCGCTCCAGTGCATGTCTGAAAACAGCGCATGCGCGGGCGCGCGCATGCCGATCAGCGCGTAGCCGCCGTCCTCGGTCGGAATGACCACCGCATCGCCGCCGCGCAGAACGTTCGCCGCCGCGCGCAGATGGTCGGACGTGAGTGCCGGGCAGTCGGTGCCGATCACCAGCGCCGGCGCATTTGCCGCCGCAATCGCAGCCAGCATCCGCGTGCCGAGATCGCCGTCGCTCTGGCGCGCGAGCGCAACGCCAAGATGCGCACCGATCGCCTGAAACAGCGGGTGACTCTCATCGGGCGTCGCCCACAAGGTCACCGGGCCGATGACGGCAGCACATGCGGTTGCAACCGCGCGCTCCACCAGGCGTGCCTGCAACAAGGCGGCGCCGGCGGCGCCGAGCGCGGGAATGAGGCGAGTTTTGGCGAAGCCCGGGAGCGGGGCCTTGGCGAGCACCGCGACGGCGACCGGCTCATTCATAGCCATATCGCTGCGCGAGCTTTTTCGGATCGGCACCGAAGAAATAGGCGAGCCGCAGCCGCCACATCAGGACCATCGTGTTGAGCACGCCGTGCTTTTCCCAGCGCCGACCGGAGGTGGTCACGCGTTCGCGCAGGCACAGCGGCCGGCTCACGCGCTTGAGGCGCTTGCAGAGCGCGATGTCTTCCATCAGCGGGATTGGGGGAAAACCACCCGCCGCCTGGAATGCCGCGCGGCGCACGAATATCGCCTGGTCGCCGGTCGCAATCCCGGTGAGCCGCGAGCGGATGTTCATGAGCCAGGCAACGACGATCAGCAGCGGTGACCGGCCCTCGATCTTGACGTCGAACCGGCCCCAGGAACGGCCGGACCGTTCGAGGCCGTTGAGCACGACGAGGTCGGCATCGGCCGGCAGGCGCGTATCGGCGTGAAGGAAAAGCAATACGCCGCCGGAGGCTTTCTCGGCCCCCGCGTTCATCTGCAGCGCACGTCCGCGCGGCGCCAGGATGACGCGGTCGGCACGCGGGCGCGCGCGCTGGATGGTGGCGTCGCGGCTGCCGCCGTCGACCACGATCACGTCGGTGCCGAGCGCCCGCAGATCGGAAAGCCGATCGAGCGCCGCGGCGATGCCTTCACCTTCGTTTAGCATGGGGATGACGATCGAGAGCTTCGACATGGAGCAATGGTCTCGCCCGCGTGCGGCTTCTGCAACGCCGGCCGGATCAAAGCGGGCTCGCCGCCGCCTCCTTCAGCGCGCCGCCGCAGCTCGATCCCTGACCTGCGGTGCAGCCATAGCAATGGCCGCCGACCCGGATGGGTCGACCCTCGATCTCGGCGTCCAGCAGATCGGACAAGTGCAGGCGCTCGCGCGCGTCGTGTTTGAGCGGCAGATCGAGCATCTGATTGAAGTCGCAGTCATAGATATAGCCGCGCCAGTCGACCGAAATCAGGTTTCGGCACATCACGTGGTCGAGATTGGCGTCGAGGTGCGCGCCCCGCAGCAGGTCGAGGTAGCGATCGAACTCGCCGTTGGCAATAAGGATCGCGCCGAAACGCTGGATCGGCATGTTGGCGAGCGCATAGAGCCGGTTGAAAGCGACGCCGTAGTGCTCGCCGAGCACGCGTTTGTAGTCGTCCTCGAGGGTCTGCTGCGGCGGCGGCAGCGATGACCCCTGGGGATTGTAGACGAGATTGAGCACGAGCCCGGTTTCGTCGCGCCCATAGCCCAGCCTGTTGAGGGTTTTTAGGCCGCGGATGGACGCGTCGAACACGCCCTTGCCGCGCTGGCGGTCGACATTCTCTTCGAGATAGCAGGGAAGCGAAGCGACGATCTCGACCCGCTCGCTAGCGAGAAACTCGGCGAGGTCCTCTTGGCCGGCCACTTCGAGCACCGTGAGATTGCAGCGATCCATCACGCGCACGTCCATGGCGCGCGCCGCGCATACCAACCTGCGAAAGTGCGGGTTGAGCTCCGGCGCGCCGCCGGTGATGTCGAGGGTGGGCAGGCGTTTTTTCGCAAGGAAGGCGAGCACCGCGTCGATCACCTCGCCCGACATTTCCTCGCTGCGGTTCGGGCCGGCATTGACGTGGCAGTGCACGCAGGACTGGTTGCAGCGATAGCCGATATTGACCTGGAGCGTGTCGAGCCGGCCCCGCCGAATCGGCGGAAAGGCAATCTCACTGAGTCGCGGCCAGGTATCGCGCATCGCGCTCGCTCGATTTTCGCAACGCAGATTCGCATACCTTGTCGCGCGCGTCATGTCGACTGGCGCGGCTCGCGCACAAAATCGCGTGAGTGATATTTGGCCGCGGGGAAGCGCGAAACGAGTTTACATGGCGCACGCCCGCGGCAGGGACCGGTTCCTTGCGTGCTTCGCGTCGCACTGCAGCCGCGACGCGAGCGAGCGGTCACTTCGCGCGTGCCGGCGCCGCCACCGCGGTTCCGTCGTCCACGCCGACGCGGCCGAAGCCCGGGAGCTTCACGGCGGGATGGCGTAGATCGAGACCAGCGACGAGGCCGAGGACGTTAACCTCGACGCCCTCGACCCAACCGACCTTGACGCCGAGGAGACCCCACAGCGAGGCTTCGATGCCTGTGCCGCTGTCGGTCAGCCCGACATAGGGGTAGGCGCGGAAGTCCTTGCCCACCGCATTTGCCGGCAGCGTGGTCTCGAGCTCCGGCACGGCGCGCAACACGGTGGCGGTGAAGGTGTTGCTGTTCGGTCCCGGCCACATGCGATAGTCGCCGAAATGGCTGTGGCCATAGACTGCGATCGCCGCCTTGACCTTTGGAATGAGCGCCGCCGCCGCGGGTCCGCGCACGTCGACGAGCACGCGCGGGGTGTCGCCGAACCAGCGACCGTCCGGCGCCCAACCGTTGGTGCGCACCGGTTGGCCCCAGCCCACCACGTCGTAGCGGCTCCAGCTGCTGGCGTTTTCGGGCTTGAACACGACCCAGCTGTGGACGGCGAAAATGCCTTTCCAGCGGCCGGTGCGACCGGTGAACACGAGCAATCGTGCATCGCGGTCGGCGTCCGCCGGCGGCAGCATGCCGACGCTCGACCAGTCGGCGTCGCGGAAACTGGCGGGACGGTCCTTGCCGGCATAGAGCGCCGCGTGAACCGCAAGGGGAAGAAGGAAGAGGATGAGAATTCCGACCAGCACTTTTCGAACGGCGGGGCGCATGGATTTGGAATGAGACCGGGCTTCGGACCGAAATATGGCGTGTGCCACCGCGCCTGCACAATGGCGATGCGGCATACCGGCACATTAAAAGCACGCAACGTGTGACGAAAGCGGCCCATGGCGCCTCGATTCCCGCCGGAGTTCACCCCACGACAGCGGGGGCGGGAATGAGCGGAGTTGATGCGCGCGCATCAGCGCGCGGCGGCGAGTGCAGCCCGCACGATCGCCTCGCCGGCCGCGGTGAGGTCGTCGAGCGTCAATACCGGCCGGCGTGCGCGGATCTGCGGGCGGCGCACCTGGGGGACGTGCACGAATGCGATGAGGCGCGGCGCGCCGCTGCGGGCAGCCTCAGCCGCCCGCCAGCACAAATAGTTGCAAAGATAGGAGCCGGCATCATGGGACAGCGCGGCCGGCACGCCGGTCGCGCGTGCCGCCATCAAAAGCCGATGCGCCGGCGCTCGCAGCGACAGCGCCATCGGCGCCCCCGGGACGATGGTGGCGGCGACGGGGATTTGCCCGTCGGCGTCGGGCACCACGCGCGTGAGCACGTTGCGGGCGCGCGTTTCGATCCGCACGTGCTTGGTGCGTCCTGCCAGCCCGAACATGACGAAGACTTGCGGCTTTTCGCGCGCGATCAGCGCCGGAAGCTCCCGGTCCACCGCCTCGTAGCTGACGCGGAAGACATGCGCGACGCGACGGACATTGGCAAAAGCGGGGTGGCGCCGCCGCGCCAGCTCGACGGCCAGCGGCTCGGTGGGATTGAACGGAGCCCCGGGAAACGGCCCGAAGCCGGTGATGAGGATCGTGGCGGTCATTCGTCCGGTCTCAACGACGGAAAGATTTTCCGACGTGCGAGCGCCCCAGCATTTGGATGGTACATCGTATCGCGGATTGGAGTGAATGATGCGGCGTTGCGCGCGAGCCCTTGAATTAGACGCCCAGCGCGCTTGCAATCTCGTCGACCGCGACCGCCGCTGACATTCGCCCCTCGGCGACGGCGGCCTCGATGCGCGGAAGCTTCGCTTTGAGCGCCGGGTCGGATTTGAGGCGCGCGAAGACGCGGTCCTCGAGCATCGCCCACATCCATTTGACCTGCTGCTCGCGCCGCCGTGCGTCGAGCTCCCCGGCTTTGGTCATGCGGTCGCGATGGTCGAGAACGCTCCCCCACAGCGCGGCGACGCCGTCTCCGGTCAGCGCCGAATAGGTCACGACTGGCGGCGACCAGTTCGGCGAAGGCGGGTTGAGGATATGCAGCGCGGCGCGGTACTCGGCCGCGGCGGCCTTGGCGCGCTTGAGGTTGTCGCCGTCGGCCTTGTTGATCGCGATCATATCGGCGATCTCGACCACGCCCTTCTTGAGGCCTTGCAGTTCGTCGCCGGCGCCGGGCAGCATCAGCACCAGGAAAAAGTCGGTCATGTCGGCGACCATGGTCTCGGACTGGCCCGTGCCGATGGTCTCGACCAGCACCACGTCGTAGCCCGCGGCCTCGCAGATCAGCATCGACTCCCGCGTCTTCGCCGCGACGCCGCCGAGCGTGCCTGAGGCGGGAGAGGGGCGCACAAATGCATTGGCATCGCTAGCGAGCCGCGGCATGCGCGTCTTGTCGGCCAGGATCGAGCCGCCGCTGCGCGCGGACGATGGATCGACGGCGAGGACGGCGACCTGGTGGCCCTTGGCGGTGAGGAACGTGCCGAGCACATCGATGGTGGTCGACTTGCCCACGCCCGGCGCACCGGTGATGCCGACGCGGATCGCCTTGCCGGTTAAGGGCAGAAGCTCCTGCACCAGGCGGCGCGCCGCCTTCTGATGATCCGCGCGCCGGCTCTCGACCAGCGTAATGGCGCGCGCAATGACGGCGCGCTCGCGCGCGTGGATGCCGCGCGCCAGATCGGCAAGATCGGGAGTGGCGGCTCGGCGACGCGACGACATAGTTTTGCCCTAGAGCCGCGCCCGCTGGGCGCACGCGCGGCGGTGCCGCGGGCGTCGACCCGACCGATGTTCTATATGAATTTCAACGAGATAACTGGGCGCCACGGCGGATCATCCGCAACTGGTCAACGCTTGGTGAAGTTCGCTCGCCGCCGACTACGGCAGCGCGTTATTATAGCCACGGATGGGGTCGGGAGGGATTGCATGCGTCGACACGCGCGCGCGACCGCTTGGGCCTTATCTCTATTCGCCATCCTCGCCGCTAGTCCAAGTCACGCCGCCGATCTGATCTGGGAAGTCGAAAGCCCGTTCCGGTTCTTCAAGCCGACGCGCGCTTTCGCGCTGCACGAGGCCGCGTTCAACGCGGTGCGCGGCGATCCATCGCAGCCGCTCCCGGCGGACATCATCTGGCGCACCGAACGGGCGCTCAACGATCCCGACTGCCAGGATGCCTCGACGCCCGACCGCTGCGCGGCGACCGCCGGCAAGCGCTATCAGCAAAGCCGCCTCGGCTGGGCGGCTCAGACGCTGGGCGAGACCTGCTACGACAGCAACGGCCGTCCCCGCCGCTATTCTGCGCTCTGCGAGCGCAGATATTCCTGGGGCACGGCGAGAGAAGATTACGTTCGGCCCGAGGCGCACACGGTCGCGATCCGGATCGCGCCCCAGCAGCTTGGCAGCGCGAACGGCGAGTGCACTTGGAGCTGGCAGGCGCGCAAGGCCGGAAGCAAAACCGAGAGCAAGCGCATGGCCTGCGCCGACAAGCTCACCATCGCGCGTGTGCCCTACGCGCTCGATCGTACCCAGTCCGGCGTCTCGGTGACGGTCAAGCTGCCCGATGGGCGCGAGCTCGCCGAGCCGGAGGTGGTGGTCGACGACCTCTTCATCGTGGCGCTCGGCGATTCGTTTGCGTCGGGCGAAAGCAATCCGGATCGGCCGGTGCAGTTCAGCGCCGGGCGCGAGATGGTGTACGAGCCGTCCTTGCTGCGCGCCGGCCTCGCGTCGAAAGCGCCGGCCAAGCGTGCCACGCCGAGCTACGGGCTCGCCGCCAGCGACGATCGGTACAATCCCAGGGTGCTGCCGCGGCGCTTCATGGACGACGAGGCGGCCGAGCGCTTTTACGGCCTCGGTTCGCCCGAATTCCTGGCCGCATTCGACAAGGCGTCGGCGCGCTGGCTGAGCCGAGACTGCCATCGCTCGCAATACGGCTATCCCTTCCGTGTGGCGATCGAGCTTGCGCTCGAGAACCGCCATCGCGCGGTCACGCTCGCAAGCTTCACCTGCTCGGGCGCGGAGGTGACCGAAGGCCTGTTTCTCGACATGGCGGCGCGCGAGGGCGCAAGCGAGGTCCCCGGCGGCAAGGTTCGCGCGCAGCTCGACCAGTTGAGCGACCTCATCTGTCGTGGCCCCCGCTCGCAGAGCGCGAGCTATGCGCTGCCGACCTACTCCCATGGCAGCACTCGCATTTCGGCGCAAAGGATCATGAAAAGCTGGTGCCCGCCGCAATCGCGCAAGCGCGCGATCGATGTCGTGCTGATGTCGATCGGCGGGAATGACGTGGGCTTCAGCGCGCTCGCGGCCTATTCCTTGACCGAGAATATGGCCGACCTTGCGCCGATCGCCAGCCTGACCGGAAGCTCGAGCCGCTTCGGACCGCAGGTCGCGCGCGCTTATCTCGAGGTCCTGGACGAGCGCATGAAATCGCTCAAAGAGGCGTTACACGACGGATTCGGCGTCACGCCCTCGCGCGTCGTGCAAACGTCCTACGAGCCGATTCAATACGACGAGACCGGTTCGCTCTGCGGCGCGCAGCCGACGCTGGGCATGGACGTGCATCCTGGCCTCAAAATCAGCCGACAGCGCCTGCAGGAAACGGCGGATTTCATGCGTGATTTTCTCACGCGGCTCGAATGCATCAGCGGCAAGAACCGCGCGGGTTGCCCGGGCAATCTCGCGACCGGTGCCGGCACCGGCTTCACGCTGGTGACGGACCACATCCCGGAATTCGGCAAGCGCGGCTTGTGCGCACGCGATCCCAAGCACGCGCTCGCCGACGGCGTCGCCATGCGCGTGCCGCGCAAGCCGATGAACGGCGACGCCTTCAAACCCTATTCGCCGGCGGCGACGCTGCCCTACGCGCATCGCTGGCGCTTGTTCCGCACGCCGAACGACGCTTTCCTGGCGGCCAACACCCATCGGGACGGCACGCCCCTTTTCGATATCTTGCAGCCGGCCTATGCGGGGCTCTACAGCGGGGCGATCCATCCGACCGCCGAGGCGCATGCCATCGTCGCCGACCACGTGCTGCGGCACGTGCGTGCGATCGTGGACGCTCCTGATGCGAAGCGGGACGTGAGCAGCGTGCGCTGATCGGCAACGGATGTCGGCGATGGCAGCTTGGCGGAACCGCGAGATCACTCCGCCGCCTGCTGCCCGTGTCCCAGCCGCTGATTGAGCTTGTGAATGAGCGCCTCGGCCGCTTCCGCGATCACGGTGCCCGGCGGAAAGATCGCCTCGGCGCCGGCACGCTTGAGCTCGTCGTAGTCCTGCGGCGGCACCACGCCTCCGACCACGATCATGATGTCGTCGCGGCCTTCCTTGACGAGGGCGGCCTTGAGCTGTGGAACCAGCGTGAGATGCGCCGCCGCCAGCGAAGACACGCCGAGCACGTGAACGTCGTTCTCGACGCCCTGGCGCGCGGCCTCCGCTGGCGTCGCGAACAGCGGACCGATGTCGACGTCGAAGCCGAGATCGGCGAAGGCGGTCGCGATCACCTTTTGTCCGCGGTCATGGCCGTCCTGGCCGATCTTGGCCACCAAGATGCGCGGCCGGCGGCCTTCGTTCGTTTCGAATTCGGTGACGAGCTTCTGCACGCGCGCGACGGCTTCCGACATGGCGCCGACCTCCCGCTTGTAGACGCCGGTGATCGCCTTGATCTCGGCGCGATGCCGGCCGTAGACCCGCTCCAGCGCCAATGAGATTTCGCCCACGGTCGCCTTGGCGCGCGCGGCGTCGATCGCGAGCGCGAGCAGGTTGCCGTTGCCGCCGGCGGCGGTGCGGGTGAGCGCCGCCAAGGCGTCCTCGACCGCCTTGGGATCGCGCTCGCGCTTGAGGCGCGAAAGCTTGTCGATCTGCAGTTGCCTTACTGCGGCGTTGTCGACTTTGAGCAGGTTGACCTGCGCGTCCCGCTCGGGGCGATACTTGTTCACGCCGATGACCGCCTGTTCGCCGGCGTCGATGCGCGCCTGCGTCTTAGCCGCCGCCTCCTCGATGCGCAGCTTGGGCAGGCCGGCTTCGATCGCCTTGGCCATGCCGCCCATCTCTTCGACCTCCCGGATGTGGCCCCAGGCTGCCTTGGCGAGCTCGTAGGTGAGGCGCTCGACGTAGAACGAGCCGCCCCAGGGATCGATCATGCGCGTCGTGCCGCTCTCCTGTTGCAGCACGATCTGCGTGTTGCGCGCGATGCGCGCGGAGAAGTCGGTCGGCAGGGCGAGCGCTTCGTCCAGCGCATTGGTATGCAGCGACTGGGTGTGACCTTGCGTCGCCGCCATCGCCTCGATCGCGGTCCGCACCACGTTGTTGAATACGTCTTGCGCGGCGAGCGACCAGCCCGAGGTCTGGCAATGGGTGCGCAGCGACAGCGAGCGCGGGTCGTTCGGCTCGAACGGCTTCATCAGCTTCGCCCACAGCAGGCGCGCCGCGCGCATCTTCGCCACCTCCATGAAGAAGTTCATGCCGATCGCCCAGAAAAATGAGATGCGCGGCGCAAATTTATCGACATTGAGCCCGGCGCGGAGGCCCGCGCGCACGTATTCGACGCCGTCGGCAAGGGTGTAGGCGAGCTCGAGGTCCTGCGTGGCCCCGGCCTCCTGCATGTGGTAGCCGGAGACCGAGATCGAGTTGAATTTGGGCATGCGCGCCGCGGTGAAGGCAAAAATGTCGGAGATGATGCGCAACGACGGTTCGGGCGGATAGATGTAGGTGTTGCGCACCATGAATTCTTTGAGGATGTCGTTCTGGATGGTGCCCGAGAGCTTTTCCGGCTTCACGCCCTGCTCCTCGGCGGCGACGATATAGAGCGCGAGCACCGGCAGCACGGCGCCGTTCATGGTCATCGACACCGACATCCGGTCGAGGGGGATGCCGGCGAACAAAGTGCGCATGTCATAAATGGAATCGATCGCCACGCCCGCCATGCCGACGTCGCCGGCGACGCGCGGATGATCGCTGTCGTAGCCGCGGTGGGTGGCGAGATCGAAGGCGACCGAGAGGCCCTTCTGCCCGGCTGCGAGATTGCGCCGGTAGAAGGCGTTCGAGTCCTCGGCGGTGGAGAAGCCGGCATATTGCCGGATGGTCCAGGGCTGCGTGACATACATGGTGGGGTAGGGACCACGCAGATAGGGCGCGATGCCGGGGAAGGTGTCGAGGAAGTCCAGGTCCTTGACGTCGTCGGGCCCATAGAGCGGCTTCACCGCGATGCCTTCCGGCGTGAGCCAGGGAGGGCCGGGCGCCGGCGTCTGCGGCATCGCAGGCGCGAAATCGACGCTGGCGAAGTTCGGAATGCGGGTCATGATACTATCTGGCAGTTCTGGCACCGTAGCTTCGATCAGACTCGACACGCGTGGCACGCCACCACCTCAGCGGCACGGCGGTCGATATCAGCACGCCATCTCATACTGGACATATATCATGCCCCGCTCTGAGCGTCGCCAGCCCGGCCTCAGATATCCGGCATGTGCCTGCGGACAGCCCCGCCGCCACGTCATTCCACCTGCAGGCCGAGCCGCTGGATGAGATCGCGAAACTTGACGTAGTCTCTGTCCAAGAAATCCGCCAATTGCTCGGGCGCGCTCGATTGAGCCTCGAAGCCGCGCGCTGCCAAAGCATTCTTGAACTCGGGATCGGCGACGACTTGCGCAATGTCGGCGCCGAGCTTCCTGACGATTGGCGCCGGCGTGCCGTCGGGCACGAGCACCGCGAACCAGATGCTGACGTCGACGCCGGGCAATCCTGCTTCCGCGAAAGTCGGCACCTGCGGCAATCCTTGCACCCGGTAGCCCGAGGTGACGGCAAGCCCGCGCACGGCGCCGTTCTGGATGTAGGGAACCGCGGTCGAGGTCCCGACCAAAAACATCGAGACGTCGCCGGCGATGAGCGCGGTAATGGCCTGCGCGGACGAGCCCCGATAGGGGACGTGGGTGATGTCGACTTTGGCAACCGCCTTGAACAACTCCGCCCCGAGGTGGGGCGCGCTGCCGATGCCGATGGACGCATAGTTCAGTTCGCCCGGTTTCTGGCGCGCGAGCGCGATGAGCTCTTGGACGTTTTGCGCCGCAAGCGAGCGCCCCACGAGCAGCACCTGATAACCCATCGCCAGCATCGATACCGGCGCGAAATCGCGTTTCCAGTCGTAGGGCACGCGCTTGTAAAGCGTTGCGGCGATGGTCAGCGGACCGTCCGTCGCAAGGTAAAGCGTGTAGCCGTCGGGCTCCGCGTGCGCGGCGAACTCGGTCCCGATCAGGCCCCCCGCGCCCGGCCGATTGTCGACCACGACCTGTTGTCCCCAGATGCTGGCGAGCTTGTTGCCGAGAAGACGCGCCAGCAGGTCGCCGCTGCCCCCGGCTGCATAGGGCACGACGAAGCGGACCGGCCGTGAGGGAAAATCCTGCGCTGCCGCGCGCTCGAACGGCGCAAGCGACAAGATCAGCAGCGCAACGGTCAGCGTACGAACGCGGACGGCGCGCATTGCTCTGCCTCCCTGCCGGAAAATGCGTTCATCCACGCGCCGCGGCCGTCATGGGCGCCGGCGCCATCTCGCTCAGACTCAGCATCAGCCGGCCGTGACCTGCGATGCGGTCAGTGATGCCGAGGGAGCGAAACGCCTCCCAATAGTCGGCGTGCGCGCCCGTCACCACCGGGATGCCGAGTTCGTTCTCGATCAGCGGCGCGGCGTCCGCCCCCGACCACTGATTGCAGGGGATATAGACGCCATCCGCCGACGATGCTGAAGCCAAAACGCGCGTGGCGGTCGCGAAAATCTGCGCGGGCGTGACGTCCTGCAGCCGTTTGAAGACAACGTCCATGGTGTGGTCGGAGACGACGCGGAATCCGCTCGCGGCGAGGAAAGCGAGCGCGGATTGGTGCAACTCCTGTGGATAGGGCGTCACCACCGCGACATTGCGAACCCCGAGATGCGCCAGTGCGCGGATCGCGGATCGGATGCTGGTGGTGGCGGGCAGTCCCGTCGCGTCCTCGATCTGCTTCACGAGCTCATCCTCGAACCCTTTGCCGCGCGTGGTCACCACCGGCATTCCGGTATGGATGATGTAGTCGACGTGGCGCGACGCGAGATAGCGCACCGCGGTCACGATCGGATCGAGCACGTGCTGCTCGAAGTTCGCGCGGCTCCAATGCTCGATGTTGGAGGTGGTGGCGCACATCGATACCCCGTCGGGAGCCAGCCGATAGAAATCGTAGGCGGCCGTTTCGATCACGGTGGGGCTCAGCAAGCCGATACGCTTGCGCCAGCCGAAGGGGCGATCGGGATTGCTCATCGTTTGATTCCGGTAACCAGGCGGAGCCGCATAGGCGCGGCGCAACGGCAGTTTGATGGCTTTGGCGTCAGCTGGCAATGAGACCGTGGGCTGTGCGTAGCGCGTCCAGCGCATCGCAACCGGCGAAAACGAAGGCGGAAACGCCGGCTTGCGTGAGCTCCGTCTCGAGCGCGCCGGGCCGCCCGGCGAGCCAAACCAAAGCGCCCGCCCGGCGCAAAGCCTGCGTGGCCGGCACTGCCTCGCGCGCGTACACCTCGTTCGACGAGCACAGGCATGCGAGCTTGGCGCCCGAGGCTTTGAACGCCTCGATCATCGCGTCGCGGGTGGCGAAGCCGTCGTTGCCGGCCGCCTCGATGCCGCCGGCGGCGAAGAAATTCTTGGCGAAGGTCGCGCGCGCGGTGAAGTCGGAGGGCGTGCCGAGATTGGCGAGGAAGATTTTCGGCCGTGTGCCGGTGCGCGCGAGCATCCGATCGGAAGCGTCGCGAAGCGCTTCGAACGGTTCGGCGAGCCGAATGCGTGGCAGCGGTTCGACCGTCAACGTCGCGGGGGATGACGGTGCCACCGGCGAAACATCGAGCACCGCCACCGGCGCTTCCGCGAGATCGGGGAAATCGCTGGTGCCGGTGAAGGCATCCTTGCGCCGGGCCACGGCGAGCTGGCGTTCGGTGCGCACGGCCGCGACTTTTTTCTGGATCATGCCGTGTTCGAGCGCGGCCCACGCGCCGCCGGCCCGCTCGATTTCCTGGAACTGGGTCCAGGCCGCGCGGCAGAGCTGTTCGGTCATATCCT
>Ga0310916_10000470_pt1 | contig 22263 bp, 19 predicted proteins | sample GREbulkMGLF176_FD_203444 | JGI IMG/M metagenome (GOLD analysis project Ga0310916, IMG submission 203444) | Lab enrichment of tropical soil microbial communities from Luquillo Experimental Forest, Puerto Rico - GRE.bulkMG.LF176 | ecosystem: Environmental > Terrestrial > Soil > Tropical forest >...
TTCACTCCTCGAGCGCCGGGATCACGATGATGGTGGCCGCGGCGGGGTCGGCCGCGGCGACGACACCGCCCAGTGAGCTCGCCGCGGCCCCGCCACTGCCCGCCGACTGGAATGCGGCGCCGGCCACGGCGCGTCCGGCCAGGCTCGACAGCGCCATCTGGCCGAATACGTCACTCTCGCCGGCAAGCGAGGCCGTGGGGGCCGCCGCCAGGTTGGTGGGCAGCGCCGAGGCCAGCGTTCTGATCGCGGGGGCGGCTTGGGTCCAGCCCTGGGGCACCGACATGCTTCCGACCAGGGCCGCCTTGCCCATAGCCCCCGAGGCCGGCCCCCCGCCGGCAGCGGAGCTCAGCATCGGCTTCACAGCGCCTTGCGTCAGGGGCGCCAACGCCCCGTTGATGGCTTTCGGGCCGGCGAGATACGCGGCGGCTCCCTGTCCGTTTTGGCCCCAGGCGTAGGCCTGTCCGAACGACAGGAACGGGCCACCGGGGATGGAAGCCAGACCTTGAAGGGAGTACGGCCCGGACGTGATCGTCGACGTTAGGGTGTTCCAGTTTGTCAAGTCGGCTTGGAGCCCGGCCGGCAACGACATTGAGGAAGTCAAGTGTGGCAAGTCGAGTCCTGACAACAGGTTTCCCGACGCCGACGTGGGTGAATGGAGGATGCCGTTTGCCAGGCCTTGCAGCGCGGTCGGCATCGAGTTGATGAGCTGGGACAGCTGCGTGCCGATGTTCAACCCACTCACGCTGCTCGCCTGAGAAACCGAGGCTGCTTGCGTCGTCGCGGCCGCCGGGTTGGTGGTCTGCGGCGGCTCGGTGAACGGCGTCAGCTGTGACGCGGCCGCCGACGAACCGGCATAGGCGTACATTGCGGCGGCATCCTGGGCCCACATCTCCATGTACTGGGCTTCCGTGGCCGCGATGGCCGGGGTGTTCTGCCCCAAGAAGTTGGTCGCGATCAACGCTGTGAGCAGCGCGCGGTTGGCTGCGATCACCGGCGGCGGCACCATCGCCGCAAACGCCGTCTCGTAGGCGCCGGCGGCGAGCTTGGCCTGGGTGGCCGCCTCCTCAGCCTGAGCGCCCGTCGCACCCATCCACGCCACGTACGGCGCGGCCGCGGCCGTCATCGCTATCGAGGACGGCCCCGTCCACGGGCCGGTGGTGAGGCTCTCGATCGTCGAGCCGTACGAGGCCGCCGTCGACTGCAACTCGGTAGCCAGCTCATCCCACGCCGCGGCGGCCGCCAACATCGGCCCCGACCCCGGACCGACATACATCCGGCCAGAGTTGATCTCTGGTGGTAGCGCCCCGAAATCCAACATCTATTACCTCCGGTCGGTTTCGTAGCTCCGCACGCAACCGTGCCGTAGCTCCAATGGAATTCATGAAATCTTTAGTTGAATCCGGGCGTTGATGCCACGCATGAAGGCAAAAGGATTCAACTGCCCCCCGGCGGAAAACGTTTCAGTGGCGCGATCCCCCAGTTCGCACGCTCCACTGCCCGATGTACCGATCATCCTGATAGGAACGTGTTTGTACCACGTTCCCGCGGTGTAATAGTAAGGTAGAAAGCGAATGTCACCACGTCACTACCCCTGTGACAATGCTGCGTAGTAGCTAACGCATTACTGTGTTGGATGCCGTGTACAGCGAATTGCTAGGTGATACGTAGCAACCATCCAGAAATTGTATGCAATTTGTAAACTCCGGCACAGCTTATCGACGGTCGGCGCCGTCAATGAAATCGGTAGCCTAATGAGCCAGACGCTTATGGGTGTCGATCAGCCACGGCTTATTTAGTCATCGCCAACAATTCGAATTCCATTACTATGGATAGCGCTTGTTGGCTCGCAGCGTTTACCACCCTGGTAGCGTAATGCAATTAAGCCCAGCTAGACGGAGGGCCCTATCGGTGCCGGCCACGTTGCTACCGGTGGTCTGAATCCTTTGCCTTTGGGTGCCCGCCGGCCGGCGCCGCCCCATGCGTCCAGCAATGCGGCCCTGGACCGGACGGCGGCGCCGTGGGCGTCGAGATCACCAAGTCGATAGCGAATCGTCATGCGATGCCCCCCTGAATTTCACTAAGCGTACGGGTGCCTCGCTGCCGCCACCCTGATTAACTGCTGGGGGTTTTCTGTGAGGCTGACCGGCCCCGTTCACGCAGGTTATCGCCGCGAACCGGTCGGCCCCGCGGGCGGGCAGCGTGTTCGCGGTGTTGCGGAAAGCTCAACCAGCCGAGCCGGCGTCTGTGAGATCGCGTCTCGCGCCCGCGCGCAGTCGATTGCAACAAACCGCCGGGAGAGCCCGGCGGTATTTACGACGCCTTCTTCTCGGCCACTGCCGCCTTGAGGCCCTCGGCCAGGTCCTCAGCGGTCAGTTCCTTGAACCGGAGCAGTTGATCCTCGCTGAAGTCAGTGAGCTCGCTGGCCAGCACCGCGTCGAGGTCCTCGTCGTCCAGTCGGAAGCTGCGGTGATCGCGGGCCTTTTCCACGACGTTGCGCACGAAGCCGGCGTTGCCGAGCGTATCGATGCCGCGAATCAGGTCCCCGTCTTCCGAGTAGCTCTCGTCGAGGTAGAACTTGGTGTACGACGGCAACAACACATCGGCCGCTGCGTCGGTGATGACGTCATCGTTGTCCCGCCCCATCAGTTTGGTCAGCGCGAGGAGCTCCTCCGGGGTGTAGCTGTAGAACTCGATGACGGTCGAAAAGCGCCGTCGCAGACCCTGATTCACCTCGAGCATCTTGTCCATGGCCTTGGCATAACCCGCCCCGAAGACGACCAGCTCGTCGCGATGATTTTCCATGTACAGCAGCAGCGTGTTGATGATCGCGTTCCCGTAGGGGTCGCCCTGGTGGTAGCCGCGCTCGAACAGCGTGTGCATCTCGTCGAAGAACACCGCCCCACCCAACGCTCCCTCGAGCATCTCCTCGGTGTTCTTTTCGGCGTCGGCCATATACCGGCCCAACAGCTTGGTTCGGCTGGTCTCCACCACCAACGGCTTGCGCAACACCGTGAGCCCGCACAGCTGCTTGCTGAAGGCCCGCGCTACCGACGTCTTGCCGGTCCCGGGCGGCCCCAGCAGCAGGGTGTGGCGTGATGTCACCGGCACCGGGAGGCCCATCTTGGCGCGGGCCAGGTTGACCTTGGTGGTCGACTTGATGAGCTTGATTTCCCGTTTGGCTCGTTCCATGCCGAGCATGGCGTTGAGCTCCGCGTCCCCTTCGGCCAGATACTTGGCGGCCTCTTGGGCGTGGCGCGCGGCCTCGGTCTGCGCGCGGGTGGGCGCGCTGTCCGGATCCCACGGGTCGGTGCGGGCCTCGATCGTTTCGGGGTCGGTCAGTATCAGCCGGTAGTTGGGATTGTCCAACGCCTCACGGGCCGGGGCGAACTTGGGATCCCTCGAGTACACCCGCCGCAATAGCTCGACGGCCTCCTCCTCGCGGCCGACGTGCCGCAGGCACATGCCTTGGGTGTACAAGGCGATATTGGCAGCCCCCGGCACCCGGTCGCCCTCGATGGCGGCCTCGCCGCGGCGAAAAGCCTCTTCGAAGACTCCCAGTGACGCCAGCGCCGTGGTCGCCATCGCCGCGCCCGCGGCCTTCAGTTCGGGGTGCCGCCAGGTCTTTCCCTCGGGAAATTGCGTGAGCACGTCTGGCCAACGCCCGGTGCGGAAGTACAGCACGCCCCGCACGTAATCGACGACTTCCTCGTCGAAAGGATGGCGGGGATCGATCCCGTCGAGCAGTTTGGCCGCTTCCTCGAAGCGTTTCGCCTCGGCCAGAACGGCGGCGTACGCGCAGGCCAGCGAATCCACGGTGGTGACCGCCAGCCGCAAAAACAACCCGTCGGAGACTTCAGGACGAAACTGCAGGTCCGTGACCCCTAGGCGGCGGGTTTCCCAACCGAACGTCCGGACCGACGACCATGCGCCGGCGAGCACGTCGATGCCCTGCTCACCTGCCATCAGCCGCGCTAGCCAGGCATCGCACATCCCCGGATCGAGGGTGGTCGCCGTGTTGAACATTTGCGACGCCACCTGCGGGTTGTGGCTGGGCTGCAGTCCGTTGACCGAGATCCCCGACGCCAACAGGCCGGCGACCATGGCATTACGGGCGTCTTCGGCGGGTGATTGCGAGCGCGTCATTACGCTACGGGCACGCTCGCTGAGCCGTCCCGCACCTGACGGACCGACAGCATCAAATCATCATCGTCGAGCAGTGCACGACTGGGCACGATCAGGAGCGGGCGGGCCGACGGGGCGGGCAAGCTCGCGCGTACCGCGGCTAGCTGGCGGCCGGTGAGCCGGTTGAGCCCGGACGATACGTGCCTGGATAGCCGGCCGTCGCTGTGGTATCGCGCCCAGGCCGACACGTGGGCACGGCCACCGTCGGGGATGAGCCGGATCGTGATCACGGTGGCCCCCACGTCGGACGACAACAGCCCTTCCAGGGTCGCGGTGGTGATGTCCGACGGCGTCAACCAGAAGCTGGTCGTGAACCCGTTGAAGTGCTTGAGGTGCCGCCATCCGGGCCGGCTCCAAGTCGGCTCCAGATCTGCCAGCGCGGCGCTGTCGATTTCGGCGATCTCCTCGGCGGTCAGCGGCCTGGCCGCACAACTCCGTCCGTCGAGATCTTGGGCGAGCCGCTCCGTGGCTGCCACCAACGTCGAAGCCAGCGAATCGCGGGCCGCCACCGCGGCCACGTTGCGTTGCGGGTTCAGCCGCAGCACCAACCAGGTGCGGCGCACGTAGGAGGTGGGTTGATCACCTACCAGCCCCCACTCTTCGGGCCCCCAGTCATCCAGCTTTGACTTCTCTGCCGCGTTGCCCCCGATGCGCACCTTCATCGAGACGATGTCGATGCTGTCCAGGTGAATATCGAACTGGCGCAGGCCATCAGCCACCGCTTGCACAGGCAAGGTGCCCGCGGTAGCCCGATGGCGGTGGCGCCCAGGGGTGTCGTCCTCTCCGCCGTCCACCGCGATCACTGTGACCAGATGGCCTTCATGCTCGCGGACGCCGACCGTGTCGCGCCCGAAGCGGCGCTGGTGGTTGAGCGCGGGGGTGCATCCCGCAGCCAGCGCGCCGGCCGGATCGGCGGACCAATCCCATAGCCATGTGGCCAAGCCGGAGGTCACCGTGAGGCCGTGGTGCGTGACCAGGGAAAGCAGGGTGACCACCACTGCGAGGCCAACACCCACCCAGAACGCGATGTGATGATCGCCCTGCCAGGAGGCCGGGCAGTGACTGGCCACCAACAAGATCACGACGTCGACCAGAAACACCGTGGTCACCCGCGGCCACGACAAAGACAGTCCAATACTGCGCTGAGCCCTCATTGTTGCTACTGTTCCGCCCTCACTGCTGCTTCCGCGTTCGCTTAATAAACACGGCTATACCGAACATCGCGCCGCCGACCAGTAGCGCTCCGGTCAATCCCCCGGCGGCCACCCATATGGGCACCATATCGCGGTGAGGGACCGGTTTAGGCAGGTTCAGCGGTGCAGACAGCTGCTGCGGCGGCTTTGCTGGACCTTCGGGTACATCCCAGGTCAGCGCCGCTACCGGGTCGACAACACCGTAGCCGACCTGGTTATCCACGCCGCGCGCCGGAGCCCGGGCGGTCCGTTCCAGCCGGTTGATCACTTGGTATGCGGATAGCTGGGGATACTTGGCGCGGACGAGGGCAGCTACGCCGGACACGATCGCGGCCGAGAAGCTGGTGCCTGCCGGAATCAGCAGCGTGTTGTCGGGCCCATCGATCGCGTTGATCAGGCCATCGTCGCGGGGTGAGAGCCCGACGACGTCGATCCCAGGCGCGGCGATTCCCACCCACGGCCCGGCGATGCTCGACGCACCCTGCCCACCACCTTGACCACCTTGGGCGAGCGGCCGGCCGTCTTCGTCGACCGCCCCGACCGTCAGGACGTAGTCGCTGAACCAGGACGGCGTTACCACGGTGGTAACACCGTTCCAGTCGCGGGGATCCTTCGGCTGCATGGGGTCAAACGCCGGGTTCTGCTTGCAGTCCTTCTTGCTGCTGTCGCCGGCCGAGGCCACGATGACGACGTTCTTGTCGACCGCCGCATACCGCACCGCGGCGCCCAGCGAACGTTGGTCGACGATGTTTCGCGCACTCATGCAGGTCACGTCGGAGATGTTGATCACCGTGGCGCCCATGTTGGCCGCGTGCACGATCGCGCGCGCCATGGTCTCGACATCGTCGACCTTCGCCCGCCTCTGCGGATCCTCATCACCGGTGTAGGCATCCTTGAGCCCAAAGGCCTGGCTGGACTGGCGGATCGCGATGATGTCGACCTCCGGCGCGATTCCGCTATAGCCATCGGGGGCGTGCGGCGGCGGCGGCGGTGGTGGGGGCGGCGGTTTGGGCGGGTCGAGCGGCCGCGGGCCGCCTGGGTTGTCGACGGCGATGACCCGGCGACCGCCGGAGTAGCTCGGTATTGTCACCGTGTCTCCGTTGCCCCGGTTAGCTCCCGGCGCTGCCTGACCAGCTCCCGGCGCTGCCTGACCAGGTCCCGACGGTGCCTGACCAGGTCCCGACGGTGCCTGACCAGGTCCCGGCGCTGCCGGCGGCGGTGGTGCTGCCGGCGGTGGTGGCGGCGCGGGGGGCGGAAATCCGAATGGCCCCGGTGGAGGGGGCGCTTCCGACGGGGGCGGGGCCGGCGGAACCATCGTCACGGTCTGAGGCAACGGCGACAACGTCACCGTCTGTGGCGGTGGCGCTTTCGGGGGCGGCTCGGTGGTGGGAATCGTGACCGGCTTGCGCGGTGCCGCGGGCGGCGCTGTGGCGCCGTTGGCCGGCCCTGCGCCGATCATCGACGCCACGATGGTGCCGTGGGCGTCGCAGTCCGACAACCCGTCGCCGGACATGATGTAGTCGCCGCCGGGAATCAGGTGTGGAAACCTGGGGTGGGGCGTCACACCGGTGTCGATGACGGCGACCTTCTGCCCGGCGCCACGGCCGAATTGCCATGCTTCCTGCAAGTTCAGCATGTCCATGTACTTCGGCTGCAGCCGAAAATCGCTTCCGGGCACAACCCCAACCTCGGTGCAGTAGGAGTTCTGCTTCATCGGCGCCACCGGTGTGGGTGGACCATCAGGCGGCACCGCGCCCGGATCAACCGTTGGCGGCGAAATCGCAGACGCGGGCGGCAAACCCGCCAATGCGCCTGAAGTGAGTAGGAGCGCAGCGACGGTCGCACGAGATGCGCGACCGCGCCACACCTTGCCGCTAGCGGTAACGGATCGCCGCATAGACATTCATCAGCCAGAATGCCAACGGGAAAATCGGCATCAGGCACAGGTATTCAATCCATTCCACAAATTTGCGGAACAGCGGGCTGTAGACGGTGTTGGGCACCACGGCCGCGGCCGTCAGGCCCGCCGCCGGCAGCAGGACCAGGATCGCGACGCTGATCGACAGTGCCAGCGGCGACTGCAGCCCCAGTGCGTACCGCACCACCACCGCGGCGACGATGATCACCGAGGTCGCGGCCAGCGTGATCGCCTGCCAGCGGTCGACGTACGAGCGGCCGCGGAGCATCAGGAAGCCAGCGCAGAAGCCGGCCAGCAAGAGCGGCAGCCAGCGTTGCCCGGTGTGCGGATCCGACAATGCGGTCAGCGAGACCACCATCAGCACGCCCAGGCCCAACAGCAGACCCGTCAAGAACGACCGGGCCCGTTCGGCCTGCAGCACCACATCGCGAACCGACGCGGGCCCCTCCAGGACCGGAAGGCCACCTTCGGGGCGCATCACGGTCGTGGGCAGATCCGGTCGCGCCTCGAACACCCACCGGCTGGTGGCCGACGGGAACACGGGCAGCCGAATGCCGGCCAGTCGACGGGACAGAGACGGTGCGGCCTGGTAGGCCAGCACGCAGACCAGCACCACGCAGCTGAAATTCGTCACCGCGCTGGTCGCCGCGACCATGCGCGCCAAGCTGGCAATCGCCGCCACCAAACTGATCGTGATGATCGCCGTGTATATGCCGAGCCGGCGGCCGGTAAAGCGCAGGGCGAGCGCCGCGGCGATGGTGAGTACGCCAAAGCCCAACACCGCGTGCGGGGACCCGACGCCGCCCGGCGGCGCCGCCGCCGCGGCCACCGTCAGCGGCGCAAGGCCGCTCAGCAGCATGATGTCGGCCACGCTTCGATCGGCCTGCGTCTTGGCCCGCATTACCAGTAGGTTGGCCACCGCCAACACCAGCGCCGCGATGATCGCGGCGTAGACCGTCGGCAGCCACGAGTTGTGGTGCCAGCGCCACCAACCCAGCAAACCGGACGCTACTGTCACCCCGATCGCGACCATCGATGCGCCGACCTGCAGCGCGACGATCGGGTCGATCGCGGCGAAGCGCTTGCTCAAGCTTGCCGAAACCGCGGTGGAGATGTGCTCGATGACCTGTGACCGGTGTTCGGTGTCCGGCAGGAACCGGATCCACAATCGGTCGCCGTCGTAGACGTCCTGCTCGGTCAGCGATTGCGTGGCGCGCAAGGGCGTTCCGTCGACGAGGCAAAGCGCCCACCTGCCGCGCCCCTCGGCCTCCAGCGGGGTCTCGCCGAGCTCCCTAAGCCGGCTGTTGACCACTTTCAAAAGCGCGTCGGTCATCACTGAAACCGGCGCGTTGGCATCCAGCAAAACCCCGATCTGGACACCCTCGCCGGCCATGACGCCGACCACTACCGCCCGAGGCTGTGAGATTCCCTCGATGTCTGCCTGTAGGGCGTCAGCTACCGCGGTCATCGCCCTGCACCCCCTGCCATGGTCAATGTGTAACCCCGTGTCGCCGGCCGTGTTGGGGCCTGTGCCGCTCTACTTGCCGGGGCGCTGTGGCCCCCCGGGAGGTGTAGCTCGACCATTTCGGATTTCATCTGCCTCGCCTTGGGATAAAAAGTTGTGGTGACACTGGTTTGAGATTTGCTAATGATCCTAGAGAAGTATGCCGTCTTCGCGTCCCTACCGCATGTTATGCGCAAAAGCATTGGTGAAGTTTACGTTTCACGCGCATGTCAAACCCTGCGGTGGGATTTCCACTCGCCGTACGGCAGCGTGTCCAGGACGGTTTTGATACCGACCTGCACCAGCTGCGGGGTTGCCGGGCAGATGGCCAGCCACGCCTCCCCGGAACCCGCCGTGCGTGCCTGCTGATAGAGCGCGATGCGGCCACCCGAACCGTCTTTGAGCGACAGCACCGAGGCGCTGGGGCCCTTCGCGTCGTCCTTGTACTGACGCGCGTACACCGCAACCTCGGCGGCCGGGTCCGACAGCGCTTGGCCCAGCGCGGCCACCGTGGCGGCACTGATGCCCATTCGCCGCAGATCACCGCCGGAAAAGACGTTGAAACCGGACTCCTGCCATGACTTGGTTGCTTCCAGCATCTCCTCCAGTGGCACGTTGACCGCGTTGATCTGCGCCGGCTCCGCGTGGTGAATCGACTCCAGACCGTCCATCACCAATGACGCGATCGAGGCGCTGTCCGCGACGGCGACGTCATCGACGGTGATGTCGCTGCCCACCCGCACGGCCGACACCCAGTGCTGGCCGCGGCGGGCGAGCACCACCCGGAACTCGTTGTCGGGGATGTCGCGCGAACCGGGCGGCTGGTTCTCGTCGTCGACAACGCCGTAGAGCAACTTGCCCCGCGACAGCAGGGCGACAACCTCAAGGTCGGGCGCGGCGAGGACCCGCATTCGGGCCGCGACCTGCTCCTGGACCTCGTCGCCGACGACGATGCCCTGCTCGCGCATCACCGCCATTCCGGGGTGCTCGTTGAGCCAGTCGCTCGAGTCAGCGGACACAAATGGCCGGCACCGCAATTCCGGCGCGACGTGTCGAATGTCGAGCAGCGCCTGAAGCATCCAGAAACCATCGACGTTGACGGTGATGTCGGTGCGGGTGCTCTGTTGGTCCATCAATACCCTAAGAGGTCGAAGTGGTCGAAATGCGCGGAAACCGCAGGACGCGACAGCACACCGACAGGTGTGCTGCCGCGCCTGAAGTCGGGAGTTAGGCCCAGCTGGACCCCACACTGCTGTCGGTGTTGAACATGTTGTTGCCGGCCGTCTGCACCTTTTGGCCGTGGGCGTTGGCCTGCTCGTAGATCACCTGGAAGTTACGACCCAACTGGGTGATGAACTCCTGGCAGGCCACCGAACCGGCGCCACCCCAGAAGTCACCGGCAGCAAGCACATCGCGAACGATGGACTGGTGCTCGGCCTCCAGCGACGCGGCCTGGGCACGGATGAGGGCGCCGTGGGCGTCGACATCACCGAACTGGTAATTGATTGACATATCGGTGTTCTCCTAATGTGTGAAAGAGTACGCAGCCTGGGCTTTTTGCGCTAGCTGCTGAGGATTGTCGTCGAGCTCTGCTCTTGCGTCTCGTAGTTGTTAGCGTCGCGGATCAGACCGTCACGCACCCCGTGCAGCATGTTCACGATGTTGCGGAAAGCCTGATTCATCTGACCCATGGTGTCGTACGACGTCGCCTGGGCCTGCCCGCTCCAGCCGGCGCCGGCGATGTTCATCGAGGACGCCCACATCTTGCGGGCCTCGTCCTCAACGGTCTGCGCGTGCATCTCGAAGCGGCCCGCCATCGCTCGCATCGAGTGCGGGTCGGTCATAAAACGTGTTGGCATGTTGCCTGTCTCCTTCTGGATTAATTTCCTGGATTTGTCATACAGGTTGACCTTGTAATTGGCCGGCCTCGTGGATACCGGAGCCGCCGATCACGTGTAAAACACCCGACAGTCTGCCCCCTCCCTCTCAACCGGCCGCCGGAGAATGCGGTACCACGCTGCTGGTGCGCGGCATGTCGAAGCGAGGTTCGGCTTCGCCCTGCCACTCGCTCCACTCGGCCCACTCGTCCCACTCATCGATCCCGTCAGCGGCCACCTCTGGATTGGGCACGTCGGCCACCGTCTCACCGGCATCGGCGCCCTCTTCGGGCTCCGGTGCCCAGTGGTCATAGTCGTCCGGCGGAACCGCGACGCCCCACTTGAGCGGAACCGATAAGCCGCCGAGCATGCCCGACTCGCCCCGTTTCGCCGCCACCGCATCGTCCGGCAGCGGCGAACCCAGAGGTAAAAGCACGCTGCCCCCTTCCACAGCTGATCTTCACGCACTCGCACCCGGTGGAAAACCACTCACCACCAAGTACTTCGCATCGTAAGTCAATCCTGATGACAATATCCGGAATTGACCGATTTCGCTCTCGTTAGAATCGGCGTTCTTTGGCGACAGTCGGGCCCGGCGTCCGGTCATGCACAGGTGGAAGTGGCGGGCGCCATTGCGTCGACGAGCGTGTTGGTGCCGCGGATTGCCGAAACCGGCTGATGACATGCCGAAGGCGCGGGTAACACCGAACTCCCCCCAGGTGTTACCCGCGCCCTTGGTGGCTGGTTAGCCCCAGCTGGAGCCGACGCTGCTGTCGGTGTTGAACATGTTGTTGCCGGCCGTTTGCACCTTTTGCCCGTGAGCGTTGGCCTGCTCGTAGATCACCTGGAAATTGCGGCCCAACTGCGTGATGAACTCCTGGCACGCCACCGAACCGGCGCCACCCCAGAAGTCACCGGCGGCAAGCACATCGCGAACGATGGACTGGTGCTCCGCCTCCAATGACGCCGCCTGAGCCCGGATCAAGGCCCCATGCGCGTCCACATCACCGAACTGGTAATTGATTGACATATCGGTGTTCTCCTAACGCCTTGAAGCCACTAGCTGCTCAAAAGTTGCTGCGAAGCCTGCTCTTGCTGCTCGTAGTTGTTCGCGTCGCGGATCAGCCCGTCCCGCACCCCTTGCAGCATGTTCACAATGTTGTGAAACGCCTGGTTCATCTGACCCATCGTGTTGTAGGACGACGCCTGGGCGCCCCCACTCCAACCTGCGCCAGAAATGCTCTGCGACGAGGCCCACATCCGACGCGCCTCATCGGCAACCGTCTGCGCATGCGCCTCGAAACGACCCGCCATCGCCCGCATCGCGTGCGGGTCCGTCATAAACCGAGTAGGCACAACACCACTCCTTCCTAACAAAACCCAAGGTTCCATTCATGCGCCGCGACACACCACATCCGGGTCCGCTGCGGCGGCCAAACTGGCAATCTGCGCCGTATCACCTCCGCCCTATCCGACCCCGGTCCGGGGCACCACACTGGGCCGGTTCTGCACTACATGGTTCGGACTGGCTCCGCCGCGGCCCATCATCCCGCCGGGCATGCCACCACCACCCGCGCCCATCGGCATTGGCATTGGCATCATCCCCGTGCCGGCACCGCCCATCGCCCCGGCCATACCGGCAGGCATCTCGCTACCCAGCCCCGACATCGCCGCACTGACCATCCGGGCCGGCGACGACCCCTGCCACGTCGGGGGCACCGACATTGCCCCAACCAACCGTGCCTGGCCCAAACCGCCCGCGCCGCCACCCAAGCCACCCAGGCCGCCACCGCCGAGCCCCTTGGGAACAGTGTCACCAACGAACTTCGGGGTATCAGCAGAGACCAACCCAGCAGCCCCGGTGCCGGCCAGCGCGCTGCTATTCGCGCCGCTCATTCCGGCCTGGGCCGCCATCATGATCGGCGACATCGCCATGCTCGCCGGCTGTATGACAATCTGGGACAGTTGCGATATCTGCGAGACAGGCGCCGACGAAGCCAACGCCGACACCTCGGACACCGCCGGTGAAACCGCAGACACCAGCGGCGCGAACACCGGCGACAACGCCGACGTCAACGCAGTTCCTCCAGAAGCCCCCAGCCCGGCAAGCTGCGACGACACACCGGCCAGCGGCGTCGAGGCCAACAACCCAGTCAAGCCCGCCAGACTGGCCGGCGGCAAGCTGAACGACGGCAATGCCGAAGCCACCGACGCGGCTCCCGAGTGATAGCCCACCATCGCGGCAATGTCTTGGATCCACATCTCCATGTACTCGAGCTCGGTCATCGCAATCGCCGGCGTGTTCTGCCCCAAGATGTTGGTCGCGATCAACGCCATCAGCTGAGTACGATTCGCCGCCACCGCCGCCGTGGGCACCGTCCCCGCCAGCGCCGACTCAAACGCCGTCGCCGCCGCCCGAGCCTGAGCGGCCGCGGCCTCGGCTTGCCCCGCCGCCGCACTCAACCACCCCACGTATGGCGTCGCCGCCGCGGCCATCGACACCGACGCCGGACCCGACCACGGCCCGTTGGTCAACCCGGTGACCACTGAGTCAAACGACGACGCCGCCCCTGATAGGTCCGACGCCAACCCCTCCCAGGCCTGCGCCGCGACGAACAGCGGCCCCGAACCCGCACCAGCAAACATCAGCGCCGAGTTGATCTCCGGAGGAAACATGAAAAAAGCAGGAATCATCACAACCCCATCACGTTCAGCCGCGTCAACGGCTCCGACATCGACACAGCCCCACGCTCACCCACAGCGCTTAGGCGCACGCCTATCACCACTGCTGGATCGTAAGGCAAACACGCACTAGAAATCACGGGTTTCACCAAAACGGCCGCCACCAATCCGGCAGGGGGTTGGAAGCCGGTCGCCCACCCCGGTTAACCAGGCAATTGTCCAGACAACGCGCCTGGCAGCGTATTGGATTGCTGTCAAATGCCTGCAAAAACACATCGTCGTACTTTAGGACCGGTCAAACGGGAAGTGAACGATTGTCGACTTCGCGTAGCGGCCTTAAAACGAAGTGCAACCGATGCGGTCCGGACGGCCAATTCTTTCTGGGGCGAAACGGCGTCAAAAGAAAGCTGCGCGTCCCGGGGAGGAAAAACCCCGAACTCACCGGGGAGGCAAAGATGCCGACGCGTTGACCAGCGCGTTCTGGTATCTCGAGTCACCAACGCGGGTGTCAACTAAAAACCGGCGATCTGAAAACGACGGTTTCGCCCGCGACGGGATTGTTCCGCCGTTGGAAACCCGCGTTCGGCACACGCGCCGGTGTTCATTTCGCCCGCGTTGCGAAGCCAGCGTTTGTGCGCCGGACAAAAAGGGCCACGAACGCCCACCAAGCGGTCGGCGAACCGGCGGTTCCTAGCAGCCCTTCAGCCGCACCGCCAGATAATCGGCGACGGCGCCTATCCCGACCCGATCTTGGGTCATGGCGTCGCGCTCGCGCACGGTGACGGCGTTGTCCTCGAGTGAGTCGAAATCCACCGTCACGCAGAACGGCGTACCGACCTCGTCCTGGCGCCGGTAGCGCCGCCCGATGGCGCCGGCGTCGTCGAAATCGATATTCCAGCATTTCCGCAGTTCAGCGGCCAAATCGCGCGCCTTGGGACTCAGGTCGGCGTGCCGGGACAGTGGCAGAACCGCGGCCTTGACCGGCGCCAGCCGCGGATCCAGCCGCAATACGGTGCGCTTGTCCATCCCGCCCTTCGCATTCGGAGCCTCATCCTCGCTGTACGCGTCGATCAAAAAAGCCATGAACGACCGCGTGAGACCGGCGGCCGGTTCGATGACATAGGGCACGTACCGCGTGTCGGTGACCTGGTCGTAGAACGACAGATCAGCGCCGGAATGCTTTGCGTGCGTTGACAAGTCGAAATCGGTCCGGTTGGCGACGCCCTCCAGCTCGCCCCACGGGTTGCCCATGAAGCCGAACTTGTACTCGATGTCCACCGTGCGGTCGGAGTAGTGCGAGAGCTTGTCCTTGGGGTGATCGAACAACCGCAGGTTGTCACGGCGGATTCCAAGGTCGACGTACCACTGCAGCCGCGTGTCGATCCAATACTGGTGCCACTCCTTCGCGGTCGACGGCTCGACGAAGAACTCCATCTCCATCTGCTCGAACTCGCGGGTGCGGAAGATGAAATTGCCGGGGGTGATTTCGTTGCGAAAGCTCTTGCCCACCTGAGCGATGCCGAAGGGTGGCTTTTGGCGTGCCGTCGTGGCCACATTGGCAAAGTTGACGAAGATGCCCTGCGCGGTCTCGGGCCGGAGATAGTGCAGGCCTTCATCGGTTTCGATGGGCCCCAGGTAGGTCTTGAGCATCATGTTGAACTCGCGAGGCTCGGTCCACTGGCCGGGTTCGCCGGTCTCTGGGTCGCGGACATCGGCCAGCCCGTTGGGCGGTGGGTGCCCGTGTTTGGCTTCGTAGGCCTCGATGAGGTGGTCGGCGCGATAGCGCTTGTGGGTGATCAGCGATTCGACCAGGGGGTCGTGGAAGACATCGACGTGGCCGGAGGCGACCCACACCTGCCGCGGCAGGATGATCGAAGAGTCCAGGCCAACCACGTCGTCGCGGGCGGTGACCACCGAGCGCCACCACTGCCGCTTGACGTTTTCCTTCAGCTCCACGCCCAGCGGTCCGAAATCCCACGCCGACTTCGTGCCGCCGTAGATCTCCCCCGAGGGATAGACCAAGCCGCGTCGTTTGGCCAGGTTAACGACGGTGTCGATGACGGACGCCACGGGTGGGGCACTTCCTTCCGGGTCAAGGCGAACATGTGCGGCGGCGAACCGCCGCTCGCAAAACATCAGCCATGGTATCGACCAGCGCCGCGGTCTTTGACATGCGTCATCATGCATGTGACAGTGGAAGGCGGCCGATCGTGGTTTCCAACGGCCGGCGCTCCCGATGCCCGGCACTTCTCGAGGTGATGACGCTTCCCATGGTGATGTCCTCCTCAACGCCGACCACCGCCGCCGGCGACGTGGGATCGGACCTGAGCGTTGCACCACACGCGCATGGCGCAGCCGGGTCCGGTGGACACTCCCCATTCCCGGACTATCCCGTCCCGCCGTCACGCGAGATTCTCGACGCCGCCGGCGAGCTGCTGCGCGCGCTGGCCGCGCCCGTGCGGATGGCCATTGTGCTGCAGTTGCGCGAGTCCCACCGCTGCGTACACGAACTGGTCGACGCGCTCGGCGTCCCACAGCCGCTGGTCAGCCAGCATCTGAAGATCCTCAAGGCGGCGGGCGTGGTCGCGGGGGAGCGATCCGGCCGCGAAGTGCTTTACCGGCTGGCCGACCACCATCTTGCGCACATCGTCGTCGACGCCGTCGCCCATGCCAGCGAGGACACACCGTGACAGGCACGAGCGTGCGTTCCACCCGTCAGCGCGCGGCGATTTCCACGCTGTTGGAGACCCTCGACGAATTCCGCTCCGCCCAAGAGCTACACGACGAGCTGCGGCGTCGCGGGGAGAACATCGGGCTGACCACCGTCTACCGGACGCTGCAGTCGATGGCGGCGGCCGGCATGGTCGACACGCTGCGCACCGACACCGGCGAATCGGTCTACCGCAGATGCTCTGAGCATCACCACCACCACCTGGTGTGCCGCGTCTGCGGTTCCACCATCGAGGTGGGCGACCACGAGGTCGAGGAGTGGGCGGCGCAGGTGGCCGCCAAACATGGCTTCTCTGACGTCAGCCACACCATCGAGATCTTCGGAACGTGCGCGGAGTGCGGGTCCTAGGCTGACCCGGCCTGCCCCACGCGGCCCTCTGAAAGATTCTCTGGAAAATGTGTCCGACACGCACCCGCAGCGTGCTCCTACCCATGAGCGGCCCCCGGGCCGAGAAGCACACTCAAGGGAAGCGAGAACACCATGCGGAAGCAACCAGCCCCCTACCTGCGGCCGGTGCGCGACGTCGAGGCTCCGTTACTGCAATACCGGACGATCCATGGCTACCGCCGCGCCTTCCGGGTGGCCGGGTCGGGACCCGCTCTGCTGCTGATCCACGGCGTCGGCTGCAACTCCAAGTCATGGGAACCCGTGCACGCCAAGCTTGCGCAGCGGTTCACCGTCATCGCCCCGGACCTGCTGGGCCACGGGGAATCGGACAAACCCCACGCCGACTACTCGCTGCCGGCCTTCGCCAACGGCATGCGCGACCTGCTCGCCGTGCTCGGTATTGACCGTGTCACCGTCGTCGGACATTCGTTCGGCGGCGGGGTGGCGATGCAGTTCGCCTATCAATACCCGGAACTGGTTGAGCGCATCGTGCTCGTGAACGCCGGCGGTGTCTCGAAGGATGTGAGCTTGGCGTTGCGGTTGGCGGCGATGCCGATGGGCGCCGAGGCCCTGGCCATGCTGCGCGCGCCCGGCGTGATGCCGGCGATACGGGGTTTCGGCCGCGCTGTCGGGGCCGTGCTCGGTTCCACCAGGTTGGGTCGCGACGTGACCGACGTCGTGGAAATGCTCGAGGGCTTCCAGGACCCCGCCGGGCTGGCGGCGTTCGCGCGCACCTTGCGGTCGGTGGTGGACGCGAGCGGTCAATACGTCACCATGCTGGACCGCAGCTATCTCGTGCAATCCGTTCCGGTGCAGATAATTTGGGGCGAAGACGACTTGATCATCCCGGTGGACCATGCCCACACGGCACACGCGGCGATTCCCGGTTCGCGCATGGAGATCTTCGAAGACTCTGGGCACATGCCGTTCCACGACCACCCGGATCGCTTCGTCGAGGTCGTCGAGCGGTTCATCGACTCGACCCGACCGGCCGACTACGACCAGAACCTCATGCACTCCCTGCTGCGGACAGGCGGCCGCGAGGAAGTTGCCCCCCGGTCGGTCGCCGTCGCGCCGACGGAGTCGGCGGTGTCCTAACCCGTCAGCGCACGGCGTATCTCGGCGCCGGTATCCAGCACCAACAGGATCAGGGTGCACAGGGCGTCGTCGGTCAAGCCGCCACCGGGAAAGTTGTAGCGCAGCATCACGTCCGCGATTTTGGACGCATTCTTGCCTGAGTTGCGCCGCACGGCCTGCTCGTTGGCCTTCTCGACCAGCGTCACGCTGCCGAAGTTGCTGTCGTGCGCCTGCTTCGCAACCTGGTCGCTGATCTTCTTGGTCAGCGGCAGATCCCAGGCCAATATCTGGGTGAGCGAAATCAGGTCGAGGTCCTCGGCGATGTTCACCACCCGCAACGACGCCAACGTGCCGTTATGGCGCACCGTAAGCGCGCCGTCGGGTTCCTCCTCGACGGGAATGACGTCGCGGAGTATCGATGCCAGACGCTCTTGCAGTGATGGCACTAGGCGCTCCCGAATCTGCGATTGCGGTCCGCGTATTCCTCGCAGGCGGCCCACAGATCGCGGCGGTCGTAGTCGGGCCACAGCTTGTCCTGGAAGATGTACTCGGCGTAGGCCGCCTGCCACAGCATGAAATTGCTGGATCGCTGCTCTCCAGAGGTCCGCAGGAAAAGGTCTACATCGGGGATGTCGGGCCGTTGCAGGTGGCGGGAGATTGTCGACTCGGTGATCCGCTCGGGGTTCAGCCTGCCCGCCTTCGCGAGGCGAGCGATTTCCCGTGTGGCTTCGGTGATTTCGGCCCGGCCACCGTAGTTCACGCAGTAATTGACCGTGATGACGTCGTTGCCCCTCGTCATCGCCTCCGCGATCGCCAATTCATCGATCACGCTGCGCCACAGGCGGGGCCTCGATCCCACCCACCTGATCCTGACCCCGATCGTGTTGAGGTTCACGCGGCGCATGCGCACGACGTCGCGGTTGAACCCCATCAGGAAACGGACTTCCTCGGGGGAACGCTTCCAGTTCTCGGTGGAAAAAGCGTAGAGGCTCAGCCACTTGATCCCGAGTTCGATTGCACCGCAGACGATGTCAATCACGACGGCCTCGCCGGCCTTATGACCGTCGGTACGGCTGAGTCCGCGTTGGGTGGCCCAGCGGCCATTGCCGTCCATCACGATGGCGATGTGAAAGGGCAATCGGTCGGCCGCGATCCTGGGTGCAGCCGCTTTCGAGATGTGCTGCGGTGGCCGGCGCGGCCCACCATCGGGGGACGGCGGCAGCTTCGGGAAGACGACGGGCCATGTCGACTTGTCGGGAAAGACCGGGTAATCGTCGGGGGCCGGGGGCAGCTGCGGGAAGTCGGCTGACTTCGGCTTGCGTTCAGCCACAGGCCGTATCCTGCCGCGCTGCGCGCCGTTCGGCGATGGTCCGGTCGACCTGATATGTCCGCTCTACCAGCGGCAACGTTTTGAGCTGCCGTTCCAGATGCCATTGCAGGTGCGCGGCCACCAGCCCGCTGACGTAGCTGCGGTGCGATTGCGGCGCCTCCTCGGCGGCCTCCCAATCGCCGTCGTGCAGCGCGGACATCAGGTCCAGCACACCCGGCGGCGGTGTGGTCGAACCGGCCGGGCGGCAATGCGGGCAAACGCTGCCCCCGGCGGCGATGTGAAACGCCCGATGCGGACCGGGGGTGGCGCACCGGGCGCACTCGGTCAGCGCGGGCGCCCAGCCGGCGATGCCCATGGCACGCAGCAAATAGGCGTCCAGCAGCAAGTCGCGGGGCCGGTGCCCGTCGGCCACCGCCCGCAGCGCGCTCACCGTGAGCCGATGCAGAGCCGGGGCCGGTGCCCGCTCCTCGCCGGCGAGGCGTTCGGCGGTTTCCAGCATCGCGCACCCGCAGGTGTACCGGCCGTAATCGCTGACGATGTCGGTGGCGAACGCGTCGATTGAAACGACCTGGGTGACGATGTCGAGATTGCGTCCGAGATGCAGTTGCGCGTCGATGTGCGCGAACGGCTCCAGTCGCGCGCCGAATTTGCTGCGGGTGCGGCGAACACCCTTGGCCACCGCGCGAACCAGTCCGTGATCACGGGTCAGCAGGGTGACGATCCGGTCGGCTTCGCCGAGCTTGTGCTGGCGCAACACAACAGCCCGGTCTCGATACAGCCGCATCACAATAGTTTTGCACCCCGCCGCGACATTCCGGGTATCCGCGCCGTTAGTCTCGTACCCCGTGATTGGCGCTTCTGGGTCCGTTTTTGGGTCCACTTCCGGATCCGGCAGCCAGCGCCTGCCGACGCTGACTGACCTGCTTTATCAGCTGGCCAGCCGCGCGGTTACCTCCGTTGCACTGGTGGGCCGCTCCCTGCACGCCATCCACGCAAGCCAGCCGACATTGAACGCCTTCCGGGTGGTGCTCACCGAGTCGGCGCTCGCCGACGCGGCGGAGGCCGATCGGCGGCGGGCCGCCGGCGACACGGCACCGTTGCTAGGCATCCCGATCGCGGTCAAGGACGACGTCGACATTGCCGGAGTGCCGACCGCCTTCGGTACCGAGGGGTACGTCGCGCCCGCCACCCACGATGCCGAGGTGGTTCGCCGTTTGAAGGCGGCCGGCGCGGTGATCGTCGGCAAGACGAACACCTGCGAACTGGGTCAGTGGCCGTTTACCAGCGGACCCGGATTCGGGCACACCCGCAATCCCTGGTCGCGCCGGCACACGCCGGGCGGATCGTCGGGCGGTAGCGCGGCCGCGGTGGCCGCGGGCGTGGTCACCGCCGCGATCGGCTCCGACGGTGCTGGAAGCATCCGCATCCCGGCCGCGTGGACGCACCTGGTGGGCATCAAGCCGCAGCGCGGACGCATCTCCACGTGGCCGTTGCCGGAGGCGTTCAACGGCATCACGGTCAACGGCGTGCTGGCCCGCACGGTGGAAGATGCCGCCCTGGTACTCGACGCCGCGTCCGGCAACGTCGAGGGCGACCGGCACAAACCGCCCCCGATCACAGCATTCGACTATGTCGGGAAAGCGCCCGGTCCGCTGAACATCGCGCTGTCAACTCGCTTTCCCTACACCGGTTTTCGGGCCAAGTTGCACCCCGAGATCCTCGCCGCGACGCGCGCCGTGGGCAAGCAACTCGAGCTGCTCGGCCACACCGTGGTCTCCGGCAACCCCGACTACGGGGTGCGGTTGTCGTGGGACTTTCTCGCCCGGTCCACGTCCGGCCTGCGGGACTGGGAGGAACGGCTGGGCGACGGCGTCATCCTAGACCGCCGCACGTTGTCCAACCTGCGCATGGGCCATGTGTTGGGAGAGGCGGTCCTGCGCAACGCGCGCAAGCACGAAGCCGACGCCCAGCGCCGGGTGGGCTCGATCTTCGACATTGTCGATGTGGTGCTGGCACCGACCACCGCCCAACCACCGCCGCTGGCACGCTCCTTCGACCGGTTGGATGGCTTGGGCACCGACCGCGCCATGATCGCAGCCTGCCCATTGGCATGGCCGTGGAACGTGCTGGGGTGGCCATCAATCAACGTGCCGGCGGGGTTTACCTCGGCAGGCTTGCCTATCGGTGTGCAGCTGATGGGACCGGCCAACAGCGAGGGCATGCTGATCTCGCTGGCCGCGGAGCTGGAGGCCGTCTCCGGATGGTCGACCAAGCAACCAACGGTGTGGTGGAACGCCGATACGGATGCGCCGCCGGTGGCCGACACGCCGCCTAGCCGGTGACCGGGTGTGCGAGCCAAATGCTGCGCCGTTGCGCTCAGCGCGCGCAACGGAATTCGCTGATGCCGGCTCGGCTTTCGGCCGCGTCTAGTGGCTAACGGGTTGCGTCATAGCCACCCATCGCAGCGGCAGACTGCTTGGCGTGACCGCGCCGCCTTGCGTGAAGGTGAAGCCTGGAGTGAAGTCACGTTCTAATTCGAAATCCGGTACGGCGCGCAACCATTCCCCCACGATCACGGTCAGCTCGATGCGGGCCAAGGCCTTGCCGAGGCAGCGATGGACGCCGGCCCCAAAGCTCCGGTGTCGCTTGGGGCGGATCCTTCCATCGTCGGTCACGGTCACCGATGACTTTTCGCTGTCGTCAAGGTTGGTCGACGCCAGGCATAGGGCCACCACAGAGCCCGCCGGTATCGTGACGTCGGCGATGGTCACCTCTTTCGTGGTGAAGCGTCCGATGAACGGAAACGGCGTCTCCAGTCGCAGGAGTTCCTCAACGAACGCCCCGATCCGATCGGGGTTGTCACGAAGCAGGGAACGAAGCTGGGGGTTGCGGGCCAACTGAAGGAACGCCGACCCGACGGCCGCCTGGATAGCATCCTGGGCCGAACAAAGAAGGACATAAAAGCCGATCACTTCGTCTTCGGTGAGGGGATCGTCGCCGGTAAGCAACTGCGCCGCAAGAGCCGGCGGCTGATCGCTTGCAATCGCCTCGACAAGGTAATTGAGTAGTTCAAATGCGGGCGGCGACCCCGGCATATCCCAGTTAACTGCCTCCGCCCAAGCGGCCACCTTGTCTCGGTCTTCCAACGGAAGCCCGCACAGTGTCATCAACGCCCCGAACGGGAACGGGTTGGCGATGTCGCTGATCGCATCGCATGCACCGTCGGCCGCGACCGCGTTGATAAGGGCTGACGCCTGCTCGCGCAACACGGGCAGAAGCTCATCGACCGCCCGCGGGCTGAAGTAGGGCTGCAAAATTCGGCGGAAGCGCGTGTGCTCGGGCGGATCGTATGCGAGCGGGACTGGGATCGGGAGTGATTTCG
>Ga0310916_10000471_pt1 | contig 22263 bp, 20 predicted proteins | sample GREbulkMGLF176_FD_203444 | JGI IMG/M metagenome (GOLD analysis project Ga0310916, IMG submission 203444) | Lab enrichment of tropical soil microbial communities from Luquillo Experimental Forest, Puerto Rico - GRE.bulkMG.LF176 | ecosystem: Environmental > Terrestrial > Soil > Tropical forest >...
GAGGGGTAAGCCCCGACAACGTCCGTCTGGTTTGTGCAGTGGTCAATGTCCGCTTTGGGCCAAAAGCGGACTCACTGAAAAAAAGCGGGCGCTCGCTGGGGGAGCGCCCGCGTATCACTGTAAGTCAGCCGTAGTTATTGCCCTTCGCGTTGTTTGATCATCTCCTCGACCTTAGCCTTGACGGCATCAAGATTGAAAGAGGCCGGGGCCTGCATTGGCGGAAACTCGATGGCGGTCTGCGCCAATTTCGCGACGTACTGCTGGACCATCACGAAGCGCCAGAACTCTCTGGCGTAGAACTCGTTCATATATCCACCGCCCAGGTGATTCAAAGTCTCGCCGCGGATTGACGGCGTCCGCTCGAACGGATCCTGGCGGATGTTGACCATGACGGGCATGTCGGTGGTGGTCTTTTCGCCCGGCCAGCCATAAGGCTGCTGGTAGAACGTGAACTTGAAGTCGTCGAGCCGCAAAGCACCCAACGTCGCGCCACCGAAATAGAAGAGTTCGTGACGCTTGGATGGGCCCTTTCCGGTCAGAAGATCCATCTGATTGTAGCCATCGAGATGGTTCTTGTAGGTCCGGTCGCCTAGTTGCACACCTTTGAGAAGCTGGTCGGTGATGTTCGGATTGCCGGCCGCGGCCATCAGAGTGGGGAACCAGTCGAGACCCGAGATCATTCCATTCTCAACCGAGCCCGGCTTGACCTGACCCGGCCAACGGATCATCGCAGGCACGCGGAAGCCGCCTTCACCGACAGTGCCCTTGGTGTTCTTGAACGGCGTCATGCCGCCGTCCGGCCAAGTGAAGACCTCGGCACCGTTGTCTGTCGTAAAGATCACGATGGTGTTGTTCGTTTCGCCGATGTCGTCGAGATGCTTCAGCAGGGCACCAACGCTGTCATCCAGTTGCGCCATGCCGGCTTCTTCCAGGCCATAGTTGGTCTGGTTGTTCTGCATCGCCCTGTATTTGTCTGACAGGAACGTCCAGACATGCATGCGCGTGGTGTTGTGCCACACGAAGAACGGTTTGTTATCCCGCTTGGCCTTGTCCATGAAATCGCTCGACGCTTTCACCAGAACTTCGTCGAACGTGGTCATGTCGTACTTGGCCTTGAGGAACGGCAGGTCGTGCATGTTCGCCACGTTCGACATGTTCGGGAACGGAGGCAGCGGACCTTCGTCGACAATCCGTTGCTTGCCGACCTTGCCCCATCGTGGCATTTCGGTCGGATCGTCCCTATCGGTCGCGTAGCTGTGGATCAGGCTGCGCGGACCATACGTGTTGTAGAACGTCTCGTCGATGGGGAACGAATACCAGTACGGATCTGACATTGCGTCGAGGTGGTACAGGTAGCCGAAAAATTCATCGAAGCCGTGCAAGGTCGGAAGATACTTGTTCAGGTCGCCGAGATGGTTCTTGCCGAACTGTCCGGTGGCATAGCCTTGCGCCTTGAGGGCGGTGGCGAGCGTGACGGCCTGCGCAGGGATGCCGACATCTGCACCCGCCTGACCAACCGTTGTCAGTCCGGTGCGGATCGGCAGTTCGCCGGTTATGAAGTTGGCGCGGCCCGCCGTGCAGCTCGCTTCGGCGTAGTAGTCGGTGAACCGCATGCCTTCGGACGCGAGCCTGTCGAGGTTCGGCGTCTTCCCTGACATGATGCCCTGGTGATAGGCGCCGATGTTGAACCAGCCGACATCGTCTCCCATGATCACAAGGATGTTCGGTCTGCGTTGCTGCTGTTGCGCAGCGGCAGGCAAGATCGTCACCGTTACAGCGATCAACAGTGACAGAAGGCAGAGCCAAATTCTTTTGCCACCAGTCATGTCTGAACTTCCGTTTTTTGAGAAGTTGGAGGGAATACCGATTTACCGACGCCTTTGCGTGTGGCCGAGATATTGATTGGAGGAGCCCGGAAGGAATATTGGACCTAGGGGAAATGCCAACCATCGCAATCTAAAATTGTGGCGGCCCCAATGTTCGCATTTGACCGATAGCGGTCTCATTCAGCGCAATAGAAAAGATAACTATTCGATGATCTCGTCGGCGCGATTTTGTATCGACTTCCGGAAGGGGAGCGGAACGCCCGCAAATGTCTGGACATTGCGCTTGAATCGCCGAATGTCCGCTTTCGGCGATCGGCGAACGTCCCTCGCAGTTGTTTCCCCGACGTGAGACGTTTGTCATCTGACCGGCGAGGTGGGAAGCTCGTTCCGATGCTCGACGAAACGCACGATGGCAACTCGTTGCCCTATTTCAGCTCCGAACACGAAATTCTGCGCGCGCAGATCCGGCGTTTTGTCGAGACTGAGATCAAGCCGTACGCCCAGGCCTGGGAAAATCAAGGATTCGTCCCGCGCGAAGTGTTGCGACGCATGGGCGAATTGGGATTTTTCGGCATTCGGTACCCGCAACAGTATGGCGGTTCCGAAATGGATGTACTCGCGAGCGTGGTGCTGGCCGAAGAACTGGGACGCTCGACCTTCGGCGGCGTTGCCATTACTGTTTTGGTCCACACCGACATGGCATCGGTGCACATCTACAATTCGGGGGCGCAGGCAATCAGGGATCGATTCATGCCGGATATCGTTTCCGGCAGGAAAATCGTCGCAGTTGCCGTCACCGAACCAGATGTCGGCTCAGATGTGAAAAACATTCGAACGCGCGCGAGACGCGACGGCGATGAATACCTTCTCACCGGCACGAAGATGTTTATCACGAATGGTATCTATGCCGACCTTTACTGTGTGGCGGCGAAGACGGCTCAGGAACGGCGAGCGTCCGAAAGCATCTCAATGTTCCTGGTCGAAAGAGACCGACCCGGGTTTCGTGTTGGAAAAAAGCTCGAAAAGCATGGTTGGCTTTCCTCCGACACGGCCGAATTGATTTTTGAAGATTGCCGCATACCGGCATCGAATTTACTTGGTGCCGAAGGACGCGGGTTCTACGCAATCATGCGTAATTTTCAGAACGAAAGAATCGTAATGGGCGCGATGGCCATGGGTGAAGCGCGGGCGGCAATCGATTTGACGCTCACCTGGGTGACGCAGCGCCACGCTTTTGGTTCGCCACTGTGGTCGAAACAGTCGATCCGTCATCGGATGGCGATGCTGGCCGCCAAAGTCGAGGCCGGGAGACAGCTTGTCTTCCATGCGGCCTGGCTTGCGAAGTCCGGCATCGAGGCAACCAGAGAAGTTGCGATGGTGAAGGCTTACTGCGGCGAGCTTGTCAACGAAGTCATGCACACTTGTTTGCAATTCCACGGTGGAATGGGATTTATGCGAGAGAGCGCGATCGAACGCATGGCAAGGGATGCACGCGTGCACACCATTGGTGGTGGCGCGACTGAAGTCATGCTCGAAGAGATTGCCAAGCGTATGCACGCGCACTGAGTCCGAAAATGCGATACGCGGCGTTGATACTTGGTGTTCTTTTCAGCCACCTCGTATCCGCCGAGGCCACCGAAATGTTCTTGAAGGACGGGATCAAACAATTGCGAATTGGGCAGAGGAAGTGTCAAAGCAATTCAACGCGAAAATAAAAAAGCACATCCCCGGGCTCAATGCCGTCATCCTCCAGGTTCCGGCAGTCAACGTCGAAGCGTAGTAAAGAGGTGTGCGGAATGGTGTTGCGTAATCAATCCATCACTGAAGCTCGGCGGGAACAGGCATTCCCGGTCCTCGAGCCCGCCGAGATTGAGCGCGTGCGGCGCTTCGGTACGCTTCGGTCGTACAAATCGGGAGACATTCTGGCTCAAACTGGCAAGGTCAGCGAGGGTTTGACCGTCATACTGTCAGGCAAGGTCGACGTTGCCCGACACGCACTATCCGGCGAGGGTGCGATTATTGTTACCCACGTCGCGGGATCGTTTTTGGGCGAGCTGGCGCAACTGGCTGGCCGGCCGGCGCTCGTTGATGCAAAAGCGCAGACCGCGGTCGATGCTCTGGTGATACCACCGGAGCGGCTGCGCGCATTGCTGATCGCGGAAGCCGAACTTGGCGAGCGCATCATGCGCGCGCTGATCCTTCGTCGCGTCGGTTTGCTCGAGGAAGGTTCCGGCGGTCCGGTGATCATCGGGCACTCAGAAAGCGGCGGCGTATTACGGTTGGCTGGCTTTCTCCGCCGCAATGGTCATCCGCATCAAGAACTTGACCCGGAGAAAGACCACGAAGCAAAAGCATTGATCGAACGCTTTCATATCGATGCCAGCCAATTGCCGATCGTCTTGTGTCCTGATGGACGATTGCTGCGCAGCCCCACCGAAACTGAGTTGGCTCGCTGCATCGGGCTTGTCCGGCCCATCGACCCGAACCGGATCTTTGACGTCGTGATCGTCGGTGCTGGTCCGGCCGGTCTCGCCGCTTCCGTCTATGCGGGTTCGGAAGGAATTTCGGTGTTGGCCCTCGACTGCCGGGCATTCGGTGGACAGGCGGGCGCCTCCGCACGCATTGAAAATTACCTGGGATTTCCAACAGGGATTTCCGGAATTGCCTTGATGGGGCGCGCCTTCAATCAGGCGCAGAAATTCGGGGTCGAGATGGCCATCCCCGATGAAGTGGTCGGATTAAATGGTGTGACCGATTCCCACCAAGGGCCGTTTGCCTTGAAGTTGTCCAATGGCGAGCATGCGCTTGCCCGTTCCGTCGTGATTGCCAGCGGGGCACGTTATCGTCGACTGGCTGTTGCCGGAATTGAGCAGTTCGAAGGAGCAAGCGTCCACTATTGGGCATCGCCGCTTGAAGCGAAGTTGTGCGGCGGTCAGGAAGTTGCCTTGGTGGGCGCTGGCAACTCGGCTGGCCAGGCGGCGGTTTATCTTGCAAGTCAGGTCGCAAAGGTGTGGGTCCTGGTTCGCGGGCACAGCCTCGCAGCGAGCATGTCGCGCTACCTCGTGGATCGGATTTCGGGGCTGTCGAACGTGGAAGTCCTGACGCAAGCAACCGTCACCGCTGTTGAAGGTCGCGACGGCATGCTTGAGGGGATTCGCTGGCGGCAGGGCGCTTCAGACCAGGAGGTGCGCCGATCCATTCGACATTTATTCCTGTTTATCGGCGCGGATCCGAATACAGATTGGTTGTCTGGATCGGGCATTGCTTTGGACAAGCGGGGCTTTGTCCTGACTGGCGCCGACCTTGACGGAAACCGGCGGCCCTTCGAAACGAGCCGACGCGGCGTATTTGCGATCGGTGACGTGCGGGCAGGCTCCGTGAAGCGGGTTGCGGCCGCGGTCGGGGAAGGGGCCCAGGTCGTGGCGATGATTCACGCAAACCTTGCGGCCGGCAAACCCGAGCGCTGACGCTGAGCTGAAAAGCGGACATACGATTAACCGCGCGCATAGTCAGCCCTTCGTGCCGCCATGGCGCAGGACATGGGAATTGCATAAAGTTTGTCTTCGGAGGGCGGCATGCGGCGGCGCGGCGGACATCGGCAGCACGTCAAGCGACGCCGTGCGGTCAAGGTCAAGACACGCAAAACAGCTGCCGCAAATACATCCATTGACCACCGTAAAAAACAGCTCTTGTGCGCGCACTGGCGCGCGAGCGTGATGAAGCGCTTGATCAACAGGCGGCAAAAGGCGAGGTGCTCAATGTGATCAGTTAACGCGTCAATACCTACGGCTTTCCGGAGAGAAGCTCCGGGCGGTATTCGAAATGCATGGTATCGAAGTGGTACCAATAACCGCCCCAGATGAAGCCGTGTTTTTCGAAAATTCTCACGATCTGGATCGGCACGCGGTTTCGCCACCTAACCGGAGTTCGGTCGTCAGAAACCCAACGCCAGTAATCTGCAAATCTGATGTTGATGTCGATGGCGGCCCCGTAGGCATGCATCGATCTGGCGCGTGACCCGGCAATCTTGCGGCAGTTGTAGGTACCGGCCGCCGGCACGAGATATTTGACCAGATCGTCCGGCAACTCATCCAGTTCACGGGAAGCTTTCTCGAGCGCGCTGGCAACACCGTTCAGCGTCGTGACCATAACTTTCCCGCCGCCATGACTGGGCAGCCAATCGATCGTGCGCAGGTGCCCGACGACCTCGTTCCTGTTGCAATCGCCGTACATGGCAACAAACAGCGGTTCAAAGCGAACGCGGCCGGGATCGGCGTCGGTTTCCGGCTGTTTTGGTTCGGCGCCGAGTGGATATGGCGAATAGAACATGTCGTCGATGTCGGGACTTTCCAGCAACTCCCGCAACGTCTTGTTGGTCCGACCGTCCGAGATGCGAAATTTCAGTCCGTTCTTCAGAACCAGAAATTCGGTGTCATGGCCGGCAATCTGGTCGGGATAGGAACGCACGAGCCTATCCAGGTGGTCCTTGAGATTACCCGGAGCCGCGCCGTAAGTGTTCTCGCCGCCGATCGCGCCAACGCAAAACGCATTGCTGGCGGCGATCGCGAAAGCAAAAAAGAATCCGCGCGTGCTCATCATGCGGCCGGCACCATCCGATTGATTGGTCACAGCGCGGTCTTCCGGGAGAACGAGGGCCGGGTCAATTCTGAACGGGCGTTTCGGCCTTTACGCGTCAGCTGCCGGCTTCTCCTCGCGGGGAGGAACCAGGGGAACCGAAGCTTGCGGCCGATCGGCTTCGTTCGCAGCCGGAGGAAAGTACTTCAGGATCGTTTGTTCCAGCGTTGTGCAGATATCTTCGGCCATCTCCACATCGGATGGCTCGTCGATTGCAGATGCTGATGCGTCCATCAGGTCCTCCCGTATGCACCACTGGTATCCCCTTTATCGATGAGTCGGTGCACGCGCGTGAAGTAACACTGCACCGCGGAAGTGCAGTGTCAGCGGGTGGTATTCCCATCCCGCCGCGAGTGGGGCGCTGTTTTGGATAGACGCGCCGGCGACAACGAGTTCCGGACGGCGTGGACGCGCGGCCTGCGACAACTTGGTCGCCAAGATTACGAATTTTCAATCGCGGAGAAATGCGGCCGTAAGGTCGATCCACCTATCAAACACGCGATCACTCTGGACCATCAGAGATTCTATTCAAAGTGGAGACGACGATATGAAAGGATTTTCTTCGCGCCGGCTGGTCCTGCTTGCGTCGGCCGCCGGCCTGGCCATTGCCGCGGTTGCCGCGGGGCCTTCAGGCTTTAAGTCGAACCTTCCAGCCTTCACAACGCCCGCTCGCGCGGACAGCGTTCAACCGTCGGCCGGATTTGCTGATGTGGTCGCGAAAGTGAAACCGGCCGTGATTTCGGTCCGCGTCAAGATCGACGAGACCGCGAGAACGACCGGCATGGGTGACAACGACGAGAGCGAAGCGAATCCGGGATCGCCCTTCGAGAAGTTTTTCGACCAGTTCGGTCGCCAGGGCATGCAGCAAGGGATGCCGCAAGGCATGCCACAGGCCAGGCCGCGCGGCCGTCAAGTGACCGGCGAAGGTTCCGGGTTCTTCATTTCGGCGGATGGCTATGCCGTGACGAACAATCACGTCGTCGATGGCGCGAAGACCGTCCAGGTTACGACCGATGAAGGCGCTGTCTACAAGGCGAAAGTTGTCGGTACCGATGCCCGGACCGACCTCGCGCTCATCAAGGTTGAATCCGACAAGAGCTTTCCCTTCGTGAAGTTCGCCGACCGCGAACCGCGTATCGGCGACTGGGTTGTCGCCGTCGGAAATCCGTTCGGTCTTGGTGGCACCGTCACCGCCGGCATCGTGTCGGCGCGCGGCCGCGATATCGGGGCTGGTCCGTACAACGACTACATCCAGATCGATGCGCCGATCAACAAAGGCAATTCGGGCGGGCCGACCTTCAACATGGACGGCAGCGTCATCGGCGTGAATACTGCCATTTTCTCGCCGTCGGGTGGTTCGGTCGGTATCGGATTCGATATCCCCGCCGAAGCCGCAAAGATGGTCGTGGCGCAGCTCAAGGAGCGCGGTTACGTCGATCGAGCCTGGCTCGGCGTGCAAGTCCAGCCGGTGACGGCGGAGATTGCCGACAGCCTCGGCCTCAAGAAGGCGGAAGGTGCGCTTGTTGCCGAGCCGCAGACCGATAGCCCTGCGGCGAAGGCAGGCGTTGCCGCGGGCGACGTGATCACCGCAATCGATGGCGCGGAGATCAAGGACTCGCGTGAGCTCGCCCGTAAGATCGGGATGATGGCGCCCGGTTCGCGCGTGAAGCTGACGCTCACGCACAAAGGCGAAGTCAAAAATATGGATCTGACACTCGCCAAGATGCCGGACCAGAAGCAGGCAAAAGTTCAGGGCGAAAAAGACGCCTCGACGGACAGCCCGCGGCTTGGACTCAACCTTGCTCCAGCGAAAGACGTCGGCGGCGCCGGCTCGGACGGTGTCGCAGTGGTTGGCGTCGACCCCAACGGCCCGGCCAGCGAGCGCGGCATTAAAACCGGCGATGTCATCCTCGACGTCGGCGGCAAGGCCGTCGCCAATGTGGCGGATGTTCGCAAGGCGCTCACCGACGCGCGCAGCGCCGGCAAGAGCTCCATCCTGTTGCGGGTCAAGACAGCGGAAGCCACGCGCTTTGTGGCGATGCCGATCGGAAAGGCCTAAGGACAAGAGCCTGTTCGTCCGCAAGTAGCGTTAGTCGCGGACGTGTTGGACTTGGGGGACGGGAGCCTCGCCCGTCCCCCATTTTCATTTGCATTGTCTGTCGCATTTCAGGGAACGAAGACCAGAAAGAGGAACGTTGCAAAGACAACGAGGTGAACGAGTCCGGAAAGGATGTTGGTTCTTCCGCTTCCGAAGGTCAGAAGACTCAGGAAAAGAGTGAGAGCGAGCAACAGCGTATCGCGCGCGGAAAGGCCGATTTCAATTTGCTTGCCGATAAAGACGTTTGTGACCGCGACGGCGGGAATCGTCAAGCCAATGGTTGCCAGCGACGAGCCAAGCGCGAGATTGAGGCTCTTCTGCAATTCATTGTGCTCGGCCGCGCGAACCGCCGTGATGCTTTCAGGCGCCAGAACAACCATGGCGATGATAATGCCCGCCACGGCCGGCGGGGCACCAAAGTGAGTAAGCCCAGCCTCGAGGATGATGGCGAATTTTTTCGCGGTGAGGATGACCCCGGCTAACGCGACGAGCAGCATGATCACGCTGATCGTCACGAGTCGGGCTGAGGGATAATCATGGCCCGCGTCATTGGCGTCACCGACCTCGGCACGAAAATATTCGGTATGCCGCGATGTCTGGATGAACAGGAAAGCACCATAGAGAATGATGGTTATGAGGCTGATGAAGATGAGTTGCGGATTTGAAAAATACGGCCCGATGGTTGTGACAGTGTAGTTGGGGAGAACGAGCGTGAGGACCGACAGGGCTCCAAGCACGCTGAGATAAACGCCGGCGCCGGACGTTTGATATTCCTGCTCGTGATGCCGCAATCCGCCCCAAACGACGCACAGTCCGATCAAGCCGTTGCACACGATCATGACGACGGCAAACACGGTGTCACGGGCGAGGGCCGGCGAACTGCCGGGCGTCAGCACGATCGATTCTATGAGCGCCACTTCGATGACCGTGACGGCTAGGGTCAGAACCAGCGTCCCATAGGGTTCGCCCACGCGATGCGCAATAACGTCGGCATGATAAACCGCGGCAAACACGGCGCCGAGCATGATGACGATCATCAGCCCGGACACCGCAAGAGAATAAGATGAGGGCGGCTGCGCGCTGGGATCGTAGCCGATGTATGGCGCCGCAAAAACGAATGCGAAAGCCAGAACGGGGAACGCGATTGCCGTTAGGGGAGGACTTGAGGAGTGGGTCATTTCGCGGGCGATATCTGGCGAGCTTTTCATGCCCCTAGTCACCGCAATCCTGCCCCTGAAAGCAAGCCCGCAAAGCCCGCTGTGGGGATAGTGCGGTGGTCCATACACTCCCTTGTTATTTTTGCTTTTTTTGGCATCCTTGGAAAAGGTATAAGTGAGTGAGTGCAGGGCCACATTCGTGCAACTTTTGACGACCTCCGAAGCCGCCGCCTATCTCCGGCTCAAAGAGCGCAAAATCTATGAAATGGTGGCCGAAGGCGCGGTCCCCTGTACAAAAGTCACCGGACGTTGGCTTTTTCCGAAGGCTGAGCTCGATCATTGGCTTGCCGCAAGTGTGCTGCGCCCGGCGGGCGCTGTGCGTCCGGAGCCAGCTCCGATCGTCAGCGGCAGTCACGATCCGCTACTGGAATGGGCGTTGCGCGAAAGCGGTTCAGGTCTTGCGACCTTCGCCGCCGGCAGCGAGGCCGGCTTTGCGCGTTTTGTTGGCGGCGAGACGCTCGCTGCCGCAATCCACCTGCATTCCCTCGAAGACGAGACGAGCGACGCCAACACGACGGCCATCAGAAATTGCGGCGAGTTGCATGACGCAGTCTTGATTGCTTTCTGTCGGCGTGAACAGGGCTTCCTCGTTCCGCCGGGAAATCCGCTTAAACTTGGTTCAATCGAAGATGTGAACAAGACGCGGGCGCGCATCGCCGTGCGGCCAAAAGGTGCCGGCGCTCAACTGCTGCTGCTCGCCTTGTTGCACCACGCGAAAATCTCACTCGATCAATTGGCCGTCACCGCGCCTTTATGTCCAATCGGTCCTGACATCGCCCAGGCCATTCGCGCCGGGCGGGCCGACACCGGCATCGCGACGCGCAGTGTTGCCATGAACGCGGGTCTCGATTTCGTTCCCATCACCTGGGAGTCGTTTGATCTCGTCATGCGCCAACATGACTACTTCAAGCCATCAATGCAGACCCTTTTCAATTTCCTGCGTTCAGAACAATTTGCAACGCGCGCCAGCGAATTTGGTGGCTACGACCTTGGCATCACCGGCATGGTGCGGTTTGTGAGCTGATGACCGACGCGCAAATCTGGCCGACCGAATTGCGCCTGCACAAGGATCGCAAGACCCTGACCATTACCTACGATAGCGGTGAGCGGTTTGATCTGCCCGCGGAATATTTGCGGGTGAAGAGCCCGAGTGCGGAAGTGCAAGGTCACTCGCCCGACGAACGCAAGACCGTTCCCGGTAAGCGCAATGTCGAGATCATCGAAGTCCTGCCCATCGGCAATTATGCTGTGCGGCTCGTGTTCGATGACATGCACTCGACGGGAATTTTCGACTGGGACTATCTGTTCGATCTCGGCCGCAATCGGAATGCCTATTGGCAGGATTATCTCGACGAACTCGCCGCGAAGAATCTCTCGCGCGATCCGCCGCAGCGAAAATAGGTACGCGCTGATGCTGACGTTGCGCCAAATCGAGGTCATCCGCGCGATCATGGTGACGGGTACTGTCGGTGGTGCGGCGCGGCTGCTCAATGTTTCCTCACCCGGTGTGAGTCGCGTGATGAAGCACGCCGAGACATCTGTCGGGGTCAAGCTGTTTAGCCGCAAGGGAGGACGGTACAGCCCTACACCGCAGGCCAATGCAATTTTCAGCCAGCTCAACGGCGTCTACGACAAGGTCGAAGATCTGCAATTCGTGATTTCACGCATCCAGCGCGGCGCCGAGACCGAGTTGAAGATCGGTTCGGTGCCGAGCATCGCCAACATCATGGTGCCGCGCGCGATCGCCGACTTGCGCAAGGCATTGCCCAACCTGCTGATCGAGGTGGACATCCTGAAGATCGAGGATGCCGCGGACTATCTGCTGCTTGGCAAAGGGGAAGTGGTGGCGCTGAGCTACAAGCTCGATCACACGATGCTAGCCGTCGAACCACTGGCCCGCGGCCGGCTGAAATGCATCGTGCCGGAAGGGCACCCTCTGGCGCGCCGCACGCGTGTGACGACGGATCAAATCGTGAAGTATCCGCTCATCGGCGTCGATCCGAACGATCCTTACGGGCGCATTATGGCCGGTCTCTTCGCCAGCCACGCGTTGCAGTACGAAGTCACGATCCGTGCCCGCTTCGGGTCAACGGTCTGTGCGCTGGTTTCACACGGCCTCGGCATTGCCATCGTCGACGAGTTCACTTTGGCCGCCGACCAGTGGCCGCGCCTGCAGGTCCTCGACATCGCTGAGCCGACCGTGTTTCAGACCTACATCGCGCACCGCAAGGATGTTGCGCTCTCGAGCCACGGAGCACGATTTGTCGCGGCTTTGCGCGGCCAGATGGAGTCCGCGGCACGCGCGCGTCCCGCGCGAAAAAAATAACATCGTGTTAAGTTTCGCGCACGTTTTGGTTATTGACCTTCGGCGAGCGGATTAGCAAGGTCATCATCGGTGGTGCAGGCCCGGGTATGGGGGCGCCGCGCCGCCAGAAGCCCGATGCAACGGGCCGGTCTACCTCAGGAGGGAGCTTCCCATGTTTCGTTCAGCACTGCTTGCGTCGGTGATTGTCGCGGGGGTTGGCGTTGCCAGTCCGGTTTTCGCGCAGTCGACCGTATACATTCCCGCCATTCTCGAACTGTCCGGCGCCGGCGCGGTGTCGGGCACCAATTTCCGCGACGGGATGCTGTTGGCGATCGATGAGATCAACGCCAAGGGCGGAATCCTCGGGCGCAAGATCGACACGCCTTTGCTCGACACCCAGAGCGACGCGGGCATTTCGCGCGCACAGGTGCAGAAGGTCCTCGACAACAAGCCTTTCGTTATTCTCGGCCCTGTCTTCTCGGGCTCCGTGCTCGTCGACATGCTGCTCACGCAGCAAGCCGAAATCCCTGAGATCGTCGGCGGCGAAGCGGCGGCTATTACACAAAAGGGCAACCCTTACGTTTTCCGCACCTCGTTCGGTCAGCAATTCAGCATGCCGAAGATTGCCAACTACATGCGTGACGGCGTCAAGGCGAAGACCGTTGGTGTGCTGTGGGTAAATAACGACTTCGGCAAGGGCGGTCGTGATACCTTCGTCAAGGAAATGAACGCGCGCGACATCAAGGTGGTCGCCGATATCTCGACGGAGTCCGGGCAGGCCGATTTCTCGGCCGACGTGGTGAAGCTCAAGGCCGCCAATGCCGATGCGGTCTTCGTCTACCTCAACGAGGAAGAGAGCGCGCGCTTCCTTCGCGAGGCCAAGAAACAGGGCCTCAACAAGCCGCTGATCGGCGAAACAACGTTGCTCGGTCAGAAAGTGATTGACCTGGCCGGCGAGGCGGCCAACGGCGTAAAGGGACATGTCGGCCTGACAGTCGATGCACCGATCCCAGCCGTGCAGGAATTCGCCGCCAACTTCAAGAAGCGGTTCAACTATGCCTGCGATCACAACGGCATCAAGGGCTATACCGCCGTCTACTTCATCAAGCATGTGACGGAAAAAATCGGCAAGTTCGACAGCAAGGCTTTTGCCGAGGCCGCGCACGGCATCACCATCTCGCCGAAAGATGAGCCCGGCATCCTGATGGAAGCGACCTGGGACAAGAACGGCGATGTCGACCGGATCAGCTTCCTGGGCGAAGTCGTCGAAGGAAAACAGAAGATCGTCGAAACCTTGCCGAAGCTCGGCAAATAATCTTTCACCTTCGCTTCCGCCCGGCGCAAACCGCCGGGCGGAAACCAAAGGCTTGACCAATGGCTTCCTTTATTCAGCTTTTGGTATCCGGCCTCGCGACCGGTGCAATCTATGCCTTGATTGCGGTCGGCTTTACGCTGCTCTGGCAGACCTCGCAGACGATCAACTTTGCCCAGGGCGAGTTCGTCATGCTGCCGGCGTTCTTCGTGCTGGCCGCCATGAATGCGGGCGCGCCGTTCTGGCTGGCGTGTCTCATCGGCATAGCATTGTCGATTGTCATCCTTGGGGTTCTGTTCAAGCTCATCATCGTCGACCCGATGCTGAAATACGGCGTGCTGCCGTTGGTCATTTCGACGATTGCGCTGTCGCTGTTTCTCAAGGAAAGCGCCAAGGACTTCTACAGCTCGCAGGCGCAACCGTTCCCCACGCTGGTGCCGGCGACCGACATCCATATTTTCGATGCGGTCATCTCCACCCAAAGCCTTGCGGTGCTGGCGGTCGCCATCCTGACGGTCGTTGCGCTGAACATACTGCTCACCAGGACCCGGCTCGGCCGGCAGATGCAGGCGACCGCGCAGAATCCGACCTTGGCGCGCATCCTCGGCATCCCGGTGCAGCGCATGGTGCTCTACACGTTCTTGCTCAACGCGGTGCTGGTCGCGATCGCCTCGATCCTGGTGAGCCCTATTTATCTCGCCAAGTTCACCAACGGTGAAACGCTGGGCATGGCGGCGTTCATTGCGGCGATCATCGGCGGATTCAATCAGGTGCGCGGCGCCATTCTCGGGGGCTTGATTCTGGGCGTGCTCGATAACCTGTCGGCCGCCTATATCTCGTCGCAGTATCGCGGCGCGTTCCCGCTGATCATCCTGATTGCCGTCATTCTGCTTCGCCCGCAGGGCCTGCTTGGACGGGTCGAGGAGCGCACGGTATGACGCGCCTCGGTACCGCGGTTGTCGTTGTCGCCGCGGTAGCGGCGATCGTCGCGCCGTTTTTCCTGAAGCCTTACGGCATTTTTCTGATCTCGACCTGGGCAGTGCTGACCATCGCCGCGATCGGTCTTAATCTCACGCTCGGCTACGCCGGGCAGATCTCGCTGGCGCAGGGTGCTTTCGTCGGAATTGGAGCCTATACGGTCGCCCTTCTGACGCCAGTAGGCGTGCCGTTTGTCCTGGCGTTTCTCGCCGCGGGCCTTTTGTGTTTCGCGGTGGGCTGGGGGCTCGGCTACCCGGCACTGCGGGTGCAGCACCATTACCTCGCCTTCGTCACGCTCGCTTTCACCACGCTCGTCTTCCTGGTGTTGCGCAACGAGCAATGGCTCACGAACGGCATCTACGGCATTACTGGCACGCCGCGGCCGACAATATTGGGCTGGAGTACCAACGCCGCGCGCGATTTCTATTTTTTCTGTCTCGGCATTCTGACGCTTCTGTCGCTCGCAACCTGGTGGATGCTCCGTTCGCCATGGGGCCGCGCCTTCGTTGCCTTGCGGGAAAATCCGCTCCGCGCGCTGTCGCTCGGTCTCGATACGCGCCGCTATACCCTGATGGCCTTTGCCATTGGCTCGAGCCTCGGTGGATTGTCCGGTGCGCTGTATGCGCCGCTCGTGCAATTCATCGAGCCGAACTCGTTCGCGCTCGGGCTGTCGTTCAACCTGCTGCTGATGGTGATTGTCGGCGGCGCCGGCAATTTCTTTGGGCCTTTCATCGGCGCTCTGGTCGCAGTACTGCTGCCGGAATGGTTGCGCATCACGCAAGGCTACTACCTCATACTCTATGCCGCCGCGATCATGGTCATGATGGCCTTCTGTCCCTCGGGGCTGCTCGGACTTGCGGAGCGGGTGATCAAATCCTTGAACGGCCGGCGCGCGGGTGCGACGACAACTGTGCGTGCGGAAGGAGCCGGCTCATGACCGCCGTGCTCGGGGTGTCCAATCTGCGCAAGGCGTTCGGCGGGGTCGTCGCGGTCGATGACGTGTCGTTCGAAGTTCGTCCCGGCGAGATCCTCGGCATCATCGGACCGAACGGATCGGGCAAATCGACGCTGTTCAATTGCGTGCTCGGGCAATTGCAGCCGAGCGCCGGTGAAGTGCGCATCGATGGCCAGGTCACGACGGGCGCGCGCCCGTGCGATCTCAACCGTCTGGGCGTCAGCCGGACGTTCCAGCTGCTGCAGGTCTTTCCGCAGCTTTCAGTGCGCGACAACCTCATCCTCGCCGGGCAGGAACATCAGGGCACGATGGTCTCGCGTCTGTTCGGGCGCACCGATGCCGGGCTTGGTGATGCCGCCGCGCAGATGATCGAGTTCTTCCGCCTGTCACACCTCTCCAAAGAGCAGGCCGGTTCGCTCAGTTACGGTCAGCAGAAGCTGCTCGATGCTGCAATGGCTTTCATGGCTGGTCCGCGGCTTGTCCTGCTCGACGAGCCGGCCGGGGGCGTCAACCTGACCATGCTCGGACACCTGCGCGAGCGGCTTCAGGCTTATCACACCGAACGCAAGGCGACCTTTGTCGTCATCGAGCACCAGATGGAATTCGTCATGGCGCTCTGCACGCGCGTGCTGGTGCTGGCCGAAGGACGCCTCATCGCCGAGGGTGCGCCCGACGAAATCCGCCGCAACCCGATCGTGATCGAAGCATATCTGGGGCACTGAAATGAGTTCCGATTCCCTGCTCGTCCTGGATGGTGTCTTTGCCGGCTACGGCAAGATGACGATTCTCAACGGAACGACCGCGCATATTCGTCGCGCCGCGATCACCACCGTGATCGGTCCAAATGGCGCTGGCAAGTCGACGATGTTCAAGACGATCTTCGGATTGCTTTCGGTGCGCAACGGCACGATTACGGTCGATGGCAGGGCCATCACGAATTTCAGCCCTCGCCAGGTTCTCGACCAGGGTGTCGCCTATATTCCGCAGGGCCGCAATATTTTTCCCGAGCTGAGCGTGCGCCATAATCTTGAGCTCGGCGGCGTTGCCTTGTCCGATCAGGCGAGCCTTCCGGCGCGCCTGGAAAAAATCATGCAGCGCTTCCCGATTCTGAACGAGAAGGCGCGTGCGCAGGCTTCGACTCTGTCCGGCGGGCAGCAAAAAATGCTCGAAGTCGCGCGTGGGCTTCTGCTCGATCCGAAACTGATTCTGATCGACGAGCCCTCGATCGGGCTTTCGCCGCTCATGGTGCAGGAGGTCTTTGCCATCTTGAAATCACTTCGCGACAACGGTGTCACGATTCTGCTGATCGAGCAGAATGCAAAGCAGGCGCTGCAGATCTCCGACTACGGCTTGGTGCTCGAACAAGGCCAGACGCGCATCGAAGATACGGCTCCGAATATTCTTGCCGATCCACGCATAGCCCAGCTGTTTCTCGGCGGTGGTCTGGCCCAGCCGGAGCGCGTAGCATGAGCAGACGCAGGATGTTGCTCGGACTCATCGGCGCGAACATCATGGGTTCGCTGTCGCCGGCGCTCTTCGCCGAAGCGTTCGCCGCCTCCGGTATCGACGGCTTCTATCATCTGATCGACGTCGATCGCCTGCGCGAGCGGCGGCTGCCGCAGCTTCTTGATGCGATCAAGGCCGCCGGGTTCGCCGGGGCCAACATCACGTACCCGTTCAAGCAGGACATCCTGCCGCTTCTCGATGCAGTCGATCCCGAAGCCGCCCAGATCGGCGCCATCAACACGGTTGCAATCGCGCCGGACGGCCGCACCACCGGGTACAATTTCGACCGGCGCGGATGGCGTCGCAGTTTCGAGGAAAGTCTCGGCCGGGACAGCGCGGAAGCCGCAACCGTCGTGCAGATCGGCGCCGGCGGTGCCGGCCACGCGGTCGCGTTTGCCCTGATGGACCTGGGCGTTGCGGTGCTCGTCGTTCACGACCGCGATACAGCACGCGCGAACGCGCTGTGCAGCGATCTTGCCGAGCATTTCGGCGCGTCGCGTTGCCGGATTGCGCGCGATGTCGGGCGCGAGATCGCGGCGGCGGATGGCATCGTCAACGCCACGCAGGTTGGCATGCGCGGCTTTCCCGGCAATCCGGTGCCGGTCTCCGCGATCAAGTCGACGCATTGGGCCGCCGACGTCATCTACACCCCCGTCGATACGGAATTCATCAAGGCCGCATCGGCGAGGGGCGCGCGCGTTCTCAGCGGTGATGGGATGTGCGTACACCAGGCGGTCGAAGCGTTCCGCCTGTTCACCGGGGTGACGCCCGATCTTGCCCGGCTGCACCGTGCCTTCGCCGTCGGCTACGAGGCGCGCGAAGCGGCGCTCCGCGAAGCCGTCTAACCAGAGAGAGACCGGAGGACAAAAATGAAAACATCGATAGCCACGGTTTGTCTCAGCGGCGGTCTGAGCGAAAAGCTGCAGTCGATCGCGGCAGCGGGTTTCCGCGGCGTTGAGATCTTCGAAAGCGACTTGCTGTCCTATAACGGCACGCCGGCCGGCGTTGCCAGGGAGATGTCGGATCTCGGGCTGCGCGCCATCACGTTCCAGCCATTTCGCGATTTTGAAGGCATGCCGGAACCGCAGCGGCAACGGACCTTCGATCGGGCCGAGCGCAAATTCGACCTGATGCAGGAACTGGGCTGTAATTCATTGCTGGTTTGCAGCAACGTATCTCCCGACTCGCTCGGCGGCATTGATCGCAGCGCGGCCGATTTTCATGAACTCGGCGAGCGCGCGGCCAAACGCAAGTTGCGCGTCGGCTTCGAGGCGCTGGCTTGGGGGCGCCATATCAACGACTACCGCGATGCCTGGGAGGTAGTGCGCCGCGCGAACCATCCCGCCATTGGTCTCGTCCTCGACTCCTTTCACACGTTCGCCCGCAAGACCGATCTCACGCCGATGCGCGCCATTCCCGGCGACCGGATCTTTCTCGTTCAGCTTGCCGACGCGCCCTGGCTCGAGATGGATGTGCTGAACTGGAGCCGCCATTTCCGCTGCTTTCCGGGGCAGGGGGATTTGCCGCTGCTCGATTTCATGGGGGCGGTGGCGGCGACCGGCTATCAAGGCGATCTGTCGCTTGAGATCTTCAACGACCAGTTTCGCGCCGGTTCGCCGCGATCGGTCGCCGTCGACGGGCAGCGCTCACTGGTTTACCTGATGGATCAGCTTCGCGTAAAAAGCGGCAAGCCGGTTGCCGACGTTCCACAGATGCCGCCGCGCTCGAAATGCCTTGGCGTCGAGTTTATCGAGTTCGCGGTCGACGACCGTACCGCCCAGGAGCTCGAGCAATTCATCGCCGACTTGGGATTCCGCAACGCTGCGCGCCACAAGGCGAAGGCCGTGTCCCGCTGGACGCAGGGCGCGATCAACCTTGTCATCAACAAGGAAAAGGAAGGCTTCGCGCATTCCCACTACATCACGCACGGGCCATCCGTGTGTGCCATCGGGCTGAAGGTCGAGAGTGCGGCGGCAACGCTCGACCGCGCCGAGAGGCTGCATGACACGCCATTCCGGCAGAAGGTCGGCCCGGGCGAGCTCGAAATTCCGGCGGTCCGCGGCATGGGCGGGAGCCTGCTCTATTTCCTCGATCCGACCAGCAAGCTCGCGAAGGTCTGGGACGTCGAGTTCGAGTCGGTGGTGGCGGGCAAGGGCACCAACGCGGGCCTCACGGTCGTCGATCATATCTCGCAGTCGACGCACTACGAGGACATGCTGTCCTGGCTGCTGTTCTACACGTCGCTCCTCGACGTGCAGAAAACCCCGCAGGTCGACATCAACGATCCCGGCGGTGTGGTGCGCAGCCAAGTTGTCGAGACGGCGGATGGTACGTTGCGCATTGCGCTCAACGCCTCGCAGAGTACGCGCACGCAATCCTCGCGCTTTCTCAACGAATATTTCGGTTCGGGCGTGCAGCACATCGCCTTTGCCACCGACGATATCATGGCGACCGCCGCGCGCCTGCGGGCGAACGGTGTGGAGACCCTTCGCATTCCGGAGAATTACTACGACGATCTCGAGGCCCGCGTCGATCTGGATAGCGACCGGCTGAAAATGCTGAAAGCCAACAACGTCCTTTATGACAAGGACGACAACGGCGAATATTTTCAGCTCTACACCCAAAGCTTCAAGGATCTCTTCTTTCTCGAAATTGTGCAGCGGCGCGGATACAAGGGGTTCGGCGCCATCAACGCGCCCATCCGCCTCAACGCCCAGTCCCGGCTTGCCGGCGAACACGCGGTCTCCAGCCTGTGACGACGCCGTTGCGCATTGCGGTTGTGGGGGCGGGCGCCATCGGACGCGCGCACATCGACCGCATTCTGAAGAGTCGCGACTGCCAGCTGATGGCGATCATCGATCCGGCGCCGGGCGCCTCGGACGTCGCCGCAAAGGCCGACGTTCCACTCGTCGGCTCGCTGGGGGACGTGCTGAAGCAGCATCCTGACGGTATCATTCTTGCGACACCCAACCGGCTCCATGTCGAGCAGGGTCTTGCCTGTATTGCCGCAGGCGTTCCGGCCCTCATCGAGAAGCCGCTGGCCGATACCATCGCGGACGGCGAGCGGCTTTGCGAGGCGGCCGATCGCGCCAACGTCAAGCTGCTGACTGGGCATCATCGCCAGCACAATCCGATCATGACCAGAGCGGTCGAGATCGTGAAAAGCGGCCGGCTCGGGCGGCTGGTCGCTGTCGTCGGCACCGAGATGTTCTGCAAGCCCGACCAGTATTTCGAGGACGGCCCGTGGCGGCGGCAGCTCGGCGGCGGGCCGCTCCTGATCAACATGGTGCACGAAATCGGCAATCTGCGCGCGTTGTGCGGCGAGATCGTTGCCGTGCAGGCCTTTGCCTCGTCCGCCACGCGGAATTTTCCGGTCGAGGATACGGTGTCGGTCAGTCTTCGGTTCGCCAACGGCGTACTCGGCAGCTTCATGCTGTCCGACACTGTCGCTGTGCCGCGCAGCTGGGAGCAGACGACCCGGGAGGATCCGGTCTTTGCCGCCTATCCGGACGAAGACTGTTACGTCGTGGCCGGCACCGACGGCTCGCTGGCGATCCCGACCATGCGGCTGAGGTTTTATGGTGATCGCGCGAAACGTTCCTGGCGCGAGCCTTTCGAGGAAGAGACGATCGGGATCGAGCGCGCCGATCCCTTGACGCGTCAGCTCGAGAGTTTCTGCGCGGTCATTCGCGGTGCGGCGGAACCCGTGGTGAGTGCGCGCGATGGGCTGCAGAACGTCCGTGTGCTGGATGCGATCCGGCGGGCGGCGGCCAGCGGACAAACCTGCGCCATTGGCAAGTGAACTTGCCCTCGGCGTGACGTCGATCAGGAAGTTTTGCCCGGCCGTAGGACCACTCTGTCGAGCCACGCCGCGAGCGCATCGAGGACGTCATCGAGCACCTGCGCGTCCTTCCGGCCTGTCCGTGCCGCCACGTGAAACGAGTGATCGGCATCCGCGAACAGCGTCAACGTCGCGCGCTTGCCGAGCTGCCCGCACACCGGCTTTAGCTGATCGAGGGACGCCAGGTTGTCGCGCGTGCCCTGTAGGAAGAGCATCGGGATCTGCACCGCGAACAGATGTTCGGCGCGGTCCTGCGACGGACGACCGGCCGGATGCAGCGGAAATCCGAGGAATGCCAGTCCGTGGACGCCCTGGAGCGGCGCTTTCGCCTGCGCCTGTGACGTCATCCGGCCGCCGAACGACTTGCCGCCAGCGATGAGCGGCATGTCAGGCAACAGGCGTTGCGCCGCGGCCACGGCGGCACGGACTGTTGCTTGCGCGAGCGGCGGCGGGTCGGGCCGCCTGGTGCCGCGGTCCATATATGGAAACTGATAGCGCAATGTCGCAATGCCCTGCGACGCAAGTCCGCGCGCCACATTTTCCATGAAAGGATGTTCCATTCCCGCGCCGGCGCCATGCGCGAGCGCAAAGCAAGCCCGTGCGCCGGGAGGATTTTGCAGCAGGCCTGAAATGCGAATGGCGTCGCTGACGGTGATGCTGACGGGTTTGGCGGCTGGGGATGACATTGACGCGAAATAGTGGGCGCTGTGGGGATTGAAGCTACGGGTTCCCCTGTATGAAAGCCTATAGAAGACGCAATGAAAACAGCGAGGGCTGGTGGCCAGCCTCTATCACGATTAGCCGGCACCAAGATAGCGGCTTCACGTCACGGCTGGCGGCGGATACTCGGCCTCCCTGCCTCATGGGTTACCACGCGCCAGAAACACGGCCCGCGTCAATAATCCTTGATGGAGAATCTGTCGAAGAATGGGGTCTGTTGGTAGGTGTTTGGCCGCGTGTCCGAGTTGTTTGAGGGCGGTGCTTCAGCCCGCGCCTTCTTGGCTGACGCTTCGACCGGCACCTTCTTAGCTGGCGCTTCTGCTCGCGCCGTGCGCGCCTCGGCGGGGATCGGCTGGTGCTCACGCTCTGATTTCGGCTCAGCAGCGAGTACTGCTGGCGAGTTCATGTCGGGTGCGGGCGCCGGTGTATTTGTGAAAGTTTTTTTTGCGTTGTGGTACTGCGGCTCTGGCAGGCCAGTGCGTTGGCTCGTGACTATCGCGGGTGAATTGGTTTTCTCCAGCCTCGCATCTACAACGAATAGCAGTGCGGTTAGAACCATGCCCGCCATTGCAAGAAGCGTGAGAGCTGGCATTGCCGTATTCCTGCGCGTTCCTTCAGCCCTCTTTCAAAAGGCTAAGTCCGGCCATCATGTCGCGTCGAGTTACGGTGCCGTGAGAACCGTTCAAATGATTTTGACGAGCGACCGGTATGCTCGGTATCCCATTATTCAATTGAACGTCGTACCCAAAGCGGACTTTCGGGCGCATGTCGGATTCTGGCCCAAAGTGGACATTGGACCTCAGTCCAACTCGACCCTGAAACTAAAAACCCACACAGTCCACGGTGGAAGCGAACGCTGCGTGAAATCCG
>Ga0310916_10000482_pt1 | contig 22109 bp, 18 predicted proteins | sample GREbulkMGLF176_FD_203444 | JGI IMG/M metagenome (GOLD analysis project Ga0310916, IMG submission 203444) | Lab enrichment of tropical soil microbial communities from Luquillo Experimental Forest, Puerto Rico - GRE.bulkMG.LF176 | ecosystem: Environmental > Terrestrial > Soil > Tropical forest >...
GCTTTCGTCACTTGCTCCGCGGTCACCGCGGAAGCCGAGTTGCCCCAGGCGTTGCGGATATAGGTGGTGACGTCGGCGATCTCCTGGTCCGACATCTTTTTCGCGTAGGCGGGCATCGATCCCGTATTGGGCGCGCGCTTTGTGGTGATGGTTTCGGCGCCGTCGAGGATGATGCGGATCGCGCTGGAAGCGTCCTCCGACTGCAGGTTCGCGTTCCCCGGCAGTGGCGGATAGATGCGCGGTGCGCCGCTCCCGTCCGCCTCGTGGCAGGCGATGCAGGCGCCCTTGTACAATTTTTCGCCGTTTTCCATCTGCGCCTGCGAAGGCGCCGATGCCGTGGGTTCGATCGCGCCGGGAGCGACATCCTTCAAATACACCGCCATCGCGCGAACGTCGGCGTCGCTCATTTTCGAGGTCGAACTGAGCACCACTTCCGCCATCGGACCGCCGGCATGGCTTTTGGCGTTGCGGCCGCTCTGCAGATATTCGACGATGTCGTCCACGCTCCACGATTTGAGCCCGCTCTTTTCCGAGGCATCCAGCCTGGGCGCAAACCAGCCGTCGACCAGGCTGCCGCCAAACCTCTCGCTGCGCTTTTCGGCGCCGGCAAGGTTTTTCGGCGTATGGCATGCGCCGCAATGGGCGGCGGCTTCGACCAGATAGGCGCCGCGATTCCATTCCGCGCTCTTGCCTTGGTCCGGTTCAAAGATGCCCGGCCGGAAGAACACCAGGTTCCAGCCGCGCATCAGCACGCGGTGATTGAGCGGCCAGCGCAATTGCGGCGAGGGCGGGGTGTTCTTCACCGGCGGTATCGTGTCGAGGTAGGCCTTGATCGCCAGCACATCTGGCTTTGTCAGTTTTGTGAAATGAGGGTAGGGGAACGCGGGGTAATAGCGGGTGCCGTCGCGGCCCACGCCCAGATGGACCGCGCGGTAAAAATCCTCATCGCTCCAGCCGCCGAGGCCAGTGTCGCGATCGGTGGTGAGGTTCGCCGAGTAGATGGCCCCGAACGGCGTGTCGATCCGCCCGCCGCCGGCAAAGGGTTTTGCAGGGTCCGTGGTATGGCAACCGCCGCAATCGGCGGCTTCCGTGAGCGCCTTGCCACGTGCGATCGTGTCCTGCGAAGGCTGTGCTTGCACCCACCCCATGCCGAATGCACTGCACAAAATCACGCCGGCCAGAAGCGTGTGCGTTCCGCCTTGCCGTCCCCGCATCGATCATCTCCGCTCGGCTCGAGTATAGCCAGCAAACCGGGCGGCCGCTGGCGTCACGTCGTTTCGCCGTATGAATTGTTCGCGACATAAGCCGAAAACCGGGACGGCCGACGTCGGTACGAAATTGCGTTTTTCCGTTGTCCCCTTCGTTGCGTCAGATTTGTGCTGCCCGACGTTAAAAAACCGACATAGACTGTTGTTGCGGCTAGTGTTGCGCATTGGGATGATTAGCTAAAAAGGCGCCGGCAGGGCCCAACGAAGACTCAAAGAGGGTGGAATGGGAATCAATCAGGGTCCGATCAGTCTTGACCAGAAGTACACCCAGGGAACCGGCCACGTCTTCCTGACCGGAATTCAGGCGCTGGTCCGCCTGCCGATGGCGCAGATCCGGCGCGATCGCGCCCTCGGGCTGAACACCGCCGGCTTCATCAGCGGCTATCGCGGTTCACCGCTTGGCGGCTACGACCAGCAGCTTTTCGCCGCGCGAAAACATCTCGAACAATACAACATCAAATTCCAGCCCGGCGTGAATGAAGACCTCGCGGCGACCGCGATCTGGGGCTCGCAGCAGCTCAACCTGTCGCGCGGCGCGAACTACGACGGCATCGTCGGCATCTGGTACGGCAAGGGCCCCGGCGTCGACCGCTGCGGCGACGTGTTCCGCCATGGCAACGCCGCGGGCTCGGCGAAAAACGGCGGCGTACTGTGCCTTGCGGGCGATGATCACGGCGCGAAATCCTCGACCGTCCCGCATCAGTCGGACCACGCCTTCATCTCCGCGCTGATGCCTTATCTTTATCCCTCCAGCATCCATGAAATGATTGAGATGGGGCTGCTCGGGATCGCGATGTCGCGTTACTCCGGCTGCTGGGTCGGCATGAAGGTGATCACCGAGACCGTGGAGACCACGGCCGAGATCGATCTCACCGACGAGATGAAGCCTTTTATCATTCCCACCGATTTCGAGTTGCCGCCGGGCGGGCTCAATCTGCGCTGGCCCGACGACCGCTATGACCAGGATCGGCGTCTGCAGGACTACAAGGGATTTGCCGCGATTGCATTCGCTCGCGCCAACAAGGTCAACCGCATCACCATGGATTCGCCGAACGCCCGCTTCGGCATCATGGCCTCGGGCAAGAGCTACGAGGACATCCGCCAGGCATTGCGCGAGCTCGGCATCACGCCGGAAGTCGCCGCCAAGATCGGCCTTCGGCTTTACAAGATCGGGATGCCGTGGCCGCTCGAGCCGCAAGGCGTACGCGAATTCGCGGTGGGACTGGAGGAAATCTTCATCATCGAGGAACGCCGCGAGATCGTCGAAAACCAGATCAAGCAGGAATTGTTCAACTGGCGCGACGACGTGCGTCCGCGCATCGTCGGCAAGATGGACGAGCACGACAAGCGCTTTCTGCCCTTCGCCGAGGAATTGAGCGTCGCTTCGCTCGCCAGCTCGTTGACCGAACGACTGCTGCGCCTCAACCTCAATCCGGAAATCGCAAGCATGCTGCGCGCCAAGGCCGACTGGTTCAACGGCCGTCTTGCAACACAGATGCTGCCGGTGGCGCCGGTCACCCGCACGCCTTATTTCTGCTCGGGCTGTCCGCACAACACCTCGACCAAGGTGCCGGAAGGAAGCCGCGCCTTTGCCGGCATCGGCTGCCACTTCATGGCGCTGTGGATGGACCGCAACACCGAAACCTTCACCCATATGGGAGGCGAGGGGGTGCCTTGGGTCGGCGTTGCGCCCTTCACCAACGAAGAGCACGTGTTCGCCAATCTCGGCGACGGCACCTACTTCCACTCGGGAAGCCTTGCGATACGGCAGGCGATCGCTTCGGGTGCCAACATCACCTACAAGATCCTCTATAACGATGCGACCGCCATGACCGGCGGGCAGCACGTCGATGGCGAGCTCTCGCCGCAACAGATCACCTTCCAGCTGCACTCCGAAGGCATCCGCGAAATCTACCTGGTGTCGGAAAACCCCGACGCCTATCCGCCGTCCGAGATCGCGCCGGGCACGAAAACCGCCCATCGCGACCAGCTCGATGACGTCATGAAGACGCTGCGCAAGGTGAAAGGCGCCTCGGCAATCGTCTTTGTGCAGACTTGCGCGGCGGAAAAACGCCGTCGCCGCAAACGCGGGATCATGGAAGATCCGCCGCGCCGTGTCCTGATCAATCCAGCCGTTTGCGAAGGTTGCGGGGATTGCTCGGTGCAGTCGAACTGCATTTCGGTCGAGCCGCTCGAGACCGAACTCGGGCGCAAGCGCACCATCAACCAGTCGACCTGCAACAAGGATTTCTCCTGCCTGAAAGGCTTTTGCCCGTCCTTCGTCACCATCGACGGCGGGGCGTTGCGCCGCCGCGCGCCGGCCGATCTCGGCGAGATCGGCAATCTGGGCGAGCCTGCCTCGAAGCCCTCGCTGGAGCGGCCCTACAACGTCGCGGTGGGCGGCGTCGGCGGCACCGGCGTGCTGACCATCGGCGCGCTGCTCGGCATGGCCGCCCATATCGAGGGCAAGGCCAGCATGATCCTCGATATGTCGGGGCTGGCGCAAAAGGGCGGCGCGGTGCTCAGCCACGTCCGGCTTTCTGAACACACCGCCGATGTCACCTGTTCGCGCATCGTCACCGGCACTGCCGATCTCGTGCTCGCTGCCGACGAAGTCGTGGCGGCCGCCAAGGAAACCATCACGCTTTGCGATTCCAGCCGCACTGTCGGGGTGATCAACAGCCACGTCATTCCGACCGCGGACTTCATTCTCAACCGCGACTTCAATTTCCAGGCCCGCAAGGTCAACCAGGTGCTGGAAAACGCCCTGCGGCGGGATTCGTCCTTCCTCGACTTCACCAAGCCCGCGGAAACCCTGCTCGGTGACTCCATCGCCACCAACATGATGATGATGGGCTTTGCCTATCAGAAGGGATTGTTGCCGCTTGATGCGGCCGCGATCGAACAGGCGATCGAGGTCAATGGTGTTGCGATCAAGATGAATACGCAGGCCTTCCGGCTCGGCCGGCTGGCTGCAGCGGACCCCGCGCGGCTGGCCGCCATGATGAAGGACCAGGACCAGGCGGAGGTGTCGAAGACGCTCGATGCGATGTCGCTCGATGAGATCATCGCCCACCGCAGCGCGCTTCTTGCCGAATACCAGAACAAAAAACTTAGCCTGCGCTACCGCAAGCTCGTGACGCAGGTGCGCGACAAGGCCCGCGATGGTGGTTTTGGCGAGGCGTTGCCGCGCGCTGTGGCGATCAACTACGCAAAACTTCTCGCCTACAAGGACGAATACGAAGTGGCGCGGCTTTATACGGACGGCAAGTTCGAAAAGCAGCTCCGCGACCAGTTCGATGGCGACTACAGGATCAGCTTCAATCTGGCGCCGCCCTTGCTCGGCGGCGGAAAGGACGCGTTGGGGCGGCCGCTTAAGCGGGCGTTCGACGCCCGGATGATGCCGGTCTTCCGCCTGCTCGCCGGAATGCGGGTCCTGCGCGGCACCCCGCTCGACATTTTCGGCTATAGCGCCGATAGGAGACTCGAGCGCGATTTGATCGCCGGCTACGAGAAGGACGTGGCGCACATTTTGTCAGTGGTCTCTCCGCTGACGCACGATACCGCGGTTGAAATCCTTTCGCTGCCGGATCGCATACGCGGTTACGGCCCGGTGAAGGAGAAGGCGGTGCGCGATGCGAAAGCGCGCTACGCGCAGCTTGCGGCCGATCTCGCCAACCCGCCACCGGCACCCCGTCAGATCGCGGCGGAGTAGGCGGCTGTCGAAATAGTCATATCTTCCAAAATGAGGCCCGCTCTCCCGCGGGCTTTCCGAAAGTGGGCACCACACGAGACGCTATCCGCGTCCAAACCACTCGTCTTCAATAAAGCACCAGACCAACCCGCAGATGAGGGCCAGGGCGGCCAGCAGCTTGCCCGAGTTGATGATCACGACGCCGGGCATTGGCACCCTCAGATAGGCCAGCGCGATGCGATCTCCATCTCTAAAGGCCGAGTTGCCCGGCGGGCAAATCAGTCCTCGCGCGTTAACCTTTCGCACGTTTGTCCAGCCCGGAAGAAAAAATTTTTCGCTTCGCTACTTGGTAGAAACAGCTTTACCGATACGCCTCGTCCCGCCTCAACAAGAGGGGCGTATCGCGATCGTCACGAGACGTGGAGCGCGGGATGCGATGGACGTAATTGCGCAGCAGACGAATGCGCAGATTGCGGACGGCGAAGTCGTGTGGTCTTGATGCCTCGACGCTGGCATCAAGTTCTTAGGAAGCTGACGCTTCCCAGGGATGACGGTGACAATCAAGCCCGATCACCGGAGAGAGCGCGAAGAAAACCGTTAAAACCATTCGCGCAGGGAATGCCGGACCGCTTCGGTGTACCTGTGGTGACTATGCTCGTGTGCTTTCTTGATTTGCGCACGAGGCTATGGGTGCAGCGCGCACCCGGCATTCCCTGCGCCCTCTGTTTCGGTGCGGGACATGGCGACGCAAAAACTCGGGCGAGAATGCGCCGCGGGAATGTGGAGGTGTGGCTCAACTCCATCCACGCCGTCCCGGACAAGCGGGCTCCTGGCAACGTGTAAGCGTTGTCCAGAGCGAGTGCGATCCGCAACCCATAACCACAGCTGGATAGTCTTGGGTATGCTGGGGCACCCAGGGTCCGCAACAACGTCCGCCGGTGGTTATGGGTGCCCGCGTGCGCGGGGACGACGGAAATAGTTGAGCTGAGGGCGTATCGTCTCGCCCGCCCGAACATTTCGCCGCTTGCCAAGGCGGTCCCAACAGGCCAGAAAAACTCTGGGAATAGAGAACCAAGAAGACGCCAGCGGAGAACGACTTGAGCATCAAGGGCAAGGCCTATATCGCCGGCATTTTCGAGCATCCGACCCGGCACGCCCCGGATAAATCCACCGCCCAGCTTCACGCCGAAGTCGCCAAGGGCGCGCTGGAAGATGCAGGGCTCACCAAGGCCGACATTGACGGCTATTTCTGCGCCGGCGACGCCCCCGGCGGCGTCATGGCGATGACCGATTACCTCGGCCTGAAGGTCCGGCACTTCGATTCCACCGACACTGGAGGGTGCTCCTATATCGTCCATCTCGGCCATGCCGCGGAAGCAATCGCCGCCGGCAAATGTTCGATCGCGCTGATCACGCTGGCCGGCAAGCCACGTACCGGCCCGATGCCACCGCGCCCAAGCGGCGCGGAGGCCGATTTCGAAGCCGCTTATGGCGCCACCACCCACAACGTTTACGGCATGTGCGCCATGCGTCACATGCATGAGTTCGGCACCACCAGCGAACAACTGGCTTGGATCAAGGTCGCCGCGTCCCATCATGCGCAATACAATCCGCACGCGATGCTTCCCGAGGTTGTCACCGTCGAAGACGTGCTGAACTCTCCGATGATTGCCGATCCGCTGCACCGGATGGATTGCTGCGTCGTCACCGACGGTGGCGGCGCGCTGATCGTGACGACGGAGGCGATTGCACGCAGCCTGAAGAAGCCGTTGGTGCGCATGATCGGGCACGGCGAGGCGATGAAGGGGCCGCGCGGCGGCAAGGATCTCGACCTGACCTATTCAGCCGGCGTCTGGTCGGGACCTCGCGCGTTCGAGGAAGCCGGCGTGACGCCGAAGGACATCAAATACGCCTCGATCTACGACAGCTTCACCATCACGGTGTTGATGCAGCTCGAAGACCTCGGCTTCTGCAGGAAGGGCGAGGGTGGCAGGTTCGTTGCCGACGGCAATCTGATCTCCGGCGTCGGCAAATTGCCGTTCAACACCGACGGCGGGGGACTGTGCAGCAATCATCCGGTCAATCGCGGCGGCATGACCAAAATCATTGAAGCCGTGAGGCAGTTGCGGGGAGAAGCTCATCCGAAGGTGCAGGTCAAGAATTGCGACCTCGCCATCGCCCACGGCACCGGCGGCCTGCTCGGCATTCGCCATGCCGCCTCAACCTGCATTCTGGAGCGCGTTTGATGGACAGCCCCGTGAAATATCCGACGCCAAAAGGCAATCCGGAGACGAAAAAATTCTGGGAAGAGACCGTCGAAGGCAGGCTGATGATCAAGCGCTGCACGGCTTGCGGCGAAGCGCATTATTTTCCGCGCAGCATCTGTCCATTCTGTTTCTCCGACCAGACGGTGTGGGAACAAAGTTCGGGCGAGGGCGAGATCTATTCGTTCAGCCTGATGCGCAAATCGGCCAGCGGTCCTTACGCCATCGGTTACGTGACGCTGAAGGAGGGCCCCTCGCTTCTGACCAATTTCGTCGACTGCGACATGGCGAAACTGAAGATCGGCCAGAAGGTCAAAGTGGTGTTCAAGACGACGGACGGCGCGCCGCTGCCGTTCTTTACGCCGGTGTGATGGCCTCATCCCGAGGAGCGCGCACTTGCGCGCATCTCGAAGGATGAGACGGGAAAATGAGAGATCGGGCCTCATGGTTCTCCCGGCGATGCGAAGCATCGTCCGGATCGGCGCAAGCCTCACCATGAGGAGAACTTCGGGGGAGAAAAAACGGCGATGCCGATCAATTACGATGAGCTGATGGCGCTGAAAAATCTCGACCAGAAAATCGCCTATGGGGATCGTGAGGTGATGCTCTACGCATATGGCATCGGCATGGGCGCCAATCCGATGGACGAGCAGGAACTGGCGTTTGTCAACGAGGCTGCTGCCGTGCCGCGCCCGCTAAAGGTGGTCCCGACATTTGCGTCCGTGGCGGCGTGGGGCGCAACTCCCGGCGAAATGAATCTCAACCGCGTGATGGTGGTGGATGGCGAGCGCGACATCACCTTCCACCGTCCGCTGGCGGTCGCGGCTAATCTCCTCGTCGATTCACGCGTGCTCGCCGTGTTCGACAAGGGCAAGGACAAGGGCGCGGTGATCCGTCACCAGACCGTGCTCAAGAACGAAAAGAGCGAAGAACTCGCGACCCTGGTAGCTTCACGCTTTGCGCGCGGCGATGGCGGTTTCGGCGGACCGTCCGAAGGCCAGCCCGAGCCGCACCAGGTGCCGACGCGTGCGCCCGACAGATCGATCGATATCCCGACGCGAGCGGATCAGGCACTGATCTATCGGCTTTGTGGGGATCGCAATCCGCTGCATTCCGATCCTGAATTTGCGCGCCGCGCCGGTTTCCCGCGGCCGATTCTGCACGGCATGTGCACCTTTGGCATCACCTGCCGCGGCATCCTGCAGACTTATGCCGATTTCGATCCGGCCGCTTTCAGAAGGCACGGTGCGCGGTTTTCCGCGCCGGTCTATCCCGGCGAAACCGTGACCATTGATTTATGGAAAGACGGCGATGTGATTTCCTTCGAGGCGCGGGTGAAGGCGCGCAACGCGGTCGTGATCAGGAACGGCATGACGGTGCTGGGGTGAAAGGCGAGGGCGCGGACAAGAATCTCCGCGGTCATTGCGAGCGGAGCGAAGCAATCCAGACGGTAACGCGAAAGCGCTGGATTGCTTCGTCGCTTTGCTCCTCGCAATGACGTCGGACGAAGGCAGCCGACGCCGTAGTGGGAAACGATAGGATAAGGGAAGCGAACCATGGGACTACTCGACGGCAAGGTAGCGTTGATCACAGGCGCGGGCGGCGGCTTGGGGGAAGCCTATGCGAAGCTGTTCGCACGCGAGGGCGCCTCCGTCGTGGTCAATGACCTCGGCGGTCCCCGCGACGGCTCTGGTTCCGACGTCACGACGGCGCAAAAAGTGGTGGATGCGATCAAGGCCGAAGGTGGCCGCGCGGTCGCCAACGGCGCCGACATCTCGACCATGGCCGGCGGCCAATCGGTGTTCGATGATGCCATCAAGAACTTTGGCCGCGCCGACATTCTCGTCAACAATGCCGGCATCCTGCTCGACCAGACCTTTGCCAAGGCGACCGAAGCCGCCTTTGACAAGGTCCTGAAGGTGCACCTGAAGGGCACGTTCTGCTGCACCCAGCCGGTGTTTCGCTGGATGCGCGAAAACGGCGGCGGCGTCATCGTCAACACCTCCTCGACCTCGGGCCTGATCGGCAATTTCGGCCAATATAATTACGGCGCCGCCAAGGGCGGCATCTGGGGGCTGTCCAATGTGCTCGCCATCGAAGGGCGCAAATACAACATCCGCATCTGGACGCTGGCGCCGGGCGCGCTGACCCGCATGACCGCCGATTTGCCGCGCTATATCGAAAATCCTGGCATGGCGCTCGGGCCTGATGGCATTGCTCCGGCCGTGCTATACATGGTCAGTGATCTCTCCGGCGATCAGACTGGCAAGATTCTCGGCGTTTCCGGGCCGCGCGGCGTGCGTGAGATGCGGATGATGGAAAAGCCCGGCTGGAAGCCGCCGCATAGCGGTTGGAAAGCGGAAGATATCGTCGAGCATGCATCCGAGATTTTCTTCTCGGAGGAAGAGATCAAGATGGGCGCGCGACGGTTTTGAAGTTTGGATGTCGTTTCCGGGGCAATGAAGCGTGCACCGGAAACCAGAACCACGAGATTCCGGGTTCGATGCAACGCATCGCCCCGGAATGACGAAGAGGAAAAGGGCACAAATGACAAAGCTCACCCACAAGGCCGCAGGGACGTTTGCAATCGCGCCGACGCCGTTCCATGACGACGGCCGCATCGACGACAAGTCGATCGACCGGCTCACCGACTTTTACGCCGAGATCGGCTGCGATGGCGTCACCGTGCTCGGCATCATGGGCGAGGCGCCGAAACTCGACGGCTCGGAAGCCGAGGAAGTCGCAAAGCGCTTTGTCAAGCGCTCGAAGAATATGCAGGTCATCGTCGGCGTTTCCGCGCCGGGATTTGCCGCCATGCGCTCGCTCGCGCGCGCCTCGATGGATGCAGGTGCGGCCGGGGTGATGATCGCCCCGCCGCCGACCTTGCGGACCGACGACCAGATAACAGGCTATTTCAAGCAGGCGGTTGAGGCCATCGGTGACGACATTCCATGGGTATTGCAGGACTATCCGTTGACGCTGAACGTGATCTTTACGCCCGCGGTGATCCGCAGGATCGTGATGGACAATCCCTCCTGCGTGATGCTCAAGCACGAAGACTGGCCGGGGTTGGAGAAGATTTCCGCGCTGCGCGCCTTCCAGAAGGATGGCTCGCTGCGGCCACTCTCGATCCTCACCGGCAACGGCGCATTATTTCTCGATTTCGAGATGGAGCGCGGCGCCGATGGCGCGATGACCGGCTACGCTTTTCCGGAAATGCTGATCGACGTCGTACGCCTTTCCAAGGAAGCCCGGCGCGATGCCGCGCATGATCTATTCGACGCGCACCTGCCGCTGATCCGCTATGAACAGCAGCCGGGAATTGGCCTGGCCGTACGCAAATACGTGCTGCAAAAACGCGGCGTGATTGCTTCCAGCGCCCAGCGCAAGCCGGCATTGAGCATCACCGCGAAAGCCAGAGCCGAGGTGGATTACCTGCTGTCGCGCGTCGCGCGAGTCGACCGGCGCGCAAACCTGCAGGTGCAATCCAGCGCCGCCGGCTGATCCATGGCCACCGAAGCCGGCATCGTCGCGCCGCGACCTGCATCGACCATCCTGCTGCTGCGCGACAGCGTAGGCGCTGCCGAGGGTCGCGATGAAATCGAAGTCTTCATGATGGTGCGCCATTATGAGATCGATTTTGCATCCGGCGCGCTGGTGTTTCCCGGCGGCAGCGTCGAGAAGGGCGATCACGAGATCATCGCGCGCCCCGAACTCTATTCGGGCGGCGAGGGGCTTGACGCGACCGGCCTCGGTTTCCGGATCGCGGCGATCCGCGAAACTTTTGAGGAAAGCGGCATTCTGCTGGCGCGTGCCAGGGGATCGAAAGGCCTCATCGATGCGAAGCGGGCAGCCGAAATCGAGAAGACCAATCGCGTCGCCTTGTCGGAGGGCAAGACCACCTTCCTGGAGTTGCTCGCCAAAAACGGCCTCGTGCTGACGCTCGATGAGCTTGTGCCCTATGCGCATTGGATCACGCCAATCGGGATGCCGAAGCGGTTCGATACCTGGTTCTTTCTTGCTGCCGCCCCGCCGGAGCAGGTCGGCGCGCATGATGGCAAGGAGTCCACCGATTCGGTCTGGCTGTCGCCGCGCGAGGCGCTGGCGGGCGGCGAGAGCGGCCGATTCAAATTGCCGTTTCCGACCACGCGCAACCTGATCAAGCTCGGCAAGCAGGCAAGCGTGAAAGCGGCGCTGGAGGAGTCCAGAGGCAAGCCCGTCGTCACCGTCATGCCGGTCATGACAAGGCTCAACGGCGGCCGACAGCTTCGCATCCCGATCGAAGCCGGCTATGACGGCGACTTGTTCGAAGTCGGCGGGGTGTGAGCTTGCGTGTCTTGTGCAATTTCCCAAGGAAATTTCAATCATGTTGATCATGATCCTAAGGGCAATCGATAGTCCCCGGTTACATGATCCTCTGATGCCGTGGAGTTCCTGATGACGCAGAAAATCGAAGCATTATTGGCGGAAGATGCGCATTCATTGGAACAGCAGCGAACGTGGGTTCGCGACCATTATGAACCAGATGCTCGCCACCAGTATGAAACGATCGAGGGAAAGCTCCGTCTTCTTGACACCATCATCCGCGCCAGCTGGATCGATCCAACCGAAACCTGGAAATTGCAAAGCCTTGGCATTACCTTTGGCGATGCCCTTGCCCAGAAGATGGGATTGTCCTGGGTCATAGTTGAAGACGAATACGGCCGCGACCCCGCCCTGCACGACCACGGCACCACAATCGTGGTGTTTCCGGCGACGACAATCTCAAAGCGAATTGAACGCGGCGAAGAAGTCGACGTCAGGGAATTATTCGGCCAGGCCTGTCATTCGATTGATCGCTTAAGGGACGAGCTGAGTGGCGCCTGAAATCGATGCAGGCAAATGCTGTTCTGATTGTTTCCCGGCCCAGCGATGCCAAAATCATAGTTCGATGAATAACGAATCATTACCGCCCAATGACCGGCTAATGCTTGCGTTCCCCGCCAGCGGATGGAGAGCGCGGCACCGTGGAAGCGATATCTGCTCGAAATTCCGCCATCCCCGTCGAATTATTACTCCTGCTTCTGCTGGCGACGCTGTGGGGCGGGTCATACACTTTCATCAAGCTTGGGGTAGCGACAATTCCGCCGGTCACCCTGATTGCCGGTCGAACCGCGATTGCGGGCCTGATTTTGCTGTTGATCATGCATTGGCGCGGCTTGCGGCTGCCGGCAGACGCAGCGACCTGGCGCCGCTTCATGTTTCAGGCTTGCCTCAACAGTGTCGTGCCGTGGACCCTGATTGCCTGGGCCGAACGCTCCGTCGATGCGGGGCTTGCCACCATTCTCAATTCGACCTCGCCGATCTTCACGTTCTTTCTGACGCTGGCGGTCGCGCATCGGGAGGCCGCCAGCCCGCGAAAACTGTTCGGGGTGGCTATCGGCATGGCCGGCATTTGCCTGATTGTCGGCGTCCAGGCCTTCGAGAGCCTGGGCCAGGCATTGGTCGCCCAGCTTGCGATCGTGGCGGCAACGATCTGTTACGCCGGTGCTGCCGTGTTCGGCCGCGGCTTCAACAGGCTCGACCCGATTGTACCCGCGGCCGGATCGCTGCTCTGCGGAGCGCTCGTCCTCGTTCCCCTGAGCATCGTGTTCGAGCGGCCATGGACGGTCTCGCCCTCCGCCAGTTCCTTACTCGCACTGCTGGGCCTTGCGGTGTTCTCCACTGCGCTCGCCTTCGTGATCTATTTCCGCCTGATCCAGACGTTGGGTTCGGTCGGCACCACGGCGCAAGCGTATTTGCGCGTGCCGATTGGGGTCGTGCTTGGCGTGCTGCTGCTCGGCGAGCGGCTGTCTCCCACAGCCTGGGCTGGCCTTGCTTGCGTGGTGCTCGGCGTGGCCGCGATGACGATCGCGCCAAGAAAGTAGGGCGATGATCTCGACCTGTCGCAGCCTGATTGCGCTCAGGACTTGCCGCTTCCGGCGAATAGCGTCATCCTGCCAGCAAGGCCGCGCTTCAGACGGCGCCGCGGCAAGCATCAGGGCAGGGCACGCTACAAGTGAAGATCCGGGGTGGCGTTATCGTAGCGGCCTGGCTGGCGGCGCTGGCGCTATCCGGCGCGCCATCGGCGCAGGAGAGCTTTCCCAGTCGCACCGTGCGCGTGGTCAATCCCTACTCGGCCGGAAGCGTTGCGGATGTGTTCGGGCGCATCGTCACCCAGAACATGGCCGCGCAATGGAATGCGTCGATCATTCTCGAATCCAAGTCCGGCGCCAATGGCTCGCTGGCGGCCGAAGACGTCGCGCGCTCAGCCCCGGACGGATACACCTGGCTTCTGGTGACGACGTTCTTCACGACCAGTCCTTCGCTCAATCTCGTTCTGCGCTGGGATCCGTTGCGCGACTTCATCCCGGTCGGACAGATCTGCCGGGCGCCGAATTTCTTCATCGTGCCCACCTCGCTGCCGGTGAAAAACGTCGCCGAATATGTCGCGCTGGCCAGGGCAAAACCCGGCACGCTGAACTACGGTCATCCCGGTAAGGGTTCGACCGGCCATCTCGGCTTCGAACTGTTCAAGCGGCTGGCCGGAATCGACGTCACGCCGATCGGCTATCGCGGCTATCCGCAAATGGTCGCGGATATCGCCAGCGGTCTGATTACATCGACCTTCCTTTCCGCAAACCAGGCGCTGGCGCAGGTCCAGATGGGCACCATCAGGATCATCGCGGCGATCAGCGACGGCCGCTCGAAATACTTTCCGGACACCCCGACCATGGCAGAGCAAGGCTATGCCGAAGCGCAGGTGACACCGTGGTTCGGCATTGTCGTACCGGCGACGACGCCGCAACCGATTGTCAACCGCATCAGCCAGGCGCTGGAGATCGCGATCGCAAACCCGGAGGTCCGCGAAAAGCTCGACCTTGCCGGATGCGCGGCGAAGAGCGCACCGCTCGGAGAGTTCGCCGACATCATCAAATCCGACGTCGCGCTCTGGGCAAGGGTCGTCAAGGACGCGGGCATTCCGGCCGATTGAAACCTTGCGTTGCTAAATGGCGACCCCGTCGCCGTTAAAGCGAGTGCGGCAGTCGGCCCTCTGGGCAAAGCTCCCCGGAAGGCTGATTCCATCGTATAAGCGGGAAACTGCCCTGAACCGGCTCCGGTGCCTATGGCCTTGGCTGAAATCGTCCAGCGGATACGATCGTTCACGCCTTCGATCGGCCAGATGTTCTTTGGCAGTTTCCTGCTCCTCCTCGGGATGATCGTGATGACGAGCGTCGCCAGCGTCGTCTCGATCCGGCACATCAACGCGACCTTTGCCGAATTGCAGCACCTGCAAAGTCTTGGCGACGTGGTCGACGAAATCGATCGCCGCACCAACGAGCTGCGGCTGGCGGTGCGCGATTACGTGACCGATCCGGATTCTTCGAGCCAGGCCTGGGAGGCGGCTGCATCGCTGAGCGCGCTGTTGAAGAACACGCGGCTTCAGCTCGCTCCCGAACAGCGGGAGATGATCGACGGTGTCACGCAGCGGCTCACCAACTACCGTGATGGAATGGAGCGCGTCACCGCCCTGATCGGAACCCGCGCCGAACGGGTCGCGGCCTTGCCTCCGATCCGGGATAGGTTCGAATTGGCGATTGCCGAAATCCCGGATCGTGCCACCGCCCGCGCGCTGTTCGGGGCACAAAATCAGGTGAATGCGGCCTTGCTCGCGCATGATCCTGCGGCATCCGAACGATCCGCGTGGGCGATGAAATCGCTTTCGATCGCCGATCCAACGCTTCGCGCGGCAACCGATGCCTATGCGGAGGCGATTATTTCGATCTCGTCGGCCGAAACGCAAATCGCCCAGATCGACAAGGAAGTGCTGGGCACCGAAGGGCAAATGATCAGCCGCGTGACCGATCTGTTGCGCGATCTCGGCGAACGGAGGGGACGCGTGCTGGCCGCCGACTTCGCCAGGACGCTGGACCATGATCGCTGGCAGAGCATTCTCATCGGGCTCGCCAGCGTGCTGATCGGACTTGCGGCGGCGCTGTTCGTGGTGCGCAGGACCGTGCGTCCGCTGAAAGCGATAGCCGGAGCCATCCGGGCGCTGGCGGGCGGCGAGAAAAGTACTTCCATTCCGTCCACCGGTGTGGGCAACGAGATCGGCGACATTGCTCGCGCCGCCGAGGTGTTTCGCCGCTCGTTGGTCGAGGCAGACGCGGCGCGCGAGGCGGCCATCCGGGCCCTGGCCGAGCAACGGCTCGCCGAGGAAAGCTACCGAAAGCTGTTCGAGGGTTCCGTGGACGGGATCTATGTGACAACGCCCGGCGGAGAACTCCTCAACGCCAATCCCGCGCTTGCGCGAATGATGGGATATGACACGCCGAAGGACCTGAAAATCGAAATCGGCAACATCACCAAAGGCGTCTATGTACACCCCGAAGCGCGCGCCGAATACCAGCGGCTGATGCAGCGCGACGGCATGGTACGCGAATTCGAATATCAGGTGCATCAGCGCGGCGGCGCGATCCTGTGGCTCTCCGACAGCGCTACCGCTGTGCGCGACGAGGATGGCGGGATCGTTCGCTACGAGGGAACGGTGCGCGACATCACCGACCAGAAACGTGCCGAAGAGGCGGTCGCCGAAGGCCAGCGACTGCTGCAACAGGTGATCGATACCGTTCCGGCCGTCATCAATGTCAAGGACAGGCAGCTCCGCTACGTCCTGATGAACAGGTACATGGCCGGCCTTTTCGGAATTGAGCCGGCGGATGCGATCGGCCGGACCACGTCCGAGCTGATGTCCGGTCGTGGTGCGCAAAAGGTCGATGAAACCGACAGGCGGGTGCTGGCTTCAGGCAAGGAACTCGGCTTTTTCGAGGAAGAATATCGCGATCTCTCCGGCAACATGCGACACTGGCTGGTGAACAAGCTCCCGCTGCTCGATGCCGATGGCAAGGTCGAACGCATCGTCAGCGTCGGGCTCGATATCGGCGAGCGCAAGCGCGGCGAGCAGGAGATGCGCAACGCGAAGGATGCCGCCGAAGCCGCGTTGTGCAATCTGCGGGAAACCCAGAACTCGCTGATTGAAGCCGAAAAGCTCGCCGCGCTTGGGCGCCTTGTGGCGGGCGTCGCCCACGAGGTCAACAATCCCGTCGGCATCAGCCTGACGGTTGCCTCTTCGCTGGAGCGAAAGACCGCGTTGTTCGGCGCAGAAGTGTCACACGGCGCTTTGAGGCGCTCGAGCCTGAACGAGTTTCTCGAAACTTGCCGTGATGCGTCATCGCAGCTCGTGGCCAATCTTAATCGCGCGGCCGAACTGATCGCTTCGTTCAAGCAGGTCGCCGCCGACCGCAATTACTCGGATCAGCGCACCTTCGATCTTGCCGACCTCACCGAGCAGGTGGTCATGAGCCTGCGGCCGGGCTTGCGCAAGCGTCATCTGACGCTGACTGTCGACTGCCAGCCTAATCTCACCATGAATTCCTATCCCGGGCCCTACGGGCAGGTGCTCACCAACCTTTTCCTCAACGCGGTCGCGCACGCCTTTCCGGACGGAAGGCCGGGCTCGGTCGATATCTCGGCGCGCGAGGCCGGTAACGACCATGTCGAAGTCGTCTTTTCAGATGATGGTTGTGGCATGAGCCTCGATGTTCGGCGCCGGGCCTTCGACCCATTCTTCACGACGCGGCGCGATCAGGGCGGCACCGGGCTCGGCCTGCACATCGTCTACAGCATCGTAACCAACCGCCTCGGTGGTCGGCTCGAACTGGATTCCGAACCGGCTAGGGGTACGCGAGTCCGGATCATCTTGCCCCGCGTGGCACCACTGGAGCAGGCCGCGGAATAGCCGGGCGCCGCTGAGGCTCTAGTCGGTCTCGGCGAGCTTTCGCAGCGTCGCCGCGAAGATCTGACTGGCCTTGCCGACCAGCGCAGTGCCGCTCATTTCGGCTGCTGTGTCGGTGAACGTGCCGGAGACGCCGATGCCGACCGGATTGGGTCCGCCAAACAGAGGGTTGGCATCCGGACTTGACGTATGACGTTGAACGAGAACCTCGCCCTTGAAGGTGTTTCCTTTCACCATGTAGCTGCCGGTGTAGAACAAATAGGCGTCACCGCCGAGAATCCTGCCGTCCCGGAACAGCACCACGCCGCTGCCCTTGCCGACGCGCCCATCCCGCAGACTTACATGGATCGAGTACAACCCATTCTTCATGATGCGGCCGATCAGGACGTCCGTCCCCGCGGAGTCCATCATTCTTATGCCAAAGTAAGGCACAAAGCGTCAACGCGGACGGATAATTGCCTGACCCGGCGGAATTCGCGTCTGCCGGGGTCAAGCGTATTTCTTGTCGCGCTCCAGAAGCTCGATCGAGATGCCTTGCGGGCCGCGAATGAAGCAGATGCGCACGCCCGGGCGGATGGTAAACGGCTCCTTGGTGAACTCGACACCCTTGGCCCTGATCTCGGCGGCGACCGCATCGATGTCCTTTACCGTCAATCCGAAGTGATCGAGCCCCTGATAGGGGGTCACCGGCGGCGCGTTGACGCCGTCGCCCACCGCGACCGGCGCGATGAAGACCATGGCGCCGCCGAGCTTGACGTCGATGCGCCCGGGGCTGCGGACGATCTCACCACCGAGAATGTCTTCAAGCCAGGCCGCGGTCGCCTCCGGGTCGGGACTGCGCAGATGAACATGGTCCCAGGTCACTGCCGGCATCTTGAGGTCTCCAATGGCTGGTTTGGGCGCCGCGGGGCGGTCTTTGGGGAATGGACGCGTTGATCGCGCGGCGCAATCTAACGGCTAGGTTTGGGCATGACCACCCCCGCCATCCCTGTGCCGGTTGACGCGCTTGCCGGTCGAATTTTATCGCGCCTTGACGCAACCATTTTCAAGTTCGGGAATTGAATGGTCCGGCGAAGGAACGCGCAATCTATGGTCGTGATGGAGCCGCGCGGATCACGCGCGGCTTCCTGCTGTGCAGTGCAGCAGTGCTGGGCCTTCGGCATCGGTGGTGGCTGGACCATGACGGATGGATTTTTTCATCTTGGATCGACCGGGTTGGCCGGGCAGGCGGGCATTGCAGGTCCCAGCTCTTCCGCAGCGTCGGGACGAACCGATCACGTGAGGGTCGCGATCGGCTGGCTCCCGATTTTCGTGATCCTGGTGGCGGCCGCGTGGCTGTTGATGTCTGACCATTTCCGCAGGCAGGCCGACCCCGGGGATGCTCATCTGGCCGCTGCCGCTGCGACACCGTCGCGGGAGCATGTCACCGTCGGTCTGGCAAGGGGAACTTCCGCCAATCCCTCCCAGACCATCGCGCCCGGACAGCCCTCGTCGGTCGATATGGTGAGCATTTCATCGCAATCCTGGCGCAGGGGCGGCCTAGGGTCCAACGCGCTGGTTACACTGACGCTGCGCAACGACAATGACTACGCAGTCAGGGATATCGAGATTACCTGTGCCTTCACCCGTCCGGATGGCAGTCGTTTGACGGATCGGACGCGATTGATTCATGAAACCGTCAACATGAAGAGCCGGAGGACTTTCTCCCGGTTGCATGTTGGCTTCGTCAACGTCAATGCCACCGATGCCCGGTGCTCGGTTGTGGCGGCGCACCAGATTTGATCTCGGGTCCGCCAATCTCTTCTCGGGTTTCATCGAAAAATAGCGCGCGACCACCACCGCGAGGACGCGTGCCGAGGAACAATTGCCGTCACTTCCAGTTGAGCCCGCGATCCGCGACGTAGCGCGGGTGGAGCAAATCTGAATGCCCGTGGTGCGTTATTTTCTCTTTGTCGGCGTGGCGTTGCTGGCGTTACTTTTCGGCATCGATGTCTACCTGCCGAAGCTGCCGTCCGCAGAGATCCCAGGGGCGACCACTGATCTGTCGGTGATACGAATCCGCTCCGATCATAAGTGGCCGGAACGCGTCGTCTTCGACACCTCGCTTCCGACGATCACACATCCGTTAACCCCGATGAGAGTAGTAACTATCCCGCCTGCAGCCGAGGTGTCGGAGAAAGTGCGGCTGCGCGAAGCCCTTGCGCAGGCCCAGCCCCCTGATTTGAAAAAGCAGGAGCCCAGGCGCAAACACCGAGCGATCGCGCGCGTCTATTCCGGCCAGCAGCCGATCCGTCTCGCCCAGCAACCACGTTTTGGCTTTTTCGGGAACGGCTTCTTCGGCAACAGCGTCTGGTGAGCGGATCCCGCTCACGCATCTAAACTGCTTCGTTGCCCTTGGCATTCGATGCAGCCGGCGCCGGTTTCGCCGATTACACCCAGCCGCAACTCTATGCACGCCCGCTTGGCCGCAACGAGCCTAATGGGGCACGTACGATCCGTATGGAGAGTAAAGAGGATTGAAGAAGCAACGGTCGTCGCCGGTGGGGTCCCAACCGCCGCGTTGCCGCCATTTGCTCCAGGCGATGTAATCGTAAGCGGGGCTAAACGGATTTCCCGGCTCGATGGTCGCGCAATAGAGGCTTTTGGCGAGGCGGGCAGGATGGTGGACATTCCGCGCCGCTGCTGGCCCTGCGGCGAGGGCAAGAACCAGGGCCGCGCTGAGGATCTTGAATTTCATGACGTCTTCCTTCAATCGGATGCCGGTTGTGAACATATAATATCCGCACGCTTACGGCGAGTGGGTTGGACGGGACGCCGTCTAAATTATTCTTGAATCGCTGGTGCGCCGTGGCCGTTGAAGATGGGCAATACTCGTTCCCGTGGCGCTATGATGCTTTGGCCGGCCAGGCGCTACAGTCGGCGTTGAAAGCGGGCATACGAATCGCGCTTTGGCTCGCCTCTTTACTGCTGCTCATATGCGGCGGGAACTGAGAGCGCGGCAAACACAATTGCCGCAAGCAAAAGCGTGATCGCACACGGCAACTGCGCCTTAAGCCCGGGCACGACGCGCAGATCGCGGACCCGTGAACCGACGCGCGCGGTCAGTCCAGCAGCAACTCCATGCGTGCTCTCGGCATCGGGGATACGGGGCTTCCGGGAACCACGGAGTCTACGACTGGTCGGCCCTGATGTTCCAGACTACGAGCTGAGCGTGGCCTTCTGTCCCAATGAAAATCCGGTCGGATAATCGGCAACGGGCCGCCGAACTCCGCAGCGTTTATGGTGATGTAGTGGCCGACCCGATAATCATTGCATCAGACACGACGCCGCGAATGCCGGACGCGTATCGCGCTTGCGTTGCGTTGCTCGTCTGGTTCGTGTTCGCAATCGATTGCCTTTGCCTCATTGTTTGTCGCTGATGAAGGCGATCTCGTAGGTGTGGCTGCGCGCTCGGCTTGAGCCACTCTTTCTCGAAGCGAAATCAATTTGGACATCAGCTTAAAGAGGTCTTCATTGCGTCGAACCATGCTGGGTTAACGCGGCTATAGGTCGGAGTTCCCCTCGGGATGGCTGACCTGTCGAATTTGATAGCAAGGGAAACTCTGGCAGTACCTGCTGTGGAAATGGTAACGCGCCCAGCTCAAGTTCCAATCGCGAAACCGGAACCAAACTATTTCTGGTTGAGTTGGTAACAGTCGTCTGTCCCCGACGAATAGTGGCTTGGGAGGACACATGCGGGAAGCCTTGCAGATCAACATTGCCTTGTGGGGGATGATCGCCTGCTCGGCAATAAAGATGGCGCAGCATGCCTTTTAGGACAGAGTGCGCTGTGCCAGTCAAATCGTGGCCCGAGCTAGCCCGGTCAGCCGTCCTGTCGTCGCATCTCCAAACGAGAATAGCCATCGACTGATAATCCACTTATGCGAGCGCGGGCGAGTTTGTTTCGTTGGTCAAGGCCGCACCGCCCGATGTTGGCCTACAGGTTCATGGCCACCGAGTTGGAGCCATTGGCAGGTTCGTGACCCGGCGGGGCCGCACCACAAGCAAGGACACCTTGGAGTCAAATACGGACAGCACCAAATTGCCCAGAGGGAGCAAGGCAAAACGACTCAGAATCACTTGAAAGAAGGGATATTTACTGGCGCGCTCGGAGAGATTCGAACTCCCGACCCTCGGATTCGAAGTCCGATGCTCTATCCAGCTGAGCTACGAGCGCGTGGCTTGCGTCCGATTAGCAGACTTGACCGGGCCGGGCCAGCGGTCACGACTCGCTGAAAGCCGCAGACAGCCTTTTTGAAATTGCGCCGGCCGGGCGGGCCGACTAGGCCTGCCCGATCACGATGGCTCAGAAGCAGGGATAACGTCCGCCCTGCGCGCGATATACCGCCGACCCCTGATAGCAATAATTGTTAGAAGGCCCGTCATAATAGGCGAAGGTGCCAGGCACCGGACCAGGTCCGTAGTTATGTCTGTAGCTGATCGAGTAGGGCAGCCCATAGCCATAGCCGTAGCCGTAGTGGTGGTAACGACGCGCCTGCGCCTGGTCGGGGATCGCCGCCAGCGCAACCAGGAGGGCTGCGGCCGAGGTTAGCTTCAATAGTGTCATCGGGGCCTCCGGAAGAAAACAAGAACATTCTAGGCGAATTCGCCTTCCCATCCAGAGGGAATCGCCGGAAAATTGTAGAAAATCCGCCACACCAACCGGTTTTTTGACCAGCCCGCCATGCTTAACGAATTTCAAACACAGTCTGGCCAGAGTTGTGCCGTTTGGTCTGCTTAAGCATCAGGCTTGCAAAGGTTTTCCGCTACCAAGGGTTTCGGCTACCCGGCTGCTCATGCGCATCACGCCCCTTGCCCTGTTATTGCTCTCTGTGGCCGTGGCTCCGGCGCGGGCTGACCTGCACATCACCCGTGACCACGGCGGCTATGTCGAGGAATACAAGGCCAAGTACGCGCGCATTCGCGATCGCCACGAGCGGGTCATCATCGACGGCATCTGCAATTCGGCCTGCACGCTGGTGTTCGGTATCGTACCGATGAACAAGATTTGCGTAACGCCGCGCGCCAGC
>Ga0310916_10000483_pt1 | contig 22092 bp, 20 predicted proteins | sample GREbulkMGLF176_FD_203444 | JGI IMG/M metagenome (GOLD analysis project Ga0310916, IMG submission 203444) | Lab enrichment of tropical soil microbial communities from Luquillo Experimental Forest, Puerto Rico - GRE.bulkMG.LF176 | ecosystem: Environmental > Terrestrial > Soil > Tropical forest >...
GATGTCCCCGTTGTCGCCGCCGAGGATCCTCCCGGGGAGATGGCTGAACGTATCCCAGATCGACGGCCCGCGTCCATCCTCGGCGACAGCGCCCTCGATTTGATAGGCCGCCGTCGAGGCACCCCACAAAAAGCCATCGGGAAAACTGGTCGCCATAGCACTATCCCGCGGATCGCAGTTCTGGCCCATGATGCCAGGGCTTAAACCTCAGGCATAGAGTTCAGGCGGAAGGCGTGGCGCCGTCCTCCCCCGGGCATGGAGATAGGACTGCCAGAAAAGACAAGCGGCGACCGAGCGCCAAGGACGCCACGCCTCGCCGAGACGGCGCATCTCGACCTCGTCCGGTCGCGCGCCGAAGCACAAATGATCGCCGATCGCGACCTGCAGACCGAGATCACCGGCTGGCCAGATGTCCGGTCGTCCGAGTGCGAAGAGCAGATAGATTTCGGCGCTCCAGCGTCCGATTCCCTTGATGGACAGCAATTCGGCAAGAGCCGCCTCGTCGTCGGTAGCGCTAAGCCGGCCTAAATCGAATTTGCCGCTGCCGACCATCTCGGCGAGGTGACGGGCATACCCCATCTTCTGCCGACTGAAGCCGCACGAACGAAGGGTCGCATCGTCTAGCGCAAGAAAGGCTTCCGGCGTCAACGGGTGACAGAGCCCGACTAGCTTTCTGTGCATCGCCGCCGCGGCGTCGATCGACACCTGCTGCTCGAGGATGATGTGCAGCAGCGTGCCGAACCCATTGCGGCGGCGCCGAAATCGGGGCTGCCCGGCACCCCCCAAAATTTCTGCGAAAACCGGTTCGACGGAAAGTATGTCAATCCCCTCGGCTAGGCCTTCTGGCGCATAGACCGGTACACATACCCCATTTTCTGCCCTGCTGGCGGAACGAGACTCGTGGGACCGCGATCGTCGATTCATATTCTGCCCCTTTGAAGCCTGAGATCTTATGGCATACTGGGTCGAGTCTCGCGCCAAGCTCTGTACTCGGCGAGAGGGAGGAGGGTGCACGTCGGTCGACTGATTAGGATGGCGCTGCTCGCACTTGGGCTCGCGATCTTGCTGCCGGGGCTCGCATTGCGGATCTATATGGGCAGTGGGGCGGAGGACCGGCTTGCTCCGCAAGAGGTCGTGAGCATCTCCGAGCTACGCTCGCCGCTACCGAAAAACGGCTTTCTCGCCTGTCCGTTGGATTATTGCTCGGCGGCTGCCGCCATCACCAGCCCGGGTTTCGACCTGCCATGGGACCGGTTGCGCGAGTATTGGGTAGAGATGATCTCAGGGGAGCCTCGTGTCGTGCGGGCCGCCACCGATCTCGGGCCACGGAGCTACGTTTACATCCAGCATTCCCCAGTATTTCGGTTCCCTGACATTGTAACAGTAGAGCTGATTCCTCTCGGGCCGGCCCGTTCTAGTATCGCCTTGTACAGCCGCGCTCGGTACGGCGAATACGATTTCGCAAAAAACCGGAAGCGGGTCGAAAGATGGCTTTTCCTGTTGCAGAAAGTCGCTCGACCGGCGGCGCCTAGCCAAGCTCGAGCTCGGTAAGAGCCGGTCGGCTCAATCCGACAGCCCCCGCTCGTGTCGATATGGGCGGCCGACCGATGGGACCGAACCGTGGTGAAAGGTGCGACGACCGGCGAATGCCCTCGGAGGTACCGCGGCGAAGACACGACTGCGAGGCGGCTGCAACAGCGCCAAGCCCCGCGGACGCAACAATGTAATGAGGATTATTCCACTGACGAAACCCCCGACATGAGCCCAGAATGCCACCCCGGGGGTTCCGGGCGCCCTCGCGAGCCCGCTCAAGAGCTGCGTCGCGAACCACAAGCCGAGCAATATCCAGGCCGGTATGTTGACAATGCGAAAGAAGATTATGATCCAGACGAAAACGTGAACATTGGCATTGGGGTAGAGCAGCAGATAGGCACCGAGAATCCCCGCGATGGCGCCGCTCGCCCCGACCATCGGCACGTGCGATCCGTAGCTTGAAAAGGCCTGGATCACCGCCGCCACGACACCACAACAGAGATAGAAAAAAAGAAAGCGCCCGCGGCCGAGCAGATCTTCGATATTGTTACCGAAGATCCACAGGAACAGCATGTTGCCGATCAGGTGGAACCAGCCGCCGTGCAGGAACATGCTGGTCACCAGCGTCGTCCATGCCGGCACGACCTCGTGGGCGCGCCGCAGATGCCACAGGCCGAACAAACGGGCCGGGACCATGCCGTATCCGTAGAGGATCGCGCGCTCGTCTTGCCCAAGCTGCCAAAGGAAGGCGCCGACGCACAGGCCGATTAGCATATAGGTGACGATCGGGTCGCGGGCGGTCGGATTATCGTCATAGAGCGGGACGGCAAAAATCATATCGAGTGACCGAGATAACGCCTCGCCGCGCGGGAAACCAAACCGAGCGGCCCCTTCAGGTGCCGACCAGGCCTAGTTGCGGGCTTGACGGCTCGGCGAAGCGCCGTTTCGGAATTCGTCCGGCGAGCCGCGCGAGCCGCCCTCCTTCAACCCCGGCACGGATTGCCGCCGCCATGCGCAGCGGATCGTGCGACTTGGCGATCGCGGTGTTGGCCAGCACCGCATCGCAGCCGAGCTCCATCGCGAGTGCCGCATCCGAAGCCGTCCCGATGCCTGCATCGAGCACCACCGGAACCGGGCTGCGCGAGCAGATCAACTCGATCGCGGCCGGGTTTGCGATACCCATCCCGGAGCCGATCAGCGACCCCAGCGGCATCACCGCGGCGCATCCGACGTCCGCGAGCTTTTGGCAGGTCACCGGATCCTCGTTGCAATAGGGAAGCACCGTGAACCCGCTGCGTACCAGTTCCTCGGCCGCGCGAACGAGCTGCTCGACATCGGGATAAAGCGTTTCGCGATCACCGATCAGCTCAAGCTTCAGCCACTCCGTATCGAGCGCCTCGCGGGCGAGCTCGGCGGTGAGAACCGCATCTCGTACGGTAGCGCAGCCTGCCGTATTCGGCAGCAGCCGATATCGCCCGCCGAGTAGATCCACCAGACTCTCGGAGTAGCCTTCTAGGCTGATCCGCCGGATCGAGACTGTCACGATCTCCACCCCGCTCGCCTCGAGGCAGTCGAGCAACACCTGCTGGTTCGGGTAGCCCGCAGTTCCGACGAAGAGCCGCGATTTCAGCGTCGTACCAGCTATAACGAGTGGATCAGTCATGAGCTATATCCTGGAACGGTTGCATCAGCCGCCCTGGAGTGGACGGACGATCTCGACAGTATCGCCGGGCGAAAGCTCTCTGGAGGGCCATTCCGCTCGGCGCACGACCCCACCGTTGACCGCGATGGCGAGAAAACGTGCTGTCGGATCGACGCCGCGGGTCACGAGCAGCTCCGTAACAGTTGTCGCTGCGACTTCCTCCTCAACGCCATTAATCCGCATCCGCGTCATCGTGCCTCCGGGTCCGGTTTCTCGGTGGTCTGAAGCCGTGTGCTCAAAAAACGCTCCGGTGTAAACGGCTGCACGCTCTCCGGCAATCGGCCGGTCAAAACATAGGCGCTGATCGACCGGGCAGTCACCGGTGTCAGCAAGATACCGTTGCGGTGGTGCCCGGTAGCCAGTATGAGCCGGTCTATCCCGCTGGGACCGAGCATCGGCGCGTCGTCCCGCGAACCTGGGCGGAAGCCTACCCAGGTTTCGGCGACTGGCAGCTCCTCGATCGCCGGCACCGCGCGCCACGCGCCTTCGATCAGCGCCAGCAGACCACCTGCGGTGAGCGAGTCGTCGAAGCCACGTTCTTCGACAGTGCCACCGACCAGGAGCCGTCCATCCAGACGAGGGACCAGATATCCGCCGCGCGGCAACCACATCACGTGACGCAGCAATGGCGTTTCCGGGTCCATGCGCACCGCCAGCATTTGCCCCTTGATCGGGCGAACAGGAGGCAGGTGCGAGCTAGGAATGCCGCCGATCTCGCGCGACCAGGCGCCTGCCGCCAGAACGACGACATCCGCGCGATCTCTCCCGCGATCGGTCACTACGCCGCAAGCCCGCCCGCACGCGAGCGCCACTTCGCGAACCGGGCAGTGTTCGTGGAGCACCACACCGGCCCGGCGCGCCGCTTCGGCAAGGGCAGTGCCGAGAAGACGATTTTCCACCTGATGATCGCGGAGGCTCAGCACCGCCCCCGGGATCCCGGAGCGCAAATGCGGCTCTCGGCGCCGCGCGTCGGGCCCCGACAGCCAATCGAGCTCAAGGCCTAGGCTCTTCTGGAACTGATAGGTGAAGCGGAGCTGCTCGACGTCGTCGTGCGTCAAGGCGACGACCATCGTGCCCTCACCGCGGTAGCCGATCGAGATCCCGGACGCGGCTTCGAGTTCGCGCGCAAAAGCGGGCCACAGCCTCTGACTTTCGAGCGTCAGCGCCAGTAGCCTCTCCTCGCCGGGCTCGGTCTCGACCGCGGCGGCCAGCATGCCGGCAGCCGCCCAGCTCGCGCCCCGCCCGGCCTCTCCGCGATCATAGACGGTGACCGGACAGCCGGACTGCGCGAGACGCCACGCGATGCCGAGCCCCATCACGCCGGCGCCAATGACGACAGTCTTCGGGAGAGACGACGAAACGGTGATCGTCGGGATGATAGCGGACTCCCTTCGCCGGGCTCGCCCGACCAGGTTCAGTGGGTTTAATCTCAGCCGCCGTTGCCGCGCGGTCTTCACCGCGGGCTGACGGCACCCCAGCCTCCCGTCAATTTCGGACCGAGGCCTTTCTCATGCAAGGATTTTCTTCCGCCAGTGGAGTTGCGTTGCCCTCTACGGAAGAACCCGCAACTCAAGAGAGGCGCCGTTCCACCGATCGCGCTTGGATTTACCTCCCGGGATTTAGTGCGGTTTTACAGCAGTGGAGAGCGGTGCGTTCGCGGGTTGGGAAAGCCTCGACACGGTGTCGGGGTTTTGGTGCAACGACTTCGCAATCTTACCGTGCGACCACCAATTCCACGCTAGCGCCTCCGCCAGCTGGCTAGCAAGACAGCCATAGCTCGCATCCGTCATGTGGAGCCCGTCGGGGCCGATCATCGGCGCAGGAGCCAGCTGCTGGGTGCGTTCCCATTCCTGCATGATCTCGAATCGGCGAAATAGGCCTACGTGATTGCTTCGCGCGATCTCTCTGATAATCCGCTCCATCTCGCCCCAAGCTGGGCGCGCGAGTACCCGTCGCGCGTATTGCAGATCCATCAAGACGATGTCGATTCCGTACTCCTTCATCAAGGAGACGCCGCGCCGGATTAACTCTTCGTCGGCTGCTAGATCTTCGCGTCTCAGGACAGCATTCGTGCCAACCTGCCAGATCACCAGATCGGGATGCTCCGCGACGACGTCACGGTCGAGACGGTTCAGCTCTTCACCCACGTCCTGGCCGCCGATGCCGTGGTTTAGAACTCGGACCCCGATAGCCGGGAAACGATCCCTCAGCTCTCCCTGGAGGCGGCTGGGGTAACTCATGGACGGGGCGCTCGCGCCGACGCCCTGCGTCGAGGAAGAGCCCATCGCGACGATGGTCAATGAGCTTCCCTGATCAATTCGACTGGCGCTGCGATCGAGTGCCAGCCCTATCTCGGATAGTGCCGGCGGCACCGCACAGCTCGGGATGGCGGCGAGCTCTGATGGCTCGGCGAAGGTCGAGCCCAGCGACGCCACCATGCTGGCAAAACCGACACCAAGCCATCCGACCGAGAGACGCCGCATCACTGGAGCGCCAGGCGGATCGCTTCCGCCAGCTTGCCGCCGATACATTCGTAGACGCTGGCCGCTAGGCTCGCCCGCTCGTTCTTAGCTACCCGGTCGAAATTAAACACGTTCTGCTCGCTCCAATACCGCATCATGTCGAAGCGCGGAAAGACATACAACTCGTTAACCTCCCCGACCCGATGAAGGGTGGTCAAATAACGTTCAAAGTCTATGACGGTCACTGTGCTGCGAGAGAATTGCATATCTACAAGAATAATGTCGATCTTGCGTGTCTTGAGTTGGTCAATCCCACCTTGAAGCGCGGCCGCGAAATCATCGATTTCGACTCCGCGGACGGCGTCGGTGGTGCCGGTCTCCCAAATCACCAAGATCGGATCCTCAGCGAGGACGTCGCTCGGAAACCGCTCCAGCATCTGCTGCGCGGTTTGTCGCGGCACCCCCTTATTTACCACTGTGATCGGGACAGCCGGGTACCAGTGGTTAAGTATCTCTTGTAACCGATGCGGATAGGCAAGGTTGGGGGATCCGGCCGCCGCGCCGGTGGTTGAGGCTCCACCAATGGCGACGATCTTGACCAGGTTCCCTGCCCGCAGCGTCTCGCTCAGATGCGGCAAAGTGACCTCGACTCGCGTCAACTCTGAGGGAACATCGCACCGAGCGTCGTCTCCAAAAGCGGACGGCAAGGACAACATTGCTGCGGCGCCCAGGCAGCCCGCCAGGTAAAGCGCCCGCTGCATTAAACCGCCGGTCAGGTGGCGCCTCGTCATGGGCTCATCCCGCTCCACGATTGCGCACCGCTCTGATCGGCTGCGGTGCTCTACCCATGCTTTTATACCAGTCAATCATTTTCGCGGTAGAACACAACACAAGAACGCCAACGACATTGACGGCGAGCTGGGTCACGATCGCCGAGTCATACTCGGACAGAAGAAAGTGACCGAGCGCAGATAACAAAATTCCAAAACAGAAGATCTCTAACGATTGTTGCCCACACAATACAATTGGTCTCAATGTCGAAGAATACAAAAATTTCTCGTCAGGTTTTATTAAAGTTCCAACAACAACAACTGCGGCAAAGAAAGATATAACTCGGATAGGCGCCAGGTTGTTCTTGTTAACTGGCCATATTTCTTTTAAAAAGAGGCCAGGAAAGGGGTCCCAGACCCCGTGGATCGTCCAGCTGAGCTTTACAATAAGCGCCATTGCGGCAATCACGATCGCCATCAGCAGAGGCGCGCCCTCGGGGCGCGAAAATTGTCTCGCCCGAGCCTCCCCAAGCCCGAGAGCTGCTCCCGCCGTGAACAGGAATTGCCAGGCGAGCGGGTTGAAATACCAGACATGCCCCTCCGGATAGGCCGGCACAGACACGTCAGTGGCCTGCACGATGGCGTACAAGAGAAACGATGGGACCAGCACCAATAGCGGCTGTACCCACAGCCCGAGCAGGATTACCGGGAAAATGACCAAAAGCAGGATGTAGAGGGGTAGGATATCTAGGAAGGTCGGCTGAAATTCGAGTAGAAGCGCCTTGACGATGGCAACGTGCGGCTCCTCGAGAAAGTCGGCTACTCGCATTTCGTCGTTATACATCGGATTGTTGAAAGTCGTTGCCGTATACGAAACTTCAGCAATGAAGATCATGAACAGGAAGATATGGGCGACGTAAAGCTGCCACGCTCGCCGCAAAATCTGCGCCGTTGCATAGAATGCGCCTTGCGAATGGAGCGTGCGACCGTAGACAAAGGCGGCGGTATACCCTGAGACGAAGATGAAGACTTCCGCCGCATCATAGAACTGGAATGCCTGCAGCGTGAAATAGCTGAAGACGTTCTCTGGAACGTGATCGATAAAGATGAAGATCAGAGCGAGGCCGCGAAAAAAGTCGAGGCGGAGATCGCGCTGCAGTGAAGGCACGGCTGAGCCTCGAACCTTTGACCGACGATGGGCATCGCGGCGAGGTACTGTAACAAAAGCCACGCTGGTCGTCGACCAAGGAGATTGCGTCTGTCGGGGGGCGGCGCGAGCGTGATCGGGTTACGTGGCGGCACACGCAACTCTCTCACGGCGGGTGTTCGTCGGTCCACGCCACTAGATGCACCCGCAACTGCTAGCGACTAATTGGCGGCAGATCGCCGCCTTCGTGGGAAGTTTAGGACGCGCCCAAAATTTCTCTTGCGGTGCAGTCGCGCGGCTGATACATTTTGAATTACATGGTTACATGGTAGGCAAGAACTTTGACCTGACCTCCCGAAAGAGCCGGCTTTGCCGGCTCTTTCACCTTGGTCTCAGGCGAGATCTGAACTCAGGACGAAACGCGCCTCGGTTTTCCGACGTATCTCGTCGAGCGACACACCCGGAGCCTTCTTAGTCAGAGTCATCCCGGCCCGATCAATCGTGAAGATGCCGAGGTCGGTGATCACCATGTCGACCACGCCTTTGCCTGTCAGAGGCAAAGTGCAGCTCCGAAGCAATTTTGGCTCATTGCGGGCGGTATGCTCCATCACAACGATCACACGCTTGACGCCGGCGACGAGGTCCATAGCCCCGCCCATGCCCTTTACCACCCGACCGGGGATCATCCAATTTGCAAGATCACCATTCTCGGCCACCTGCATTGCTCCGAGGATCGAAACATCGATATGCCCTCCGCGGATCATCCCGAAAGATTGCGCACTGTCGAAATAGCTAGTCGTCGGCAGCTGAGTAATCGTCTGTTTGCCAGCATTGATTAGGTCCGGGTCTTCTTCGCCCTCGAACGGGAACGGACCCATGCCCAGCATGCCGTTCTCACTTTGCAGCTGAACAGTGATGCCGGGGGAGATAAAATTCGACACCAAAGTGGGGATACCAATGCCGAGATTGACATAGAAACCATCCTTCAGTTCTGCCGCAGCACGGCGCGCCATCTCATCTCGCGACCACGACAATGCGCTCCTCCTCTAACTCAATTGCCACGCTTGCGCACCGTGCGTTGTTCGATGCGCTTTTCAAAGGATGTCGCATGGATTATCCGGTCGACGAAGATGCCCGGTGTGTGAATGTGATCGGGGTCGATAGCGCCGGATTCGACTAAATGTTCCACCTCCGCGACGGCTACCCGCCCGGCGGTTGCCATCACCGGGTTGAAATTGCGCGCCGTCTTGCGGTAGAGAAGATTACCTTCGCGATCGGCCTTCCAGGCATGGATAATAGCGAGATCGGCGACGAGACTGCGTTCCATAAGGTAGCTTTCACTGTCGAACTCGCGGATTTCCTTACCTTCTGCGACCAATGTCCCGATACCGGCTTTGGTGAAAAACGCCGGTATTCCGGCGCCGCCGGCTCGGATTCGTTCCGCGAGGGTCCCTTGCGGATTGAACTCAATCTCGAGTTCTCCCTTAAGATAAAGGTCCGCGAAAAGCTGGTTCTCTCCGACATAGGATGAGATCATTTTCCGAATTTGCCGGCTTTCGAGCAGCAATCCGAGCCCTGCACCGTCTATCCCGGCATTGTTTGAGATCATGGTCAGCCCGGTCACTCTGGAGTCTCTAATCGCTGCGATTAGTAGCTCTGGTATACCGCAAAGCCCGAACCCCCCCGACATTATCGTCATGCCGTCCCGGAGAAGGCCGGCGAGCGCAGCATTAGCATCGGGGTAGACTTTATTCATTGAGGCCTCCTCCGTCGCCCGAGGGGGACGAGCATACTCTCACTCCGAGAAGCTCCGCTACCTTGTCGCGGCTAAACCGGAGCGCTGGAGGCAAGCTTCGGCTATGTCGACGAAGCCGACGGACTGTCGCATCGTGACACCCCACGACAAGCTTGAAATTACCATTGTATCATTATATAATAATCACCATTGCGGCGAACCAGTTGCATCGAGGATGCGTAAGGCGATCTTATCGTACTAGTCATCTGCGCGGGTAGCGAATTGATCCATTTACAACTCGAGCGGGACGCCTCATGATACTTCCTGCAGACTTAGAAGGGATAACGAAATTGCAAACCGATTATGGATTGTATGGTGCACCTGCGAATTGCGATGGCCAGCGGCGAGCATTTGGCTCAAATAGCGAGCCTGTCGAGCCGCTAAGTGGCAATTTCGAATTATTGCTATTGTGATACTTTTGCTTGACAAATTGCGACTCCTTATATAGCAATAGGACGGGGCCAGCGTCCCGTTGCACAGCCGGCAGGTAGCCGGTGCCGTGGTTTGAGCATCAACTAGTCGAGCAGGCTTCCGGATTTTCGATTGTCCGATATGTCACCCGCACATTGCCAACGGGTCTACACGCGGGACGATTTGCACCCACGTTTTTTGCGGACCGGATCGCCCGTGCGGAGGTTAGCGACAGAGGCTACCTACCAGATTCGACCGTTGGTCTGCATCGCGAGGGCAACGGCCTTCATGCGTCCGTTGGGCAGATGTATGACGGGCCAACTGCTCCGCGCCGCTAATTGGAGGGGCAGCGACCCTGTGCCGAACAATGCCGCCCGATTGCGGCAGAACGCCGCGGAGTTGGTCCTTTGGGCGCGACTGAGGGCAGGCGCGAAACTGTACCTCGTCGCAATCGAGTAGGTTAACTCATATTTTCATTGGGATTTTCCCGGATTTAATATATGATGCGCGGCAATGATTTGTTTGCCACAATATGTTGTTGGTTATCGCGAGGGAAGATGGATCAGCAAAGGCCGCTTCGTGGCAATTGCCGTACGCTGCCGAGCCGCAAATATCCGCACTCTCGCCACAAAGTGACGCTATTCACACTGCGGCACAGAGCCGGCGGTGTACGATTGGGATTAACCGAGCACCACAAGCAGTGTGCCTTAGGCAGGCAGCTTGCGAGCACGGGAAATATCGGAGGCGGGCATCGTGCCTGCTCCCGTTTACCCTTAGGGTAAACGCGGTTACAACAAATTTGGAAATTCAGGCGAAACGTGTCTTGTCGCCCGCCGTTCTCTCCTACGTAAAAGGATAGATGCACCGGGGCGGGCAAGTTGAGGTGAGAAATGAAATTCGACGACGGGATCTTCGGGCTCTATTCGAGGTTGTACGAGAACCGACGAGAGGTCGAACTCTCGCTCGAGGAATACCTCGGCAAGTGCTCCGACGATCCGTCCTACTATGCCGGGGCGGCCGAGCGGATGCTGCGCGCGATCGGCGAGCCGGTGATGGTCGATACGAGCCAGGAGCCGCGGCTTGGCCGTATCTTCATGAACCGCACGATCAAGGTTTATCCCGAGTTCTCGGACTTCTACGGCATGGAGGAGACGATCGAGCGAATCGTTGGCTTCTTCCGGCATGCCGCACAGGGGCTCGAAGAGCGCAAGCAGATCATCTATTTGCTGGGCCCGGTCGGCGGGGGCAAATCCTCACTCGCCGAGCGTTTGAAACAGCTGATGGAGAAGGAACCGGTCTACATTCTGAAGGCCGGTAACGAGATCAGCCCCGTCTTCGAGAGCCCTCTGGGTCTGTTCGACCCGGTGACGCTCGGCCCTGAGCTGGAGAAGCATTATGGGATCCCGATACGTCGTCTCACCGGCACGATCTCGCCTTGGGCGGTCAAGCGGCTGGAGGAGTTCGGCGGTGACATCACCAAGTTCACGGTCGTACGCCTGCAGCCTTCACGGCTGAAGCAGATCTGCATCGCCAAGACGGAACCGGGAGACGAGAACAATCAGGACGTGTCGAGCCTCGTCGGCAAGGTCGACATCCGCAAACTCGAGTTTTTCAGCCAGAACGATCCCGACGCCTATTCTTATTCCGGCGGTCTGAACCGCACGACGCAGGGGCTCATGGAATTCGTCGAGATGTTCAAGGCGCCGATCAAGATGCTGCACCCGCTACTGACGGCGACGCAGGAAGGCAACTATGTCGGTTCCGAGAACATAGGCGGCATCCCCTACCAGGGCATCGTTCTTGCCCATTCGAACGAGGCCGAATGGCAGTCCTTCAAGAACAATCGGAACAACGAGGCGTTTATCGACCGCATTTCGGTGATCAAAGTACCCTATTGCCTGCGTTCGACCGAAGAGCGGAAGATTTACGAAAAGCTGCTCGCCAACAGCGAGTTGGCAAACGCGCCATGCGCACCGTCAACCCTCGACATTCTTTCGCGTTTCAGCACGCTTTCGCGGCTGAAGCCGCACGAGAATTCGAATTTGTTCTCCAAGATGCGCGTGTATGACGGCGAAAGCCTGAAGGACACCGATCCGCGCGCAAAATCGGTCCAGGAATACCGGGACGCGGCGGGTGTTGACGAGGGGATGGACGGCATCTCGACGCGCTTCGCCTTCAAGGTTTTGTCGAGCACCTTTAACTTTGACACGCAGGAGGTCGCGGCCGATCCTGTCCATCTCATGTATGTGCTCGAGCAGGCCATCTGGCGCGAGCAGTTCCCTGACGAGGCCGAGAAAAAGTACCTCAACTTTATTAAGGCCGAGCTCGCGCCGCGCTACGCCGAATTCATCGGGCACGAGATCCAGAAAGCCTACCTCGAATCATATTCCGATTATGGCCAGAACCTGTTCGACCGCTACGTGGCCTACGCTGATGCGTGGATCGAGGATTCCGACTACAAGGATCCCGACACCGGGCAGCTGATGAACCGCGAGTTATTGAACCAGGAGCTCTCCAAGATCGAAAAGCCCGCCGGCATCGCGAACCCGAAAGATTTTCGCAACGAGGTTGTCAAATTCGCGCTGCGGGCGCGTGCCAACAACGCAGGAAACAACCCGTCCTGGACCTCCTACGAGAAATTGCGCGAGGTGATCGAGCGCCGCATGTTCTCACAGGTAGAGGATCTGTTGCCGGTCATCAGCTTCGGTTCAAAGAAGGATTCGGAAACCGAAAGAAAGCACGCCGATTTTCTCGAGCGCATGGTATCGCGGGGGTATACCGAGCGGCAAGTGCGCCGCCTCGTCGAGTGGTATATGCGGGTGAACAAGGCCGGATAGGCGAGCGAGCCGCCCGTCCGGTCTGGAGGACAACCGATGAATATCGTCGACCGGCGACCCAACCCCAAGGGCAAGAGTCTGAGCAATCGGCAGCGCTTTCTCGTTCGCGCCCGCGCGGAGGTCAAATCGGCGGTCCAAGAAGCGCTGCGCAAGCGCAAGGTTGCCGATGTCGGTCAGGGCGAGAAGGTCGCGATTCCGACCCGCGGGATCACCGAGCCGATCTTTCACCACAGTCGGCGCACCGGCCGCAGTGAGCATGTCGTTCCCGGCAACAAGGAGTATCTCAGGGGTGACGAAATTCCGCGACCGAACAGCGGCGAAGGGCGGAGCGGTTCGCAGGGCAGCCCCGACGGGTCCGGCGAAGACGCGTTCGAGTTCACACTGTCGAAGGAAGAGTTCCTCGACATGTTCTTTGAGGATTTGGAGCTCCCTGATCTCGTAAAGAAGAGCCTCAAAGAGACGTTCGCGGTCGACCTGCAGCGCGCCGGCTACACCGTCACCGGTAGCCCTGCCAATCTAAGCGTGCGGCGCACAATGCGCAATAGTATGGCCCGGCGTATCTCACTGAGGCGGCCCAAGCAATGGGAGCTCGAAGCGATCCGCGAAGCGATCGAGAACGCCCGCACCCGTGGGGCTGAGGACGAGGCGGACAGGCTCGTCCGCGAACTCGAACGACTCCAGCACCGTAGCAAGATAATTCCCTATATCGACCCGCTCGATGTCCGCTACAACCGTTTCGAGCGTGTACCTCGTCCGAACACCGAAGCGGTGATGTTCTGTCTGATGGACGTATCGGGGTCAATGACTGAAGCGATGAAGGACCTCGCCAAGCGATTCTTCATGCTGCTGCATATCTTCCTAATCCGGCGCTACCGGCACGTCGATATCGTCTTCATCCGCCACACGAGTACCGCGGAGGAGGTCGACGAGGAGACTTTCTTCTACAGTCGCGAGACTGGCGGCACGGTTGTCTCGACCGCACTCGAGAAGATGCTTGAGGTCGCGCGGGCTCGGTACTTCACCGATCGCTGGAACATTTACGCGGCTCAAGCCTCCGACGGCGACAATTATGGAGCCGACAGCGGTCGTTGCGTGGCCCTGCTTGGGGGCGAGGTCCTCCCACTATGTCAATATTTTGCGTATGTTGAGGTCGGCGATGGCATGGGAGGTAGTCTGACGGGATTGTCGCGTGACAGCGATCTATGGCGAGCCTACAGCGAGGTCGCGCCTGCGCACCCGCACTTCGCGATGCGCCGGGTGGGTGACCCGTCTCAAATCTTCTCAGTGTTCCACGAACTGTTTGCAAAGGGGGGAGTCCGTGCCTGACACACGTTTGGCCGAGGCGGTACGCCTCGAGGCCTCGGCCCCGCTCTACGTCGGTCCAAACTGGGATTTCACGGCGCTGCGCCAAGTTTACGACGCAGTCGAACGGATCGCCTTGGACGAACTCGGCCTGGATGTCTATCCCGTCCAGATCGAGGTGATCACCTCTGAGCAGATGCTTGACGCCTACGCTTCGGTCGGCTTGCCACTGATGTACCGCCATTGGAGTTTTGGTAAGCGCTTTGCATTTCATGAGACGCTCTACCGCCGAGGGTTACAGGGACTTGCTTACGAAATCGTCATCAACTCCAACCCCTGCATTTGTTACATCATGGAAGAAAATTCGATGACGATGCAGACGCTCGTCATTGCCCATGCTGCATTCGGCCACAATCATTTTTTTAAGAACAACTATCTGTTTCGGCAGTGGACCGATGCGAACGGGATTCTAGATTATTTGAGTTTTGCGCGCGACTACGTCGCCAAATGCGAAGAGCGACACGGCGTCGAGGCGGTCGAACGGATTTTGGACGCAGCGCACGCTTTAAAAGATCACGGGGTCAACCGATACGCCCATCGCAGCAAGCCGAACCTGGCGGAGGAAGAGCGCCGAGCCGAGGAACGGCGAGCCCACTCTGAGGCAAGCTACAACGACTTGTGGCGGACGGTGCCGGGCCCCGAAAAGGACAGGGAAGATCCCGACACGGCTGAGGCGCGGCTGCAGGAGATGAAGCGGGAACTCGGCTTACCTGAGGAGAACCTGCTGTATCTGATCGAGAAAAAGGCTCCACGTCTTGAGGATTGGCAACGCGAGTTGGTTCGTATCGTCCGGTTGATTGCCCAATATTTTTACCCGCAGAAACAGCTGCAACTAATGAACGAAGGATGTGCGACCTTTGTCCATTACGAAATCATGCGACGGCTGCAAGATAAGGGTATGATTACGGAAGGCTCGATGTTGGAGTTTCTGCATTCGCATTCGAGTGTGGTCTTTCAGCCGGATTTCGACGACCCCCGCTTTAGTGGGTTCAACCCTTACGCGCTCGGCTTTGCGATGATGAGCGATATCCATCGCATCTGCGAGGACCCCACCGATGAGGATCGGGAGTGGTTCCCTGACATCGCCGGGGCGGGAGACGGCTATGGAGTGTTGCGTCACGCCTGGGCGAACTACCGCGACGAGAGCTTTGTGCTGCAGTATTTGAGCCCGGCGCTCATCCGCCGCTTCCGCCTGTTCCAGGTCTCGGACGATAGCACCAAGCCGGCTCTCCGGGTCGAGGCCATTCATGACGATGTCGGCTATCGTAAGATCCGCAGCGCCTTATCGCGGCAATATGACTTGTCTCGTCGTGAGCCCGACATTCAGGTCGTCGACGTCGATCTTAGAGGAGACCGCTGCCTAGTCCTTGCGCACTACGTGCATGACGGCGTCTTGCTTGAGGAGAAAAGTGGCCGCGCCGTGTTGCGTCATGCGGCATTGCTGTGGGGGTATTCCGTCAAGCTGCTGGAGATCGACGCTGCGTCCGAGAAGATGCTCAAGACCTACGAGGTAGCACCACCCGACTGATCGCGAACGCCGCAGCGTACCGGCCGGAGGTTGTGTTCACGAGTTTTGCCGGCTCCGCCAGATGATCGTCCTCGGCATTGAAACCAGCTGCGACGAGACCGCCGCGGCAATTGTTGCCGCGACCCCTCAGGGTCCGAGGATAATGTCCAATCAGCTTCGGGCGCAGTTCGTCGAACATGCGCCTTTTGGTGGTGTCGTACCTGAGATTGCCGCGCGGGCGCATCTCGATCATCTCGATACTGTGATCGACCGCGCGCTCGCCGAAGCCAATATCACGCTGGCCGAGATCGACGGAGTAGCCGCTGCCACCGGCCCCGGTCTTATCGGCGGTCTGATTGTCGGCGCGATGATGGCGAAGGGGATCGCTTGGGGCGCCGGCAAGCCGTTCATCGCGGTCAACCACCTCGAAGGTCACGCGCTGACCGCTCGTCTCACCGATGATGCTGTGGACTTCCCCTATCTTCTACTACTCGTCTCCGGCGGGCATTGCCAGCTCCTGGTCTGCGCCGGCATCGGCCTCTATAAGCGCTTAGGCACGACGCTCGACGACGCGGCCGGAGAAGCGTTCGACAAGACCGCAAAGCTGATCGGGCTCGGCTATCCCGGCGGTCCCGCGATCGAACAGGCATCTAACAAGGGTGACGCCTGCCGATTTGTTTTGCCCCGGCCACTCAAGGGCAGGCCCGGTTGTGACTTCTCGTTCTCCGGATTGAAGACGGCGGTGCGCCAGTTGATTGCGGACGGCGGTCTCGATTCTGGGGATACCGCCGATCTAGCCGCAGCGGTGCAACTCGCCATCTGCGATGCGTTGATCGATAGAACGACGAATGCCGTCGACTGGTTTCGCTGTCACCATCCAGACGGGACCGCCCTAGTTGCAGCGGGGGGCGTCGCGGCCAATGAACAACTGAGGAGACGCCTTGCCGCGGTCGCAGAGGGTGCAGGCTTGCGCTTTGTCGTGCCACCACCGTCATTGTGCACTGACAACGCGGCAATGATCGCCTGGGTGGGGATTGAGCGGCTCCTTCTCGGTCTTGTCGACGATCTCGATGCGGCCCCCCATCCACGCTGGCCGCTCGACGCCGACGCGCCGCGACAGCGGCGAGCGGAGATCATAAAGGGGTGTAAATGAGGTCGGGCGAGTGAAGCGGTTGGCGATCGTCGGGGGCGGTGCCTGGGGAACTGCGCTCGCCGTCGTCGCCCGGCGCGCCGGCTCGAACGTCGTGCTGTGGGCGCGTGACGATGATGTCGTCGCCGCGATTAACGACCGGCACGAAAACCCGCTCTTCCTCCCCGGTATAGCGCTCGACCCAACAATTGTCGCGACGAAGGACATTGATGTGGCGATGGCGGGTGCTGAAGCGGCGCTGCTCGTCGTGCCAGCTCAATTCCTCCGCGGCGTGATCGGCGCGTTTCAGCCCAGTCTACTTGAAGGACTGCCGGTGCTGCACTGCGCTAAGGGAATCGAAGCCGGCTCTCTCAAGACAATGTCAGAGGTCTCGGCTGAACTCCTACCCAATTCGCCTTTCGCCGTGCTGTCGGGACCGACTTTCGCTGCCGAGGTTGCTCGCGGACTACCGACGGCTGTCACGATTGCCAGCCATGACGGGCCGCTGGCGCGCGCCTTCATGACGGCGCTGGGAAATAGTAGGTTCCGACCCTATTTGTCGAGCGATCCGACTGGCGTCGAAATCGGCGGCGCCGTGAAAAATGTGCTGGCGATCGCGTGCGGGACCGTCCAAGGTCGCGCATTAGGTGAGAATGCCCGCGCCTCCCTGATCACTCGCGGTCTCGCCGAGATGATTCGCCTGGGGCTTGCCAAGGGAGGCCGCACCGAGACCTTTGGAGGTCTCTCCGGCATCGGCGATCTCGTGCTGACCTGCAGCGCAACCCAGTCGCGCAACTACGCCCTCGGAGTTGCGCTCGGGCGCGGTCAGAATCTCGACGCCGCGCTTGCCGGTCGGCGCTCCGTTGTCGAAGGCGTGGCAACCGCCACAGCGGTTGCGGGATTGGCGAACCGGATTGGAATCGAGATGCCCATCAGTGAAGCCGTGGAGGCGGTGCTGCGCCGTGGCGCGTCGATCGACGCGATGATCGACGGCTTGCTACGCCGTCCTTATCGGAGTGAGTAACCTACAGCGCCGTGAGCTTGGCCCAAGAGGAGGAAAAGGCGTTTGCGGAGGGGCAGAAAGCCAATATCATTAGGCCAGCAAGCAGCGTCATCCCTCGGGCCGAGATGAGTGAGAACGGAAAGCGCGACGAGGATGGGCCGAGTACGGGTGTCGTCGTCAAGGCAAAGCCGAAGACGAAGAAACCATCGATGTACAAGGTGCTGATGTTAAACGACGACTACACGCCAATGGAATTCGTCGTCCACATTCTCGAGCGGTTCTTTAACAAGACCCGACAGGAGGCGACCCGCATCATGCTGCACGTGCATCGCCGGGGGGTGGGGGTGTGCGGCGTGTACACGTATGAGGTGGCCGAGACGAAGGTGACCCAAGTCATGGATTTCGCCCGACAGCACCAACACCCTCTGCAGTGCACGCTGGAAAAGGACTAGTCCCTGAGCTATCACCGCCAGGGTGGCAAGGAAGGATAGGCGGGCGTGTTGTCACGCAATCTCGAAAAGTCGCTGCATCGGGCTCTCGCTTATGCCAACGAGCGTCGGCACGAATATGCCACGCTCGAACATTTGCTGCTCGCGCTTACTGAAGATCAGGACGCGGTGGCCGTGTTGCGCGCCTGCGGCGTCGACCTCGAGCGGCTGCGCCGCGAGATCCTGAACTACGTTGATAATGAACTCGGCAACCTCGTAGCCGTCCACGGTGACGACGCAAAGCCGACAGCAAGCTTTCAGCGCGTATTGCAGCGCGCAGCGATTCACGTTCAATCTTCCGGTCGAGAGGAAGTGACCGGCGCAAACGTTCTCGTTGCCATGTTCGCGGAGCGCGAAAGCCACGCTGTATATTATCTGCAAGAACAGGACATGACCCGGTTCGACGCGGTGAATTACATATCTCATGGTATCGCGAAAGCGCCAGGGCGTTCGGAAACCCGGCGCGTACAAGGGACCGATGAGGATGAGCGCGTCGAAAAGTCGCAGAAGCGCAATCATGACGCGCTTGATACCTATTGCGTCAACCTAAACAAGAAGGCAAAGGGCGGCAGGATCGATCCGCTGATCGGCCGCGAGGCGGAGGTCGAACGCACAATCCAGATCTTGTGCCGGCGGGCGAAGAACAACCCGCTCTATGTTGGCGAGCCTGGTGTTGGCAAGACGGCGATCGCCGAGGGTTTGGCTCGACGCATTGTCCAGCGTGAAGTGCCCGAAATACTGCTCAATTCGACGATCTACGCGCTCGATATGGGCGCGCTCCTCGCGGGCACCCGTTATCGCGGTGATTTTGAAGAGCGGCTCAAGGCGGTGTTGTCGGAGCTCGAGGCCCAACCCGGTGCCATCCTGTTTATTGACGAGATCCACACGGTGATCGGCGCAGGCGCGACAAGCGGCGGGGCGATGGATGCCTCGAACCTGTTGAAACCGGCGCTTTCCGGCGGGATTATCCGCTGTATCGGCTCGACCACCTACAAGGAATATCGCAACTATTTCGAGAAGGATCGAGCGCTGGTCCGGCGTTTCCAGAAGATCGACGTTAACGAGCCTACGGTCGAGGATTCCGTCAAGATCCTGCGGGGCCTAAAACCCTATTACGAGAGGCATCACAAGGTTCGCTACACGGCCGATGCATTGCGCGCCGCGGTCGAGTTGTCGCATCGCTACATCGGCGACCGCAAGCTGCCGGACAAGGCGATCGACGTTATCGATGAGACTGGGGCGGCCCAAATGCTCGTGCCCGAGAGCCGCCGTCGCAAAACCATCACCGCGAGAGAGGTCGAGGCCTGCATCGCGACGATGGCGCGGATCCCGCCAAAGAGCGTCTCGCGCGACGATCGCGAGGTGCTGAAGAACTTGGACCGGGATCTAAAGACGATGGTGTTTGGCCAGGACGCCGCGATCGAGGCCTTGGTCTCGGCGATCAAGCTTGCGCGCGCCGGTCTGCGCGATCCCGAAAAGCCGATTGGCTCCTATCTGTTCTCCGGTCCGACCGGGGTCGGCAAGACCGAGGTGGCGCGCCAGCTCGCGCGGACGATGGGCATCGAGATCACTCGCTTCGACATGTCGGAATACATGGAGCGGCACACGGTCTCGCGCCTGATCGGCGCGCCGCCGGGCTATGTCGGGTTCGACCAGGGCGGGCTATTGACCGACGCGATCGACCAACACCCGCACAGTGTGCTGCTGCTCGACGAGATCGAGAAGGCCCATCCCGACCTCTTCAACATCCTGTTGCAGGTCATGGATTACGGGAAGCTGACCGACCACAACGGCAAGATCGTCGATTTCCGCAACGTCATCCTGATCATGACCACCAATGCCGGCGCTACAGAGCTCGCCAAGCAGGCGATCGGCTTTGGCAGCGGTATCCGCACCGGCCATGACGAGGAAGCGATCAACCGGCTGTTCACGCCGGAATTCCGCAACCGGCTCGACGCAAAGATCTCGTTTGCTCCGCTATCGCCGGAGACGATCGGGCGGGTAGTCGACAAGTTCGTGCTCCAGCTCGAAGAGCAGCTGGCCGATCGCAGCGTCATTATCGAACTCGATGCGAGCGCGCGCACTTGGCTCGCGGAGAAGGGCTACGACCCACTGTTTGGCGCTCGTCCGCTGGCCCGCGTTATTCAGGAGCATATCAAAAAGCCGCTCGCTGATGAGCTGTTGTTCGGACGGCTCGCGAAGGGTGGCATCGTCCGAGTTGCCAAGAAGCCGGATACGGATACGCTCGCCTTCTCTTTCGAGGAACGCCCGGTTGCGCCGGTGCCACGGGAGCCCGAGCTGGTTGAGTAAGCAAGCCGGCTTGCCACCATCTCGGGTTTACGGGGGCATTTCCTCACGGCGGAACGGAGAGAACTCGGAGAGCCCTTCCATTTTGTGAGCAACCATATCGCGTTCGCGTGTCAGAAACTGCGCGACCGCACGGCGGAAGGCGGGGTCAGGAATCCAATGGGCACTGTAGGTCGGCGTAGGCAGATAGCCGCGCTGGATCTTGTGCGGCCCCTGCGCGCCCGCCTCGACGCGCTTTAGCCCGTGCGTGATCGCGAATTCGATCGCCTGGTAGTAGCAGCATTCGAAGTGAAGGAACTTATAGTCGCCATAACTGCCCCAATTGCGACCGTAGATCGTGTCCTCGCCGAGCAGGTTGAAAGCCCCGGCGACGTAGTTCACGCCGTGTCGTGCCAAGACCAGTACGATTTTCTCGGGCATCCGCTCGCCGATCAGCGCGAAGAAGCGCCGGTTGAGATAGGCTGAGCCCCATTTGCGGTCCGAAGTCGCGAGATAGAATTCGTAAAATGCGTCCCAATGGCGAGGCTTCAGATCCGACCCGGTCAGTACCTCGATCCCGAGACCCGGGGCCAGCGCCTCACGACGCTCTTTCTTCACTGCCTTCCGCTTGCGAGAGTTCAGTGCCGCGAGAAAGTCCTCGAAGTCGCGATAGCCGTCATTTGCCCAATGAAACTGCTGACCGAGCCGTTGCAGAAATCCTGCCTCGGCCAATGCGTCCATATCCGCTCGTTCGGGAAAATTGACGTGCACAGACGAAATGCGCTGCTGCTTGGCTAGCTCGATCATCGCAGCAATTAGGTGCACCCGAGTCTCCGGAAGGGCGGACGCACGCAGCATCAGCCGCGGCCCGGGGATCGGAGTGAACGGGGCGGCCGAGAGCAACTTTGGGTAGTACCGACCTCCAGCGCGTTCGTAGGCGTCCGCCCAGCTGTGATCGAAGATGTATTCTCCGTAGGAGTGGCTTTTTGCATAAAGGGGCACCACGCCGGCGACCGTCCCACCCGGGTCAGTGAGCGCAAGATGCTGCGGCCTCCAGCCCGTGCGCAACGTCGTCGAACCGCTGTCCTCAAGCGCGCTCAAAAAGGCGTGAGACACGCTCGGATTGCCGTCGCCCGCACAGGCATCCCAAGCGGCGGCCGGTATTTCGGCAATCGCTGCATGGACTTTTACAGAAATTGTTCCGCTGGTGTCGTTCATCGCCTGCTCAGAGGTATGAAAGTCGGCGTATTGATCGTGTAGTTCATTGCGATTGCCCGTCTCACATGTCTAAGCTTTCTCGTTCCTAATCTTCATCATTCTCCAAGATAAGGGTTGCGCGGCCGCTGTCCAGCACATCGAGAAACCGCCTCATTCGCCGTCTATCAACCCTTACTGGGCCTGGGACGAGGCACGCGCGTGACAGGTCTCCCTTGGATCATGTCCTTGCTACGGCTGCTCGTGCCGTCCTCAGCTCTGGGTGGACCCTGGCGACGCTTGGGTCGGCTTCACCGCGGAGCGGGTAAGGATCCTCGATGGACGGAGATATGCTGGGAGGATATGGCACATGCCGGGAGGGCAACGACACGGCAAGGACTTGACGGCGTTAAGTCCTGTCCTAATCCTGCGCCGACAGCCCGTCGGGGAGATCGTATGTCCGCAA
>Ga0310916_10000486_pt1 | contig 22030 bp, 19 predicted proteins | sample GREbulkMGLF176_FD_203444 | JGI IMG/M metagenome (GOLD analysis project Ga0310916, IMG submission 203444) | Lab enrichment of tropical soil microbial communities from Luquillo Experimental Forest, Puerto Rico - GRE.bulkMG.LF176 | ecosystem: Environmental > Terrestrial > Soil > Tropical forest >...
GTCAGCAACAGTGTCGCCACGACGCCGACCAGTGCACCGAGAAAAATCAATGAAGTTTTGCGCATATCCGCGAACCTTTTCGCCTTCGTTAGTCGCCTACCACGGACTGGGATCAATGGGAGCACCGTCCTGTGGTGCCGACACTCGAATCTGGCGAGCGATTTTGGCGAGTCAATGCGCGACTTCCCTAAAAGGGCCGAATGCTGCGATGCTGAGCGGCTGAATCAAAGGACAGGTCCCGGCGAACTGGCCTCCAGCCCCGAAAGGGTCGTTTAATCTAACGATGCGCCTTTATGCGCCCAGGTCGGAGCGCTCACAGGCAATTGGAACCCACCCCGGTCACACGTGTGCGGGCACTCCCAAGTTTGGGCGGCCAATAAATCGCACCCCACGCGAGGTTGAATGTCCGCTTTTGGTACTTAGTGGACATCCTGGTGGTGCCCGGTAATGTCCGCTTTTGGGAGCAAAGCGGACATCGCGTTGAAAGGCCCTAACACCCGTTATTGACCCATAGGAGACATCAAACGGCATATCCATCGAGCAAATCCAAACAATCGCCGAAGAAAAAACGAAGTTAATACTTCAAGTCGTTGCAAGTAGCGCACGAGGCAGGCCCTTTCCATGCGATACCAACGTGGACAGCATAACCAAAGCCAGGTCACGTCGCTGGAGCGTCCTCCAGTTCAACCCTTGACCAACTCGCCTGAGCTTCGATTGATATACGAGACGGCGCCGATCGGTTTGGCTTTTCTAAGCACCGACTGTCGTTATGTCATGATAAATCAACACTTGACCGAAATTTGCGGGCTTCCAATCGCGAATCACATTGGACGTACCGTACGTGAGACGGTTCCTCAAGTTGCCGAGCAGGTTGAAAGCATCGTGCAGGCGATCCTGCGCACGGGCGAATCGATCACCGGCATCGAGATCAATGGTCAGCGACCTGATGGGTCGAACAGGGATCGTGTCTGGATCACATATTGGCACCCGCTGAAAGACGAGAGCGGGCGAATCGTTGGGATCAATGTCGCTGCCGAGGAGATTACCGAACGAAAGCGCATCGAAGCCGATCTCGCTGCTAGCCAGGAGGAGTTGCGTAGCATCAACATCGCACTGGCTGAACGCGTGGCGATACAGGCTCAGGAGCGTGATCGGATATGGAATCTTGCCCAGGACCTGTTCGTGGTGAGCAATTCGAGCGGGAGCATACTAAATATCAACCCAGCGTGGCGTACAGCGCTCGGCTGGTCACCGGAAGATTTGGTTGGCAAAACCGCCGAGTGGCTACTACATCCGGAAGACCGCGAACGCTCATTTGCAGAACTCGCTAATCTGAGTGCTGGACGAAAAACCCTTCATTTTGAAAACCGCCTTAAGAGCAAGGATGGCTCATACCGCTGGCTGTCGTGGTTTGCCGTGCAGGACCGCGGGCTGAACTATGCCACCGGCAGAGACATCACTGATCTCAAACGGGCTGAAGAACAGTTGCACATTTTGCGCCGCGAACTGGCAGACGCTTCGCGGCAGGCGACCGTGGGTGCAATGACGGCATCGATCGCTCACGAAATCAAACAGCCACTGACTGCAATAATGACAAACGCCAGCGCCGGTCTGCGGTGGCTGAAAAGATCGGATCCAAATCTGGCGAGAGCACAATCGAACCTCGATCACATTGTTAAAGCTAGCAAACAGCTAGGTGAGGTGATCGACAGCACTCGCGCGATGTTTGGGAAAGCGTCCGCTCAACAGGACCTAGTCGACGTTCGTCTGCTCGTTAACGACGTACTTGGACTGGCCCGCAGTGAATTAGGCTCTCACCAGATCGTGTTACGTAACGAGATGCGCGAGGGGCTTCCCCAAGTGATGGCGTCGCGCGTGCAACTACAGCAAGTGATCCTCAACCTGATCATGAATGCAGTAGAAGCGATGAGTTCGGTAACGGGCCGGGAGCGGCGTCTCACAATCGGCTGCCTCGATCAACGGGCAACTCTGACAATCACTGTGGAGGATACGGGAATCGGAATCGAACCCGCTCATATCGATCGCATTTTTGATCCCTTCTTTACTACCAAAGCCCACGGGATGGGCTTAGGCCTTTCCATCTGCAGATCTGTCATTGAGGCGCATGGCGGAAAGCTGTCAGCCTCCCCGCGAAATCCGTTCGGAACATCGTTTTATTTAAGCCTGCCGATATCCGCCGCGGGTTCTTCGGATCAAAGTTCCAAATCGCAATCAACCCCTACCCTTTAAGTTGTCTAAGATTCCGGGCCAGGAATTGATAAAGATCGACTGGACGGAATCTTCACTACGTTTGTTTCGACCAAGCGACATGGAATGGGATTAGGCTTAGCCATCTCCCGAATGATCATTGACTACCACGGCGGTAAACTTACCGCCTCGTCGGAGGGCAAAGACGGTGCGTCATTCCAGTTCTTCCTGCCAGCTGCGCCTATAGATAACGGCAATCGCACGGAAAAAACTAATGCCACTTAGACGCGTTCATTTCGCGCCGCCCAGGCTCGCAAAATTGGGCCTACAAAGCACGAGTTGGCATGTCCGCTTGTGGCCCTTAGCGGACATCACTATCGCGCTGCCGAATGTCCGCTTTGGGGGTAAAGCGGACATCGCAATTTTGGAGCGTCATGTCTGCTTTTGACCCAAAGCGGACGTAGGATTTAGGCTACAGTAGAGAAAGCCCGGCGTTCGGCCGGGCTACTTTGATTTTAAAAGCGCGATTCCAAAGACAATCCGAGGCTAAAAGCCTTTTGGCGCGTTGCGCCCTCCGTCCTCTTCAACGCGCGAGCAATCTTTCCAGCAGGCGTCTTCTTTCGAGCGAGCGTCTTTAACGCACGGACTTGTTCGGATGTCCACGCACGCCGTGTTCTATTTGTTTTAGACATTGTTTCTCCTTCCGGTCAAAGCGCAGCCTTGTAGCTGCACCGGAATTGAAAGAAAAGTAAAATGTCGTCACGGTTATTGGCTTGCCGAATTTTTGACTTTTGTTGATCTAACTTATGCCACAGCCTTTTTTGATTTAAAGATCTCGACTCGATTCGACAGGGTAATTGCACGGGGGAGGCCGCATTGAAGGGGCTGGTTTGTTATAACCGTATGGCTGCGTTTGTACTGCTATTTTCGGTCGCCACTGCGCATGCTGAAGTAGCGAGCATCTATGGCGGAAGTGACGGGCTGTGCGGCCACAAGACCGCGAGTGGCGAACGACTAAATTGTGCAGCAATGACAGCTGCCCATCGCAGGCTGCCGTTCGGCACCCAGATACGCGTTTGCCACAGCGGATGCGTCACGGTTCGCATCAACGACCGCGGCCCGTGGGTCCGAGGAAGAGACATCGACCTGTCGCCAGCAGCCGCCCGAGCCATCGGGTTATACAAGACAGGGCACGTCACAATGTCTGCAGGTTTGTGAAAACCAGCAACTCACCTCTGAATGTCCGCTTTTGGCACAAAGCGGACATTTTCGAACGGCCTTGTTTGGAGTGCTCATGGCATGCCGCAGGCTTAATCGTGAGCAAGACCATTCGAGGGCAAAGCAACGGCGGGTTCTCAACACGCATGCGAATTGCTGCACGGTAGCCGATCGTGAGATTGCTGAAACGTTTACTGCGCCGCGTAGCGGTCCTAGGACTGGGCATCCTTACCGTTTGGCTGATCGCTTTTGTCTTTAGATTTACGGACAGTCGGCTGCCGACTGTGTTGGCTCTGGCCATCACTTATGGCCTAGCAGCCTATATTGTCCTGCCGCGCATCGTCCGGATGAGTCTTAAAATTCTCCAGCGCAAACGGGTACCTCGGTTCACAATTACCGGGGATGGATTGCCCGGCGATCCCGTTAATCTCGTGCTGACGGGGACGCTGCAACAGCTTAACGCTGCCTTTAAACTTGCCGGCTGGTCGCAGGCCGATCGGCTCGGTCCAGCAAGCTCCTGGCGCATGATCCAAGCATTCGTATTCAACTCTCCCTATCCGACAGCCCCGTTCAGTACCCTGTATCTTTTTGGGCGGGGTCAAGACGTTGGTTTTCAGAAGGCGATCGATAACAGCCCGCGCAAGCGCCATCACATTCGATTCTGGGCTTTGAGCCTCGCCTATGCCGAGGCCAATCTGGGAAACGCGAGCTTCTGGCTAAATAAGGACCGTCCGCCCAAGGCAGAATGCGTCCACTGGATCGGGGCAGGCACCAAAGATACCGGTATCTCTTTAACGCGGCTCACGTTTCAGATCACGCATGCCACCGACTCAGACACGAACGTGGAGCGCGATTACATTATTGATGAGCTGAGAAGAACCGGAGTGATAGGTGAGATCAATTCATACAAAGCCGGCCAGCACCTGGGCAGCAAACACGTTAATCACTACGTCACCGACGGCGAAGTTACGGCTGCCAGCCTAATGGTGAACGTCTAACACAAAAGAAGTTCGCGTAATCTCAATGATGTCCGCTAATGGCACAAAGCGGACATTGCCACCGTGCTGAACGATGTCCGCCTTTGGGGGGAATGTCTGCTTTTGACGCAAAGCGGATATCGGTTAGCAGAAACGTGCGGGGGTCGGTGTCGATACCGGGGTCGTTTCTGTCAATAATCCGCACCGGGATTTGGTGAGAAGTATTGCGTGCGATGCAGTGCCACGGGTCGTCGCCTGAAATTCCGCGAACGGGCGGGGCTGAGTTCGCCCTCGTAGCCGTCGGCTTGCGCAAGTCGGCCCACCAGCAGCGGCAGTTCTGCCGTTTCCGTCAGGATTTAGTTTCCGACAGAGACAGGGATGGCGGTCAAGGTAGAGCCGAGCCGTTAACCCTATTTTAAGCATATCGTAGGCAAAGCGAGACCTGGTCTGCCACATCTGGGGCAAATTGGAGATCGATCCAATGTTGTCCGCGAGGTCGCTCATTCTGTCGTTTGGTGCGATCAGTTCCTTTGCCGCCATCATCATACTGTTCACAGCGAGCTTAACGTCGGTGGCATTCGCTATCGAACGGCGTGGCTTAGCCGTAGCCGGCGACGACAGAGGCTATGTCGGCGTGCCACTTGCCTATGCCAATCCAGAGAACGAGTACTTGGGTCGGCGCTATTCCGTTCGCCCGCGCCAGGCTCGGACGCCGCCTAGCGGATCACCACTCAATGCGGCGGCTGCGACTCTCGTCCCCAAGCCAAAGGTTGTCGTGGTCAATGGCCAGCAGATTGAGATCGTCTCGCCGGACGAACTCAACAAGATCGATCTAACCGCCGATACACCAAGCCTTGGGCAGGCCGATGTGCGGTCCCCACCACTAAATACAAGGGCGACCACGACCTTGCTGGCGCAGGCCCTGTCGACGATCGCCGGCGTGCTCGCTGGGCTATCGATCGGTTTGTTCTTGATCAGATGGAGGTCGGCACGGATTTCTAAACTCGGGCTTCACAACTCGCTGGCGAGCATATGATGAAAATGATCAAAACCGACCAACTAAGGACGCTCATGACCTTTCTACTGCTCGGTTACCTCGCGCTTACGGTGGCGGGAGCGTTCGCCTTCACGTTTATCTGGTAAGCCTAAGGCCAATGCGCGAAGGTGGAGACCGTGACCTGTTTCTTTAGAACTCATAGTTCTACGCCAACCAGAGCATCTTGGATGGCGACACCCGCTCCTAGGGTGAGATGGCTGTGGCGCGCATCAAGGCGCGGGCGAAAACTAAAATCGTCACTTAGCGACGACGATCGGAAAGATCAAACACTACTCTCTTTTTGCCAATCCGATCGACGTGAGAGTCTTATTGCCGTGCTCGATCGTTACAAAAGCTAGTGAGCGATGTCCTACGAAGATTTGAAGACCGAACTTGAGCAACTCCGTAAGGAGAATGCCGCACTTAGGAAGGAAGTCGCTTCCGGCATTCGCTTGAAGGTAAGTGGAAAAGGGGCGGTCTCAGCTTACGGACTGAGGCGTTCTCCAGTGACTTTATCTAAAGAACAATGGCTGAAACTGCTGGATAGATCGAGTGACATTCGGGCATTTATTGCTGCGAACAAAGGGCAATTAAAGGAAAAGGATCGCTGATTACCATCTTTGCTGCTCGCTCATGGCTTCGGCGCAGGCAACCACGGCCCTACTGTCCGCGCAACAGAGCTATGCCGCGGACCCCTGGCTAGTCATCGGGGCGGTGAAGATACTCACGGACAAATGAAGTCGTTTACACCAGCTTGGCTTATCGCGAGCCAGGTTAGGTCAACAGAGCATCGTCGACCCTTTACTCGGCGGGCCTGGTCACTATTCAAACGGGTGTTGTCCATAGTCTGCCCGACCATCAATCGGCAAGTGCCACCACGTAATCACCAACACTGACCCGGCTCGCCATTCGCGTAATGCGAATTTCGTCTGTTATGGGTGTGCTTTTCGAAAATCATATCCGGACATATTGGTGATGTGGCCCGGCCAGAACGGGGGTAGCGTCGGATGCGTTGCGATCCAGATCGAGGGATCAGCGCGGGCTGCAATCGTTTTGCTGCAGTGCCTGAGTCCGCTTTTGGCACAAAGCGGACATCCCGATCGCGCTGCTGAATGTCCGCTTCCGGGGGTAAAGCTGACAACCCTTTTTCAGAGCGTCATGTCTGGTTTTGACCCGAAGCGGTCATTAGGAGGACAAATTTGCACTCGGGCGTTGCATTATTGCGAAAAGAGCGGTTGAATATGTGTCGCCTAATGAAAACAGCAATTCCCGGCTTACTGCTATAACGACGGGGAAGCGGAGTGTTAGGTCGCCGCGATTGGCCGATCCCGCTTGGACCCGGATTAGCGACTAGGGACGGTAGGGTCTGTCCGATGACGATCGGCAGATTCAAAGTGCATTTCAGTTCGCGCATTTCTGCGCGGCGAAGGGCTTTACCCCCTGTGCCGCCAGCCGCGCTCAAGCGCAACGCCCATCACAATCGTACCAGTGAGACACAAGCGCCGAACGGCATTCGCAGTTTTGCCTCGGCTCACTACAAATAACGGGAGGGTTCGACCATGGCACATACAGGCGACATCGCATTGATGGCCCATCTGATGCGGCGCGCCGGCTTCGGCGCGGGCAGGGACGAACTCGAAGCGCGTGTTGCCAAGGGTTACGACGCCACGGTCGAGGAACTGCTGCATCCTGAAACACAGCCGCCGGTCGATCACTATACCTTGCTTCGCCACCAGCCGTCGGCGCTGCTGCCTGGCGGGGTGCCGCCAATGGGCAACATCAACTACATGTATTACCTCGTGACCACGCAGCGCCCGCTGGAAGAGAAGATGGCGCTGTTTTGGCACCATGTATTCGCGACCGGCAACTCGAAGGTCGACAATTACGATCAGATGCTGGAGCAGATCGATCTGTTCCGCAACTACGGTATGGGTAACTATCGCGACCTGCTGCTCAAGGTGGCGAAGAACCCCTCGATGATTTTCTGGCTGGACAACAACCAGAACCACGGCACCGAAGTGAACGAAAACTGGGGCCGCGAACTGCTCGAATTGTTCAGCCTCGGCGCTGGCAACTACACCGAGGTCGACGTGCGCGAGGCGTCGCGCTCTTTCACCGGCTGGAGCTTCGAGACCAAAATTCCCCGGCTGCCGTACGGACGCTTTCCCTGGAAGTTTGAGTATCGCCCGGAAGATCACGACGACGGCGAGAAGACCTTCCTCGGACACAAGGGCAACTTCAACGGCGAGAATATCATCGACATCATCGTCGAGCAGCCAGCCTGCGCAAGATTCATCTGTCGGCATCTTTACAACTTCTTCGTCGCCGACGAACCACAGGTGCCTGCCTGGAGTTTGGAGCCGCCGCGCGATCCGGCGGCGATCGACCTGCTGGCACGGACGTTCCATGAAAACAAATGCGAGATGAAGCCGGTGCTGCGCACGCTGTTCACATCGGACTTCTTCAAGAATGCCCGTTACATGCACCTGAAATCGCCGGCCGAGGTCGTGGTGGGCACGCTGCGCCAGATGGGCGGCTACGAGATAGCGATGCCAGGCTATGGCGAGCTGTCCATGCAGCCCTCCTATATGGGCCAGGACCTGCTCAATCCGCCGTCGGTGGAGGGCTGGCATACCGGCCAGGAGTGGATCAACAGCGGTTCGCTGATGGCGCGCATCAACTTCGTCGCCGAGCAGGTCGGCAATACGTCGTTGCCCGGCGTGCAGGCGATCATCAAGCGGCTGCGGGCCATGGGCGTGCTGGAGCCGGAGAAGCTGGTCGATTCGTGCCTCGACTTGCTTGGACCGGTGGAAGTCAACGCCAACACCAAGAAGGAGCTCGTCGAGCAGGCGAAGGAATGGGGCCAGATCCGCTGGGACACGGCGGCGAACGCTCAGACGGCCACCAAACATATCGGCGAACTGCTGCAACTGATTGTGGCGACGCGCGAGTATCAATTCGCGTGACACAGAAACTCTGACGGCTGCGGAGGAACGCAAGATGGCGGCGATGCAAAAGGACCCCGTGCTGGTCGTTGTCCAGCTCACGGGCGGCAATGATTATCTCAACACGGTCGTCCCGTACAACAACCCGCTATACCGTGATAACCGAAAGGCGGTCGGAATCGGTGACAACCAGATATTGCGGCTCGACGGAGACTACGGCTTCCCGTCGTTTCTCGCGCCGATGAAGAGGTTCTGGGACGAGGGCAAGCTCGCCATAATGCATGGCGTCGGCTACCTCGATTCGCCGCGCTCGCATTTCCGCTCCATGGATATCTGGCACACCTGCGAGGCCGACAAAGTCGGCACCGAAGGCTGGCTCGGCCGCGTGGTGCGCGAAATCGATCCGAAGAAGGAGAACGTAGTCACCGCCGTGAGCTTCGGCCCGTGCCTGTTCCGGGCGCTCGCTGTACCGGGCGTTCCGGTCGCCTGTGTCGCTGGTCCGCTCGAGACCTATGGCTTCCTGCCGGCCATTCAGGAAAAGGCGCAGCGCCAAGCGGTGCTCGATCGTTTCTCCCGGATGTACACCCCGATCCCGGGGAGTGGCGTCATGGAATACATGGCCACCACGGGACTGGATTCGCTCAAGGGCGCTGACATCCTCAAGGTAGCGCCCGGCAAGTACGCATCCGAGATCAAATATCCCGACACCCCGATCGCCCGCAAATTGAAGGGCATCGCCCAGGTGCATTTCGCGGATCTCGGGACGCGGGTGTTCTACTGCGATCACGGCAGCTTCGACACCCACGCTGGGCAGGGTCCGATCCACGCCAACCTTTGGACCTCGGTGAGCCAAGGCCTCGAGGCGTTCATGGCCGACCTACGGGCGCACGACAAGGCGGACAACGTGATTATCCTGATGTTCTCGGAGTTCGGCCGGCGTGTGCGCGACAACGGTTCAGGAACGGATCACGGCGCCGCCGGCGTCACTTTCGTGATCGGCGACAGGGTCAAGGGTGGCCACTACGGCGAGATGCCGTCGCTCGAGGGGGGCAAGCTCGTGCAGGGTGACCTCAACCCGAACATGGACTTCCGCGGCATCTATTCGACCATCCTCGATAAGTGGCTGCACATGGACCCAGTGCGGATCGTTAACGGCACTTACGACCAGCTTGCGTTCTTGAATTAGCCGCCGGACCCGTGTTCCCTTGGCGTGAGCAGGGGAAACACGGGCCCGCCGATCCGGCGTGAACAAATGTCCTTCCGCTGGGCGGAAGGTGAGATTGGCGTGACGGGAGGACCGAATGGCACTTACGACTTATGTCAAAGGCCGCGCTTACGATTGGAGCCACGCAATCGGACGCGCCACGGCGAACGGCACGGGGTTCAATTACCCACAGACCATGTGCCTCGGAAATGACGGCGACATCTTCGTCGCCAATCGAGGTAACGAGAACACGTTCGCAATGCGGGTCAACCGCGTGAAGGTCGGCGGTCCGGGCGAGGAAGAACTGCTTGCCGAGTTCTGCACGTACGGCGAAACGGACGGACATTCCATCTGGCCGTTCGGCGTCGCGGTGGACAAGCACGACACCGTGTACGTGACGGACGAGTGGACGAACTCCGTCTCGGTCTTCGATGCCGCAGGCAAATTCATTCGCAAGTGGGGAACGCCAGGCAGCGGTCTGGGAGAATTGAAGAATCCGGCCGGGATCATTTGCGACGCCGGCGGCAACGTGATTGTCGTCGATAGCGGCAACGACCGACTGCAGGTCTTCACCCCCGACGGCAAGGCCTTGACCGAGTTCGGCAGGAACGGCAGCGGCGAGGGGGAGTTCAACAAACCGTGGGGCATCACCCTTGACAACGAGGGCAACATCTTTGTCGCGGACTGGAAGAACCACCGCGTGCAGAAGCTCTCCACGAGCGGTGAGTTCATCATGTCGATCGGCAAATACGGGACGTTTCCGGTACCGGAGAATGCCTTCGCCGTGACCTACCTGGGTCCGTTCCTCTCGCACACGGACCCGCCAGGATACCCCAAGGCGGGGATTCTTAATCACCCCACCGACGTGGCGGTTGATCCCGACGGCGACATCTACGTCACCGACTGGGGCAATCACCGCCTTTGCATTTTCGACGCGGAGGGCACCCCGCTGACCCACCTGGTGGGCGATGCCCAGGTAATGTCGAAGTGGGGACAGCAGAGCATCGACGCCAATCCCGACATGATGAAGGCGTACCGGCGGGCGCGCAATCTCGAGCCTCTCTGGCGCTTCTGTTTCCCAACGGCGGTGGACTTCGATCCGAAGACTGATCGGATCATTGTCGCCGACAGTCAACGCAACCGCCTTCAGATCTATCGCAAGGTGCGTGATTACCTCGATTTCCAGGCGAACCTATAGGACCTGTCGCTAGTCCCTCGCTGAAAACGTCTTGACTCCATCCCCAAGGGCCGCGATGGTGCGGCGCACAATATCTATTGTGCGCCGCAATACGGTCTGTTCCTGATGCGCGATCCACGCGAGATTCTTTCCCGTCTTCAGTCGTTTCGAAGCAAATTCGAAGGTCTTCTTGAATCGGCCCGAAGGAAGGCGATTCGCGTCCGCGTAGCGCCAGCCCGCCCGACACGGCTGCGAGAACTGACCGGGTTCGGCGCAAATCCTGGCGACCTGCGTATGTTCGTCTACGCTCCCAGTCACTTGCCGCCTAAGGCGCCATTGGTCATTGCGCTGCACGGCTGCACCCAGACCGCAGACGAGTATGACCACGGCACCGGTTGGTCGTCGCTCGCCGACAGCCTCGGCTTCGCCGTCGTCTATCCGCAGCAGCAATCCGCCAACAATCCGAAGAATTGTTTTTCCTGGTTTCTGCCCGGCGACATCGGGCGCGGCCACGGCGAGGCGCTTTCAATCAGAGAGATGGTCGAGCACGCCGTTGCAATATTTGCTGCTGACCGCGGCAAAGTATTCGTGACCGGCCTCTCGTCCGGCGGCGCCATGACCGCTGTTATGCTCGCAACATACCCGGAGGTTTTTGCCGGCGGCGCCATCATCGCCGGACTGCCCTATGGGTGCGCCAGCAACGTTCAACAAGCATTCGAGGCTATGTTCACCGAGCAGGGACATGCCGCGCGGGCGCTTGGCGATACGGTGCGGGAAGCCTCCAGACATCGCGGGCCATGGCCGAAAATCTCGGTATGGCAGGGTACCAACGATCCAATCGTAAAACCTGCCAACGGCGAAGCCATCATTCGGCAGTGGACTAACGTACACGGGCTTTCGGGCAGTCCCTCCTATCAAGAATTGATCGGGGGCCATACGCGCCGGATTTGGAGCGACGCAAAGGGTGAGGCGCTGATCGAGGCATTTACTATCCGCGGTATGGCGCATGGCGTGCCGCTCGCGACGACAACGGGCGGAGAGCGTTGCGGTGCTGCCGGGGCATTTTTCCTAGATGTGGGAATTTCCTCTACACATCAGATCGCCCGCTTTTGGCGGCTGCACGAATCTCTCGTTGAAATGCCGCGCGCCGCCGAACCAATGTCGGCACCGATTCAGGTTCCAACAGTCAGCCCCGCCTTTGTCATTGCTGCAGCGGCGGCCGAAGGCTCGCACAGTTCGGCCGAGCCTCCGCTTGCCGAGGAAGAACTGCAGATGAATTACCCGCTCGATCCGAACACAGTAATCGCGGCGGCCTTTCGGGCCGCAGGTCTCCCGGTTCCGGAGGTCCCCACAGCGCCGCTCGGCGTAACGCCGAGCGTCACACCCGGCCCGATCATCGCAGCGGCTTTGAAGGCAGCGGGACTGAAGCACAGTTAGTTCGACACAGGCCTCGTCTTTATCGCGAACGGTGAGGTGAGTGTACGACCGCTGATGTCGCCTAACTCACCGGACATGGCGACGATGTCTGGCGATGTGCTCATACCGGGCCTTCGGTTAATCCCGACGACGACTATCAGTGCTTCATTGATCAAGCGAAGAAATATTACTCCGGCCCGATGACCCTGGCGAAAGACCTGATGAGTTCTGAACGTGACGCCGCAATCCCCGAGCGCGCAATCCATCCGCGATTGGCCTATTGCAGCGAAGACATCATTCGTGGCGGTGCATAGCTGAATCGGCCTTCGTATCGCGCATGAACAGATAAACCACCAGTGAAATGCCGATCATTCCGGTCAGATAATAGTAAAACCAAGATTCATGGCCGAGCGACTTGAAGCCCAAGGCTACGGAGTCAGTGGTGCCGCCGAAGATCGACACCGTCAGTGCATACGGAAGTCCGACGCCTATCGCTCGAATGTTTGTGGGAAACAATTCTGCCTTTACCACCGCGTTGATCGACGTGTAACCCGATACAATCATCCACGCCGCCGCGATCAGCAAAAACGCGGGCAATGGTCCCTTGACGTTCTGCAGAGTAGTAAGAATCGGTATTGTAAACAGAACGCCGCAGACCCCGAAGGCAATGAGGAGCCACTTACGGCCAATATGATCTGAGATACCGCCGTAGATCGGCTGTAAAATCATACCGAACACCAGCGCGCTCAAGGTCACCACTGTAGTCTGATCATCGGTGAGGCCGACGGACAGCTTAAGAAATTTTTGCATATAAGTTGTGTACGTGTAAAACGCGGCGGTACCACCTGCGGTCAAACCGACCACGAGGAGAACCTCGCGAGGATATTTCATCAGCGCGCGAAGCGACGATGTCCGTTTCACGACTTGTCGCGCCGCTTCGAAAGCGCTGGTCTCGTGCAGTGTGCGCCGCATGACAAGCGCTATAAGTGCAAGGAGCGCTCCGATAAAAAATGGAATGCGCCAACCCCAAGCGCGGATTTCGTCGTTGGTCAAAAAGACTTTCTGCAATACTAATAGAACAAGCAACGCACAGATCTGTCCTCCAATCAATGTTACGTATTGGAAGCTGGAGTAAAAGCCGCGATGCCGCTGATCGGCCATTTCGGTAAGGTAGGTTGCACTAGTTCCGTACTCTCCACCGAGGCTCAAGCCTTGAATGATGCGAGCGGTTGCGAGTGAGATAGGAGCGTAGATACCGATTGAGGCATAGGTCGGCGTCGCCGCGATCATCAATGAACCGAAGCACATGAGCGAAACCGATAGCATCAAAGCTCCGCGTCGCCCGTGATGATCAGCCAGGTAACCGAACAGCCATCCCCCCAGAGGCCGAACCAAGAAACCCGCCGCAAACAGCAGCGCAGCATTAAGTTGCTGTACGACAGGGTCAGAGTTGGGGAAGAATGCACCAGCGAAATACAGCGCGAAGGCTGCATAAGCGTAGAAGTCATACCACTCAACGAGATTGCCAATTGATCCAATGAAAATCGCCCTGATGCGCCGCCGCATGTCGGCGAAATCGAGGGGTGCTTCGCCAGTCCGATCCGATAATGTTGCGCTGGTCATCATTTGCCCATGGGATCCACACTATCTGGGGAAGCTAAGGCGGGTCCAGTGTTGTGAACAAGACCCTGTATTTTCCTAAGAGTACGATCACCCTAATAATACGGGTTGTCAGTCTCCTGTCGGGCGAACAAAGCCAAGGAAGAGGAAACACAGATGAACGGCGCTGGAGTTATTGCTGAAATTCTTAAACGCGAGGGTACGGAGTTTCTTTCCTGCTATCCGCGAAATCCGCTGATCGAAGCAAGCGCGGCGTTGGACATTCGACCGATATTGTGTCGGCAAGAGCGTGTCGGCGTCGGCATCGCTGACGGTTATTCGCGCGTCAAACGCGGCAAGCGCAACGGCGTATTCGCCGCCCAAGCAGGGCCCGGCATCGAGAATGCTTTCCCGGGCGTTGCGCAGGCCTTTTCAGAGAATGTCCCGCTGCTGGTTATTGCCGGCGGCATGCCGCTCGAGCGGCAATATGTGCGGCCGGTTTTTCGCGCTGCCAACGTTTTTCAGCCCGTGACTAAATGGTCGGCGTTGGCACATTCGGTGCAGGAATTGCCGGATTTGATGCGGCGTGCCTATCACGCCATGCGCAGCGGCAAGGCTGGTCCGGTCCTGATCGAAGTGCCGGACGAAGTCTTCACGGCCGAATATCAAGGCCGGCTCGACTATGCGCCGGTTCCAGAGCAGCGCGCAGCACCTGATCTGGCCGCAGTCAAGAAGGCTGCGGAGATGCTGCTCGCAGCCAAACAGCCGCTGTTGTGGGCTGGCCAGGGCGTACACTATGCCAAGGCTTCCGAGCAGCTCGCGGTACTCGCGGAATTGCTGCCCGCACCTGTCGTCGCTACCAATCCCGGCAAGAGCGCAATTGCCGACAGCCATCCGCTCGCGCTTGGCGCCGCGACACGTTCGCGATCCAAAATGTTCGCAGATTTCATGGGCCGCGCCGATCTCATTCTAGCGATCGGCTCGAGCCTCACGGTCACAAATTTTGGTCCTGCCGTGCCGCCCAGAAAGACCATTATCCATTCCAGTAATGATCCGTCCGACATCAACAAGGAGTATCGCGCCGATCACGCCCTAGTCGGCGACGCGGCGCTCGTGGTTGATGCGTTGATTACGGAATTGAGTCGCCGAAAAAGCGGCAACGACCACAACGCGCTTGCGGCTCTCAAAGCCGATATCGCCGCAGGTAAAAAAGCATGGCTCGACGAATGGTCGAAGCATCTGAGTTCCGACGAGGTACCCATTAACCAGTACCGGGTGATTCGCGACCTAATGCGCACGCTCGATCGCGACAATGTCATCATCACCCACGATTCCGGCAGTCCGCGCGAGCAACTCCTGCCGTTCTGGGAGACCACAATGCCGGGCTCCTATATGGGCTGGGGCAAGTCGACCCAGCTTGGATACGGGCTCGGCATCACTATGGGCGCCAAACTTGCAGCCCCGAAAAAATTGTGCGTCAACGTGATGGGCGACGCCGCCATCGGCATGACCGGCATGGACATCGAGACTGCTGCGCGTAATCGCATCGCCATCCTCACCGTCGTCTTTAATAACGGAGTCATGGCGGCGGAGCGCGACGTGCTCAAACTCTCGACAAAGAAATATGGCGCGCTGACAGTGAGCGGCAATTATTCTAAAGTCGCCGAAGGGCTCAACGTCGCCTCAATGCGGGTCGAGAAGCCTGCCGCCATCGTACCCGCGATCAAGAACGCGGTCGCCGTCACGGAGTCCGGTTCACCGTTCCTGCTCGAATTCGTCGTCAAGGAGGGTTACGACTTCTCGCGCTACTCTTGAATCGGCCTGGCTACCCTCTATGGTCCCATTCGACGCGGCGACCGTCGGACCATGAAGAAGTCCGACGCGAAGTGAACCTAGAGTGAAGTCCGATAATAGCGTACCTGCACAAGCAATGTCGGGGCCAGAATTCGACTATTTGACTCTGTGGAGAACGACATGACGGAGCGTGATGAGGCGCGGGCAGCGCAAGCCAAGGTCGGTTGGGGGGATTGGATTCCCTGGCCTACAAAAGCGGAGGTTCTCGCCGATGTTCCAGGGGCCCGTAACGTCAAGTCGGAATTGTTGCCGGAGGGCGTGCAACATCTTTCCAATGTGTCGGCCGGGGTAGTTACCAGGGATCCGAACGTAGCTGTGGGGGTCATTGTCGAGGGTCTCGCAACTGACCGGCGGTAGAAGTCGTTTCCCAACGAGGAAAAGCCGACGCCTCTGACGCCCCGCAGCATCAGAAAGATTTACGACAGGGTTGCCCCGATTGGCAGCCCTCTTTTTTGTATTTGGGATGATAAGACATGGTACCGAAAAAACTCCGCAGAAAAGCGGAGAGATTCGCTGCCCAGATCGCACAAAGGACATTGTGCAACTGTCTAGCACACTCTCACACATTCAGGATTTTCTGCACCGGATTCGAACGTAACCGGTGAGCCTCGGGCATACCCGAGCCTAGCAGAGGACGCAGGTAAAGCCCGAACTCATCGGTAACATCGGTGCCGTTGGCGCTGATGAACGTGCCAGGCATCGTTCGCGTCTTGCCCGCCACTTCAGTCAGCGCGGTGAGCTTGTAGCCGGCCGCGTAGGAACCGGTTCGGTGGATGGTCACCGAGCCGTCCGGCGCACCCTGCATCGCAAACTGCACGGCCTTCTTGCCGACCTCACGGGCTTCGCGTTGGTCGACGTCGGACACGCAGCCGAGGAAGGACCGTTGCAGGTAGCCGAGCGTATCGCCACGGACACGCTTGATTTTCAGCTTGGACTTGATCTCCTCGCAGAGGAGATCGGCCAGCGCCCCGGTACCGGAGAGCTGAACGTTGTGGTGTTGGTCGCGCTCGATGTTTTTTACGAGTTGGCTCAAGATCGGTGTGCCAGAGGCATCGTGGATGCCCTCGGACACTGCGATTACGCAGCGGCTGAAGCGTTCGTGGGCGGCCTTCACGTCCGCGAGGAATTTTTCCAACACGAACACGCGTTCAGGCAGATAGATCAGATGCGGACCATCGTCGGGATATTTCCTGGCCAGCGCCGAGGCGGCAGTCAAGAAGCCCGCATGCCGGCCCATGACGACCGCGAGGTAGACGCCTGGCATTGCCGCGTTGTCGAGATTGGTGCCCGCAAATGCCAGGGTGACGAAGCGCGCCGCCGACGGGAATCCTGGCGTGTGATCGTTGCACATCAGGTCATTGTCGACGGTCTTCGGGACGTGGATACAGCGCAGCGGGTAACTTGCCTTACGTGCCTCCTCGCTGACGATGCGCAGAGTATCGGCGGTATCATTGCCGCCGATATAGAAGAAGTAGCCGATTCCGTGTGCCTGCAAGACCCTGAGGATCTCTTGGCAGTACCTGGTGTCTGGTTTGTCACGCGTCGAACCGAGTGCCGACCCCGGCATGGCCGCGACCAGCTCGATCTGCTGCGTTGTCTCCTGCCCCAAGTCGACAATGTTTTCGGGGGAGATACCGGCAACGCCGTTGCAGGCGCCGTAGACAGACTCGATATTACTGAAGCGACGCGCTTCGAGTACAACGCCGGCTAGCGACTGATTGATGACAGCCGTTGGGCCGCCACCTTGAGCGACCAAAGCTTTCACATGGTCTCCTTAGGGGATGCCCCAGATTTGTTGAAGTAGGCGAAATAGGCATCGCCGTTGATGATGCTATGCGACATCAGCGTTGTCTTCAACTCGTTTGCTAAAGCATTTGGATTGATGAGCCGCAAGCTCAGCTCTGAGAGCCGGCAAATGCTTGTAAGCTTTCAATCGAGGAAATCCTTTGGCCGCCTCCAATATGCCGGACTACCTATAGATCGTCTAGCTATTGATTTCTTGAAATCAAGCACCGTATTTTGTTTTAGTTCTGCCACAGCAGCAGAGATGGGACGAGCGATGCACGCAAGGAGTCATTGACACGGCGGTGTCGTGGCACGTGGTCCGAAACATGATCCTTTGAGCGCTGTAATGAGGGTCGGGAAGCTATGCTGGCTTCAACACTCGTCGCGCCTGACGGCTGAGAGTGGTTGTCCACCACCAAGACCGAAACGCCGCCCTCTCTCCTGCGGTTTGCGGCGATCCAAATTGTCGAGCGCAAACAGAATCTGCCCGGCTTGGGGCCAAAGGATAGCTTCATAGCGACTGAGGCGGTCAAGGGCATAATTGGGCAGATTGCAGAGCCGCAAGAAACAACGTGCAAGCTCGACATCGGGAGCAACTTGGCCTTGGGCCGAATGCAGTCCTGAAGCCGGTGGCCGATCGGAGTTTGCATTGAAAAGCGCATAAACGATCTCACGCGAGGCAGGCGAGATTTGGTGCGTCTTTCTGAAGTTACTGAGATGGTCCGCTTGGATTTCGAAAAGACCGGTCTCGATGGTGGTTGCTCGTCGTAGCCGCCACAGCAGACTGGCCAGTCGGAGCACCAGCTCTCGCTCCACAGCCGATTGCGCATCGTAATCGGCGGTAATGGCTGTTTCGAAGCCCTTGTAATCGTCAGCATCTTCCAACGCCCCAATGACTGTTTCGGCCGTCAGCCCATGGCGGACGGCGTTGCAGCGAGCAGCCTGCTTTCCAGCTTCCGTTTTGGGACCCGTGCTCTTGAGAGAGTTGCGACGGTTGGCCTCGATCTGTTTGATGGAGGTCATGGCGGACCGACTTCAAAAATTGGCTTCGTTTTGTCAATCGGACCCCGGTTGATTCTGCTTTGGTCGTCACCGCCCGTTGTGGGTAGTGGATGGCTTTCCAGCCACAGGGCACGGGCGGGAAGGGTCGGATCAATGCCGGTCTTATTCCACCATGCCGCTTCATCGCCACAGCGGTGAACCTCGCGATGATGGCCACGACACAGCGGCACAGTGAACTCATCGCTGACTTTGCGGCCAAGCGCTTTTGATTGGGCAAATCGCAGATGGTGTGCGTCTGCCGGGCGGCGGCCGCAGACCAGACATGGCTGCTTGGCAACCAATCTGACGTGATCCCGGTCGCGAATCCGGCGCGACGTCGGCAACGACAGCGCGCTTTTATCGATAACAGCGGCTTGCCGTCGCCTTTTGCGTCGAACCGCTCGCAGAGCCGACGATCGAGCTTCTGGCGGCACCGGCCGGCCATCGGATGCTTCGCTCACAATGCTCGCCAGCCTGGCCTGGAAAGCCTGCTCGACACGCTCGGCATCAGCCGTCGTCAGAGTGTCTTTGGTAGCAAGGACCCGCCGCGCCCAATTTGCAGCGTCCTCGGCCGAGTTAAGGTCCTTCAGTTCGGCTGTCAGTTGATCGCGCAAAGCGGTCGAAGCCTCCGGCGCGAGGGTGGACTTGGGAGGATTTGAGACTGCTTTGGCGCGTCGACCGGTTGAGAACTGCGGAGGTGAATGTACTTGGCCCCGACTGAGCCGCCCATTTTGATTTCCGCGCGGTCTCTCTGCTTTCGATGGCGGTGTCGTCTGCGCAATTAGATCCGGAGCATCAAGGTCATCTTCACCGGCAATGCCGACCAGCGTGAACAAGGCGTAGCGCCGGGCATAGGTCAGTGCCGCTCCCATCCGGTGCGGGACTGCCATTTCGCCGATGGCACACACGGGCCAGTCTGAGGCGATCCACTCTCCGGAGGCATGAGCAAGAACTGTAATGAGTCGGACAATGCCCGCGGGCTCGTCAATCGAAGTCGTTTGCACGGTCGCGATCTGATGCTGGCTCAACGTCTTGCGCACGATCTCCAAGCCGCTCGACAGGGTGCATAACGGAATGAGCGCTCAGTCGCGCCAGAAGCATCCGATCGGATGGTGCCCACGAGAGATTTCTCCGGATTGACAAGCTCGGCCTGTGCCTTGGCCAAGGCTGCAGCAATGCTGCCAATCGACTCACTGGAGCGCTGCACGACCACCCTCCGCTTCGAGCAGATCAAAGCTAATGGCGCCTGACTTGGAGCGCTTAGCTCGGACTCCATGTCCAACCGCCTCTTTGGCGTCGTCTGGCATCAAGGCCTTGAGCTCCACCTTCGAGCGCTCGTGGTCCAGGAAGGCTTGCCGTGTGTTACGGAATAGACCGGCAAATTCCGCCCACGAATTCGATCCACTCATGTCGACGATCCGGATCGCCTCGATCCTTGGCTTCGGTGGTTCGACGCCAAAGAGCTGAGGGGGCTCGCCGCTCTCGACACAGCGCCAGAACTTCCGCTCGGCCGTAACGATGAGGTGCTGATAGAGCGGATCGGCATGGGTAGTGATCTCGACCCATTTGCCGCCTCCGGTGATCACCGAGAGGAGCGCGCTTCTAGCCGCAACCACCCACATATTGTGCTGCCAGCTGCGGCATGTATTTATCGGCCGCGGCTTCTTCCGAGAATGACCAGGGCAGCATGAATTTGGACTCGAACACCGCGCCGGTCGCTTCGACGCGGCCGTCGAGCGTGGCCGCCATCCACCGTAGCGCCGGATGCCGAATGTGCCGCTGGATATCTGTCAGTACTTGACCGGTATTGGCCTCGTACCAGCGCCGGTTGAGGTCCTCGGTGGCAAGTCCCAGCTGGACGATGAGGTTGCCCGACAGGTCCTCCGGGTCGATTTCACCGCGCTTTTCATGCCACAGACGGAGAAGGGCAGCCTCGTCGTTGCCCATGATGATCCGGGCGTCCGAGCCGCCGATGAAGTAGCGGCGAGCACTATTTAAAAGGGGCATAAACTTCTCCATAGAAATATTATTGTTACGTATAAATTATATGCTTGCCGGAGTCAACAGAATTTCTATGGATTAGTAGGCTATGGCATAATCAACCGGGTGATTACCCCCTCACAGTGCAGAGCAGCGCGCGGCCTTCTGGAATGGAGCCAGCAAGAACTCGCGGAGCACGCTCAAGTGGGGGTAGTGACCGTGCATCAGCTCGAAGCAGGCACAAGCGAGCCACGCCGCGCGACAGTCCAAGCGATTCGTCGCGCGTTCGAAATAGCCGGCGTCGAGTTCATCGACGAGAACGGCGGAGGCCCAGGGGTGCGGCTGAAAAAGCGACAGCAGAAGAAAAAGACCTAGGTTGACAACGGCGCCAAATTACAAAACGAACCCAATTTGATTGGTAGGAGTTACGCACTCCGCATCGGGACCTGACGTGGGCTCTAGACACGGCTGGCACAAGCTGCTGCGATGCGGAACTCACTTAATAATCGAGGAGCTTCTCCGATGATCATCGATTCCTAGGTCCACGCTTATGAGACGAGCACTCCAAGGGACCCTGGCATAGTGTGCCGAACTGGCCCGATCACGTTACCGGTGACGAGATGGTGGCGGCGATGGACAAGGCCGGCGTCGACGGGGGTAGGGCACAAGCGGTTTTTGCCCGGCACATAGCGTATCCAGCACATAGCGGACCTGCCTCAGTACACAGAGTACATAAGCGGTCCAGCACGTAAGCGGCTCAACACATCAGGGGCACATTACATAAGGGCTCATTACATAAGCAAATAAGTGGCTGCTGAATTAAAAGCCATGGAAGAAATGCGCAGCGGGACAGGCGCTGTTCCTAGTACGTGCTTTTTCTTCGCTAAGGATCTCGATTTTTGTAAAACAAAGCGCTGTTTTCTCACAGCGCTTTTTTATTTAAACGCGTCTGCACATCAACCAACAGCTAGAGAGACGTCTAGTCGCGCGTGAACGCGCCCTTCGTGCGACAGCAAAATGGCACGAAGTTGCACACCAGGGCTTCATACACGTTAAGGTAGTATAGTTTGAAAAATGAAGTCAAAAACTGCTTGGAAATCAGCTAATTACAAATTGAGCGTGGGTTCATGCGGATGCAATCCATGCGCCCACACACATTTCTTTACCGCTGCCCCAAGACCCGCTTGCGCGTGCAAGGCTGGATCGCCGATGAGCCGAGCCAGTCGGGGAAGCAAGATTATGAAGCCGTGAATTGCCTTGCCTGCGGTGGGGTGCATCTCGTCAATCCAGCCAGCGGAAGAACGATCGGCGAGGACGGCAATATTCCAAACTGATAGGTGAGCGCGTGTGGCGCCTCGCATTGCCAGTGGCGCCTCGCATTGCCCAGACCTGGTCATTTCGTACGGCATATCTGCATCGCAGGGGACCTGACACGTGGAACCAATGTCCGCTTTTGGGGGAATAGCGGACATCACAGTTTCAGAGCGTCATGTCTGGTTTTGACGGTGGTCTCAAGCGGTCGACGCAACACTTTTTCTCAGACGCAAGAGATGGAGTGGATAGGCGGTGGGTCGAAGATATGTTCGAGGT
>Ga0310916_10000488_pt1 | contig 22009 bp, 32 predicted proteins | sample GREbulkMGLF176_FD_203444 | JGI IMG/M metagenome (GOLD analysis project Ga0310916, IMG submission 203444) | Lab enrichment of tropical soil microbial communities from Luquillo Experimental Forest, Puerto Rico - GRE.bulkMG.LF176 | ecosystem: Environmental > Terrestrial > Soil > Tropical forest >...
GTGGCGCATCGTTTGCGGGTAGAGGTGCCGTCGGATCAACACATCGGTGTACTCTAGGCCCGACGCGAGCACGCGAACCCGCACCTCGCTCCGGCCGGCTGTCGGTACGGGAGCGTCGACCACCAGCAGCGAGTCGGGGCCGCCGTAACGCCTGACTTGAACAACCCGGTTGCGCGGTTCTTTCATGGGCCGAGTCCCTGCAGTCCTTGCCGTCCAGGATGAGGCCAAAGGGTGATTTCATGCAGTCGGCGGTCTTCACGCATCGTTTGGGTAGTCCGAATTCGGATCGTCAGGTCCAGATCCATGCGTCGCGCGTTCCTGGGGCAGAGTGACAACATACGTAACTTCAACAATTTTCAAAATATTTCTTGAATAACCCCGAGGGCCACATATTTTGACCATTGTTGAAACGTTGAAGGCCATCGTAATGGATGAAAAACGCGCGATCGCCGCTCTCGGTGCCCTCGCCCAGGAAACCCGGCTGGCGCTGTTTCGATTGCTGGTCACTGTAGGGCCGGCGGGTCTGCCGGCCGGTGTCATCGCCGAGCGGCTCGGCGTTCAGCCCTCGTCGCTCTCGTTTCACCTGGCGCAGCTCGTCCATGCTGGTCTGATCACGCAGCGGCGCCTTAGCCGCCAGCTTATCTATTCGGCCGAATACGGTGCGATGAACGCGCTGTTGGCTTACATCACGGAAAACTGCTGCGGGCGCGACGCGTTGTGCGCGCCGGCCTGCAATCCGGCTGATGCCTTTACGACAGGAGAGAGCGATGAAGCGCCTGCACGTGCACGTGGCTGTTGAGGACCTTGCTCAATCGACGCGGTTCTATTCGACCCTGTTCGCGGCCGAGCCGACCGTCGTGAAGGACGATTACGTCAAATGGATGCCGGAGGAGCCGCGCGTCAATTTCGCGATCAGCTCGCGTCCCGGCCGCGCGGCCGGCATCTCGCACCTTGGAATCCAGGTGGAGGACGAAGCCGAGCTGGCAGAAGTTTATGACCGGCTGGCCCGCGCCGAACGGCCGACGATCGAAGCAAAGGGAGCCACCTGCTGCTACGCTCAGTCCGACAAGCAGTGGATTGCCGACCCGCAGGGCGTGCCGTGGGAGACCTTCTTTACCTATAGCGAAAGCACGGTTTATGGCGAAGGGTCCCGGGCCAGGCTGAAAGATATCAGCGGCGCCGCCTGCTGCGAGCCCGAAGCAATCCGGAGAGTGGCGCCTGAACCAGAGGCCGCCAGCGCGTGCTGCGTGCGCCAGCCGGCTTGATGGAGAGTGCGATGGACGACGCGCAGATCAAGGACATGGTGCGCGCACGCTACGGCGGCATTGCTTCAGCAACTGACGCGAGCTGCTGCGCTCCGGCGGCTTCGGCGTGTAGCGGTCCGGAGACGGCCCCGGACGACAAAGCGCGGCGCATGGGCTATTCGGAAGCGGATCTCGCTGCCGTGCCGGAGGGCGCCAATCTCGGCCTCGGCTGCGGCAATCCGCAGGCGATCGCAGCCCTGCGGCCCGGCGAGGTCGTGATCGATCTCGGCAGCGGCTCCGGCTTCGATTGTTTTCTGGCGGTGCGGCAAGTGGGCGACAGCGGGCATGTGATCGGCGTCGACACGACGCACGAGATGCTGAAAAAGGCGCGTGACAACGCCGCCAACATTGGCACGCGCAATGTCGAGTTTCGCCTCGGCGAACTCGAGCATCTGCCGGTGGCCGACAACACCGCCGACGTCGTCCTGTCCAACTGCGTGATCAATCTGGTCCCCGACAAGGCGCAGGTGTACCGCGAGGCGTTCCGCGTGCTGAAACATGGCGGGCGGCTTGCAGTGTCTGACGTTATCAACATCGCGCCGCTGTCGGCCGAGCTGCGATCCGACCCCGCGCTGCTCTGCGGTTGCGTGGCGGGCGCCGTGCCGGCGGAGCGCGTCGAGGATTGGCTGGCGGCCGCGGGTTTTGCCAATGTGCGCGTCACGCCGAAACCCGAAAGCCGCGAGCTGATCAAGACCTGGGCGCCAGGGCGCAACCTCGAGGATCATATCGTCTCGGCCATGGTCGAGGCCCGCAAGCCGTGAACATGCCGGGACAGCGATGACGGACGGGACGATTTACAATGTCCTGTTTCTTTGCACGGGGAACCGGCTCGGAGCATCTTGGCCGAGGCGCTGATCGATCATTGGGGCAGAGGACGCTTCAAAGGCTACAGCGCCGGCAGCTTTCCCAAAGGCGCCGTGCATCCGCTCGCCTTCGACGTGCTGGAAAAACTTCATCTGCGGACGGACGGGCTGCGCAGCAAAAGCTGGAATGAATTCGCGCGGCGCGGCGCCCCGCTGATGGATTTCGGCTTCACCGTTTGCGACCAGGCGGCGGGCGAAGTGTGCCCGGTGTGGTCCGGCAATCCGGTAACCGCGCATTGGGGCGTGCCCGATCCCGCGGCCGTGCAGGGCACGGAAGCGGCGCAGCGTCGAAGTTTCCGCGGACTCCTATGTCGCGCTCGAAAACCGCATCAAACTGTTTGTCGCGCTGCCGATCGACAAGCTCGACCGCATGGCGGTCCAGTGCAAGGTCGATGACATCGGCCGCCGTGGCGTGATCGCTACCCTCTCCACACCGAAACTGGAGCTCTGATGACATCCGTTATTGACGCAACCCGGCGTCCGGCGGCGCCGGCGCTGGGAACCTTTGAGCGTTATCTGACGCTGTGGGTAGCGCTGTGCATCTTTGCGGGCATCGTGCTCGGACGGCTGCTGCCGGAGCCGTTCCAGTCTCTCGGCCGCATGACGGTGGCCGAGGTCAACATCCCGGTCGCCGTACTAATATGGCTGATGATCGTGCCAATGCTGCTGAAGGTGGATTTCGGAGCGCTGCACCGGGTGGCAGAGCGGTGGCGCGGCATTGCGGTGACCGTCGGCATCAACTGGCTGGTCAAGCCGTTCAGCATGGCGCTGCTCGGCTGGCTGTTCATCGGGTGGCTATTCCGGCCGCTGCTGCCTGCGGTGCAAATCGATAGCTATATCGCCAGCCTGATCATCCTCGCCGCCGCGCCCTGCACGGCGATGGTGTTTGTGTGGTCCAATCTGACAGACGGCGAGCCGAATTTCACCCTGACGCAGGTTGCGCTCAACGACACCATCATGGTGTTCGCCTTCGCGCCGATCGTGGCGTTGCTGCTGGGGCTGTCCTCGATCACGGTGCCGTGGACGACGCTGTTTCTTTCGGTGCCTCTACATCGTCGTCCCCGTGATCGCGGCCCAGCTTTGGCGCCGCTCGCTACTGGCGCAAGGCGGGGAGGCGGCGTTGGCGCGGACCCTGCGGACCTTGCAGCCGATCTCTCTAGTCGCGCTGCTAGCGACATTGGTGCTGCTCTTCGGCTTTCAGGGCGAGCAGATTGCGCGGCAGCCGTTCATCATCGCGCTGCTGGCGGTGCCGATCGTCATTCAGGTCTATCTCAATGCCGGGATCGCCTACGCGATCAACCGCGCGCTTGGTGTGCCGCACAACGTCGCCTGCCCGTCGGCCCTGATCGGCGCCTCCAATTTCTTCGAGCTCGCAGTCGCCGCGGCAATCGCGCTGTTCGGATTTCAGTCGGGGGCGGCGCTGGCGACTGTCGTCGGCGTGTTGGTCGAAGTGCCGGTCATGCTCTCGGTTGTGCGGATCGTCTTGTGGACGCGGGGCTGGTACGAGCAGGTTCGCACCGTCTAGGAGAACCGCCGAAGAGCGATGACCGATACCGCCGCACTGAGAACACGGGTGGCCACGCCCGCCGACGCGTCGGCGATCGCGGCGATCTACAATGAAGGCATTGCCGACCGGGTCGCCACGTTCGAGACAGAGCCGCGCTCGGCTAAAGACATTACCGGCTGGTTCACCGCACAGCATATCGTGATGGTCGCCGAAACCGGAGAAACCGGGCTTATCGCTTTCGCGGCGTCCTTTCCCTATAGCAGCCGGCCCTGCTACCGCGGCATCGGCGAATTTTCGGTCTATGTGAGGCGGATTATCGCGGCCACGGCGCCGGACGCGCGGTGCTCGCCGCGCTAATCGAAGCAGCGACTGCACGAGGGATGCATAAGCTCACCAGCCGGGTGTTTCCGGAGAACGCGGCCAGCCGGGCCCTTCTGAAAGGGCTCGGTTTCGAGGAAATCGGGATTCACAGGCGGCACGGGCAATTGGACGGCCGCTGGCGCGACTGCGTGATCGTCGAGCGGTTGCTCGGTAAGAGCGCTACCGAGTGAAGCGCTCGATCGTCGTCGCCGCGCTTGGAACGGCGCAGACGCTCGCCTGGGGATCGAGTTATTACCTGCCGGCGATCCTTGCCGATCCAATCGCACAGGGCCTTGGGTTGTCGCGGAAAACCGTCTTTGGCCTATTCTCGGGGCGCGCTGCTGCTGTCGGCCGTGTTGGGCCCTTCCATCGGGCGCGCTATCGATAATCACGGCGGCCGGGGCGTACTGGCACTCTCCAATCTGGTTCTCGCCGCAGGGCTGGTCCTGCTCGGTATTGCTCAGGGTTTTCACTCTGGCTTTGGCCTGGGCGGTCCTCGGCGTCGGCATGGCCCTGGGACTTTACGATCCGGCTTTCGCCACCCTCACCGGGCTCTACGGCCGCGCTGCGCGCGGACCGATCACCGGCATCACCTTGATCGCCGGCTTCGCCAGCACGGTGGGATGGCCGCTCTCAGCCTTTCTCGACGCGCAATTTGGTTGGCGCGCTGCGTGCCTTGTCTGGGCGGCGCTGCACGTTCTGATCGGGCTGCCCTTGAACCGGCTGCTGATCCCGCGCGCGCCGCCGCCGGTCCGCGCGTCCGAGATCGAAGGAGAAGCGTCGCCGGCCCCGCGCGCTGCGATGGCGATCCTCGCGTTCGTCTTCGCCGCGACTTGGTTTGTCACCGGCGTGATGGCCGCGCATCTGCCGCGCCTCCTCGAAATCGCCGGTGCGAGCACAACGGCGGCGATTGCCGCCGCCGCCCTCGTCGGACGGGCACAGGTCGCGGCCCGTCTTGTCGAGTTCGGCGCGTTGCGCATGGTGCATCCTTTGGTTTTCGGCGCGTCTCGCCGCCCTGCTGCATCCGACCGGGGCGGTCGTTCTGGGGCTGCTCGGACCGGGTGCGATCACCGCCTTTGCGGTGCTGCATGGTGCGGGCAATGGGCTGCTGACGATCGCCAAGGGAACCGTCCCGTTGGCGATCTTTGGACCGGTCGGTTACGGGCTGCGTAACGGCATTCTCGGGGCGCCGGCGCGCGCAACGCAAGCAGCATCGCCGCTGCTTTTCGGCCTTTTGATGGATCACATGGGCATTGGCGTGCTGGCGATCTCGGCCGGCCTCAGCCTGAGCGCGCTTTTCGCGCTGCTGCTGTTGAACGCGCGGCCGGCTGCCGCGCCAGTGCCGGCATAATCATGGCGCTGGCGCCCGCCACCCGCGGATACACGAAGGCGATCGTCGCCGCTCAGATGCTGGCGCAAATCGGCGCATTCGCCTTGCCGGCACTACTTCCGGATTACATCGCCCGCTGGGACTTGTCGAAGACCGAAGCGGGCTGGCTCGTCGGCATCTTCTTCGCCGCCTATGTCGTTATGGTCCCGGTGCTCGTCGCCCTGACCGACCGCGTGCCGGTCCGGCGGGTCTATATGCTCGGCACCAGCCTGACGGCGCTGTCGCATTTCGGGTTTGCGCTATTCGCCGACGGGTTCTGGTCGGCGTTGCTGTTGCGCCTGCTCGCCGGCATCGGCTGGGCCGGGACCTACATGCCGGGCCTCAAGGCGATCGCCGATCCGCTTGAGGGAACGGCGCAGTCGCGCGCGGTCTCATGGCATGCCGCCGGTGTCGGAATCTCCGGCGCCGCCTCGTTCGCCATTGCCGGGTTGGTTGGCAATTGGGCGGGAGCCTCCGCGTCGTTTCTGCTCGGCGGCGCGACGGCCTTGAGCGCCGTGCTGATCGTCTCGACGGTGATGCCGTCGAGCTTGGCGGTCGGGTCAACGAAGGCCCCGTCGCGACGGTTGCTCGATTTCCGGCCGGTGCTCCGCAACTGCGCGGCCATGGGCTGGATCATCGGCTACACCGTCCACACCTGGGAATTGTCGGCGCTGCGCGCCTGGGGCGTGACGTTCCTCGCCGCCGTTTGCGCCAGCCAGGGCGCGCCATCGTGGCTTCCCGATCCGACGGTGCTGTTCACCGTGGCTGGTCTTGCCGGCATCGCCGTCTCGATCACCGGCAATGAAACCGCACACCAATGGGGCCGGGCGCGCGTCGTCACCGTCGCGATGAGCATGGCCGCCGTCCTGTCCTTGCTGACCGGGTAGGGCGCAACCGCGCCAGCAATCCTTGCGGCGGCGCTGGGTGGTGCTGTGGAACGCGGCGATTTATTTCGACAGCTCGGCCTTGACCGCCGGCACCGTGCAGGTCGCAGACAAGGAGCTGCGGGGCGCTACGATGGGCCTGCACAGCATGTGCGGCTATGCCGGGGGCTTTATCGGGCCGCTCGGTGTCGGGCTGGTGCTCGATTGGGCCGGTAACGCGGATGGTTGGGGCTTGGCGTTCGGCCGTCTTGCCCTGATTACCTGACGGGGCTGTTCGTCTTGCGCCGCCTCGGCGCAAGAAGCACGGTGCAAACGGTAGCTGTCAGCTCGGCCTAGCGAAGTCACCGTTGCCAGATGTTTCGGGGCAGGAAAATGGTGGCACCGGCGCCGGCCAGGCAAGCAAGCCCACAGGTGCCGAAGCTCAGTATCCAGGCGGTGACCTCCGAGGTCCCTCCGAATTGGTCGAGCGTGACGCCGAACAGCAGCGTTCCGAGGAAGCTGGCGCCAAAGCCGATGCAGGAATAGAGCCCGATCGTTGCTCCCAGGTAACGTGGAGCGGCAACGGCGAGCAGGCCGGAAGTGAGATTAGAAAAGTTGCCCTGCACGATGAAGCCGGCAATCACGGAAAGACCTAGCACTGCGATGTAGGGCAGCATCGCCGTGAAGCCGAACAAGCCGCCAGTAACCGCCGAGAGCACGAAGACCAGGGTGGCGATGGTGCGCAGGCCGTAACGGATCGAGAGCTCGTTGCCGATGAGGCCGGCGGGCACGCCGAAAATTGATCACCGCTCCGACCAGCAGAATGATCCAGGCTTGTGCAGGAAAAGCTGCCTTATCGCCGGCAGAGAAGGTCAGGAAGACGACAATCCACTGCCGCAATCCGACGCAGCCCCATATGGCCGCGGCATAGCCAACCATCAGAGCGGGGACATCCCGGTTCGCAAGCACCGGGCGAAAGTCGAGCAGCGGCTGGGGCTCTTTCTCGCCTCCAGAATCCCCACGCGGCAGCGCCGCCCAGGCAATCAAGACACCGGCAGCGCCGAGCATGCCGGCGATAACAAAAGCGCTGCGCCAGCCCAGCAGCGTTCCGACGCGGCCGAACAGGAACGACAGCGACGCGCCGATGGTGAACGAGCTGGTGTACCAGGCTGCTATGCGGGCGCGTGTTTCCCCTTCGACGCGATGGGTAAGCGCCCGCAGCCCGGGCATATACATGCCTGCCATGGCAATGCCCGCCAAGCCGCGGAATCCGAGCGCCGGGAGCAGGCTGTCGAACAGCGCCATTCCGAAGCAGGACAGCGCGCTCAGAACGCTCGAGGCGAGATAGAGTTGCCGGGCGGGCCGCCGGTCGGTCAGGCTGACCAGAGGGATGACGGCGGCCATATAGCCAGCGGAGGCGATCCCCGCGAGCCAGCCGGCTTGCGTATTGGTCAGCGACCAGCCGGAACAATCGAGAAGCCGGCCAGGCCGAGGATTTCGGCGGTGCATATGGCGGCAACAACGAGTGTCGAAGGTGCAGCCGTGCAGGATTGAGCCAGGTCACGATTCCCACGAGAAAACCCCGGTTGGGGGAACCGGGGTTTGGGGGTCGACGATCGAGCAAGGGGGAAATGCAATCGATCGCCTTGCTGTAGGAAACACCACCTCGGCTCCGCCGTCTACCTCTCGGCGTACGAGATTCACCAAATTATCGGATCAGGCGCCGCCGCCAGATACCAGGCCGGAACCGGGCTCCGGCTCAAGAAACATGGCCGCGCCGGTTGCGTTTGAACTTACCCCCCGGATCGCGCCGTTGCGGCCGGTCGCTAGGCAGCAAGGCGTTCGGGGGCGAACGGCTTCGGCGCCTTGTCCGCGATATTCGAGGGCGCGGTCCGTTTTTTCTCGATCTGGGCGAGCAGCCAAGCCTTTACCGCAGCCTCCGCCCGCTCTCGCTCCGCATCGTCGTCGGCGAGGCGACGAGCTTTGAGGATTATGGAGAGCAACTCGGCGACGCTGCGGCAAAAACGGTCGTTGAAATATACAAGCGAAAGGCCTGGGCGGGGCATCGCATCCTGCAGCAGCGCGATCGCCGGTATCGCCGGCAGGCCATGCTTGCGGCTTAGATGAAGAACCGCGCCGACCAGGCAGTGGCCGCCGTTTCCGTCATCATAACGGCCACGCGTCCAGTGGCCGTCGTCGGCGAAAGACTCGAGCATGAGATCGAGCAACTGCGCCGCTTTGGCGATTTCCGCTTGGGGCCATTGTTGCTGGCTCCCGATCCGGGGTGACGGCAGAAGCCTATCACCGGCCGCGGCGATCCGCACCGCCGCTCGCTCAGGGCAACGCAATCGGCTCAATTAACGAGGGATCGTTGTTCTTGACGTTGCCGACGCGCAGGCTGACCGGCCACTGGGTAGGTACTGTCCCGCCGCTCATCGATGGCGCATGAACCGGTCGTAAGTGTCTTCCTCGGGATCGGGTTCGAGCTGAACGTATCGGTCACGGTCCTCCAACAGCAACAGCGATATGGTGAAATCATACTGCTCGGAAAAAACGGTCATCACTCGAACTTCTTCAGGGAACCACACGCCGGATCCATGCAACACCCCGGTGCGGTTATCGGCGAGGTGGTCTTGGGTGGCCGCCAGAGATGCCGCTGGAATTTCCACGGGCTGACCGGCGGTGCGGAAGAAGGCTCCGGTTTTTAGCCCGCTGTCGCTGGAACGTGACCAAAGAATAAAACTGTCGCGCGACACCACGAGGACCGCGCGTCGCGTGGTGTAACCGAGCCAGCGGAGAATTGCGGCTATCAGGGATACGCGATAGCGGCCGGCACAGTGAGAAATGGCATCGAGATCGACTTTGGCGCCGGCGTCGATCTGACGACGGAAATCGTCGAGGGGCATCAGCAGATTGGCGGCAAAGCGATTGGCCTCGTGCTCGATTTGCCCATAGGCCGAATCCCAGCGAACAACGTCTTGTTGACCGCAGCGAACGCCGTTGGGGTGAGCGGCCCGGTGCAGAAGGTAATGTCCGAACTCGTGGCCGAGGGTGAAATTTATCCTACCGGGCGAGGCGAGCGCGTTGTTGTAGACGATGCCCCACCCGGCCTTGCCGGCCGGCGCCCGGTAAAGGGCCCCGTCGAATCCGGGCAAGTTCGCGCCCTCGGCCATCGTGATCGCATCGCCGGGGAACCGTTGCGCGGTGTATTTACGGGCGACACGTATCACGTCGATCGGGAAGTGTTCGGGGCCGAGCACAAGATTGAGGACCTTGGTGATCTCGAAAGCCCAGCGCTCGGGTCCGAATGGCGTCATCGTCTGTCGCGACCCCAAAGCTCGACCATTTTCCGGATTTTCTCTTTCGTGGTGTCATCCATCTTCCGGTATTTGCGAAAGAATGCCTCGTCGACCGCATCCGGTGCGGAAGTCAATTCGGTGGTGTCGAGCAAATAGTCGGCGGTTACATCGAGGGCAGCAGCGATCTTACCGATCTTATCGGCCGAGGGCCGTGGTGGATTTTTATTCTCAAGCTCCCAGATATAACCTTTGCTGGATTCGGTAAGCTCTCCGAGCTTCTCAAGAGTATAGCCTTTCTCTTTTCGTAATCGGCGGATTTTCTCTCCTGTTGTTTCGGTCATGGGTTCCTCCCCTCGGACGGCGCGGTTCAGGATAGACGCACATCCCGTGCTTGACAACGCGTATTCACGCCGTTAACGTTTCCAGTAAAGTTCAGAATCGACACATTATCGAGTCGTCGATTGACGTAAATAGGGGTGGCGGTGGTTACGACCAAGATTGAAGGGTTGCATGGCGAATAATGCGGACGGTGTCGCGCGCCGATGTCAGCTGCCGAGCGAGGAATTCGAGCCGGCCTGGTCGTCGATCAAGTTGCCGGATGGCGTGCGGGAGCGGCTGCTGGCTCATTCTTTGCTGTCATTTACCGTCCGGCAGAAACTTGCGTTCGCGGCCGCGCCGCTGCATGGCCTCATCCTTTTGAAAGGGCCGCCCGGAACCGGAAAAACGACGCTGGGGCAGGGCCTCGCGAATCAAGTCGCCAAGCACCTTCCGCGCACGAAGAGCACCTATGTCGAGGTCGATCCGCATGCTCTCACCAGCTCGGCATTGGGCCGCAGCCAGCAGGCCGTGGCAAAGCTGTTCGAACAGAGCATCCCGGAACTCGCGATGGACGGTGCAGCGATTGTGTTGCTCGACGAGGTCGAAACGCTGGCCGTTGACCGGCACCAGCTAAGTCTTGAGGCGAATCCGATTGATGTGCATCGCGCCACCGCTGCCGCGCTGCCGGCCTGGACCGGCTGACGCGTGGGCACAAGAACGTGCTGCTGATCGCGACCACGAATTTTCCGAAGGCCCTCGACAAAGCTCTGCTCTCCCGCGCGGACTATATCGAGGAGATCGGTCTGCCGACCGAGCCCGCGCGGCGAGAGATCATTCTCGATACGCTGCGGAGTATCGCCGGCGTGTGGAAAGATGTTCGTGACCTCGAGACCGAGGCCGATCGCCTCGCGATGGCCGCCGACGGACTCGATGGGCGCCGCATCCGTAAGGAGATTTTCGCGGCGGCCGCATCGGACATCGAGACAGCGAAAAATCTCAACAAACTCGCCGTTGCGCAAATCGAGGCTGCCTATCGCCATGCCGTGAAGACGCAGAAGGAGATGGGGCGATGAGAGTGCGGCGCGACATCAGCTCCATCCCGTACGAATCGGCAGGTGAGACTTGGCAGCGGATCGTCGATCTCGTGACCCGTCTGGGGTCGAAGGACGCGCAACAGTTGAACGACGTTGGCGGCATCATGGGCTCGATCATCGCCGACGAGCACCCGGCAAAGCGCGCGATTATCCTCGAAGGCGTAGGTGCGCAGCTGCGGATCTACTGCCGATACGGGATGCGGGGCCGTGGAGGAAGGGGGCGCCGTCGACGCACTCACCTGGAATCCGACCGCGGGCGACTGGACGCTGCGCGTCCCGTGCGATAACCGGAACATCGATTGGGTGAAGACGGCGCTCGGAAGTATATCGCCACGTATTAAGGTATTTGACGTTGCGGAAACAGATCGTGCCGAAGAAGAAAATAATGTCGCCGTCCAAAAGGGCGGCGACGAGCTGATAGTCGATTGGGATCTGAGAGGATAACTTGTGGCAGGCACTTACGTTTACGCGTCTACCTACACTCGCACGCAGGCTGTCATTTTTATGAGCGATAATCTGCGGATCGTGTTGCGCGATGTGATCCTCGAATATGGTCTTAGCCCCGAGAACCTGTTGCTGCAGGATTGGGAGACGATCGAGCGAGGTATACGCAGCTGGCTGCTGAGCGGGCACCTCAACGCAATCGTCATCGAGTTCTTCAGACCCGGAGTGTCGCTCGCCTCCGCGCGCTGGGACGTTCCGATCCGTTATGTCGGCTCGGGTGTCGATGACGATATGTGGCTGGACAAAGCGTACCTGCGGCAGCTCGTCGCAAAATCCGCGCGCCCGTCCTGGGATTGTACGTATCGGATTCTGCTCTGCACCCACCCGGGCGCGCCCGAGGTGGCGGGCTTCCTCCATGCCACCTTTCTTTCGACGGGCCAGATGGCCGCTCGCCAGGGCGGAACGGTTATTGCGACCGGTCACATGACAGCCGGCGTGACGTATTGGAGGTAGTTGCCAGTGTTATCGACCAGGGACGCGTTCGAAAAGTTTCGCCGGCGGCTCGAGCTCAGCGACACGGAGCAGAAGGATGCCGCTCGCCGGCAAAACGATCTGCGAGGGTGTATCCGCGCCGGATTCGAGGTGAGAACCGATTTCCTCTCCGGGTCGTATCGGCGGCATACAAAGACGAAGCCGCTCAAAGATGTCGACGTGATGTTCGTGCTCGGCCAAAAGGAGCATTGGCGACGCGAAAAACCGCCGATCGAGACGCTCTATGCGTTCGAGACACACCTGAAGACGAAATACACCGGCAAGGAGCAGGTTGAGATTGGGCGCCGTTCGGTAACTGTCGAGTTCGAGAAGAATTGGTATCCCGAAGACCATGAAGGGAAGGTGCTAAGCATCGATGCGGTTCCGGCGTTCGAGTTGAGCGGCGGCGTCTATGAGATCCCGGACAAAGTGACCGGAATCTGGATCAAGACGAACCCCGAGACGCACAAGGAGCAGGCGACGGCAAAAAACAAGGAACTCGACGGCCGATGGGTGCCATTGGTGAAGATGGTCAGGGGATGGAACCGGGCGAATGGCAGGCCGATCCGACCGTCGTTTCTCATCGAGGTTATGGCCGAAGATCTCGTCGAGCCGCCGTTGTCGACCTACCCCGACGAAGTGCGCAATTTTTTCGCGGCGGCGGAAGCGAATATCGACCGGACGTGGTCGGACCCGGCGAACCTGGGACCGCCGGTTTCGGACCAGATGACACCGGATCTGATCGCCGATGCGAAAACGGCGCTGCGCGAAGCGCAGCGCAAAGCGACGCTGGCTTTTCGGGCCGAAGCGACCGGCAGGCAGGGTGATGCGTTGGGGATTTGGCGGGAGATCCTCGGCGACTATTTCCCGCTGTCATAACCGGGGGCGCCATTCGAATTGCCATGACAGACTCGACCGGCCGTTCTTTCCTAAGCTATCGCCGCACACGGCTCGAGGAAGCACGGCTGTTGATCGAGGCGCAGCACGACATTGGCATCCCGACCTGGCAGGATCTGAGCGAACTCGAGGAGGGGCACACCGAAGCGCTCCTGCTCGAAGCGCTCGGCGCCGAGAGCACCGCGAACGCCCTCTGCTGGCTGACGCCGGAGGTCGAGGCCTCGGCCGCGATCACGAAGACGGAGCTGCCGGCGATCATGCGTCGGATCGATCGCAAGGATGGTTTCTTCATGATCCCGGTCGCCGCGGGTGGCCTCGATTACAAAGACGTGACCCGGATTGCGGGTACCTATCTCGGCCTGCACGATCTCGGGCAATGGAATGTACGACGGGTCACATCCGATCCGATATCCGCCACCGATGCCGGTGTTGTCGCGCGCCGTGTACTGGAGCGGCGTATTCGCGCCATTGCAGAGGCGCTCACTCCGGATGCGCCTCTGCGACTGGTGCTCAACACCCGGAAAAAGCCGGCCTTGGAACGCGGCGTGGCGTTATCGATCGACGGGACGCATCGCTTCGACGGCCGCACCATCAAATCGCACGGACTTTGGCGAGAATGTCTGCTGCCGGCATTGGAGACGATCGCCCAAGTCTGGGAAGAGCACGCGCGCGGCCGCCGGATCATCGCCGAGGGGCTTTGCGGGTTGCCGGCTGCCATAGCGCTTGGGACAACGTTTCTTGCGACGCGGCGATTGCCTGTGTCGTGGCGTCAGGTTTCGCCGAACGGGCCGCCAGAGCTCTGGTCGTTAGAGTGCGCCGCGGAGCCCTCCGGCTTCGAAGCGAATATCGTCCATAACAATCCCAGCGGAGAGGACCTCGTGCTGCTGGTTTCGGTGGCCTCAAACGTCGAACCGGCTTTCGCCGCGATCCGGCCGAAATTGCATGAGTTGCGCGGATTCGTGGTTGTGCGAAAGGCGGGAAACCACCCGCACGACCTCAAGACCCCTGGCGAGGCAAGAGACGTAGTCCGCGTGGTCGTCGAAGGTTTGCGTCGCGCCTGTGACGTTTTGCAACCACGAGGAACGCTGCATCTGTTTTTATCCGTGCCTGCAGGATTGGCTGTCATGATCGGCCAGATGCTGAACACCCTTGGGCCGGTGCAGACTTACGAGCATCTACCGACGGATGGGGTTGGAGTTTATAAGCCCGTGGCGATGCTTATGCCTTCGGCGTAGATCATGAAACGTGGCGCATTCCCGCGTGCGCGGTGCTGGGGGTTCGCCAGCAGGGTGGACAACTCGACATCGGCAATTGTGGGTGCGGCCGGCTTCAAGGTCCTCATGTTATGTGGCGTTCCTTAATATTGCGTTGTCGTTTGCCTACGGTTGGTATCATGTAAGCTCTAAGGGTAAAAGTCGAACCGTCCGATGGTTACTGGCGGCTGATTGCTCCAATCGTGTGGACAATGCTTGACCTTCTTGCCGGATCGGCAAGGACAATTTGCATTCTGCCCAACCTTCGAATGTTGCGCCAATACTCAAAGGTGGCCATAGCCGGGGCATTCGTGGTCAATCCGATATCATCGATTAGACGTAGCGCCTGATCGAGCATAATTTTGATCAGGTTCTACAGAAAATATCGCTACCCGCGCTAACGCATTCTCTACGGTAGCCTCGCGCTCTTCTTCGGGCGGATATTCGGGAATATCGGTACCCCCTTGTGTCGTATTGTTAGGCAATTTCGTGAAGCGAATGGGCTCGGAACAGATCCACTGAAACGCATGCGTCTTTGTATCATGGCCCATCATCGGAGCTGCGAAAGCCAGCATTCCGCCGATGCTCGGATGTACGGCATTACAAAGCCACTGGTAGTCATCATGAACGGGACCGTCTGTGGCTCGCGCTAATTTGTCTATGAAAGACAAAATGTTAGTTCTTTGGAGGCGACCGTAGGAAGTCGCGTACGCGGTAGCACGTTTATCAAATTTCGATGCCCAGAGCATGCTATTGATGAGGTTGGTCATTTCGTACCAGTGACCGACTTCGGGCCCGGACGTGGCAGAGTTGGATTTTATTCGCCGCCAGATCTCGTCGAGATTGGTGGTTTCCACCCAGAGCGAGGCGGCCGTTTCCAAAAGAGAGCGGGCACAAGCCGCTGCAGGAACGATCTGAAAGGCATCGCCAAGCGACCACGTCGCATCCGCCAGCTGCTGGCTTCTCCATGCATTCACAAGCCACCAGGTGATAAGTCTAGAGTGGATTTCGACGTAAAGAGCCAAGGTCGATTTTCGCAACGCGTCGGAGGTTTTTCCCAATTTGAATACGGTGTTTATCGGGAAGGCAATAACTAAAGGGGTTTTGGCGTACCGGCAGTTCCCGTTAGAAAGACCCACTTGCCTTCATTGGCAGTCTTGATTCGCAATGCGTCCACATAGCTATCTGCGTCACGGGGCCTTACCGGAAGAATATACAGAGCTTGCGAATGCTGGCCTGGTGGCAAGCCGATGTCCTGAAAGAAGGAGGTGAGCCCACCTGCCCTTTTGCTCCATTCATCACCAAGGTTCGGCTGAATTACATTGGGGAAAGAATGGCTGCACATTAGATTTCTATCCGAAATTTTTAGCTCATTATTTTTGATATCACATCCCTTGTTGCGGCGGGCAAATTACCGCGAACGAGTAACTCGTTAACGACAATAGGGGCAAACCCGGCCATAGATCCTAGGTTCAGAGCATCCCGATTAGCGGGATGGTCTGGCGTCAATGGTCCAGATAAAACAACGCAGAATCTCTTTCCGTCTCGGCGTGTTGCTAGAATGTGAGAGTGCTTGGAATAATCGAAATCGTCCGGCACTTCCAATTTGAAGCGGGTATCACCTTGTCTTCTCAAATCACTGCATAAAAGGGCTGTAGAATTCACGACGCGCTGGGCGTCGAACGCCGGCGGCTCGTCGGTAAGCAGATACTCGAGGAGTTCGGCGCCTACATGCCTATCGAGCAGGTCATGCTCGAATTTGTTCTTAAAGCTGCGCAGACAACGGTAACACGACGAATCGCAATTTTCAGGGCATGCCTTAATGGAGCTGAGCGCCCGTTGGAAAAGCTCGATGCTTCGGTCGAGGAGCTGACTTGAAAAGCCTGCGCCACCTGGCAGGGTGTCGTAGAGAAATATCTCAGCTTCCAAGCCGGCTTGGCCGGCTGGCGTGAGGGCCGGCCGGTATTCTGCCATAAGTTCACCTGGCTCGATTTCAAGCATGAGGCAAGCGGTCTTGGCGAGGGTCTCACCGACTGTGCGGAGCGCGACGTCCGTCGGATAATTGCCGGGTTTCAGCTGAAAAGGTGGTGCAACCGCCATCGAAAACAGAACGATATCAGTGATGAAATCCGTCCCGAGGACGACGTGCCTCGTAGTGCCGTTGCCTTCGCAGGTGGGCTCCCGGTCATCCGGATAAGGCTTGCGGTGTGTCGCGAAGAGTAACGGCGTGTGTTCGCTGCTGGCCTCAATGCGCCCGCACTTCACGCAGTAGGAATATCCGTCGTGCCTCGGTCCGGTATTAGAGACCAGGAGATGCTGCCGGTCGCTCAGGGCGCGAATGCGTTCGTTGATCTGGACCCACCTCCCGTCGGTGGAAGGTGTTTGCATGGTGAGCTTCGCCCTCGTGGCGTAACTCGTCTCCGGCATATCGTCAGGGGACGTGACCTCAGGAACGTCCACAGGATGCGCGAATCCAGGGGGGCGTAGCCAGTAGCGCGCCGGGCCGAAGCTGTTTTCAGAAGCGCAGGCCGGACAGTCACGAAGATCCCCGCGATCGAGCATGTCGAGCGGCACCGTCTCGGCAAATCCGCAGGCGCGGCACTCCCGATAGAGCCGCCGATCTTGCCAAGCTTGGTAGCGCTCGTCTGGCATTGCCGAATAGACAGCTGCAGAGGAATAGCACTTGCCAGAGATCCATATCTGCTTGCCCGGCGCATATTGGCTGGGGGCGATTGGAAGGCCCTGGGATGGCGCGAAGCGCATAATCGGTCGAAAGCGGGTGGAGCGTCCGAGATCGAAAACATGGAAGGTGGCAACGTCTGTCGGAAATGCGTATCGTGGAAGCACGCCACGATAGAGGAGGCGGTCCAGCAATTTGGTGCTCGCCGCATTGACGGGAAGTTCTTCCCCTTCCTCTGGTGGCTCTTCGACGGCTTCGTCTTCCTCCAAATCTTCATCGTCGGAGTCTCTGACCGTTGTCGTCTCGCCTAGGCCCGGTTGAATCGCTGCGTCAATAGCAGTGAGGCAATCGCTTTTCATCTCAGAAAGGAGAGCGGTCCGATCGGCCGCAGAGAGCTCACTTGGCATCCAGGACGCGATACGTTCCTGAAGCTCCTTTTCGTGTGTGTCGAGCCAATTGGCAAAGTCGCTGCGGTTGAGGATGCCGGTCCCCGTCCGAAAATCCGCCACTGTCCCGAGAACGGAAAAGAGATCATGGGGCTGTTCCGGGTCGACTTCGGGCAGACGATCCTGGTGGTAGTTTTGGAGAAGAAAGGCCCGAATGTGGCGTCTTGTGATCTCCCTGTTGTCGAGGGTCAATTTAGGATCCACAACACTCCCTCGGATCATGCCATCCGGGTTGGCAAAATAATGCTCATCGTGGCTGTCGGCGCTGCCGAACGCGACGACTGTAGCGACAGCATTGCCTCTGCGGCCAGCGCGGCCTGAGCGCTGCTGATAATTTGCACGGGCCGGGGGCATGTTGCGCAGTGCGACACCCGAGAGCATGCCAATATCGATACCGACTTCCATGGTCGTCGTGCTCGAAAGCACGTCAATCGCGGCTGCGCGGGAGCTTCGGCTCCATGTGAGTTGGACGTCCTGAAACAGGAGTTCGTTTTCCTCTGCCTTGGAAAAGACATCGTCATTTTGCGGGGCATTGAGCTGCGCGGTATGTTCGGCTGCGATAAGCGCCATGGGCTGTTCCGGTGGCTCGCCCAGCGCGGCGATGACCGGATTGCGGTAGTAGCCCTTACGGGCAGCGAAGGCGGGGTCGGCTCCCGGATTGAGCGGCGTAATCGCGTCCGCCCCGCAGTCGAGGCAATGGGGTAGGCCCGGCACGGGCCGGTGAACCGACTTGCAGGTTCTGCACCGCACCCAATCGCCTTCGAGTAATAGGGACAAGTTGGCACCGCGCAGACGGCGCACGCCTCCCATGTCCTCGGTGAATAGCCTAAGGAGCTCTGGGGTCCAACTGTCGGTAAAGATTTTCCGCTCCACCTTTCCTTTCAGGACATCGTCCATGGCCTTGAAACGCCCGCGTTGGCCACGGACGCTTGTGCCCTCCGTGCGCGGCCTAAGCCACCATACGGGTGGCATGGCGTTGAGCCAAAATCCGTTACTGCGCCAGCAGCGGAGCCAGGCGCGCGCTAGGCCTATCTTGGCTTCTGGAGTTTCGATTAGCCCAGGAATTGCGGGCAGCTTCGCGAGGGACGATGTGAGGTCATCCCTTTCGGCTATTGAAGCAAGAGCGAGAGCTTCAAAGCCGAGAAAGCGGTCCTGGACTGTCTTGACGATATCGTCGAGTAGCGCTTCTGGGGGCCGCTCGGTGCGCAGTTTCATGCAAAGGAACTGCAAGCCATGATCCGTTTCCGCACCGCCGTCGCGCACGGCGAGTTCAACGATATCTTCGGCGGCGAAGCTCTCGCCGCTTTTCAGTTCGGGCCGCAGGCGCACCTCAAGTTTTTTTGATGCCAACAGAACGGCTAGGTAAAGATCATCGAGGCTTAAAAGGGGGCGGAGTATCGAAATCTGCTGCAGTCGCTTGTATCCCCAAGCAATGAGCGGACGTACAGAGTCGCGCACGGAGTACATCTGCAGATTGGGGGCGAGGCGAGCGGCAACCTGCCGGGAATCCGAGAAGACCAGGACTTTGCGGCCGCGAAAAGGGGCGAAGCGGCTGGGTTCGACTGGTGCTGGCGGCTGGACCTGCAGTTGCTTGGCAACGAGCGCCTCGAATGGCTGGTCCCCCTTCGTTTGATGGTCCTGAACGGTGGCTCGTCCGAAGCGGGCTGTCTCATTGCAGACAGCGCAAGGGATGAATTGGCCGCGCGTCTCCATGCTGGCGTCAAGCGTGCCGTCCTCACTGGCCGGCGGCGAGATGCGGTCTCGGCGCAGATAAACTCGCCGCATGCGCGAGCCGTGCTCGTGAGGGTTCAGACGGCCGGTCTCAACATCGTAGTCTGCAGGCTCAGCGAGTTCGGGGAGCGCCGGTTCCTCGAGGAGAAGGTCGAGCGGCAGAAGAGGACTGGTCTGCCCGCCCTCCATGTGAAGGCGCCAGCCGGCTTCGGACCATAGTGCGGAGGGGTTTTCGAGATCGTCGGAATAGGCGCGCGCATAAGCGGTGCCGCAGTACCGGCAGGTGTAGAGTTCAAGCACCCGGGCGCCGCAATCGCAGCGTTCGTGAGGCTGGCCATACATGCGCCCGCAGATGCCGCCTCGCTGGTGGGAAGGAATTTCGGTGCAGTTGTGGTCAGTGCAGACCCAGAGGCCGGGCAAGCCCCGGAAAAAGGTATGAATGCGACAGGGGAGCAAGGCTGGAGCGGTGGGATCGCGCCGGGCCATGCTTCCAAGCGCCATCAGCACGGTGACCGCATTGTCAGCGATAGCGGGCGCATCGGGGAAGAGGATTTCGCCCAACTCTTTGACGGGCCTCGCTTCTTTCATTGTCATATTGATGAGAAGCCCGAGCGCGGGGAAATTCTCTAGTGCGTCGAACAGGCTTTCTTCGAGCTGAAGCCCGAGGCGGACATGCCGGCGTTCGAGGAACGGCTGGACAATTGCGATCCGTGCCGCATCGGAGGATGCCTCATAGAAGGCGTTAAGATCGATCGCGGCGAGCAGCTCAGCCTCGCGGGTGGTCCCTGCGGCCGCGTGCGGCCTAAGATCGAGCGTGCCGGTCACCGGAACAAAAGTTTCCGGTGGCACGCCTGCGAGTTGCGCTCCGAAATCAGGCGCGTATCCGTCGTCGGTGAAGCTCGCGGTTGCGCAGATAACCTGAACCGTTCGGATGGGATCTGAAGTCGGTCGCGCAGGCGGCGAAGGAGTAGGCCGACTTCGGCCCCGGCGGCTCCCCTATAGAGATGGGCCCCGTCGAGGACGATGAGAAATTTCTGGTCGGGATTGTTTTCGAGCCATTGGCGCGAGGCGTCGAATATCGGCCGTTCGATCGGCCGCATCAACATGTACTCGAGCATGGAGTAGTTTGTCACAAGCAGGTCGGGAGGGAACGACTGCACCTCATGGCGAGTGACGAGTTCCGTGTCGTCCGCAAGCATCACCGCGCGGCGAAACTCTCCCGTTCGTCTGTCTTGCCAAGGCGATCCTTTGTCGCCGAACCAGGCCACAAGATCTGGCTTTGCGGGCCACTTGCCGCGCGCCTTTAGCTGCTGGAGCAACCGCTGCGGGGCGGCTTGTTCTTCGGCGTCATCCAATCGGGCGCGCCGTTGTATCTCGACGTAAAACTCGTCAAAGGCTCGGAGCTTGCGGGAGTCTTTCTCGCGTGTGCGCAACCCGGCGTAAGGCGTACGGCTGGTGTAGCGCGCAAAGCGCGGCGGCCGTCCGGCCCAGTTTTTGAAGAGGCCGACGATTCTGGGATCCCCAAATAGTGAGCGAAGGCGCCCAAGTTGGTCGTTCACGAGCGCGTTCATCGGGTAGAGAACAAGCGCTCTCATGGCCAATTGGTCTCGAAACGCGGCGGGGTTGGACTCCGCCTCGCATGCGAGTCTGCCAAGGATGGGCAAGAGAAACGATTCAGTCTTACCGGAACCGGTCCCGGTCATGACAAGAAGGTTCTTTGCTTTGATCAGGCTATGGCGGATAGAATCGGATTGATGCTTATAGGGAGGGTCGTATACGCGACGGGGGAGTTCGCCTTGGCTAGTCGATAATGCGAGGTAGGCTTGCAGCGCAGCGTTCGGGAGGTCCGCCATTTCCGCAAGATGCTCGCCCGGTTGATACCGGGGCGTCGATTCGACGTATGGGATTTGGTAGATGATGCCCGGCCGTTCGAGCAGCATTCGGCGCTGCTCTATCAGCGTCGGCGAACTGATATGATAGGTAGCTTCGATATAATCCCTAAGACAGCTGTGAAGCTGACCGATCGTCTCTTGGATTGTTTGCGACAATCGCGGCCCCGCTCAGTTTGAGTCCTCGTCACATCTCAGCCATAAGCGCCGTTGAAGAAAGTCTTCTTGGGCGATCAGGTCGTCCGTTGCGATGAAATAAGTGAAGAGGGAATGCTGTCGCTCTGCCGCGTGGCCGACAATGGCGAGATGACGTTCAGCCCACAAGGGTAGCGGCGAAAAGAAGTCAAGATACGCCCCACCGTGTGCGTATCGTCGCCGGTATCGCTGCCGCGCTGCGCGGCAGTGGTCAATGGCCGCCTGCAAGTGCCAAGCGGCATCGCAGCCGCGCCAGCGAAACCCTTTGATTGGAAAGTCGAGAAAGCGCGCCAAGGCGCCGCGATCAAGAAGGGCGAAGCCCCAGAGGGGAGCGCCATAAGCCTGCGGCCGGCGGGCGACGAAAGTGCCACTCAGCTCTCCCGGCGGCTTCCAGCGGCCACGGTAGTAGTCGACCTTCGTGGTTGGATCGAGCACGAGAAGACCCTCCGCATGGCCGCTTCGGGGCAGAGCGTCGAGACGACGCAGCATGTCACGATGCAGCTCATCGGCGGTGGTTTCTCTGGGGAGTTTCAACCAGGCTTGCTCGGAACGCTGAAGAAGTCCCAACTCAGCAAGGAGCGCCGGAATATCTTCGCCTGGCTCGGGCCGTATGATTCGGACATAGCCTTGGTAAAGAATTCGCGGCTGAAGGGATGCGGGCAGCGGGCTCAAGGCATCCGGTGCAATGCCGGTCAGAAATGTGCCTCCATCGGGTCGAGCAACGAACCCTGGCGGGGCGCGAAGAGCCAATTGCTCTTCGCTTCCGCTGTATTTAAGGCGACTTGATCGAGTTCGAGCAGATCGCCAACGACGACGAGACCCTCCACGGTATTCTCCACTTTTTCGCGCAGGTCGCCTTGGTGCGGGCTTAGGGAACCTCTGCAAAAGCCATTGGCCAGTGATCGTGATATAATCCGCGGCGAGATGGATTGGCGCGCATAGGTTGGGGGGCGATGAAGCAGCTGA
>Ga0310916_10000491_pt1 | contig 21939 bp, 15 predicted proteins | sample GREbulkMGLF176_FD_203444 | JGI IMG/M metagenome (GOLD analysis project Ga0310916, IMG submission 203444) | Lab enrichment of tropical soil microbial communities from Luquillo Experimental Forest, Puerto Rico - GRE.bulkMG.LF176 | ecosystem: Environmental > Terrestrial > Soil > Tropical forest >...
CGCCGCGACCACAGCCACGCGTATCGGCGTCCACGCCCGCGCCAATCTCGCATCCTTGTTAGAACAAACGGAGCCTTAACTTTGTAGGCCGGACGAGCCCGGACAATCTCACAAGAACTACGAGCATGGGCTTCGAGTAATAGCACGGTTGTGCCTCATGCGCCCCGATGCCAGCATTTCAAGCATACATTTGCATACGCCCGGCATAACCGTGGCCAAATTCGTTTGAAATGCTGATGAGCCAAAAGGACAGTTGCGTTAAATGCCGCTACAAGATCGGCTATCGCGGCAATTCCCGACGACCGGTTCGAGTTTAAAATCCTTAAAAGGGGCCTACGAACGGGGACCTAAATCTGGCCGTTGAGGGTAGAGAAAAACAACAACAATTGGTATCCGGTTTTTACCTTATTTTACAAACGGTGAACTAGTATCCACGACATCCTGCGCATCAGCTCGACTGCGGCGACTCCGACTTCGAATTAAACATTCCATCAAGAGAGAGCACCAGCTAGTGCGCCTTTCGTCTTTTGGATTTCGGTGCCTTGCGTTTGTTTCTCTCCGCGCTAAACGTGACAGGATGTTTTGCTTCGTATAATCGAATCAGTCCGCCGCTTGGAAGCATCATTGTCGTGCGTGTGCCCCAAACGTTCTTCCGCCATCTCGCCAAACCGCTTCGGCTACCAGTTTGTTTCGATAAAACTCAAGGACGGTAGAGTTTTTCCGCAAGCGGTAGCGAGTGAGGGCTGCCTCATCCAGGTAAAGGGGTTCCGTGAAATTCCGTTTGTTGAGACTGACATAGAGTCGGTTGACGCGCACGGCGAGCCGTGGAATTTTCGCCGGAGGGCCGTCAGGACAAGAACCCCTCCGCGAAATGCCAAACGTTGAAGTTGTGGGGCGAAGCTGAAGATGAATCTACGGCGATGAAACTGATAAACTCTTGCAATCGCACAAGGGCTACATTTTTGAGGAATGTGATGGCTCAAGACCGCCGCAAATTCATCGCCAAAGAAATTCGCGAAGAAGATAGGCAAGTGTGCTAGGAGATATGGGCTGACCGCGTGTTGTTGTGTATAGTTTGGATTTCCGCTGGTGCACTTTAAGTTGGGAGCGCCTCGTTGGCGACGAGGAGCTCCGCAACGATTTCACTCTTGCGCCGTGGCCGTGTTTTTCAGCTGAATCAATTTCAACTCGATCGCTTTTGTGTCGCTTCCCTTCAGGTCTACCGTGACGCCCTTTTCTTCAGAATCTTTCAAGAAGTCTGTATCTTCCCACTCGCCTTGTTCCACACCGTCCCAGCTGAACAATTTGTATTTTCCCGGTGCCAGTCCGCGCAGATCAAAGTGTCCATACTGATCCGTCGTAATGGACTTAAATAAGTAATGCTGCTTTCTCTTTGCTTCTTCCGGCACGGCCACCACCCAAACACCCGCCACGGGCAGACTCTCATCGTTCGTCACGGTTCCGTCTACGCGAGCCCCGAAGGAACTCACTGTAATTTCCAAGGGACCGGCTGAGCCTTTCATAACGCGGAATGACATATCCGGCAGAAGGGCGTCACCAAATCGTGCTTCCTTGACGTAGCAGTCTTTTGACATCCCCGCGACCGTAAGGCGGAGCTCGCCTTCGGGCACGTCTCTAAGTGTGAATTGATTACTCATGTCAACCTCAGCCGAATCTGCCCAAACGTAAACTGGTCCTGGTGGAGCAGCCCCTACAGTAAGCGCTGCTTTCTCAAGACTCGGCTTCCCTTCCCAGGCTACCCTGCCCGGAATGTTAACGCCTGGCCCAATTGTCACCGTCAGTCCCTCGACGTCAGCATTTCCTACAGTAAGGTCCTCTTGTGTTGAATGTGCTTTCCCATCGTCGTATGAGAATGCCAGAACACTGTACTCCCCTGGTGCAATCGCCGGAATCTCGAAGGTGCCGCCTGCCTTTTCCACGCTCGTTGAGCCTACTTCGCTCCATCCGGCGCCCGAATCTCTTCTGAGTACAGAGATCTGAACATTCTGTGCTCCTCGAGATTTTGAGAGTAGGTTCGTCACCTTGCCGCGTATTCGATAAGCGACAACCTCCTTCATCAAAATGTCAACCGCGGGAATCTCTTCCCCCTCCTTCACGGTGACGGTTGACGCCTTGCCAAGGTCGAGGCTCGTCGGAAAGTAGATCTTTGCGTAGGCTTTCTCCCCTGTATCTTTTTCGATGGGGTTGAATTCCCTGTCTCCTACCACGCGATTCCAAGTCAGTTCTTCAGCGCTCACATAATATCGGCCGGGCGCCAAGCCAAAGATTCTGTATTCGCCAAGGTCATTGGAGCGGTCAAAAGCGCTCGATTGAAATTCTCTTTTGCCGTCCCGATACACCTGGCGAATGGCGTTGAGCATTACATTCGGCATGGGCTCTCCATCTGCGTTGAATACATGCCCGGTAATCACGCCGGCGCGCCCCAGTTTGAAAATCAAGTCCGACATCTTCTGTCCGGGCCTCAACGCAAATATCGCTCCAGGATCGGGGGGCTTCTTCTGTCCGAACTCCTGCTCAACATATCCGTCGCGGCTTACCTTCAGGCGGTACCGTCCTGAAGGAACGTTCCGCAACTCAAAGTGGCCATCGACCGTGGTTCGGGTCGCGATCGTATGCTCCCGATCTTCGCCGCTGACCAGCTGGACCGTAGCATTCTTCAACGGCGCACTATCCAAGCCCCGAATCACAATACCCGAGACAACACACGTTTCCTCACTTGCATTGCCTTTTGCATTGGAGGCAGGATTTGGAGGGGTTTGCGCCAAAACTATCGCGGCTGAAAATAGGCTAACCGGGAAGAGGAATGTTCTAGGCACCGCAGCCACCTATTTGCGAAGTGCAATTCTTGCACCACACGGCGGTCGTTTGCAAGATGCGTTCTGCTGCAGTCGACAATGTCCTTATGCCGGTCCTTCAGGCTTCTCTACGTCTGGCATCAATGAAGGATTCTCACCCCCTATAAGGACAGTGGCCTTTGCCTGTAAAGTAGTTGTAGTAACAAATTCCACTACAACACTGGAGATTGCTCGTACAGCCCCAGCCCTCATCGGTGAAAGGCCAACAGCACCTCTTGGTAGCAGGGTTACAAACATGGGTAAAGCATGCGCTGTTGGAATTACAGCTTCCCCCCGGAGGTATGCTGCCCGTTTGCGCCGCAACTGGTCGAGAGCTCAAACTAAGACCAGCCACTGTGAGTATGCTCAAGATCGCCAAGTTCCTAAAAGTACCTAAGAGAGTCATCGGTTTACCCTTTCTTGTGGTCTAACGATGCTGTTTGCGAATTCCATCTTCATTTCTTTGCTAGCGGATCGGGTAACTTGAGGTCTGCCGCGGTAGGTTCTGTCGTCGCTTTCATCACCTCTAGTTCCTGCCGCGGGGAGAGCATACCAATCCATGCGTTCACGACTGTTCCGCTCCTGTTCACTAAGAGCAAAGTCGGTGTTCCAGAAATCTTCAATCTTTCCAAAGGCACTCCCGCGAGCGCGTGAACCCGCAGCCCTTCTGATTGCACAACCTCTTTCACCGCATCGGCGGCGTCGGGAAAGACCGCTACAATCGTGGCGTTTGATCCTCCTTGCTGCTGGGTGGTGAGCCTCTGGTAAAAGGGAGCACTGTCTTCGCAGAAGTGACACCCTTTCCTGAGCCCTAATACAAGAGTTTGGTCATGTGCGCTCCAATCCCAGCCTTCCAGGTTGGTCAACTTGTCGCCGGCTTTAACTTCATTCGGTTCGGGCGGCGTAGAAAAGAAACGATCCTTGAGAAAAACTGATCCCACGACCACAGCAACTAGGATCACGATGATGTTGGCGGCCGTTTCAATCTTGACCTTCATCTTAACCTCCTGTCTCTCGGACTAAATTAAGTGGAGCACCCTAGCGATCATTCCGCGCTTCGGTCATCGTGGGATTGCAAATCCCGCTCTAAATCTACCGAACCGCTACCTTCGAAGTTGATCTCGAACATTTGTAGGCAAAGCAACCCTCGGAGTCCTAAACCCGTTATTTGGGTCCTCGGCGTTGCTGCTTGAGTTCGGGCTCACTCCTTCTGAACTTGCTCAACATGACGGGCCGCGCACCACAAAACTAACCTGCGCTACCAGGTGCGCTATCGCCCGCTCACTGCTGGTTGCTGCTTTGGGGAAATATTCTCTTCGCTTCGGCAGTGATGACGGCGGGTGCGACCGTGCCATCAGGTAGCGTTAGCGATTCCTGAACCATGAGAACCTCATTCAAGTTGTCAACAAAAACAATCGACAAAACCGACGTCCGGACCAAGACGCCCGATTCGTAGGCGTGGATCGTTAACGTACCGGTGCAGTCAGGATGCACAGTCCACGATCCGGTAAGTGTCTCATCGGCGAAGCCTCCACCCACATTTCTGGCCTCGGTTGCCCCCGGGGTGATATTTCCTTGGGCGTCGAAACTCCCTCTGGCCACGCCTGCAGCCGGAACCGGGCCAGTCGGAAGGATTAGTGTTCCGCTGAGGGTGACACCCCAATTGCCGGCCACGGTTTCAGTGGAGCAACCGGTTGGGCTAGCGGCATGGACGACGGGTAATGACGTTATGTTTTTCTTTTCGGTGGTACCCCAAACGACTAGGCCGACGAATGCGGCTGAAGCAACTAGCATGGCAATGTTTCGTCTCATGAGCGACCTCCTGGTGATTCGGGTCGAAACTCCCGCCCTCTGTTGCGCAGTTCTGCCTGAATCGGAAGCGCAGAGTCCATGTTCCGCGAATGAAGAAAAACTGACCTCCATCTACTCTGACAATGCATTGATAATCCGAGACTTGCTCCAAAAACAGATTTGGTTTGGACTAAATGGACTTGACAATTGGCTGGTGCTACAATCCCCCGCCAAGTGGCGGTTGACGGATTACGCGTTAAAGGCCCATCAGTTCCCCTATGGCCAAGACGCCCACCCCGAACAGGCTCCAGTTCGGCCCCTTTCTGGCCGACTTTCGAGCGTGCGAACTCCGCAAAGACGGACGGAAAATTCGCCTCCAGGAGAAGCCTATGTTGCTGCTGGGAGCGTTGACTGCCAGCCCCGGCGAAGTTGTCAGCCGCGAGGAACTCCAAAAACAGCTCTGGCCTGACGATACCTTCGTTGATTTCGAAACCGGCCTGAATGCTGCCGTCAGGAAACTCCGGGAGGCGCTCGCCGATAATCCGGAGAACCCGCGATACATCGAAACCATCCCGAAACACGGCTATCGCTTTCTTGGCCAGGTCCATTCGAGCCGGACAGACGAACCGATTTCTCGCAAGCAACCTTCACCCAAGATGGAGCTCACGAGCACCAGTCTAGGACGGCGGACCATTGCGTCGTTGGTCGAAACAGTCGCGGAATATCGTCGTGCCAACCGCTTCTGGATGAGTATTGCCGCAGCGCTTGCACTTGGTGGCCTCGCCTTGACGGTTGTGCAGCGGAATGTTCCAAAAGTGGCGAGCGTACACGAGCGTCTGTTCGGAGCCAGTGGCGCACCGGCTATTCATTCGATCGCTGTTTTGCCCCTTGAGAATCTTTCCGGTGATCCCACTCAGGAATATTTGTCGGACGGAATGACCGACGCATTGATTACCGACCTAGCGCAGATGGGTTCTCTAAGGGTGATTTCGCGCACCTCCTCCATGCAATACAAGAACACGAAAAAGTCCATGCCGGAGATCGCCCGCACGCTCAACGTGGACGCAATCATCGAGGGAACCGTGCAACGCTCGGGCGATCGCGTACGTATTACCGCCCAGTTGATCGAGGCCCCTGCGGATCGGCACCTTTGGGCGAAGACGTACGAGGGTGACTTACGACACATCTTGTCGTTGGAGAGCGAGGTGGCGGGTTCGATCGCGCGAGAGATTGATATCCATTTGACTCGGAAGCAGCGCGAGCGGTTGGCGAGCACCACTCCGATTAACGGTGAGGCGTACGAGCTCTACTTGAAAGGCCGCTACTTCTGGAACAAAAGAGACAGGGAGGGCTTGAAGAAGGCACTCGATTATTTCCAACGAGCCGCTGAGAAAGAGCCCAAATACGCCCCCGCGCAGGCCGGCCTTGCGGACACCTACAGCGTGCAAGCCGCGGCAGGCTACGACCTGTTACCGACGGCAGAGGCAATGGACAGGGCTCGGACTGCAGCGAGGCGAGCCATCGAAATCGACGACGGACTGGCAGAAGCCCACGCGTCACTGGGCTTTATCAACTTCAGCTACGACTGGGATTGGACCGCCGCAGAGAAAGAGTTTACGCGGGCGATTGCGCTCAACCCGAATTACGCGACGGTTCATCAGTGGTACTCAGAATACCTAGACGATTTGAGACGCTTCGACGAGGCCTTTGCTGAAGCGAAGGCTGCGCTTATGTTGGATCCCCTTTCGCTTATCCTCAACGAAAATGTGGCGCGAGTTCATTACTTCGCCCGTCGCTTTGACCAAGCAGTTGAAGGCTCAAAAAAGACGCTCGAAATGGATTCCAGGTTCCCCATCTCGCACCTGCGGCTCGGAAGAGCGTACGCAGCCAAGGGTATGTTGAATGAAGCGATTCAGGAGTTTCAGTTGTTCGCGACACTCTCCGGCAACACGCCTTTAGCGACAGCCTCGATAGCAAATGCCCTTGCTCGGTCGGGCAATCGCAGAGGTGCACTTCGCGCCCTCAATGAACTTATCGTCCTGTCGAACCAAAAACACGTTCCCGCAATTTGCTTCGCTTTGGTCTACATTGGCCTTGGCGACAGGGATGAAGCCGTCACCCGGCTCGAAGAAGCGTACAAGGAGCGCTCAGACTTTCTGCTTGTGTTGAGTGTTGATCCATTGTTTGACGGGCTGCGTTCTGATCCGCGCTTCCAGGATTTGTTACGTCGCATGAAGCTTCCTGACGTTCCCTACTTCGCCGCTGCCACTTCCATTCTGAAGCCGGGAACCTCCGCTGCGGGCAGCCTCTAGGCCGCCCGTCCCTCCATTCGTCGGCAACTCAGTCAGAAGTGTCAAAAGAAGGAAATCTTAATTTCAAAACAGAGATAACCTGTCCATGGCGAATTACTGAATTGGGCTAAATTGGGTGTTTTTTCGGGTATTGATACCATGCCTGGATGCGCCATGTCCTCATCCTTTTCCTTCATCTGATTGTCACGGTCGTCCGGCTTGCACGGCCGGGAGGCCTCGGTTCCGTCGTTGCCGAGTCGCTGCTACAGCCACCAGCACCCGCCGAGACGAATGAAAAATTAGCCGAGCCTTGCGAGTCCAAGCCTGATGCAATCGAGCCTGTGCGCGATTTTATCGACACAATTTGCGGCGAGGGCAGCAACAAGCCGAGCGCAAAGACACTTGGAAAATTGCATTGTATGGGTTGAACGATGCCTGGCCTGGGCATTGCTTACGGTCAGGGGTCATGTCCACGTCAGGAGCGGCTGGAAAACTACCTCAGAAACGACCGCACTACGCCTTTCCTTCCGTGCCGCCTGCAATTGTGCGGGCCAGGGGTCATGCAGGACGCGCGTCAGGCGGAAATCGCCGCCCATTGTCGAAGATGGCCGCTTTGAAGCTTAAGCTCAAAAACTCGTACAGGTCACCGGCTCAACAGACTGTGATGGTAAAAGTGGCGCAACAGATATGGAGTAACCTCCCAAGCCAGCGCGCGCTGAATCGCGGACGACAGGGCAACTGAACACGACGGACTCGGAGTCTCCATCAATGATGGTGTTGGCTGCTGAATTCAAGTAGGTACATGGGATTCCTGTGCCGAGCAACTGACTAGTTTCACAGACACGGAGCACCTGCTTGGACCCACCGGTTTTGCACGTTAGCTTTACTTGCGAGCCAGCGGCACAGTACTGAACTTTGCTCGGAGGGGTGAAACCGCAATCGCGCAGCGGCCCCACTTGCCCACGGTCACATGGGTCATTCATGAAGCCCCCTGGCCCCTGCGACACCGAAATCTTTCCAACATTGTTCGCGGCATAATTCGGCGCAAACTGGCAGCGGACGCGGGAAATCGGATTCCCTTGAGCATCCTTGAAGGGCGTTGGGTCGAAGACCAATGCGCTGAGATTGGTGAGATCCACCGTCTGTCCGTTGATACCGAGGGGTTGGCCTTCACACAAGAATTGTTGTGGATTCAACGTGTAGGTCAGGTCGCGAGGCTGCGACGTGTCCACCACATCGGTGATGTCTACCCATTGCCCGCTGATCCCGAACTGATATTCGTCGCCCCAACCGGAGGAGATTCCCTGGAAATTGCAAGTCTGATAGGTGCCCGCCAGGGGCGTAGACTCATCGTTGTGATAGCGGTTGGTATCTTCGATACAGAAGGCTCGTTTTACTCCCGTAGCGGGACCGTAGGCGAAATTAACATAGTAGTTGAAGTCCCATTCCTGGTCGCAATTCCCGAATTCGAAAACGTTGCTGAGCCTCCAGGGATTGCTGGCATCCGTCAAATCGCCGATGTGAATCGGCTGCGTGCCATCGTTGCGGGTATTCGTCGAGAAGGTCCACAACCTGCGCCAGCCGGGCTGCGAAATTGTGCCGTATTTGATGTCGCAGGAGTCGGGTGTAAAAAACCGGTAATACACTCGGTTCTCGTTTACCAGCGCCTCTTGAATGGCTGCCAAGTCGGGTCCGCTTGTGTTCGTAAATTGCCCTTGACGGAAATTTTTGGCGATGTCCGCATTGTAGGCGACGCGCGTGAAATGCATCTTCGGTTGCAGCTTCCCAATGTGATTCGTGAGCGCCTGTGTGCAAGGCTCCTGCGGGAATTGTGTGATGTGACACGCGGAAGTCGCGGGCGTTTCCACCTGGCAGGTCTGGTCGTAGAAATAGTAGACGCTCTCCTCGAAAACGCTGTTCGGTGGGAAGCCAAACTCGTCGAGGCAAGCGTAGCCCGTTCGTTCCATGACTAGCTCAGGATCCCCGGGGAGATCGAAGGGCTCGTCCCAAGTGCCACCGATGCTGCTCAGTGCGGGTTCTGCGATCCCCGGCGAGGCCGGATCCGTAACTATGTAAGTCCAAAAATGATAGGGGATGGCGACATAGTCGTGCGTGCCAATCTGAGTTCGGCGCGGTTCGTCCAGGAATTCAAATCTCCATACAGCTTGCGGCGGAAGCGGCAGGTCACCACGCGTAGGGGGAGGAGTGTAAAAGAAAGAGCGAAAGACTAGACGATAGTAAGTCAAGTTGACTTGCGTGGAAGCGCGCTTTTGCCAGAAGTCATTCCCCTGTGAAAGCGCCCAAGCGGCTGCTGCTTCGCGCGCCGCTCCGGCGGGGATATCATCCAACTCGACACCAACTGCCGAGTCCATATCCATTCGAATCAGGGCCCCGTCCGGAGGCGCCGCCGCTGGGGCCTGTGCCTGCGCAGTCGTTGGCAAAAGCAAAAGTGCGGCGACACCAAACGTCAACCACATCAACATCCATCCGCGGTTTCGAATTTCATTTGGCATTTAAGACCTCCTACAGAACTTCCGAGCGTGCCCACGCTACAGAATTAGTGGCGCTGTGGCCCTACTGCTTCTTCAAGTCTGTGCTAGCGATGACGAAAGGAACCGTGATTATCCCAAATGCCTTCCGTTACCCCACCGCTAACCACCAGGCTGAGGGTTCAGCACCTCCGCTCGTTAAAACATGCTGAGCCAGTACAATCAGGATTCACGGTATAGGTCCCTGAGCCTGTCGTTCGCCAAAAGTTTGGCCGACTTTAAAATCAGCAAGATACGGCGAGGCTGCGTAACATTGCTACATGGACGAATTCAAGCGTACGGAATTATTTAAGTGGGAGGACAGGCACATTGATTCCTCCCGTGGTCACGACGGTGTGAAGACGGTTATGGTCCGCCGCGCAATAGGTTCGTCTGTGTGGTTACCTCAGCATCGGGGTACTCCGAAGACGGTCCCCTCAGCAACGGATCCAACGGTTGATCTCGAAGACTCGCCTCGAGAAAAGCCGCGATGTAATTTCGGATCGCCGCGATGGTTTTATCGGGCCCCATATCACCAGTTTGGATGGCGCCTTTGGCAAGCCAGACGGCATCGGATGGCATGGCGTGCTGTGCGCCGCGGAAGTTCACAGCGAAGCGTGGACCCTGCAAGTCGTTCCACAAACTCAACTCGTTCTCAGACCATTCCGTACGACCCGCAGCTAGAAGAAGGACAGGTGTCAAGGTTGGATTGGAAACATCCCCGGACATATACGGGTCAAGGAGGATGCCGGCGCGGAAGCGCGAGTCTGCCCGAACGCCGAGCAATGTTGTCAATCCACCAAGCGAGTGGCCCGCTAGTGCGACGCGGGACATATCGAGTTTGCCGTCGAATGGACCGCTGGCTTCGTTATTAATGCGCTGCAATTGGTTCAAGACGAAGCGCAGGTCGTCCAGACGCACAGAGACCACGAATTGCAACGTCTCATCGTCCACGCGCCAGTTGTTTTCCAAGTGGCTGCCCAGAACGGATGTAGCCAGCCTGCCATCTGGAAATTCAACCGCGGTGGCTTCGTAGGTGTGGTCAACCGAAGCTACCACATAGCCTCGGCTGGCTAGGTCTTCGTCGAGAAATGTGTAATCGGTGAATGTGCCCGTGTAACCGTGGGTGAAAACGACTACGGGATGGAGCCCATCTGTCATGGGCGCGTCCAGGCAACTATTTGTCTTGACGTCGGGCAGCGGAACTGCCAAGAGCTGCGAGAAGCGAGCCCAAACCGCGGGCGATGTGTAGTCCGCCAGCTTGCAATCCTGGCCGACCGAAGTCGGGTACCAGAAGCGCACCAGCAGCTCTCGTTTGGTGCCGTCGGCCAGAAATGGATCGTCGCGCGTTGAATCAACCAAGTCCACCACACGCGTCCCGACCTTGCTGGGCCCCGTAGGGCTGGGCACGGCTACCATGCTCTGCGCGGCTACAGCCAACCGAACCGCCAGCGAGCTCGCGGGCGCTGTCTTGATGGTGCAGCCGCGCCCGGTGTTAACGCAGCCCGCGCCCGATAAGGGCACCCCCTGTGGGCTGCCGCCGTTGTCGCTGATGGAGACCTCGGCACTGTCACTTCCCGCTTCTCTCGGCCTGAAAGTAACGGTAATGGTGCACGACTTTCCTGCTCCCACGCTCGAACCGCAGGTGCTGGTTTTAGAGAACTCGTCAGCATCCGCGCCCGTAGTCGTGATGCCGCTAAAGTTCACCGTCGTGCTTCCCGTGTTGGTAAGCGTCGTCGACAGGCTCTTACTGTTGCCAACCTGCACTACGCCGAAGGCCAAGCCGGCTGGATTGAGCTCTACCACGGTGCCCGTGCCTGTCAAACTCACGTTCTGCGGGCTGCCGGAGGCGTTGTCTGTAATCGACAACATGGCAGTTCGCGACCCGCGTTGCGTGGGTTTAAAAGTGACGCTGATCGTGCAACTCGCTCCCGGGGCCACTGAGCTTCCGCACGTCTTGGTCTGGGTAAAGTCGCCGCGGTCGGCGCCTGTGAACCCGACGCTGGTGATACTGAGCGTCACCGTGCCGGGGTTGTTCAGAGTGACCGACTGCGCTGCGCTGCTGGTGCCCACGAGCTGGGTGGCAAACCTCAGGGTACAGGGTGACAGAGTAGCGTCCGGACACGTCGAAGTCGCAGTCCCATTCGAGAGGGGGACAAAGCCTGTAGTTAGAATTACCTCAGAATGGTCCCCAGCACACGGGACAGATACTGAGCAAATGGGGCCGGGGATGGTTGCCGCGACCGCGCAAGCCGGGAAAGTCGAACACGCGGTGGCAAATAACAGAGAGACGGCCCCGACAGAAGGAGAGCTTGCATTTACATAAACGATTCCACCCATTCCTTCAGCACCTATATAAACGCGCGGTGCGACATTGAATTCAAGGGAGCCAACGAATAGATCGGCGGACGCGACCCTTCCGGTCGTCACGTCCACTACGTAATAGCCGGAGAGTGCGGCTCCGTTTTGGAAAGTGCCATTGACGAAAATCGTGGCGAGTGAGTCCTGCGCGGTCAGCCGAGCAGGGATCGCCAGCGCCGCGAACAAGGATATCGCTCCAACTAACATAAGTGTTCCGGATTTCACGTTTGACTTCTCCTTTGAGCTTCTTGCTTCCGAACTTGATAGCGGACCAGCTCTATCCCGCTTGGGCTTGGCCCTTTAGGGTGTGAGTGGCTCAATCTTGAGGCGCGTGGCAGTAAACGTTCCGCTGCCGGCGAAGACCACTTGTCCGCCAAGATTCACAAATTGATTGGTGAACGAGCCCGTTATGCTGTCACCGTCTTTGTCCGTGTGGAGAGTCGCAACGGATTCAACCGTGTTTAATCCCACATTTTGTCCAGGAAAAAACGACCCGTAGAGTGCTGTTGAAGTGTTCGCACCAGCAAAAAGGAACCTTCTGAACGTGATTCCAAACTGGTTAGAGTCGTCGCCCTCCGATTTCCAGGCCCCATACCCGTCACTTGTGTCCACTACTAGTGGAGGCGGAAGAAGCGGGTTCTCAGAGGTGTGCGCGTTGAAGGTACTACTCGCTGTGGTAAGGGTCCCGCCGGAATTGATAACGATCAGGTCGGTAAAAACAAAGGGCGGAGCGCCCGGCGGCGTGTTCACCGTCACCGTAGCGATCCACGTGCCGGCAACGCCTTGGCTAGCTCCCTGGCCGCGTGAACTCGGCATCAAGACAAGCAGCAATACTGCGAGAGATCCCGCCGCAAAGTACAATCCTAGTTTGCCCATGGTCATCCTCCTCTTCTTTCATTCACGTCAGCCGGCATGGCTGCGTGGCTAAGTCTCTCGGCATGGATACAAGGCCACAAATGAGGCAAGCTTGTGCTGGGGTTTAGGAGAAAACCCCGAGTCACTATCCAAAGAAAACGAGAGGCGTTGGGGAATTCCTTTGCTGCGCATCGCTAGGCTTCTGGTACCAACACCGCCACAGCTTCGTCGCCGAGCGTGCCAGAAACTTTAAAGTCATCAACCGGTCCAGGTGCTTCCCAAGCGCCATCCACTTGCAGGCTTCCACCTTTCGTTCCACTGCCACTCACCACCAAATCCGCAAATAGGGTTTTGTCTGCATTCCACTTAACGACCCCGTTCACGATGACGTCTTGAGCAAAAGCGCAATTGCTTAGGTTAGTGGTCTGATTCCCACTGGAATCTACTGCGCTCTCGGAGGTGCCTGCACGTAGTTAAGACTCGTTGGTACGAGCCCCCGTCGCCGGCAGGGCTGGGAACGTCGGCGACGGAGAGCGGTGTGCCGCTAGTCGTCGGTCCACGCCAACAAAATACGGATCACTCCTTCTGAACTTGCTCAAGATCGAAGGCCGCGGACGTACAAACTAATCTGCGCTACCAGGTGCGCTATCGACCACTCACTGCTGGTTGCTGCTTTGGGGGAACATCCTCTTCGCGTCGCCAGTTAGGACGACCGGGAGGCTTGTGCCATCGGGCAACGTCAGCGACTGTTGAACTAGACGCCATTCTGTCGAGTTCTCATCAAAAACGAGGGAAATCCCCGACGTTCGTACCAAAGCGCCCGATTCGTAGATTTTCACGGTGCCCGTAGCCGTGCAGTCAGGATTGACGGTCCACGTTCCCGTGATTGTCTCATTTGCGAATCCGCCGCCCACATTTCTGGCCTCTGTGCCGGAGATATTTCCCGCTCCGTTTGCGGCCAGTGTGCCCACTGCTGCGGCAGGCACGGGGCCCGTTGGAAGGAGCAGCGTTCCTGTGAGGGTGAACCCCCAGTTGCCGGCCACCGTTTCCAATGAGCAACCCTGTGGAGCGTCGGCGTGGACGACGGGTAATGAAGGTAGGTTTTTCTTCACCGTCGTACCCCACAGGACTAGACTGACGCACGCGGCTGAAGCAGCTAGAACGGCAAGATTTCTTTTCATCATGTCCTCCTAAACGTGCTGAAGCGAGTTCCCTATGAGTCTTCTGAGACCGCTTCCTACTCTATAGTTCGGAAAATCGAAACAAAGTGGCTCATGGGGATCAACGCTTTCGGATGCGCTTTGTGCGGGGAGGGAATGCCGGTACTAACTCATTGATTCTCCTAATTGTTAACAGAATCTGTTGAAGTCGAGCAGAAGTTCGGGTATTGTTCCGCACAATTCCTCCCTCTCGCGCCGCGTCCGGAGGCCGACGGTGACTTTTGATTCCTACAACAAGCAGGTCGGTGAGCTGGTTCTGCGATGGGGAGATTGGGACCGCAAAGGTCTAGAGGCAATCCTGCCGCTCGTCTACAACGAGTTGCGGCGTCTCGCGCATAACCATCTCCGCAAGCAGCGTCGCAATCACACGCTGCAAACCACAGCGCTGGTTCACGAAGCTTATTTGCGTCTAGCAGGAGAGAAATCGCATGAGGTTGAAGATCGCGCCCACTTCCTGGGCATTGCTGCCCGGCTGATGAGATGGATTCTAGTGGACTACGAGCGGAACCGCCGCGCTGCCAAGCGCGGAGCCGGCGCTACCCGGGTGACACTCGATCCCAGTGTTGCTGCACATTCACAAGATCGAGACGTGGACCTGCTGGCGCTCGACCAAGCCCTCGACCGGCTTGCAAAGCTAGATCGTCAGCAAAGCCAGATTATCGAACTCCGTTACTTCGGGGGCCTCACGATTGAAGATACTTCGGAATTTCTGGGCATCTCGCCCGCCACGGCCAAGCGTAGTTGGGCTTCCGCGCGCGCGTGGTTGCTACGGGAGATGAGCCAGGGAGAGGTCCGCGCATGACTCCAGAAGAATGGCACAGAGTCCGCCCCATCCTGGAATCCGCTCTTGAGCTGGATTCCGGTAACCGCCGTGCCTTCTTGAACGAAGCCTGCGCCGACCCTTCGCTTCGTCGCGAAGTCGAGTCACTGATCGACGCTCATGAACAGGCAGAAACCTGGGATTTGAACTCCCTCTCCGTGTTAGGTTTGGGCGTCGAGGAAGGAGCGCGTTTCCGGTTGCTACCCAGCAGGCGCGTTGGTCCTTACGAAATCCTCGAAGAATTGGCCCTTGGCGGCATGGGCGCAGTTTATCGCGCTGTTCGCGCTGACGGAGAATACAAGCAGCAGGTTGCACTGAAAATTGTGCGTGCCGACTTTGGCGCGGACTCTACCGCAAAGCGGTTTCGCAACGAGCGGCAGATTCTCGCCAGCCTCGATCACCACAACATCGCCAAAATCCTGGACGGCGGCACAACTGCCGATGGCCTTCCCTACTTTGTCATGGAGTTCATCGACGGCCTGCCGATCACGGACTATTGCGACCGGCACAAGTTGACAATTGACGCACGCTTGACCATTTTCCGCACCGTTTGTTCAGCCGTTCACCACGCCCATCAGCACCTGGTTATTCATCGCGACCTTAAGCCCAGCAACATTTTGGTCCTCGAGGATGGCTCGCCGAAGCTGTTGGATTTCGGAATCGCCAAAGTTCTGAATCCCGAGACGAGCAACCAGAACTGGCTGGCCACCCAAACTGGCTTGCGGTGCATGACTCCGGCCTATGCCAGCCCAGAGCAGGCCCGAGGCAAATCGGTCTCCCGCGAGACCGATGTTTATTCCCTCGGCGTGGTGCTTTACGAACTCTTGACCGGCCACCGGCCATACCGGCTGACGCAGAACTCGCCTGCGGAGATTGAACGTGCGATATGTGAACAGGAGCCGGAGGCCCCCAGCACAGTTATCAGGCGAGTAGAGAATGACACGTCTCCCGATGGCAAGCCGATTACCAAGACTCCCGAACTGGTGAGTCTGACCCGCGGAGGTGAACCCGACAAGCTGCGTCGCCGCTTGCGCGGAGATCTGGACAATATTGTTTTGAAGTCACTCCAGAAGGAGCCAAAGTGTCGTTATGGGTCGGTGGCGGAATTCTCGCAAGACATTGACCGGCACTTGCAACATCAAACGGTAAAAGCGCGCCCGCGTACGTTTGCGTACCGTGTTTCCAAGTTCGTCCGGCGGCACAGAACCGAGGTTAGTGCGGCATTCGCGGTTGTTTTAGCAACCTTCGCAGCCGCCTCGTTTGCCTTCAACCCTGCTGGGATCCGCAATCGCCTAGGGATAGGCTCCTCGCAAGCAAAAATCCGCTCCTCGGCTGTTATTCCGGTCGTGAATATTTCCGGGGATCCCTCGCAAGAATATGCGTCGTCTGTTCAACATCGGCCACTGAATCTGAACGCGTGGGACGCGTACCTTCAGGGCAACTACTACCTGAAAAAAGAAGATGCAGCGATGGGGGCCCGAGATGAAGAGCGAAGGAAAGCAGGTGAGTTTTTTCAGCACGCCATCGATGCCGACCCCGCTTTCGTTTCCGCCTATATTGGATTGGCCGAAGCACATCACAACTTGTGGTGGTCTTCAAGCGAAGACCTCGCAATCATGCGAGCGGCGGCCGCAAAGGCTTTAGAGCTGGCTCCCACTTCTTCGGATGCCCACCTAGAGGCGGCGGTGACCAAATGGGAGGAGTGGGACTGGATAGGAGCGGAGGAAGAAAGCAGGCGTGCTGTTGGCCTCAACGCTAACAATGCTGAGGCTCATCAAACACTTGGGTACGCACTTGATTCAATGGGACAAGTGGACGAGGCCTGGAAGGAATACGAAATCGCTCAACAACTCGCCCCAAACCAAGATCATTTCTCCTGGCCTTTGTTACGCCATGGTCAATATGATCGCTCAATTGAGCTAGTCCGCCCTCTGGCCGAGGCGCATCCTGGGTGGGGCGATTATCGCTTGTTGTTGTCCATAGCCTACGCGCAAAAAGGCATGCATGCAGCGTCAGTGCAGGAATTAGGAAGGTTCTTGAGGTTATGTGGTTTGCCGGAGACCGCAACCCGAGTAGACCGTGCCTTCGCCAATACTGGATGGAAGGGAGCGCTGCTCCAGTGGGCCAAAGAACTTGAGCGACTTATGGTGAGGAAGGAAGCCTATCTCCCCGATCTCTTGGCACAGATATATGTGTTGTTGGGTGACAAGGATCGGGCCTTTTACTGGTTGGAACAGGGTAATGAACATCGTCACTTGGCCATTGCCGATCCTGTCCTGCAATTCGTCAAAGTAGATGCCTCGTTTGCTCCACTGCATTCCGACCCGAGATTCAAGGTCCTCCTTCACCACATGGGACTGCCGGAGTAGGAAAGATTTACTGAAATGTTTTTACGCGCGACCTTTTTGCTGGTTGAATACACAAGAAAACCGAATCGGCAGAAGACCAAGCTGGGTCTGTGTTGGTTCAGCCTGAAATGGAAAGAGGGCGCTCTCCGTTAGTGAGTATTCCACCCTTCGGGCGGGGATTTTCAAGGCAAGGGGTCTTTCGATCCGATGGAGGTTGGGCGGCGCAAGAACGAGTCCTCACGCCCCCGTTCATCGTCTCGATGAGCCCACCGGGATATCCCTCGGCATGGTTGCGACCCTGCAGTGCCCGCCTCCGTTTCTCCCGGCAAGATCATTGTAGCTCCCAACGTCCTGCCGTTTCTCAATCTCAACATCTGGTTGGCCCGTGATTGCGCCAGAACCCAGACCGGCCAGACCCGAATCGTGAGTGTAATGGCCTGGTTTCGACAACTATCTATCCTAGAGAATACCTTCGTGATCGGCTGGAACAGCGGGTTCGCGTCAGGTTCAATGGTGGCTATCGGGAAAAGGGTCCTCTCAAGTCGACGACGGTGCACCAGGAGTTTCGGGTGCTTAGGCGCATGTTGAACATAGCGGTCCGCAAGAAATTGCTCGCAGCCAACCCCTGTTCGGGGGTGGAATTTCCGGTCGCCGTGAAGGGACTGTTTCGACCGCACTATGTCACGTGGTCGGAACAGGAAAGGATCGAATCTCACGGCCCGGAATATCTGCGCAATGTCGTGCAGATCATTACGGAAACGGGTTTGCGAGTCTACAAGGAACTGGCTCCGATGAAGAAGGACCAAGTGGACCTTCCGAATACGGTCGTCTGGATCCCAGACTCGAAAACTCCGAACGGCATCGCCGAAGTTCCCCTCACTCCTTTGGCAGCTGAAGCGTTGCGGCGCCAGATGGCAATCACACCGGAGAGCCCGTTTCTCTTTCCGAGTGATCGCAATCCTACGGGATACCAAGCCACCTTCAAGACGGTTTGGCGCAAAACGCTTCGCCGTGCGAAGGTGCCTTATTTCCGCACCTACGACCTGCGATCCACTTATGCCACACGGCTGAGTGCAGGAGGAGTAGCGGATGAATGGGTAACGCAGATGCTGCGCCAAGGTGACGCGCAAGTCATGAAAAAGTACTCGCAGAGGAAGTTACAGATGAAGCGTGAAGCCCTCGAGAAGCTTAACCGCTCAGCCGGCGAAGCGGCTAGCGTACTTGCCGAGCGAATGTGCACGGTCGTGGTCCAATGAGCAATTTCGACGGAATAAATGCACGGTAAATGCACGGTCGAGGCCCAGAACGATGAATTGTAGCGAGCAGAAAATCCGGAAGTACTTTAGAATGAGTAGTGCACTTATAGTCGGGGCGTAGCGCAGCCTGGTAGCGCGCCTGCCTTGGGCGCAGGAGGTCCCGAGTTCAAATCTCGGCGCCCCGACCAAAACAACTCTTCTGCTTTCATATAATTCGCAACACAACGTTCATCCTTACTTCACCTGTGAAAATTCGGCAGGCAGGAGGCCAGATTTTGTAAATCCTTTAATTCTTCAGACTTCCCTGCTCCGACAAACATCAAAAAAAACCGGTTGGCAGGAGTGCGAACAAGAAATCATTGAGCTGACGTGAGTTAAGAATGCGGCATTGTGCGAGTGTGGGGAAAAATGTGGGGACCTCATGCATTTTCTTTGTTACACGTACTGCAATCTGTATCTCGGCGACTGGACGAAACTCTCGGAGCTGGTTTTTTCGCTGATCGCCGGAGTGCTAACTCGCCACTTCGGCTGTACCCTGTTAGCTGGCTATGAGATTGCCGTCCCACTTTCTCAGCAATCTCACTCGCTCGCCACAACACTCCTGGGAAGAAGGTCCCCGCAAGTCCCATGCTCGAGCACGTCTTCATGAAGTCTCGTCGGTCCAGCATTCAATTCCTCCAACCGAACGTTTATTCGAGCTTGCAGACGATGCCACGGGGCCGAAATACAATGATCTAAAAGTCGGAAGAAATCGACGAGGGTCAGTAACTGTTGTCTTTATGTTGTCGTTTAGCGAAATTCGTCGCTCTTTACGGAACGCGCTTGTTCTGTCAAACGCGATAAAAACGGCTCAAAGGGTAACCTGCGTCTCCTGGCCCGAAACAAGTCTTTAGAACAGTGGTTTTCGGAACTGGCTAGGGGGTTAACTTGTCCCTGCAAGCCCCTAAGCCATGACAATGGCCACAATCGGACAATAACGCCAGGCACTTTTACCGGATTGGGTAAAGGCAGATATGAGTATCGATGAATTAGCGCGCAGGTACATTGCAAACATAGAGCGGCAGCAACGCGCACAATCCATAGGGCGATTTCCGTGGATCCGAGAGACAAGTAAGCGCGCACCTCATGTCTCTGCGGGAACGCGGTCGCAACCAACGTCAGGAGGGAGAATTCACTGTGAGGAATGCGGTCTGCGGATGAATGGGCAATCGATTTGCTCCGGATGCCACGCTTCTCCTACGCGATTGTGGCTTCAATTCGTCAGCCTAGGGACGCTGGGGGTTCTGACGGCATACAACTACATCTTCGCCCTGAATCTTCTCCCCACGCTTGCGCCGCGTGGACACGTGGCCAGCGTGTGGCTAAATGTCAGCGAATTTACATGGCTCTACGGCTGGATAGTATTAGGAGTATACCTTCCTGCCTGGGCCTACTACGGACGGAAGAAATATGGTTACAGCTTAAATGCTGGGGTGCGGGTCGGGATCGGATTCGTTGTAATTCTTCTGATCGGGGCCGTTGTACGGCCCATATTTCCACGGATGGGATGGACCTGGGCGGAACGCCTCGGAACTTCGTTGGATTCCCACCCGGGACTCGGAATCGTTGCCGGCTGGGCGGTTGTAGCGCTAGCGCTGGTTTCTATCTGCTGCAATTGCGAGTCACGGGACCGACTCCTGGGTAGAGGCAAGGGACTGGCTCTTTTAGCCCTGGCGGTTCTTTGTATTATTCTTGCTTTAAGTTTGTTAACGGCTTGGCGATGCGGCGGTCGCGTTGCTTAGTTTTTTCCCAGCTCTTCGAGACGCCTCTGATGCGCCTAGCCCTGTTCCGGGAGGGGCGAAGCGAGCTTTCGGGCAATAGGTTTTCGATCTGAAAGTTTATTGAGTTCTTCGGCGGCTGAGGAAATGTGGATCCCTAGCGATTAGGCGAGCTGCCTGACCTAGGAACTGGTCGAATGCGCAAATCCTCGAAATCCCACCACCCACCGGAAGCCTGGCCTGCCTGCACAGTGGAAGGTCATACCTTCTTGGGGCGAGGCGTCCACATTAAGCAGCCTGACATTGTTATCAGCGCCCGATTTGCCATTGTTCGACCCCCGTGCCTGCGCACCTTGTAGGTAAGGATTGAGCTGGCCGCGCGCGAGAATGCTGCGTGGCAAAAGTAACGTCCCTTCATTGGCTGGAAGTGCAGCTTGTCGCGTGCGCGACACCACGTGCAGCTCATCGCGCGTTGCGCTCTCACTTGAAGTAAGACTCAGCTTGCAGGTTTGGCGCTAGAAGCTCTCTGTGGCGTTTCTATGAGCGGCCAAAAGAACGGGTCCCCTGGTACCGTCGCACCCCGTTCGAATTCCGCTCCTAAGAACAGTTTACGGCGTCGTGCATTTACGCAATCCTTGCTCGGATGTGTGGGACATTGCGGGCTTCAACCTCCAAGCAATGCTCCATTGAGACAAGTGGTGAATACGATGCGTTTCCATTCACTTCGCACTACGGTCTTGTTCGGCTTAGTCGTGCTTGCGCTGGCGGCCAACGGGGAGAAACCCATTTCTGCGGCGCAATTGGCGCCGCCGTCAGCGTCCCCGAGCGTCTCTCTGAGCGCCTCGCCGGCTTCCGCCCAAGCGGGCCAACCGGTCAAGCTCACGTGGTCGTCGACGAACGTCACCTCCATCACTTTGGAGCCCTCGGTGGGCCACGTCGCCGCGCAGGGTTCTGCAACAGTGAGGCCTTCTCAATCGACCACGTATACCGCAACCGCCACGGGTCCGAGCGGTTCGGCCCATGCCAGCGCCCAAGTCACTATCACACCGGCGCCCCCTCAGGCTGCGGTCCGGGAGCCTTCGCAGGAACAGATCTCGTCCGACCAACGGGAGATGAGGGGGCTCGACGAACAGATCCAGGAGATCAAATCAGACTCCCTCCGCATGGCGGCAGAGCTGAGTCAACTGGAAGAGAAACTACTGTACCCGTCAGGGACGCAGGTCGCGATCTTCGTCGAGCTGGCCAAGGGCGACACGATGCGCCTCGACGCCGTGCGACTCCAGATCGACGGCCAACTCATTGCGCACTACATCTACAGCGCCAAAGAGCTCCAAGCCTTGCGCAAGGGCGGCGTGCAACGGATCTACGTCGGCAACGTTGCGACCGGTGATCACAAGCTGGACGTGCTTGTCGATGGCAAGCTTGAGGGCGGCGCGGACTTCAGCCGCACGGGACAGTTTACTTTCCGCAAAGAAGTGAAGCCAAAGTTGGTCGGACTCACTCTGGCCGGACCGCGTTCAGGCAACACTCCGATCACACTAGGGGATTGGTAATCGATGCGAACGACTCGCCAACTCATCGGACTCGCCCTAGCCTTAGGACTTGCCGTCCCTCCGGCCACGGGCGGCGACTTGAGGGACCTCTATTTTGGCGAGGCGCTCTATCACGCCTACCAGGGACAATATTTCGATGCACTCCAGCGGCTCGACACCGAGCTCGCCCAATACCACGTTCTGGACGAACCCCAACTCGATACGCTTCACTATCACATCAACGACGCCGAATTCTCGGTTGGCGACTTCGAGCTCGACTATCGCATGCACCAGCGCGCAGGCCGCGCCATCAAGGCGGTGCTCG
>Ga0310916_10000501_pt1 | contig 21736 bp, 19 predicted proteins | sample GREbulkMGLF176_FD_203444 | JGI IMG/M metagenome (GOLD analysis project Ga0310916, IMG submission 203444) | Lab enrichment of tropical soil microbial communities from Luquillo Experimental Forest, Puerto Rico - GRE.bulkMG.LF176 | ecosystem: Environmental > Terrestrial > Soil > Tropical forest >...
AAACGACAGCGTGCCGACCAATTCCAGCACGCGGACGTCGTTGTGATGGGCGGCGAGGATTTTGCGCTCCTGCGGACGCCGGCTGCGTCGCGACGAGCTCTTGTCGATGTGGTAGTCGGCGATCACCGAGGTGCGCGCGTCGTCACTGCGATTGAGCATGTGCAAATCGTAATGCGAAGACAGTGCTTCGCACACCTTGATGCCACGCACGCTGTTGCCGTGGCTGTCGAGCCGCGGCGAATAGCTGCCCATGCCGAGCCGCGCCGGCAGCGCTGCCAGAATGCCGCCGCCGACGCCGCTCTTGGCGGGAATGCCGACGCGATAGATCCACTCGCCGGCGTAGTCGTACATGCCGGAGGAAGTCATGACTGACAGCGTGCGCGAGATCGCGTAAGGCGTCACCACCTGCTCGCCCGTCACCGGATTGGTGCCACGATTGGCAAGCGTCGCCGCCATGATCGCGATGTCGCGTGCGGTGACAAGCACCGCGCATTGCTGAAAATAGACCTCCAGCACCGCGCGCACGTCGTCCTTGATCACGCCGGAATTGCGCAGGAGATAACCGATCGCGCGGTTGCGGTCGCCGGTTGTGCTCTCCGACGCGAAGACCGCTTCGTCCATGTCGAGTTCGCGGCCTGCAAAGCGGCCGAGCGCCTGGCGAATATATTCGAAGGCGCCGTCGCCCTTGACCTGGCGGATCAAGCCGGAACAGGTGATCGCGCCGGCATTGACCATCGGATTGAACGGATGGTTCTTCGCATCCAGCCGGATCGAGTTGAAGGGGTCGCCCGACGGTTCGACACCGATCTCGCTTTCCACCCGGTCCGCCCCGAGCGTATCCAGCGCCAACGCGAATACAAACGGCTTCGAGATCGACTGGATGGTGAAGGGCACCCCCGTATCGCCGACTTCATAAACGTGGCCGTCGAGGGTGGCGAGGCTGATGCCGAAATGCTCAGGGTTGGCCTTGGACAGTTCGGGAATGTACTGCGCAACCTCGCCGCCATGATCAGAGGTGAAATCGGCATGGCAGGCGGTCAGGAAGCGCTGCAGCGGCGGCATTGCGGCGCTCCAGTTGCCGGCGTGCGAAACCGGCGTCTGTCGCATGGAGTTCATGTGTAGTGTGTCCTGCCGTGTGATCGGGCGCTTTGGCGCAATGTTACGTCTTGGCTGAGGAGGCCGAAACCGGCGGAAGCATGTTTTGTGAGGCCGAGGGAGTTTGTGCCGGAGCGGTTGACGCCGGGCGTTCACGTTTCGATGATCGCCACAACCTGGCCTTCGGCAACCATGTCGTCGAGGGCAACGAGCAACGACTTCAGGATGCCGGCTGCCGGAGATGCAACGGGAATTTCCATCTTCATGGCCTCGACAAAGGCGATGTCGTCGCCGTCGCCGACACTTGCGCCGGTCTGAAGGGGAAGTGCACACACGCGGCCGGCAACTTCGGTCACAACGCTGATATCTGGCATACCAATTGGCTTCTTGTTGTGGCGGCAGATTGCCTGAGGTAGCTTGTTCTGCAAGTGGAATTTTATTCCATCTACCGGAAATACGGAGAGCCCATGGGAAGACGCTCGGAGCGGCTGAGCAGGCATGGCATGCTTGCCGGCGATGCAGGCGAGGGCGACGTCATTCAGGTGGTGTCGCGCGCATTCGACGTGCTGCGATGCTTCGAGGGCCACGAAGCACGACTCGGCAATCTCGAGATTTCCAATCGCTGTGGATTGCCGCGATCGACGGTGTCGCGACTGACCCACACGCTGACGCGGATGGGCCAACTGGTGTATCTGCCGCGCGACCAGAAATACCGCATTGGTCCAAGCGCAGTCGCCATGAGCACCTCAATGATGAAGGGGCTGCAGCTTCGCAATCTGATCAAGCTGCGACTGCAAGACGTCGCCGAGCACTTGCCGGGGACAGTCGGTTTCGTTATCCCCGACCGCTTCCATCTCGTTTACCTCGAATATGCGCGCGCCGCGAATGCGCTCGGCCTGCACGACGTGACCGGCAGCCGCATCGCAATGGCGACCACGGCCGCCGGCCATGCTTATACCGCGGCGCTCGCGCCGGAGATTGGCGATGCTCTGCTTGCCGAAATGGAGCGGGAAATCCCGGATGTCGCGAAGGTGCTGCAGCCTCGCATCGAGAACAATCGCCGCTTCCTGAGAGAGCACGGTTATGTGGTCGCCTGCGGTCTCTGGAGCCCACATATCAATGGGCTCGCGGTGCCGCTCTGGTCGCCGCAGTACCAGACCTTTGTCGTGGTGACGATCGGGCTGCTCGCTGCGATGTACGACGAGAGGCGGTTGCACAGGGAGGTGGCGCCGCCGATGATCGAACTCGGGCGTGCCGTCGGGGAGTTGTTCGAAGGCGCCGAAGGCGATCTCTTCAACAACCGTCTGGAGCGCAAGTCGCTTCCGGTACGGACCAACAATAACAAGATCATCAAGACGGAGGAGACGAATGATCTGGAAGCCCGAACTCGACGACCTCGCTCGGCGCGAAGCCTTCGCGCGCGAGATGGGCGGCGTTGAGAAGGTCAAGCGGCAGCGCGACCAGGGCCGGCTCACCGTCCGCGAACGCATCGACAAACTGGTCGATGCCAACAGCTTCCACGAAGTCGGCGCGATCTCCGGAATCGGCGAATACGACGAACACGGCGAGCTCAAGCATCTGACGCCGGCCAACTGCGTGTTCGGTCGCGCCAGGGTCAACGGCCGGACCGTGGTCGTGGTCGGCGACGATTTTACCGTGCGCGGCGGCTCGGCAGATGCGTCGATCTCGGCCAAGCCGCTGATGGCGGAAGAGATGGCGCACGACTTTCGCCTGCCGATCATCCGCATCATCGAAGGTTCCGGCGGCGGAGGTTCGGTCAAGACGATCGAGACCAAGGGTGCGGCCAATCTTCCCGGCGGTATTGGCGGCACGCGCTGGTACCGTTACACGACGGAAAATCTCGCGCATGTGCCCGTCGTCGCTCTGGGATTGGGATCGGTCGCTGGCCTTGGCGCGGCACGGCTTGCAGCCAGCCACTATTCGATCATGACCAGGGACTCCGCGATGTTCGTCGCCGGCCCGCCGGTGGTGAAGCGGCTCGGACAGGATCTTTCCAAACAGAAGCTCGGCGGCGCCGACATCCAGACCAGAGCCGGCGGTGTGGACGACGCCGTCGACACCGAGGAGGAGGCATTTGAGAAGGCAAAGCGTTTCCTCTCATATCTGCCTTCATCCGTCTTCGAACTGCCCCCCACGCTGCCCTGCGATGACGATCCCGAACGAAGCGAGGAAATACTGATGAAGGCGGTGCCGCGCAGCCGCCGCCAGGTCTACAAGATGCGCCCGATCATCGAGGCCGTCGTCGACAAGGGCTCGTTTTTCGAGATGAACGCCAATTTCGGCCGCCCGATGATCGTCGGGCTGGCGCGGCTTCAGGGCCGCGCGGTGCTCGTGCTTGCGAGCGATCCGTTCCATTACGGCGGCTCCTGGACGGCGGAGGCGTGCCAGAAGGTGGTGCGCTGGGTCGACTTTGCCGAGATCTTCCATCTGCCGATCGTCTATCTCATGGACTGCCCGGGCTTCATGATCGGGCTTGAGGCCGAGAAGGCCGCAACCATCCGCCATGGCGTGCGCGCCATGGCCGCCGTCAATCAGACCACGGTGCCCTGGTGCACCGTCATCGTGCGCAATTCCTTTGGTGTTGCCGGTGTTGTGCATCAGCCGGCGGATCGCTTTTCCATCCGCTATGCCTGGCCGTCTGCCTATTGGGGTTCTCTGCCGCTGGAGGGCGGTATTGAAGCGGCCTATCGCGCCGAGATCGATGCGGCGCCCGATCCTGCGGCCAAGATGAAGGAGATCGAGGATCGCCTGAACAAGTTGCGATCGCCGCTTCGTTCCGCAGAGAAATTCTGGGTCGAGGAGATCATCGACCCGCGCAAGACACGGTCGTTGCTGTGTGAGTTTGCGCGCCTTGCCGAGCCACTGCGCACGCCCGGCCTGGCGAAGAACATGACCATCAGGCCATAGCAGGCGAGTAGCGAACAGGAAATCTCCGCCACTCGCTATTTGCCAATTACGATTCGCTGTCAGGCTGCAACACGCTCGATCGCGATCGCGGTTGCCTCGCCGCCGCCGATGCAGAGCGCGGCCACGCCGCGCCTGAGGTTGTTTGCTTCCATTGCGTGTAAGAGCGTCACGATCAGCCGGGCGCCGGTCGCGCCGATGGGATGCCCAAGCGCGCAGGCACCGCCATTGATATTGAGCTTGTCGCGGGGAATCCCAAGGTCCTTCTGCGCGGCCATCGCCACGACTGCGAAGGCTTCGTTGATTTCAAAGAGATCGACGTCTGCGACGCTCCAGCCGACCTTGTCGAGCAGCTTGCGGATCGCAGGGATCGGTGCGGTGGTGAACCATTGCGGTTCCTGGCTGTGGGTCGCATGACCCTTGATCTCCGCGAAAATCGGCAGACCCTCACGGATCGCGAGCGAGCGCTTGGCGAGCACAAGCGCCGCGGCGCCGTCGGCATTCGCCGAGGACGCCGCAGGCGTGATCGTACCGTTGGACCGGAATGCCGGCTTGAGCCCTGGGATCTTGGCGGGATCGACCTTCAGCGGGTGCTCATCATTTGCGATGACGCGTGGACCGGCCTTTTCGACAAGCGTGATAGGTGCGATCTCGGCCCTGAAGGCTCCGCTTTCGACGGCTTTCCGCGCGCGTGTCAGCGTCTCCATCGCGTAACTGTCCTGGTCCTTGCGCGTGAATTGATAGGCTTCCGCGGTCGCCTCGCCGAAATCGCCCATCGAGCGGCCGCTCTCGTAGGCGTCCTCGAGCCCATCCATCATCATGTGATCGATGATACGGTCGTGGCCTGCTCGGTAACCGGATCGTGCCTTTGCGAGCAGATAGGGCGCGTTCGACATGCTCTCCATGCCGCCGGACACGACGATGTCTGCGGAACCCGCGTGGATGATGTCGTGTGCCAGCATGGTCGCCTTCATGCCGGATCCGCACACCTTGTTAATCGTGGTGGCGCCAGTGGCGTCGGGCAGGCCGGCGCCGCGTGCCGCCTGACGGGCCGGCGCCTGGCCCTGTCCGGCCGGCAGCACGTTGCCCATGAACACCTCGTCAACCTTCTCCGGCTTGAGTTTTGCGCGCTCGAGCGCCGCGCCGATCACATGCGAACCTAGCTTGTGGGCTGCCAGCGGAGACAGCTCGCCCATGAAGCGGCCGAGCGGAGTGCGGGCGGCGGAAACGATGACAACGGGATCGGAAGTGGCGGCCATGGCAACGCTCCACAGGATTTCGGATAGGATATATGATACCTATCATATGATGCGTCGCGAATATTGCAACACATGCGTCCCATGACAAAATGTCGTGATCCCATGAGGCGAATTGAGCCTCCTGAATCGGCCGAGGTACCTACCGCTTGCGGTTGACAAAACCCTGCATCAGACGCGTCGGCTCGTCGGTCAGAAACGACCTGCCGAAGACGCCGATGCTCAGGTCGATCGATTCCCTTAGCGGCAATTCTTCCCATTGCCTGAGCAGCGCCTTTTGCGAGCGCAGCGCCTCCGGCCCGCACTCCAGCAATAGCTTGACCGTGCGTTCGACAGCGGCATCGAGCCCGCCTTGCGGCGCGACCACATCGACGAGGCCCCATGCGAGTGCGGTTGACGCGTCGATATTTTCCGCAGTCAAGACCAGCCAGCGGGCGCGGCCCCAGCCGATCAGGCGGGGCAGGAGCGCCGCGTGGATCACCGAGGGGATGCCGACCCGAACCTCCGGCATGCCGAACTTTGCATCGTGCGCTGCAATGCGGAAGTCGCAGGCTGCAGCGACCTCCAATCCGCCGCCAAGACACCAGCCGGGCATGCGCGCGATCACTGGCGCCGGAAACGCCCGCACGGCCTCGCAGAGATCGCGCAGGCGGGTGATAAAGGCCTCGGCCGTTTTCTGATCCAGCGTCGCCATTTCCTTGATGTCGGCGCCGCCGATCATGCTTTTCTCACTTTGGCCGGCAACCACCAGCACGCGGATCGTCGGATCCTTGGCCAGGGTGTCTAACCCCTCGCGGACGTCGTTGATGACAGCCGTCCCCAGGATGTTGAGCGAGCCGGCATTGCAGATAGTAAACCGGACAACGCCGCGCGCGTCTCGTTCGACGCCACAATGGTTGTTCAACATGTTCATGGCAGGTCTCATGCGTGCGGGCAGGAAAGACGCCACTTCCCGGCCAAACCCGCGGTTTGTCAAGGCAGATCGAGGGCCGGCAGGTGGACCCGAAATTCAAGAAATTGGTGCACTTTTTGTCGGTTCTCGTGCTATTATATGACTATAGACATTCCATAGGACGATCATGCGATATTCAAAAGAGCACAAGCAAGAAACTCACGCCCGAATCGTAAAGAAGGCGTCGGTGAGGCTCCGCGAGAAGGGCGCGCACGGCATCGGCGTCGCTGACCTGATGAAGGAGGCGGGGCTGACCCATGGCGGTTTCTACGCCCATTTCGATTCTCGGGAGGCGTTGGTGATCGAGGCCTTCACCTACGCGTCAAGCCGCGCGAGGGAGCACTGGCGCAAGTTGGCTCAGGAGACGCCGCCGGAGAAGCGTCTGGCACTGATCGTGGATTCCTATCTGACATCCCTCCATCGCGATAATCCTGGCCATGGCTGCGCCATCGCCTCGCTCGGCGCGGACATCGTTCGCGAGAGCCCGAAAACCCGCAAGGCGTTTGCGGCAGAGCTCGAGCAGATGATCGAACTGATCACCGACCAGATTTCCGGCATCCCGCGCAAGGTCGCGCGTAAGCAGGCAGCGGCGACGCTTGCGACCATGATGGGAACGCTCGTGATGGCGCGTATCGCGGGAAACAGCGAGTTTTCCGACGAGATTCTTGCCGCAGGGCGTGAAGCCGCGCTCGGTCGCGCAGTGCGGCCGAAGCCTGCGGCAAAGACGCCCCGTGCCAGGCCGAACTAGGGCGAGTGCTCGTCGCTCCGTCTTTGCAGTCGCTGCCGGCGCCGTCGCTTCTCAGCTTGTAGGCGGACGGGCGGCACAGTATCAGATCAATTCACGCGTCAAGGCAATCAAGCGCTTGCATTGATCCTCGGTCCCGACCGTGATGCGCAGAAAGTCCTTGATCCTGGGTTTCTGGAAATGTCGTACCAGGACGCCGAGCTCGCGAAGCTTTGCCGCGAGAAATGCGCCGCCCCGGTCGCGATGGCGCGCGAATACGAAGTTCGCTACGGATGGAAGAACCTCGAAGCCCAATTCGGAGAGGGCGTGGACGAGCGATTCGCGGTTCGCGATGATGCGTTCGCGCGTGTCCTCAAACCACGCATCGTCCTTTAAGGCGGCGACCGCCCCGGCGATGGCGAGGCAATCAAGGGGGTAGGAGTTGAAGCTGCCCTTCACCCGTTCAAGGGCCTCGATCAAAGGGCGTTGGCCAATGGCGAAGCCAACGCGCAATCCAGCCAGGGCCCGCGACTTGGAAAGGGTCTGGACGATGAGCAGATTGTCGTAGCGCGCGACGAGTGGAACGGCGCTCTCGGCGCCGAAGTCAACGTAAGCCTCGTCGATAACGACCAACTGATCCGGATGTTCGGCCACCAGCGCCTCGATCGCCTCGCGCGGAAGCCCAACGCCGTAGGGGCGTTCGGATTAGCCAGCAGGATGGCGCTGCTTGGCCGCCGGTAGTCGGCAATTTGCACCCTCATTGCGGCATCAAGGGGCACCTCCTCGTAGCGGACTCCGTATAAGCGGCAGTAGACCGGGTAGAAGCTGTAGGTGATGTCGGGGAACAGGAGCGGCTCATCATGATTCAGAAGGGCCTGGAAGGTATGGGCCAGAACCTCATCCGAGCCGTTCCCGACGAACACTTCCTCGGGCGCAACATCGTAGCGGGCCGCGATCGTCTCGCACAGCGAGGAAGCGCGCGGATCGGGATAGAGACGCAGACGGTCCGTCGCGGAAGCGATCGCAGCCAGGACCCGAGGCGAAGGCGGGTAGGGATTCTCGTTGGTATTTAGCTTGAGGATGCCATCCAGCTTCGGCTGCTCACCGGGCACGTATGGCGAGAGGTTGTGGACGATCGAACTCCAGAAACGGCTCATGATTCGTGACCTAACGGCGTATCTATCACTGTAGGATATGCCAAGCCTCGACGAAAGCCGCGCGGATCGCCGCGCCTCCTGGCTCAGGCGCGATTGAACAACGCACGCTCGCTTTCGACGGTTTCGTAGATGTAGTTCGCGACCGCTCGAATCCGCGCAAGGTCCTTGCTGTCGGCATGCATCAACAGCCAGAACGTGCGTGAAATCGAAACATCTTGCGGCAGCACCGGCAACAATTCGGGATGCGCGCTTGCCATGAAATGCGGCAACACCGCAATTCCGAATCCGGAGAGAGTCGCGTTGAGCTGTGCGATGAGGTTCGCGCTGCGGAATTTCGCCGCGATTTTCTGCGAGATCTGCGGCAGGTAGTCAAGCTCCGGCGTGAACAGCAGCTCCTCGATGTAACCGACGAAGCGATGCTGGGGCAGGTCGACGCGGCTTGTTATCCGCGGAGTGCGATCGAGATAGTCCGCGGTGGCATAGAGCCCCAGGGTATAGTCGAGCAGTTTGCGTCCAACGATGCGTCCCTCCTTCGGCATCGACAGGCTGATCGCGATATCTGCTTCGCGCTTCGAAAGGCTGAACAGCCTCGCGGTGGCGACAAGCTGCAGGTCGAGCTCGGGATACCGCTCGCCGAACTTCACGAGCCGCGACGCCAGGAAGTGGCTGCCAAACCCGTCGGGGGCCCCGATACGTACAGTACCGGTCAGATGGGCGCGCGATCCGCCAACAGCCTCCTGGTTGGCGGCGATCGTCGATTCCATCGCCTCCGCACTGTCGGCTACACGCTGTCCGGCTTGGGTGAGCAGGTAGCCGGTCTTGCGGCGGTCGAATAACTTCGCGGAAAGATGGTGCTCGAGACGATCGACACGCCTGATTACGGTGGCATGATCGACTCCAAGCTGTTTTGCGGCAGCGGACACCGATCCGCCCCGCACGATGGCAAGCACGAAGCGGAAGTCGTCCCAGTCGATCGCGCTGCCTTGATCCAGCATTTCCGCACATCTATGGTGCAATATCTCGGACTTGTATCCTATAAAATGCAGGTCAAAAGGATTGTAAAGCGATCTAGACAGGATCAGTGCGGGATAGGGAGGTTATTCATGCGCTCAATCGGACACTTTATCGGCGGCAAGGAAGTCAAGGGCACCTCGGGCCGAACCGGGGACGTTTTCGAGCCGATGACTGGCGACGTCCAGGCCAAGGTGGCGCTGGCGTCGAAAGCCGAAGTGCGCGCAGCCGTTGAGAACGCCAAAGCGGCCCAGCCGGAATGGGCGGCGACCAATCCGCAGCGGCGCGCGCGCGTGATGATGAAATTCCTCGAGCTGGCGCAGCGCGACTACGACAAGCTTGCCGAGCTTTTGGCGCGCGAGCACGGCAAGACCATCCCCGACGCCAAGGGCGACATCCAGCGCGGGCTTGAGGTCGTGGAATTCGCCATAGGCGTTCCGCATCTGATGAAGGGCGAGTATACGGAAGGGGCGGGCCCCGGCATCGACATCTATTCGCTGCGGCAGCCGCTTGGAGTCGTCGCCGGCATCACGCCGTTCAATTTCCCGGCGATGATCCCGATGTGGAAATTCGCCCCGGCGATCGCCTGCGGCAACGCGTTCATCCTCAAGCCATCGGAACGCGATCCGGGCGTGCCGATGAAGCTCGCCGAACTGATGATCGAAGCCGGATTGCCGCCGGGCATTCTCAATGTCGTGAACGGCGACAAGGAAGCGGTCGATGCCATCCTCGACGACCCCGATATCAAGGCGATCGGCTTTGTCGGCTCCTCACCGATCGCGCAATACATTTATGAACGCGCGGCCGCGAGCGGCAAACGCTGCCAGTGTTTCGGCGGTGCCAAGAACCACGCGATCGTCATGCCGGATGCCGATATGGACCAGGCGGTCGATGCCCTGATTGGAGCAGGCTATGGCTCCGCCGGCGAGCGCTGCATGGCTGTCTCGGTCGCGGTTCCCGTCGGCAAGACCACCGCCGACCGGCTCATGGAAAGGCTGGTCCCGCGCGTCGAAAGCCTGAAGATCGGCACCTCGATCGATCCTTCCGCAGACTATGGCCCGCTGGTGACGCGCGAGGCGGTCCAGCGCGTCAAGAACTACGTCGACGTCGGCCTCAAGGAGGGCGCCACGCTTGCCGTGGATGGCCGCAATTTCAGGATGCAGGGCTACGAGAACGGCTTCTATATGGGCGGTTGCCTGTTCGACAACGTCACCAAGAACATGCGCATCTACAAGGAGGAGATTTTTGGGCCGGTGCTGAGCGTCGTGCGCGCGCACGACTACAACGAAGCCCTGGCGCTGCCGTCGGAGCATGACTACGGCAACGGTGTCGCCATCTTCACCAGGGACGGCGATGCGGCGCGCGACTTTGCAGCCCGCGTCAATGTGGGCATGGTCGGCATCAACGTGCCGATCCCGGTTCCGATCGCCTACTACACGTTTGGCGGCTGGAAGAAGTCGGGCTTCGGCGACTTGAACCAGCACGGCCCGGACGCGATCCGCTTCTATACCAAGACCAAGACGGTCACTTCGCGCTGGCCCTCAGGTGTCAAGGAAGGAGCCGAGTTCTCCATCCCGACGATGAACTGACCTTCAAAGTCGGGGAAAAATGCAGTTCACGCTGAACGAGGACCAGCTTGCGGTTCGTGATATGGCGCGGGAGTTTGCCGCGGAAAAAATCGCTCCGCATGCTGTGCGCTGGGATGAGGAGAAGCATTTCCCCGTTGACGTGATGCGGGAGGCGGCGAAACTCGGCATGGGCGGGGTCTATATCCGCGACGACGTCGGCGGCTCCGCCATGTCGCGGTTCGACGCCGCGCTGATCTTCGAGGCGCTGGCGCAGGGTTGCCCCACCGTCTCGGCGTTCATCTCCATCCACAATATGGCGTCATGGATGATCGATGCCTTCGGCAACGAGGCCCAGCGCAAGAAATGGCTGCCGAAACTCTGCGCTATGGAGTTTTTGGCAAGCTACTGCCTGACCGAGCCAGGCTCGGGATCGGATGCGGCGGCGCTGCGCACGCGCGCGGTACGTGACGGCGACCACTACGTACTCAACGGTCAGAAGCAGTTCATTTCGGGTGCCGGTGGCGGCGACCTCTATGTCGTGATGGTGCGGACCGGCACCGGCGGACCTTCCGGCATTTCGACGATCGTGGTCGAAGGCGACACGCCCGGGCTCTCGCTTGGCGTCAACGAGCGCAAGATGGGCTGGAACGCGCAGCCCACGCGCGCGGTGATCTTTGAGAATGCCCGCGTACCTGCCGCGAATCTGCTCGGCGAGGAAGGCATCGGCTTCAAGATCGCGATGGCCGGCCTCGACGGCGGGCGCATCAATATGGCGGCCTGTTCGCTTGGCGGCGCGCAGAGCGCGCTCGACAAGGCGCTCGCCTATATGAAAGACCGCAAGGCCTTCGGAAAGCGACTCGACGAGTTCCAGGCACTGCAGTTTCGCATCGCCGACATGGCGACCGAGTTGGAGGCGGCGCGCACCTTTGTCTGGCGCGCCGCGGACGCGCTCGACCGCAAGGATCCGGATGCCACGATGCTCTGTGCGATGGCCAAGCGCTTCGGCACCGACGTCGGCTTCGAGGTTGCCAACCAGGCGCTGCAGTTGCATGGCGGCTACGGCTATCTCAGCGAATACGGGATCGAGAAGATCGTGCGCGACCTTCGCGTCCACCAGATTTTGGAAGGCACCAACGAAATCATGCGTCTGATCGTTGCGCGCAAGATGATCGAGGGTGCACGATGACGCCGGCCGACACGATGGTTGAGCCCGACCTGATTGCACGGCGGGAGGGCTTTGCCGGCATCATCAGGCTCAACCGGCCGAAGACCATCAATGCCGTGACGCTGGACATGTTCCGCGACATCGACAAGGCGCTCGGTACGTTCGAAGCCGATCCGAGCGTGTCCGTGGTCGTGCTGGAGGGCTCCGGCGAGCGCGGCCTTTGTGCCGGCGGCGACATACGCGCGCTCTATAAAAGCTCACAGATGAACGGCGATCTTGGCAAGGTGCTGTGGCGCGAGGAGTACGTCCTTAACGCCCGCATCAAGAAATTCCCAAAGCCCTATGTCGCTTTCATGGACGGCATCGTGATGGGGGGCGGTGTCGGCCTGTCCGCGCACGCCGGCCATCGCGTCGTTACCGAGCGGACGACACTTGCGATGCCCGAGGTCGGCCTCGGCTTTTTTCCGGATGTCGGCGGCACCTGGTTGCTGTCGCATGCGCCGGGCGAGATTGGCACCTATTTTGGCTTGACCGGCCAGACCATGAACGGCCCCGATGCGGTCTATGCGGGCTTTGCCGATGCCGTGGTCCCGTCATCCAGATTGGCTGGCTTGCGCGACGTTCTGACCAAGGCACGTCCGGGGTCGACGGCAAGCGAGATCAGGGCCTTGATCGATGGCTTTGCGACCGGGGAGACAGCGGGTCCCGTTGCCGCAATGCGGGCGACCATCGATCGCTGGTTTTCCTATGACCGGATGCAGGATATTATTGCAGCGTTGACGCGTGACAGATCGAAACTTGCGCAGTCGACATTGAAGACGCTCGGTGAAAAATCGCCGAGAGGGATGGTGGTGGCGCTCAAGTTGTTGCGGCTGGCGCGGCAATCCTCTTCGCTGGAAGAATGTCTGGTGCGGGAATATCGTGCGGCGTTGGAAGTGTTTCGCAGCGACGATTTCCGCGAGGGCGTGCGCGCGGCCGTCATCGACAAGGACCGCAATCCGAAATGGTCCCCGCCGCGGATCGAGGATGTCACGCCTGATATGATCGCGCCCTATTTTGCGAATATTGGCGCCGACGAACTGGTCTTCGATCAATAAAAATAGAAACGGCTTACCGGAGGAGATTTTGATGGCAACGATCGCATTCATTGGCCTCGGCAACATGGGCGGCCCTATGGCGGCCAATCTGGTCAAGGCCGGCTACAAGGTGGTCGCGTTCGATCTGGTGGAGGCTTCGCGCAATCAGGCCAAGAGCGACGGCGCTGCCGTTGCGGAAAGCGCGGCGGCCGCGGTGAAGGGTGCCGACACGGTCGTTACCATGCTTCCCGCCGGCAAGCACGTGCTGACGGTGTGGAACGAGGTCGTTCCCATCATGACCAAGGGTACGCTGATCATTGATTGCTCGACCATCGATGTGGAAAGCTCGAAAGCGGCACATGTGCTCGCGGCCAAGCACGGCGTCGGCTCGGTCGACGCGCCGGTGTCGGGCGGCACCGGCGGCGCAAAGGCTGCGACACTCACCTTCATGTGCGGTGGCGACGAAAAGTCGTTTGCTGCGGCGAAGCCAGTGCTGGAAAAGATGGGCAAGAAGATCGTGCATTGCGGCGGCGCCGGCGCGGGTCAGGGCGTCAAGATCTGCAATAACATGGTCCTGGCAATTTCCATGATCGGTGTCAGCGAAGCCTTTTCGCTCGCGGAAAAGTTGGGGTTGTCGCATCAGGCGGTGTTCGACGTGGTGTCCACCTCGTCGGGACAGTGCTGGTCGCTGACCTCCTATTGCCCGGTGCCGGGTCCTGTGCCGACCTCGCCCGCGAACAACGACTACAAGCCTGGCTTTGCCTCTGCGCTGATGGTGAAGGACCTCACGCTGGCGCAGGATGCGGCCAAGGCGGCTGGCGCCGTCACCCCGCTCGGCAAGCACGCGCAGGAAATCTATAAAGCGTTCGATGCAGCGGGCCACGGGGGAGTGGACTTTTCGGGAATTATCCAGCACGTTCGCGAACTACCAGTCCGATCCTGACATGTGCATTCAGTCGGGACGGGCGTTCCTGCGAATGTCAGGATCAAAAGACCACTAGCCGCCTCCGTTTGCTGGTGGGTGGATCTGACATTCGCTCTGCGACTAGCACGCAGAAGATTAGAGAATGTCAGACCTAATCAACCAGCCGGTAAGATCCGATGACCAGTTTTAGGGAAGCGCGCGCCTTTCTGCTTCAGAATCGCGCCGATTACGATGCGGCCGTGAAGGGATTTCGCTGGCCGGATCCAGTGCCGTTCAATTGGGCGCTCGATTGGTTCGACGCGGACCTGGCGCGCGATCCTGAAAGCCGGGATCGCGCGGCACTGTGGATCGTCGATGCCGAGACAAACCGGGACACCAAGCTCTCCTTTGCCGGCTTGTCGCGCCGCTCAAACCAGGTTGCCAATTTCCTGCGTGCGCAGGGATTGAGGCGTGGCGATCATCTCTTGCTGTTGCTCGGCAATGTCGTGCCACTCTGGGAAACCATGCTGGCGGCGATGAAGCTCGGCGTCGTCGTCATCCCCGCGACCACGCTATTGACCTCGGGCGAATTGCAGGACCGGCTCGACCGCGGCCGGGCGAGGGTCGTTGTGGCGACGCAGGATCAGGTCGGAAAATTTGCAAGTCTGCGTGGTGAGGACATCACCCGTATTGTCGTCGGCGCCTCCTCGAAGCTCGAGGGCTGGATTCCATTCGAACAAGCGGCGGAATTCCCGGAAGATTTCGTGCCCGACGGCCCAACACAGGCCAACGATCCGATGCTGCTCTATTTCACCTCAGGCACGACCGCAAAACCAAAGCTGGTGCGGCACAGCCAGCGTAGCTATCCCGTCGGGCATCTCTCGACCATGTACTGGCTCGGCCTTAAGCCGGGCGACGTGCACCTGAACATCTCTTCTCCCGGCTGGGCCAAGCACGCCTGGAGCTGTTTCTTCGCGCCATGGAACGCGGGGGCGACCGTTTTCGTGGTGAACCAGCCGCGCTTCGAGGCCAAAAGCCTGCTTGCCACTATCGCGCGTTGCGGCGTTACCACGCTGTGCGCGCCGCCGACGGTATGGCGGCTGTTCATCCAGGAGCGGCTGTCGGACTTCAAGGTCAGCCTGCGCGAAGTCTGCGGCGCCGGCGAGCCGCTCAATCCCGAGGTGATCGACCAGGTCCGCGAAGCCTGGGGCCTAACCATCCGCGACGGCTACGGCCAGACCGAAACAGCGGCAATCGTCGGCAATTCGCCGGGACAGAAGATCAAGGTCGGCTCCATGGGCCGTCCCTTGCCGGGCTATCGCATACAGATCACCGATCCGGATGGTCAGGTAACCAAGGAAGGCGAGGTCACGCTCAAGCTCGGCGCCGACCGTCCGGCGGGCCTGATGCAGGGCTATCAGGGCGAGGACGGCAAGCTCAGCGGCGTCGATGGCGAGCTCTATCGCAGCGGCGACGTCGTCTTTGCCGATGACGAGGGTTATCTGACCTTTGTCGGGCGCTCCGACGACGTGTTCAAATCGTCCGACTACCGCATCAGCCCGTTCGAGCTGGAAAGCGTGCTGCTCGAGCATGACGCGGTCGCCGAAGCGGCCGTGGTGCCGTGCCCCGATCCGATACGGCTTTCGATCCCCAAGGCCTACGTGTTGCTGGTTGCCGGCGTCGAGCGTTCGCCGGAGACGGCGCTCTCGATTTTCAAGCATCTGCACGGGCGCCTTGGGCCGTTCAAGCGCATCCGGCGCATCGAGCTCGTAACGGAGCTGCCGAAGACGATTTCCGGAAAGATCCGCCGCGTCCAGTTGCGCCGGCTGGAGCACGACGACAATCGCGAGGATCCGCTGCGCGGCAGCGAGTTTCGCGAGGAAGACTTTCCGGAGCTGCAGCGCGTACGGACTGCGCGGGCGACGGAGAGTTGATGGATGAACGAAGTCTGGAAGAAGCCGCCGGTGTCGCTTTCCGCCTACCAGGCCATGGTGGGCAAGGAGGTCGGCGTCTCCTCGTGGCATCTCGTCGATCAGACGCGCATCAATGGCTTCGCCGACGTGATCGAGGATCACCAGTTCATCCACATCGACCCCGAGCGCGCGAAGCGGGAAACGCCGTTCGGCTCGACGGTGGCGCATGGCTTTCTGACCATGTCGCTCCTCTCCATCATGTCCTACGAGGTGATGCCCGTGATCGAGGGCACAACGATGGGCGTGAACTACGGGTTCGACAAGCTTCGCTTCATTTCGCCGGTGCGCGCGGGCTCGCGCGTCCGAGGCCGCTTTGTGCTGGCGGAAGCGAAATTGCGCAAGGAGAAGGAGTTACAGTCGCGCACCAATGTTACCATCGAGATCGAGGGCGAGGAAAAACCCGCACTCGTCGCCGATTGGCTCGGCCTGATCTACTTTACGTAACAATCTCCGCTGTCATTACCTGGTAAAAGCGCGAAGCGCGTCTTCAACTACTTGACCCGGCAATCCATCACTGATCAAAAACAAGTGGATTTTTGTTGGATGGATGCCCGGGGTCAAGTCCGGGCATGATGAGAGAACCAGATCCGGGATTGCACTCATGGCTATCAGATTTGACGGACGCGTCGCCGTCGTCACTGGCGCGGGCAATGGTCTCGGTCGCGCGCATGCGCTGGGGCTGGCGAGCCGTGGCGCAAAAGTCGTGGTCAACGATTTCGGGGGCGCACGCGACGGCACCGGCGGATCGATGACACCAGCGCAAAACGTGGTCGAGGAGATCCGCAAGGCGGGTGGGACTGCGATGGCTGACGGCGCCGACGTCTCCAATTTCGAGCAGGTCAAGGCGATGGTGGAGCGCGCGACGAAGGAATGGGGCAGCGTCGATCTGCTCTGCGCCAACGCCGGCATCCTGCGCGACAAATCCTTCGCCAAGATGGAGCTTGCGGACTTTGCCAAGGTCATCCAGGTGCATCTCGTCGGCGCCTACTATTGCTGCAAAGCGGTATGGGAGGGCATGCGCGAGCGCAACTACGGTCGCATCGTGCTGACGACCTCGGCCTCCGGCCTCTATGGCAATTTCGGCCAGGCCAATTACGGCGCGGCGAAAGCCGGCATGGTCGGGCTGATGAATGTGCTGGCGGAAGAGGGTCGCAAGAACAATATCCGCGTCAACACCATCTCGCCGACTGCGGCAACGCGCATGACCGAAGAGTTGCTGCCGCCCGAGCCGCTCAAGCTGATGCGACCGGAGGCGATCACCCCCGCGGTGGAGTATCTCTTGAGTGAGGACGCGCCGACCCGCACCATCCTGGGCGCGGGGGCGGGATCGTTTGCGCTGATCAGGATTATGGAGACCGAAGGCATCAACCTGCCTCCGTCCGAGTGGACGCCTGACGCAATCGCCGCCCATTTCCAGGATATCAGCGACATGTCCACGGCGAAGGCGTTGGAGAATGCGTTCCAGCAAACCCAGAAATACGTCACCCAGGCCGCGGCGCGAGCCGGCGTGAAGCTTTGATCCATGAACGCCGCCGTCATCGGCGCCGGCCCCGCCGGGCTGATGGCGGCAGAGGTGCTGGCGCAGGGCGGCGTCCGCGTTACCGTCTTTGATGCCATGCCATCGGCGGGCCGCAAGTTTCTGATGGCCGGTCGCGGCGGGCTCAATCTGACGCATAGCGAGCCGCTGCCCCTCTTTCTGTCGCGCTATCGCGAGGCGGCGTCGCGGCTCGCGCCCGTAATCGCGGCTTTCCCGCCGGACAGTTTGCGCGAATGGAGCGAAGCGCTGGGGCAGCCGACCCTTGTTGGCTCTAGCGGCCGCGTGTTCCCGAAGGCTTTCAAGGCCTCGCCCCTGCTGCGCGCCTGGTTGCGCAGGCTCGGTTCGAGCGGGGTGCAATTTAACTTTCGTCATCGCTGGACCGGCTGGAGCGACCAGGGCGATCTGCGATTTCAGACTCCGCACGGCCAACACGGGGTCTGGGCACGCGCGACCGTGTTGGCGCTGGGCGGCGCGAGCTGGCCGCGGCTTGGCTCCGATGGCGCGTGGGCAAGCGTGCTGGCGGCGAGGGGCGTGGCAATATCGCCGCTTCGGCCGGCGAATTGCGGATTTGCCGTTACATGGTCCAACCTCTTTCGCGACCGCTTCGAAGGCGAGCCCCTGAAGGGCGTCGAATTCAGACTCGGTTCGGAGAGAGCTCGCGGCGAAGCGGTCATCACCAAAGCCGGCATCGAGGGCGGCGCGATCTATGCGCTGTCCGCTGAGCTGCGGGAAACGATTGCAAAATCGGGCGAAGCTGTCTTGCGCATTGCCTTGCGGCCCGATCTCACTGAGACCGATCTGATCGCACGACTCTCCTTGCCGCGCGGCAAGCAATCGCTTTCGAATTTTTTGCGGAAGGCGGCGCGACTGCCGCCGGTTGCAATCGGCCTGTTGCAGGAAGCGGCGATTGCCTCAGGTGCTCCGCTATCCTCGCTGTCGCCAGCGCAGCTCGCGCGGCTGATCAACGACCTTCCCCTCACGCTCGTCGGCCCCGCGCCGATCGCGCGCGCGATTTCGAGTGCCGGCGGGATCAGGCTCGACGAACTCGATCCCGACTTCATGCTTCGTCGTCTGCCCGGCGTGTTTGCGGCGGGCGAAATGCTCGATTGGGAAGCGCCGACCGGCGGCTATTTATTGCAGGCCTGCTTTGCGACTGGCGTGGCGGCGGGGCGGGGAGCACTGAAGTGGCTAAACCCTCATTATGAGGAGCGCAGCAACGCCGCGCGTCTCGAACCATGAGGCCTTTGGTCTCTTTCTCCGCGACACGCGCAAGGGCGTGCGCCTCGACGTGAGGAAAATCAGCGCAGTTTCCCCCGCGCCGCAACCGGCAGCACGCCAAGAATTTCGTCTCCGCGCACCATCACGACTTCGTCCATCATATTGACGACGACACAGACATGATTGGGCACGATCCGCACGACGTCACCGACATTGGGTCGGGTGTTGCTGCGGGACAAATCGAGAAAGCCGTGCTCTTCGGCAAAGCGCGCGATCCTGGCCTCGGGGTGCTCGAGGATCAATCCAAAACCATCGAGCCCGCCGCCCGGATCAGATGTCAGGGTCTTGGAGCCCGCATCGAGAATACCGCGCTCGGGCGCGGCGCGACTCACCACCGTCGAATAAATGTTCAGCGCACAATCGTCCCAGGTCGCAACCCCGGCCGCAACCTGCATGCGGTCGTTGTAGATATAGGTGCCCGGTCGGTGTTCGGTCGCGCCTTTGAGTTTGCCGACATTCTTCATGTTCGGCGTGCCGCCGGTCGAGACCATTTTTACCTCCTGGCTCTGCGCTCGTACGCCGGCCAGGGCTTCGTCGTAAAATCTCTGCGCTTCCGCCCAACCCGTTTCGGTCGGATAAAGCATGAAACCGGCGAACACCAATCCCTTGGAGGCAGCGATCTCGCGCGCGAGCCGCACCGCTTCCGCCGGGGTCTCGACCCCCGCGCGCTTGCGCCCGGTGTCGCATTCGACCACAACCGGGAGCGGCCGGCCGGACGTCTCCGCTGCCTTCGTCAGTCCGGCGATCACGGTGGAATTGTCGGCGGCTACGGTCATGTTGGCCTTGCGCTGCAGCGCGCCGAGCCGTGCCATCTTCTCATCGCCGATGAGGTTGTAGGAGATCAGGATGTCGTCGATACCGGCCTCTGCCATCACCTCGGCTTCGCCAAGTTTCTGGCAGGTGATGCCGCTCGCCCCGGCTGCGATCTGCATCTTTGCGAGCAGCGGGCTCTTGTGGGTCTTGATGTGCGGCCGATTGGCGACGCCGGCTGCCTCGCACGCCTTTTGAATCCGCGCGATGTTGCGCTCTACCCTGTCCATGTCGATCACGGCGCAAGGTGTGCCGTATTCGCGGGCGATTTTGGCTGCGAGGGGTGTTGTCATAAGTCAGGCCTGTTCGATCTCTTCGCGTAACACTTCAAGTTCCAGCCAGCGGTCTTCGGCCGCGGTCAACTCTTCCTGCGCTCTCGCGACCGCCAACGAGACCTCGTCGAATGTCTTCCGGTCTTTCCGGTAGAGGTCGGGATCGTCGAGCAGTCGCTGCCGGCCGGCAATGTCCGCCTGCAGCGCAGCGATCCTTTTTGGCAGCGTTTCCAGCGCGTGCTTTTCGTTGAAACTGAGCCGGCGTTTCGGCAGAGGCGACGGCGCGGCTGGCTTTGCCTGCTTCTGTTCGATAACGGGCGCCTTCGCCGCTTCGCGCTTCAAGTCCGAACCGCGCTGCGCAAGCATGTCAGAATAGCCGCCGGCGTATTCGATCCATCTGCCGTGACCATCTGGTGCGATCACCGAGGTGACGATGCGGTCGAGGAAATCGCGGTCGTGGCTGATCAGGATGACCGTGCCCTCGTAGTCGCCGAGCATCTCTTCCAGCACGTCGAGCGTTTCCAGATCGAGATCGTTCGTCGGCTCGTCAAGCACCAGGAGGTTGGAGGGCTTGGCAAGCGCGCGCGCCAGCATCAGGCGGCCGCGCTCGCCGCCGGACAAAACCTCGAGCGGCGTCCCCCGCTGTTCCTGCGCAAACAAGAAATCCTTCATGTAACCGACCACGTGCCTCGGCCTTCCGCCGACCATGACATGATCTCCGCGACCGCCGGTCAGCGCCTCCGCCAGTGTGGCCTTGGGGTCGAGGCTCTCACGATTCTGGTCGAGCGTCGTCATCTCGATGTTCACGCCGAGCCGGACGCTTCCGGCATCTGGGGCGATGGCCCCGGTCAAGAGGTTGACCAGCGTCGTCTTGCCCGCGCCGTTGGGACCGACAATGCCGACACGGTCTCCGCGCAGCACGCGGATCGAGAGATTCTCCACGATCTTGCGATCGCCATAAGCCTTGCCGATGCCCTTGGCCTCGATCACGAGCTTGCCCGATTTGTCCGCTTCTGCCGCACTGAGGGTGGCATTGCCGGCCGCGCCGCGATAGGTCCTGCGCGACTCGCGCAACGCCTGAAGGTTGCCCAATCGCTTCACATTGCGCTTGCGCCGTGCGGAAACACCGTAGCGCAGCCAATGTTCTTCCTCGACGATCTTGCGGTCGAGCTTGTGCTGGTCGCGCTCTTCCTCCGCCAGCACTTCGTCACGCCAGGCCTCGAACGCACCAAAGCCGCGATCGATCTGGCGGATCGTGCCGCGGTCGAGCCAGGCGGTCGAACGCGATAGGTGGGCAAGAAAACGGCGGTCGTGGCTGATGAGGACCATCGCGCTGCGGCGGCTGTCGAGTTCTGCTTCCAGCCATTCGATGGTCGGCAGATCGAGATGATTGGTGGGCTCATCCAGCAGGAGAATGTCAGGTGAGGGTGCCAACACTCGCGCCAGCGCCGCGCGGCGCGCCTCCCCGCCCGACAACTGCGCAGGCTCCTCGTCGCCGCGAAGGCCGAGCTGGTCCAGCAAATAGCGCGCCGCGTAGCGGTCGTCGCCCGGGCCTAGACCTGCCTCGACATAGGACAGTGTCGTCGCGCGACCGGCAAAATCCGGTTCCTGCGGCAGATAACGGATGGTTGCGCCCGGCTGAACAAAGCGGCTGCCGCGGTCGGGCTCGACCAGGCCCGCGGCAATCCTGAGCAACGTCGATTTTCCGGAGCCGTTGCGGCCGATCAGGCAGACTCGCTCCGACGGCGACACTGAAAGCTCGACGCCGTCGAGCAACGGCGTGCCGCCAAAGGTCAGCGCGATGTCCTTGAGCTGGATGAGGGGCGGCGCCATTCGTAGTCTTCAAATCTGCTTTGCGCGGGTGGTAGCTCATTCACGCGGAAATTGCGAGGAAAAGCGCCCCTTGCCACGCCTGTTCCTGGGCGTAGCATGGTCGCTGCGACCGCGATCAACGCATGGGAAAGAAGCATGTCCAGCCGGTTGGAGACTTACCGCGTCTCGGCCTACAACACCTCAAAACTCTCCGAGAACAA
>Ga0310916_10000515_pt1 | contig 21597 bp, 18 predicted proteins | sample GREbulkMGLF176_FD_203444 | JGI IMG/M metagenome (GOLD analysis project Ga0310916, IMG submission 203444) | Lab enrichment of tropical soil microbial communities from Luquillo Experimental Forest, Puerto Rico - GRE.bulkMG.LF176 | ecosystem: Environmental > Terrestrial > Soil > Tropical forest >...
CGGGCTGCGGGATGAAATGGCCGATCTCGCGCGGGCTTTCCGGATCGGCGACGTCGATGATGCGCAGGCCGCCGCCGAACCAGACGGCATAGACGACGGTGCCCGCCATGCGCTCGCAGAACTGGTGGGCGCCGAAGCGGGCGCCGCTGGTGCGGCTGAAGGGCGAATCGAGCTCGCTCACCTGGAACTGTCCGAGCGGCTTGATGGCGCCGAGGTCGCTGACATCGAAGGTCAGAAGGCACGCATGCGCGCGCCCGCGCCGCGCCTCCTCCTCGCTCGCGCTCAGCGCCTGGTCCTCCTCGTCAATCGCAACGGCGATGCGGCGGCCGCCGATGCGGCCCGGCACCGGCATCACGGTGTGCGTCGGCTCCGGAAACAGCGGATGGTAGTTGTACGTGCCGGCAGCTTTCGGCCGCGCCAGATCAGTGACGTCGACGACCCAAAAACCCCCATGCCAGCAGCTCGCCCACATCTCGTCGCCGAAGCGCAGCGCATGGTGGAGGCGGTGCCGGCGGCCGGACCAGGTCGGCGTCTCGCCGCCCTCGACATGCTGCCCCGGCATCCACCAGCGTGAGACTTCCTGCGGCCGTTGTGGGTCGCGCAGATCGTAAATGACGAGGATGTTGCCGACGTATCCTTTCATCTCGGTCGAGATGTAGGCGTGGCGCTCGTCCATGTCGAAGCGATGCACGCCGATGCCGCCGGTCTTGTGATAGCAGATCAGGTTCGGCCGCGCGGGGTCGGACACGTCGTAGATCTTGAAGCCGCCGTTGTGATAGCCGCGCTGCTCGAACGCTTCGAGCATCGCCAAGTCGTTCTCGGTCACGCCCATCTGCGCGGCGACCTCCTTGCGCGTGGGCTCGCGCTTGAGCGCTTCGGTCAGCGCGCGGCGCGCGGCCGGCAGCTGCTCGGCGCGGCGGCCGATCTTGCTCATGTTGCGCTCGTGATTGACGATCATGATGTCGCCCGCGACGCGCACCTTGTGGCTGTGCGAGTCGTGATCGTCGAGCGTGACGGTGGCGATGACGCGCGGCTGGCGCGGATCGCCGATATCGATGATCGAGGTGCCGAGATGATGCGCGTTGGGAATGTGCCCGACATAGGCATGGGAGCCGCGGACCGTGACCTGCCCCGCCCCGGGGAGATCGAGATGACCCAGGCGGCGGACGTTACGGGCGAGCATCTCGCTTTCCACTGTGTTCATTGCGTCCGAAGGCTCCAACAAACTCTTCAATCCAGCTTCGCGCCCGAGGCCTTGATGATCGCGGTCCATTTGGGAATTTCGGACTTGATATAGGCCGCGAACTCTTCCGGCGTCCCGCCGATGATGTCGACGCCGAGATCGCCGAGCGATTTCTTGACGCTGGGGTCATCGAGCGCAGCCGCGAGCGCGCGATTGAGCGTCGCGATCACGTCTTTCGGCGTGTGCGCCGGCGCCACCAGGCCGTGCCATGTGGTGGCGTCGAAATTCTTGATCCCGAGCTCGTCGATGGTCGGGATATCGGGCAAGACCGCCGTGCGCTTGAGGGTCGCGACCGCAAGCGGTCGCACTTTCCCGTCCCGGATATGGGGCACCACGGACGAAGCGGTCGCAAACATCATCTGCACGTGGCCGGCGATCACGTCCTGCAACGCCGGCGCCGCTCCTTTGTAGGGCACGTGGACGATGTCGATCTTGGCCTCGGCCTTGAACAGCTCGCCGGCGAGATGCGCGGCCAGGCCGTGGCCGGAGGAGGCAAAATTGAGCTTGCCCGGATTGGCCTTGGCGAGCGCGATCAGCTCGGCCATGGATTTTGCCGGCAGAGCCGGGTTCACCACCAGGATATTGGCCTGCGATCCGATCAGGCCGATCGGGGCAAAATCCGCTTCCGGGTCGAAATTGATCTTCTTGTAGAGCGCCGCGTTGGTGGCAAGGATGGCGTTGTTGCCGTTGAACAGCGTGTAGCCGTCGGGCGCCGCGTGGGCGACGGCCTCGGCTGCGACGTTGCCGCCGGCGCCCGGGCGGTTGTCGATCACGAACGGCTGGCCGAGGATTTGCTCGAACTTGTGGCCGAGGATGCGGGCGAGCACGTCGCTCGCCCCGCCCGGCGTGAAGGCGACGACGAGGGTCACGGGCCGCGTCGGATAATCCGCGGCGCGGGCGGCCGGCATCCCACACGCCAGCAAAGCCAGCGCGACCAAGACGCTCGGCGTCGCCCGCAGCATCGATCGTTCTGCGATCATACGAACTGCACCGCGATGCCGCCGAGCGCGCCGAAGTCGGCGTGGAGCGTGTCGCCCTTGTGCGCGAACACCACCCGCGTAAACGAGCCCGCCAGCACGAGATGGCCCGGCTCGAGCGCGACCCCGTGGCTTCCGAGCTTGTTGGCGAGCCACGCCACGCCGAGCGCGGGATGACCGAGCACGCCGGCGGCGACCCCGGTCTCCTCGATCTCGGAATTCTTGTACATGATGCCGCCGACCCAGCGCAGGTCGACGTCGAGCGGCCCGACCGGCCGACCGCCGACGACGATGCCGGCCGCCGCCCCATTGTCGGCAACCGTGTCGAAAATCTTGCGCGGATCCTGAAGGCGCGCATCGACGATCTCGATCGCGGGAACGACGTATTCGGTCGCGCGCAACACCTCGGCAAGGCCGACCCCCGGCCCCTTCAGCGGCTTGCCCATGATGAAGGCGAGCTCGATCTCGACCCGCGGCCGGCAATAATTCTCGTGCGGGATCTTGGCGCCGTCCGCGATCATCATGTCGTCGAGGAGGTGCCCGTAATCCGGCTCGTCGATCTGCGAGGAGCGCTGCATGGCCTTGGAGGTGAGGCCGACCTTGTGGCCGATCAGCTTGGCGCCACCCGCGATCTTGCGCTTGGCCACTTCGGTGGAGATGGCATAGGCGTCCTCGATGGTGATGTCCGGCCAGGTCTTGGTCAGCTGGACCGCCTGTTTGCGCTCCTTTTCCGCGCTCATGAGAATGTCGGCGGCTTTCTTGTGGTCGGCGTCGGACAGCATGATTGCGTTCCTCTCATCGTCTCGAGGGTGGTCTCCTGTGCGGCCGCGATCGAAGGTGGGCCCCGTCGGAGGCATGCGGCCCCGATCGTCGACGCCGCCGCCCGATCAGTGGTCCGCCTCGACGTCGATCAGCGTGCCGTCCGGATCAGCGAGCTGAAGGCGGCCTAGCGGACATTTCCTCAGCAATGCCAAGCGCGCCGCACCTTCGGAATCGAAATCGATGGGTTTGGGCGCGAGGCAAATGTTGGTCTTTGCGACCTTGTCGAGATGAGCCTTGAAGGCATCGAGCTCGGGTACGCGAAAGCCGATGTGATCCATTCCTGGCTGTTCGATGCCGGCGCCGTCGAAGGAGGAAATCTTCCATGGCACGATTGCCATGGTGACGCGGCCATCCGTCAGCTGGTAACCGCCGTCTTCGGTCGGAACGTTGCGGGCTTCGAGCTCGAACACGTCCGCGTAGAAATTGGCGACGCGCTCCGCCTCGCGCGCGCGCAGCGCGAAATGACTGAACGTCGTTTCCTGCCTCCACTCGCCCTTGGCATAGACCTCGGCCCGGTTTTCGTGCCCTGGCTGCGACAGGTCGAAATAGTTGCCCGCGGGGTCGTGCGCGCTGTAACTCGCAAACGGCCGGTTACCCGGCCGCTTCACGATCTCGATGTCAGGATATTTCTTGGCGACCTTGCGGCGGACCTCATCGAGATCCTCCACTTCGATGCCGAAATGGTCGAGGCCCGCTTTGCGCCCGCCGCGGCGAGGGATCAGCGTCATGCCGAGGTAGCCGTCGCCGACCGAAATCGCGCCGATCTCGCGCGCGGTGTCGCCCGACGACTTCAGTCCGAAGACCGCCCGATAGAACATGCCGAGCAGCGTGTAATGGTCGCTCGTTATGGCAAGATGATTGAGCTTTCCGAACATTGTCCTCTCCGCGATACTGTGGCCTTACTGATAATAGCGCTCAAGCGCAACGTTGCGCACCTCGGCGAGGCCTTCTGGGTCGAGCGTAGTCATCGCCTGCTCGATCGTCGCGCGAACCTCGTCGGCACCGGCGTGGTTGGCCGAGAGACCGAGCTTCTTGACCTCAGCGATGAATCCGGGATCGCGGATGACCTCTGCAAAGGTTTGCCGGAGCAGATCGAGGCGATCCTGCGGCGTGCCCGGCGTAACCATCATCAATCGACCGAGGCCGGCAATGCCGGCGCGCCAGTCGATCAAGCGCGCCTGTGTCGGGCCGAGCTCCGCCGCCTCGAACAGGGTCGGCGCAGCGGGGAATTGCTCGACCCGCTTGCGCGCGAGCACGGCCACGACCCGCATGCCATTGCTCGGACCGTAGAGCGCGGCGGATTCCTCGGACACGATGCGTCCGTCCACCTCTCCCCTTTGGATCGCAAGATTCATGTCGCCGGTGCCCTTGTAGCCCGTGATGATCTTGCTCTTCATGCCGAGCGCGTAGGCCATGATGGCGGTGAAATCGGCATTGCCGTCGATCTTGCCGGAACCTGCCCACGTCACCGGCCGCTGGCTCTTCACCAGATCGAAGACGGTGTCGTAAGGAGACTGGGGCCCGAGCAGCGCCACCTTCGCTTCGCTGCTCACCCGGGCGAGCCAGGTGAGCTTGCGGACGTCATAATTGACGCCGGGTGCGTCATAGAGCTGCGCGGTCACCAACGTCTCCCCGCCGACGAGCAGGACCGTCAATCCGTCGGGAGGCGCGTGGAGCGTACGGTTGATGGCGATCAGTCCACCGGCGCCGGGCTCGTTGGTCGGCAGCATCTTGGCGCCCAGCTTCTTCTCCAGATGGGGGATCAGCGCGCGCATATAGGCATCGTAGCCGCCGCCAGGGCTCCCCATCGTATAGAACCGCACCTGCTTGCCCTGGAAGAACGCGGGCTCCGCCGCAACGCGCACCGGCGCGGCCGTGAAGAGACCTACGGCAAACGCAGCGAGGACGCAGCCCGAGACATCTTGTCTGCCGATCGTCACTTCGGTCTTCCTTTCCGCACGCTCGGTGCCCGCGCTCGCGCGCGAGTCTCTCTAGGGCAGCCCGTGGCTCGGCGAAGACGGGCGTATCTCCTGACCGCCACCCAACGGCGCTTGCGACGACGCTTGCGCTCGACGGATCGCCGCGAGCACCCGGCGCGGCGTCAGCGGCGTCTCGTTGACCTCGGCGCCCAAGGGCGCGAGCGCATCGCGCACCGCATTGGCGATCGCAGCCGGCGGCGCGATGGCGCCGCCTTCACCCATTCCCTTGACGCCATATTCGGTATGGGGCGTGGGCGTATGCATGTGCACGATCTTGATCGCCGGCAATTCCGCGGCGCAGGGCACGAGGTAGTCGGCGAGCGTGGCGGCGAGCGGCTGGCCCTGCTCGTCGTAGGGAATCTCTTCGTAGAGCGCGGTGCCGATGCCTTGCACGACGCCGCCGCGCACCTGGCCCTCGACGATCATCGGATTGATCATGGTTCCGCAATCTTCCGCGACCGCAAAATCGATGAGCTCGATCATGCCGGTCGCCGGATCGACCGCCACCACCGCGCCGTGGGTGGCGTAGGAATAGACCCCAGTGTCGATGCCGGGCTGATAGGTCGAGGTCACGCTCAGGAGCGGCTCGACCCCCTGCGGCAAGGCCTCCATCCGCAGATGGGCGACGCGGGCGACCTCCTCGATGCCGACGGCGCCGCTGCCGGCAACGACCTTGCCGCCGGCGCAGCGCGCGTCGGCGGGGTCGCATTGGAGCAAATGCGCTCCGATCTTCAAAATTTTTTCTCGCAGCAGACGCGTGGTATGGGCGACCGCGCCGCCCGCCATGACGATGCTGCGCGATGCGATCGTTCCCATCCCGAATGGCGACAGCGCGGTGTCGCCGTGGCGCACGGAGATCTTCGCGGGATCGATGCCGAGCTCCTGGTGCGCGATCTGAGCGAGCGTGGTCTCCAGGCCCTGCCCGTGCGACTGAATCCCCACTGACAGGACGAGCGTGCCGTCCGGCATCAGCTGCGCGGTGCAGCTTTCGTAGCCCGGAATGAACGGACTGCCGCGGCTCACCCATTCGCCGCAGCCGTGGCCGGTCTGTTCCGAATAGCAGGCAAAGCCCACGCCGATCAGCCGGCCATCGGGCTCGCCATGTCTTTGCCGCGCGCGCACCGCGGGAAGATCGATGGCGTCGGCGCAAAGCCTGACCGCGGCCGGATAATCGCCGCTGTCGAATTTGAGCTTGGCGATCGTGGTGTAAGGCATCTGCGCCGAGGTGACCATGTTGTCCATGCGGACCTCGGCCGGATCGCGCCCGACCGCGCGCGCCACCTCGTCCATGGTGCGCTCGATGGCGAAACAGGCGCCCGGCCGGCCGACGCCGCGATAAGGGCCGATCGGCGATTTGTTGGTGGCAACGGTGTAGGTCTTCACTCGGTAGTGGCGAATGTCGTAGGGGCCGGGAAGATTGCGCGCGGCCATCCCGGTCTCCAGAAACGGCCCGTTCGGCCACATCGCGTAGGCGCCGCCGTCGACGATCAACTCGACGTCGATTCCCAGCACCCGGCCGCGCTTGTCGGCGTAGGCGGCGACGCGATAGTGGTGATCGCGGGTGTGGGTCGACGCCAGAAAATGTTCCCCGCGATCCTCGACCCAGCGCACGGGGTGGTCGACCTCGAGCGCAAGCGCGGCGAGCACCGCCTCCTCCGGCGACAAGCGCGCCTTCGAGCCGAAACCGCCGCCCACGTCGGGCGCGATGACGCGAATCCGGCGCTCCTCGAGTCCCAGCACCTCGGACAATCCCAGCCGGATGATGTGCGGCACTTGCGTCGAGGTATAGACCACGAGCTCGTCCAGGCGATGGTCGCGATAGGCCAGCACCGCGCGCCCCTCGAGCGGAACGGCGACGTGCCGGTGCATGCGATAGTTGCGACGCACGACGACGTCGGCGGCGCGCGCGACCGCGTCGATGTCGCCGTCCTGGAACACGCGCTCGATGAAAAGGTTGTTCGCCCAAGTCTCGTGCACCAGGCTGGGCGCCCCGGTCACAGCGGCAGCGGCGTCGATGACCGCCGGCAGCACCTCGAAATCGACCCTCACCGTGCTGGCAAGGTCCTCCGCTTGCGCGCGCGTCGGCGCGACGCAGGCGGCAATGGCTTCGCCCACATACCTCACCTTTTGCGTGGCCAGCGGCGGATAGCCCGAAACCTTGAAGCCGGCCACCTGCGGCACCGCGCGCATCTCGGCGAGGCGCGGAAGGTCACGCGCGGCGAAGATGCCTCCGCCGCCATTGGGCGCGACCGCGATACCCCTGATGCGCGCATGGGCGTGCGGGCTGCGGACGAAGGCCACGTCCTGCGTATGGGGAAGCTGCACGTCGGAAACGAACTGCCCGCGCCCGCGCAAGTGGCGCGCGTCCTCCTTGCGCAGAAGCGACGCGCCGACGCCAGAGGTGGTGTTCGCGACGGCGCCCGTCATGCGGTTGTCTTTTGGTCCGTTGCACCGGCGAATGCGGCCCGATCGCGAACATTCCAAGCCGGCACCGGTGCCTTGTCAACACGCGGCGTGGGGACTCGGCTTTGGACTTGGCTCGCAAGCGATGCCGCCTGCGCGATCACGCGGGCGCGTCGTCCACGCCGCGTTTTTCCCCATGGGCGGCGTTGAGCTTCGCCGCCACCGCGCGGCGATCGATCTTGCCCGCGCCGTTGAGCGGCAGCGCAGCGACAATGTCGACAAAACGGGGATGCGAATAGGCCGGCCCCTTGGCCAGGCAATAGGTCTTGAGATCCTCGACCGTGACGCTCGAACCTTCACGCGCGATCACCATCGCAGCTGGCACGAAGCCCTTCACCGCATGCGGCACCGGCGCGACCACGGCGTTGACCACCTCGGGATGGCCGAACAGCAGGTTCTCGACCTCCTTCGGATAGACGTTTTCGCCGCCACAGCTGAACATGTCATCGACGCGGCTGCGGAAGTAAAAGAACCCGTCCTTTTCCTTGCAGAAGACGTCGCCGGTGTGCAGCCATCCATCGGTGAGTTTGGCGCGCGTGATCTCCGGCTCGTTGTAATAGCCGCGGCAGACGTAGGGACATCGGATCAGAAGCTCGCCTTCGTCGGCGTCGTTGCCCTCGGCATCGATCAGCCTGAGCTCGATCTCGGGCGCGGCCACGCCGGGGCTGCCGCGCGGGACCGCGCGGCCGTCGATCGGCGCACGCAGCGGGCTCCCGCCTTCGGTCAAGCCGTAACTTTCCGAGACCTTGACGTGCGGGAGCGCGCGCTCGACCGCGTCGACGAGCTCGGGCATCACCACCGCCGATCCGATCGTCATATGACGCAGCGCGCTGAGGTCGAGCGTGCGCAGATAGTCGCGGTGCTGGAGAAACATCGTGAACACCGCCGCCACCCCGCGCGAATAGGTGCACTTGTACTTGGCCAACGCATCGAGATAGGCGCGCGGCTCGTAGGCCGGCATGAGCACGAACGAGCCGCCGGCGTAAAGCATCGGCTTCACCGTGCCGCGCAACGCGTTCTTGTGGAAGAGCGGAAGCGCAACGAGCCCGCGATCGTTTTCGGAGGAAGGCCAGTAGCGCTGATTGTAGGCGACGTACCACAGCATGCCGTGATGCGTCATGATCGCGCCTTTGGGGCGGCCGGTCGATCCGGAGGTATAGGGCTGGAACGCTTGCGCAGCGTCGGCAAGAGCAGGCGGATCGACAGGGGCGGCGGGCTTTGCCATTTCCTCCTCGAAGGAGAGAAATCCTTCCCGGCGCTGATCGAGGATGAGCCGCTGGCGCAGCGGCAAGCGCTGCGCGATCGCGCGCGCGTCGCGATGACTCGACGGGTCGACGACCGCGAGCGCGCACGCGGCCTCCGCGATGATGTGCTCGAGCGTGCCGGCAGCAAGCCGCGTGTTGAGCGGCAGCGGAATCGCGCCGGCGCGCATCGATCCGAAGAAGAATTCGATGAATTCGGTGCGATTCCCGATCAGCATGGCGACGCGCTCGCCGGGCGTTACGCCGAGCCGAGCCAGCATGCTGGCGACGCCGTCCATGCGCTCGTCGAGCTGCCGATAGGTGGCGCAGCGTTCCCGTCCGCCGAACAAATCAATGATCGCAACCTTGTCCGGCACGCGCGCCACGGATTGGTCGAAGAAAAAACCGAGGTTGCGCCGACGATTCACGTTGTCCATGGGTCTTCTCGGCCCCGTCGGTCGCAGACACGGTCTGGCCCGCTGTGACGTAAAAGTCACACTTATTCCAAATATCAAATCGTAGGCCAATTTCCGATTGGCAGATCGGGCAAATCAGGTCACCTTACGCGCGCCTAATCATGGGCGTTTCCTCCTTCACTCAAGCCCCGCTTGTCGGGGCTTTTTTCTTGCCAAGCTTTTTTTCTTGCCAAGCTTTTTTCTTGCCAAGCTTTTTTCTTACCATGGGAGCCGTGCGCACCAACGTTTTGCGGTCGCGGGAGCGGATTGCGGGGAGATCACGACGGAAGCGCCAGAACGACTACCCCTGCGCCTGCGGCCAACGTGAGAGCGCGGCCGTGCCTTCTTGCGTGAGCGCATACTTGCCGCGCTCGACGCGGAAAAACCAGCCGTAGACGTTGCGCAGCAGAATCTTCGGCGCATCCGGAATGGCGGTCTTGATCTCGGACGTGCGTCGCGGACCGCCGGACAGCGAAGCCGCGCACGCGAGCGCCTGCTGGCGGTAGGCGGTCATGATCGGCGCCTTAGAGCTTCCGCCGAGGACGGGATCGCCGAGACGCCGCCGATGTTCGTCGACGAGGCGCGAACGGCGCCGTGGATCGCGGCGGGGACGCCAAGGCGCGGGCTCGACCAGCACCTCGACGCGTCCGCTCGCCGACACCCCGAGAAGGCCGAAGCCCAGCAACCGGCAAAGCTTGCGCACGCGCGGATCGCGCTCGCGGCCGCGGCGCCCGCAGCTGCGCACGGCAAGCCAGACTTGATCGCAAGCCGCCGTCCGATTGATGCCCTGCAGCACAAGCTCGAGATTGAAGCCGAGCTTCAATTCACCGATGACGACGAGCGGCGGTTCCTGGCCGCGGATCGCGACGAGATCGCAGCCGCAGATTTCGCCCTTCACCTCGAAGCCGAGACTCTCGAGGAAACGCTTCACCGGGAGGTAGAGCGAGGTCTCCCGCGTCGCAAGTTTTCCCCGTTGCGGTCGTTGACGTGGCATGGGTGCCCATCGACGCGAACAACGGGCTTCGCCCGCGCCCGACAATCGCGTTGCTGCCGCAACCATGTCGCCGACGTCGTAAGCGCTTTGTTAACGCGCGCCGCGAGCCCGCGCAAACCGCGCATCGTTTTGGCCGTCGCGCTCGCGGGCGCCGGAGCGCCCCCTCGCGCGGGAACGACGTTCCCGTTGTGATTCTGCTTCGTTCCCGGATCGATTCCGAAATGTGCCGCCAACGTGCGCTCCACAAGGCGCAAGGCTCGCTTCCGGTGCGACCGCGAAAACGCCTGTGTTTTGGCCACTTAAGGCACAAAGATCGCTTTCCTTCCGGTCTCGAATCATATCTCCTAGCATTTGCGCATTTCGCGCCTCTGAGGAGGGCAATCCATCATGGCGGGCAAAGCGATGACACCAACGAGTGCCAAGGCCAGCCGTCCCGTTACACTCAAGCATTTGGCGGCAAGGTTGGCGGCCGATCATGAACTCACGAAACGCGAGGGCGAGGCGATCCTCGGCGACCTCGTGAGCCTGATCACCAAGCATCTCAAGAAGGGCGAGCGGATCCGGATTGCGGGTTTTGGCATCTTGCAGGTCAGGCAACGCGCGGCCCGCATGGGGCGCAACCCGGCGACCGGAGAAGCCATCAAGATCAAAGCGAGCAAGAAAATCGCATTCCGGCCGGCCAAGCACTTGAAGATGGCGGTCTAAGAGCTGGCGCAGATACCCGAGAGACCTGCCCCGTCGGTCACCGCCGGCGGGGGCATATCTCGTCTGGTCCGATTGCGCCGATCTCTCGCACGCAGACGATCCGAGCGGCCGCCAATGCTGGCGTCCTTGCTCCGATCGGCATGATGAGACGCCGGAGTTGACCGCTCAGTGCCGCACGTCGCTCGTCGGTGCGTTCGCAAACTCCGCCTCGAACTGCGAAATTTCCCGCATCAAGTCTTCCAAGATCCGCTGGCGCAGCGGGGCATCGCAGCCGAACGTCATCTCGGCGACGGTCTTGGCAAGCGCCGTGATGATCTCGTCGACGTCGATGGCATCTTTTTCGCCGCTCAACGAGCCGTATTCGGCGTAGAACTCGTCGATCACGTCGCCGATCAGGCAGTGCAGACACGGCCGCTCGTCATCCGATTCCGTGGTATCCGACATGGCCAATCCTCGCATACGCAGATCAGATCCCGCGGGTCGGCTGCGCCTCGAACCGCCGCGACGGGGTAGGAAATCCTGGCGGTCCCGAGAGGACTCGAACCTCCGACCTTCGGTTTAGGAAACCGCTGCTCTATCCAGCTGAGCTACGGGACCAAAAAGAGAATTTCAGCGTAGGTGTCTCAGGGTGCTCGCTTCCGTTCCCTGAACGTTGTCTCGTATAGCATATATCCATCGCAGCCCTCCGGTTCTAGCGCTTCCTCCGCCGGCTGACGCGCCATCCTCGAGCAGCTAATATGGCCGCAAAAGCGGCGCGTCGTGCCGCTGACGATCGGGAGGATGGCATGAAGGCATTGTGCGTTTTGGCGCTCGCGCTGTTCGCTGCGACGACCGCAAGTGAGGCCTGCGCCGCCGATGCGATCAAGATCGGGGTGATCTACCCGCTGACCGGCAACGCAGCCAGCGCCGGCTCGTCCGCCAAGGACGCGGTCGAGCTCGGAGCGGACATCGTCAACAGCGCGCATCCCGAGCTCCACGGCCTTCCGCTCGCCGCAACCGCCGGCCTGCCCAATCTCGGCGGCGCGAAAATCGAGCTCATCAACGTCGACCACCAGGGCAATCCGCAAGTCGGCCAGAACCAGACCTTGCGGCTGATCACGCAGGACAAGGTCGTGGCCATGCTGGGCGCCTACCATTCCTCCGTTGCGCTGGTGGCAACGGCGGTCGCCGAGCGCCAGGGCATTCCTTTTCTCGTTGGAGATTCGGTGGCGCTCAATATTACCGGCCGCGGCTTCAAATGGATCTTCCGTACCGGACCGATCGCGTCCGACTTCGCCAACGCCTACACCCAATTCCTCAACGACCTGAAGAAGGCCGGGCGCAAGATCGACACGATTGCCATCGTCAACGAGAACACGGATTACGGGACGTCTGTCGCCGCCTCCATCAACGAGGCGGCCAAGCGCGCCGGCATCAATGTCGGCGCGCAAATTCCCTACAACGCCAACAGCACGGATGTCTCCGGCCAGGTTCTCCAGCTCAAGCAATTGAAGCCCGACGCTGTCATCTTCATCAGCTACACCGCGGACACGATTCTCTATTTCAAGACGCTCAAGAATCTCGACTACCTGCCGCCGATCATCATCGGCGACGACGCCGGTTTCTCCGACCCGGCGTTCATCCCCAACGTCGGCGATATCGCGCAGGGCGCGATCAATCGCAGCGCCTGGGACGTCGGCAAGCCCGGAAGCAATACCTACAAGATCAACGAGATGTTCAAGGCGCGATTCGGCCGCGATCTCGACGATACCAGCGCGCGCTGGATGCAAGGCTTCCTCGTTCTGGCGGATGCCATCAACCGCGCGGGCTCGACCGAGCCGGCGAAGATCCAGGCGGCGCTGCGCGAAACCGATCTCAAGCCCGAGCAGCTCATGATCGGCTACCGTGGCGTCAAATTCGACGACACCGGCCAGAACACCCTGTCGGCGACCTACCTCATCCAGCTTCAGGGCAAGGCGTATAAGTCGGTATGGCCGGAGAACCGAGCGACCGCCAAGCTCGAATGGCCGATGACGGGCTGGCGGAAATAGCCCTGCGCCGTTTGCCCGTCCTAAGTGGGGCGTCTAAAGCAGAACGGAAAGCAGCACCAAACCATATCACTAACGTTAGTTACCCGGGTCTCTGCTCCATAGAACAACATATTTGAAGCGAGAGATTCTTCAATAACACTAGCAGCGAGCAATCTTGGGTCGATCCCAACCTGTCTCAAGAAGGCCCGAAGTTCTTCCTCTGATTTCGAGAATGCCTGCCGTAGGCTCTGGACGAACGATGCTTGCACTTCTCCCTCAAATCTTGCATCGCTCCTGGCAATGCTCTCGCCGACTAATTGATAAGTTTTTATTGCAGCGGCAATATCTTCAGATCTCGAACGCATCGGTCCCTGGAGGTTGAGCAGTTGAATGTAATAAGCTAGGATTGCATAACGCTGGCGGACACGCGATGGAACCGAAAGGTTCTCAGTCGGGCGATTGAAAAGAGCATCCAGCCTGTCTGGTTGGGCGACCGCGTCGGTTGATAGCAGCGGAATAGCGGTCATCAGTATCACGGCTTCTCGTCGCGTCTGCACTTTCATCCTCCTCAATTGCTGGTGTCAGCCATGTGGAGTGTCCGTTCCGTTGGATCATAGTATCCGCGTATCTCGTGCGTTGAGATTCTACAGCTCGGGCCGGTTGTCTACAACTCGCGCTCTGCCACACGACGACGAGATCACCGATGCGGCACGCGCACTGTCATGTGGGCTGCGACCCTTTTCAGGGATCGGGAACGTGACGTAACCGCTCAATTGGTAGTGAGCGACTCCAAGAACACAATCACCTTGGCACGGTCCTCGGCCGATGTGAGCCCGCCATACGGCTTCATGTTGTTGCCGGGCACGACCTCATCAGGTGTCGCGATGAAGCGATCGAGCTTCTCCTTGTCCCATACAAAGTCCGCGCCCTTCATGGCGCTGGAATAGCCGTAGTTCTGAAGCGAACCGGCTTTCCTTCCGATGATATTGTGGAGGTTCGGACCCAAGCGATTGTCGCCTTCCTTGGTCGTGTGGCAGGTCCGGCACGCGTTGTTGAATGTCAGTTGCCCCGACTCGGTGTCGGCGCCCTTACCCGCCGGCTCCTGGGGCACGGCCGGGAAACCCAGAAGCACCAGGAATGAGGCGCAGACCAATCCCGAGATTGCGGCGCGGGGCATGACGTGCTCCTGGCGATTGAACGCGCGTCGCCTCATGGAGGCCCGTTCTCAGGCTTAGCGGCCGCACGTTACCACACCGTTGCACCCGAACGCCGCTGTGCATCACAGCAAAAATTGCGCGCTGATGTCGCAGACGAGTCATTCACGTCATTCCGCCATCCCGGCGTGTCCGGTTCGTCCCAAGAGCGGACATTCGGCCAATGCCCGCGTTTATGAGTAACACGCCTTAATGCAACGGCGAGAATTCCGCCGGCAAGAAGATGTCGGCCTGCTGGGCCACGAGCTGATCAGGACCGCCGGGCGGCGGCCAAACGCCGTCCGCCACCGCCTTCGTCCGCAGTCGCTGGCGCTCATCGAGGCTCGCGTAGGGCCAAATGTGCATGAACCGCGTCACCGGCCCGGTCACGCTGTACATCGCCGCGAGCAGCGGTGAAACCGTGACCGGATGTCATGCGGGGTATGAACGGGAAGGAAACGTAACTATCCATCGTCATGCCGACGGTGAACTCGCCGACGCCGAAGGGGTCCTTCGATGTCAGAACCGCGGCGCGCGCCGTAGCCAAGCTTGCTTCGTCATCGCAACAGCGGATGAGCAAAATCTGATTGAGCGCGCCAAGGTCGGAATACCAGCAGGCCAGGAGTTCGCCCGTGGGCTCCGTCGCCGAAAGCCGGTGCCGCAAACGAGCGAGCGCGTCGGGATGCGTTCCGGGACGAACCGTGATGATGGTGACGTCATAGGTCATCGTGGCCTTTCCTCCGGCATTGCGTCTGTCGATCGCCTCGGGTGCGCGCTTTCGGCTTCGGAGACGGCGCTGATCGCCGTCGCTCGCTCTGCGCTGTGTTGCGACATTGCGCAAGTGCAACTCGCATTGACACTTTGCCGATATCAGTTCCTACTGTGGTCAAAAGGCTAATGCGCAGCAGCCGGGCCGACAATGGCGGCCGCGGCAACCGCGTTGCAAAAGTTCAGCCATCCGGGAGGATAACGTGACGAAATCATCCGCGATGATGGCGGCCGCGATTGCCGCGGCCGCGGCCCTGATCTCGGCGCCGCCGGCGCAGGCCGCGGGCACCGTCAAGATCGGCATTCTGTGGCCGCTCACCGGCAACGCGGCTGCCGCCGGGCAGGCGTCGAAGGCCGCCGCCGAAGTCGCCGCCGAGATCGTCAACAACAAGCATCCCGAGTTGGGCAATCTGCCGCTGGCCGCGACCGAAGGCCTGCCCAACCAGGGTGGCGCCAAACTCGAGCTGACCTTCGTCGACCATCAAGGCAACCCGTCGCTCGCCCAACAATTGGCGACGCGCCTGATCACGCAGGACGCCGTCCATGTGTTGATGGGAGCCTATCAGTCATCTTGCAGCTTTACGGCGACGGCCGTGGCCGAGCGCTACGGCATTCCCTTCATGGTCGGCGAATCGGCCGCCCTCAACATCACCGGCCGTGGCTTCAAATGGGTGTTCCGCGGCACCCCGATCGCCAGCGATTATGCCGCGACCTACATGCGTTTCTTCGAGGACATGAAGAAGCAAGGCAAGAAGATCGCCTCGATCGCCGTGGTCAACGAGAACACCGACTACGGCACCTCGGTCGCCGACTCGATCGAAGCCGCGGCGAAGAAGAACAACATCCCGGTCGCGATCCGAATTCCCTATAGCGCGAGCTCGACCGACGTCTCCGCGCAGGTGCTGCAGCTCAAGGAAAAACAGCCCGACGTCGTGATCTTCATCAGCTACACGTCGGACTCGATCCTCTACATGAAGACGATGAAAAATCTCGACTACCTGCCGCCGATGGTGATCGGCGACGACACCGGCTTCTCCGATCCCTCCTTCATTCCCGCCGTCGCCGACGTCGCCCAGGGCGCGATGAACCGCAGCGCCTGGGATATCGGCAAGCCCGGCAGCGCGACCTCCAAGATCAACGAGATGTACAAGGCCAAGACCGGCCGCGACCTCGACGACACCAGCGCCCGCAACATGCAGAGCTTCTTCGCGCTGGCCGATGCGCTCAGCCGCGCCGGCTCGACCGAACCCGAGAAGATCCGCGACGCGCTGACGAAGACCGATCTCAAGCCCGAGCAACTGATGATGGGCTACAACGGCGTGAAGTTCGACGAGACCGGCCAGAACATCCTCGCCTCCACCTACCTTATCCAGCTCAAGGACAAGGCATACCAGCTGGTGTGGCCGGACAAGGCGGCGGCCGCCAAGCTCGATTGGCCGATGAAGGGCTGGAAGCAGTAATCGATGCTACTGGTGCAAGTCATCGTCGGCGGCCTCCTGTTGGGGGCCATCTACGCTTTGTTCTCCTCGGGTCTCACGCTGATCTGGGGGATGATGAACTTCATCAATTTCGCCCATGGCGAGTTCGTCATGCTTGGCATGTACGTCGCGCTGCTCGTCGTGGTGTGGCTCGGCGGGGGGCCGGAGGCGTTCGGCTTTGCCGCCGCGTTTGCGCTGTTCGTGCTCGGCGTGGTCGTCTATCTCTCGCTCATCCGCCATGTGATGCGCGGGCCGATGCTGGCGCAGATTCTTTCGACCTTCGGGCTCGCGCTGTTGCTGCGCTACACCGCCTTTTGGATCTTTTCGGCGAATTTCGTTTCGCTGCCGCAAGTCTCGCTCTCCGGCACGCTCAACATCGCCGGCATTCTGATGCCGGTGCCGCAACTCGTGGCGGGTGTCGCGGCGATCGCGCTGACCTTTGCGCTGCATCTTTTGCTCACGCGCACCACCGTCGGCAGCCAACTTCTGGCGGTCGCCGAGGATCGCAACGCCGCGATGCTGATGGGCATTCGCCCCGATCGCATGCAGGCGCTCGCCTGGGGGCTGGCGGCGGGCAGCGCGGGCATCGCCGGAGCGTTGATGGCGGTCTCGTATCCGTGGTCGCCTTCGGTCGGCGAGACGTTTGGCCTTACAGCCTTCGTCGTGGTCACGCTGGGCGGCTTCGGCAGCGTGCCGGGCGCAATGTATGCCGGGCTCATCATCGGATTGATCCAGGCATTGTCGGCTTATTGGTTCGGCCCGATCTACAAGGACATCGTCGTCTATGCGCTGTTCGTTGCGCTGTTGTGGTTGCGGCCGCAGGGATTGATGGGGAAGGCGTGAGGAGGATGGCGTTGTGAGATGGGGCCTCCCTGCGCTCGCGGCTCTGCTGCTGTTCTATCCGTTCATCTTCACCGGTCCCTTCTATTGGGACATCGGGGTTGCATTTCTGCTCGCGGCGATCTCGGCGTCGGCCTGGAACATCGTCGGCGGCTATGCCGGCCAGGTCTCGGTCGGCCACAGCATGTTCTTCGGCGTCGGCGCCTATACGCCGTTGCTGTTCTATCATTTGTGGGGCCTGCCGCCGGTCGCGGGCGTTCCCGCCGGCATGCTCGTCAGTCTCGGCCTCGCGGTCGCGATCGGCATGCCGACGTTTCGCTTGCGGGGCCATTATTTCAGCATGGCGACGATCGCGGTCGCCGAATTGATCCGCATCTTCGTCGGCACGTGGGAGCTCGTCGGCGCCGCGATCGGCTTGCAAGGACCGGCGGTCGGCCGCGCCTGGTGGGACCTCACCTTCCGCAGCGAGCTGCCGTACTACTACATCTTTCTCGCCGCGCTGGCGGTCGTGCTGTACACGACCTTCGCGGTCGAACGCAGCCGTTTCGGTTACTATCTGCGCGCGATCAAGGCCGGCGAGCGCGCCGCGCGTAGCCTCGGCGTGCCGGTGCGGGAGACGAAACTCAAAGCGTTGATGTTGAGCGCGGTCTTTACCTCGCTCGCCGGCTCGCTCTACTCGATCAAGACCGGGTTTATCGATCCGGAAAGCGGTTTCGGCATCCTGGTCTCGGTGCAGATGGTCATCGTCGCCGCCTTGGGCGGCGCGGGGGCGCTGTTCGGGCCGCTGGTCGGCGCGCTGATTCTGGTGCCGCTGCAGACCGCGACCAATACCTGGTTCGGCGGCGGCGGTTCGGGCCTCACTTACATCCTTTATGGCGGCATCATCGTGTTGCTGGCGCGGTTCGAGCCCGGCGGCATGCACGAATGGTGGCAGCAGCGCGTGACGCCCTTCCTGGCGAGGCGTAAGCATGCTGCTTAGCGCACAAAACGTCTCCAAGGCATTCGACAGCTTCCTGGCGGTGCGGGGCGCCGATCTCGCCGTCGCCGAAGGCGAGATCATCGGGCTGATCGGCCCCAATGGCGCCGGCAAGTCCACCTTCTTCAATTGTCTTGCCGGCGACACCGTGCCGACGACGGGCCGCGTGCTGTTCGACGGCATCGACCTGACGCGCTCCTCCGCGGAGGCGCACGCGCGCGCGGGCATCGGGCGTACGTTCCAAGTGCCGGCGACGTTCGAGGATATGACGGTCCTCGACAACGTGATGGTCGGCGCTTTCCTCCGCCATCGTCATCGCGCCGACGCCCGCGAAACTGCGCTGCGGATCATCGAAATGACCGGCCTGGCGCGCCAGAGCGCGCAACGCGCGCGTTCGCTCGGCACGCCCGGCCGCAAGCGGCTCGAGATTGCCCGCGTGCTCGCGACCGGCCCGCGGCTGATGCTGCTCGACGAGGCGCTCGCGGGCCTTACCCCGGCCGAGTTGCAGCAGGCGATCGCGCTGGTGCGCCGAATTCACGAACTCGGCGTGACGCTCGTGATCGTCGAGCACATCATGGAAGTGATCATGACGCTGGCCCAGCGCGTGCTGGTGTTCAACCAGGGTCACGTGATCGCCCACGGCAAGCCCCATGAAATTGTCGCCAACGAGGCGGTGATCGAGGCCTATCTGGGCCGCGGCCACCACCGGCGGAGAGAAGCGCCGTGAACGAGTTGCGGGTTTCGCATCTTGAGGTGCACTACGGCGACCTCATCGGCGTCGCCGACGTCTCGCTGCGAGTCGAGGAAGGCGCCATCGTCGCGCTGCTCGGCTCGAACGGCTCGGGCAAGACCACGACGCTCAACGCCATTGCGGGCTTGGTGCAGCCGAGCGGCGGATCGATCGAATGGTGCGGCGAATCGATCACGCGGCAGCCGGCTTACGTCATCGTCGCCAAAGGGCTTGCGCTTTCGCCGGAGGGTTGGCGGCTGTTCGTTTCACAGACGGTAGAGCAGAATCTGCGCCTCGGCGCCGCCGTGCTCGCCGACAAGGCCCGCATTGCGCCGTTGTTCGAGCGGGTCTACGCGCTGTTTCCACGGCTGGCCGAGCGGCGCCATCAACTCGCCGGCACCCTTTCCGGCGGCGAGCGGCAAATGCTGGCGCTCGGCCGCGCGCTGATGAGCGAGCCGCGGCTGCTGATGCTCGACGAGCCGAGTCTCGGGCTCGCGCCCGGCGTGGTCGAAGCGCTGTATGAAACCCTCGACCGGCTGCACAAGGAAGGATTGACGCTGTTGCTCGCCGAGCAGTCGATCCCGCTCGCGCTCGATATCGCCGACTACGCCTACGTACTGCAGACCGGCCGCACCGTGCTTGAAGGCAAGGCGGTCGATTTGGAAAAGAACGAACAGGTGCAGGAAATCTACCTCGGCATCGGAACGCGCGCCGGCGCCGAGGGCGCACAGCGCTCGACGTGAACGGGTGGCGACAGCGAGATGAATAAGCGTTAAGACCGCCGCTCACGCGCACCGCGGGGGCGCGCGACCGGTGATCACCTTGACGTCGGCGCACCACCGTCGCCGGTGCGCTCACATTCCCTTGACGAGCTGGCCGCGGATTTCCCCGCCGGGGTGAGCGCCAGTGTGGACATTGACATACCAGCGCCCGGCCAACAGGTCGGCGGCCTGCGCGTCGGTCAGATTGGCCGAATTTTCAAACGGGCTCGTGCTCGGCGTGATCGGCACGGCGACGCCGGCGTTCTTGCCGGGTTCCGCCGGCCCGTGGAAGTGGGCCATCGTGGCCGGCCCGGACAGCCCGGAATAATTGCCCTTCCAGGTGAGCTTCTTGCTGGCGGTGTCGTAGGTTGCGGTCACCGTGCCCGTGCCTTTGCTGTCGTTCGGCGGCACTGCCTCGCCGGCTTTAAGCTCGGCCTTGAACGAGATCGTCTCGGCGAATGCGGGAGACGCAAACATGACGCACGCGCCGAGCACGACGCCCGGCAAGCCGGAGCGCAAGACCATCGGACCAATCATCGAGTCCTCCCTTGTTTTCCCGAAGCGTTCCCGCCCTTCAACGTTTTCTTTGTTGCAGGACGCTTCGCCTTCACGAGCCGATCGTAGTCGCTTTGGGTGCGCCCCGCGTAAGCCATGGCGAAAGATGCCAGCGCATCGTCCATAGCGTCGTTCTTTCCCATATATCCTGCGAGCACCGCCGGATCTGCCGAGCGCGCATGGGCACGTGCGAGCGTGCGCCCGCACAGATGCGCGTAGCTGGCGAGGGCTCGCTCTTCCACCAGCTCGCTGATCGATCCGAGCCGCCGGTTCTTCAATTGCCGCACGTAGAAATATCGCCCTGATGGGTCGTCTTCCGTCCAACCGAGGAAGACGTCGCTCGCCGCCTGCATGGCGCGTTGGCCTTCGACCACGCGCCGGCCCGGGTGATCCTCGAATTTCGGCCCGAGGCACTCGAGGACGGATTTTCCCGCCTCTTTGACCTGAAGAAACAGCGGAGCGCCGTCGCCGCTCATGAACAGCCCGATGGCGCAGAAAGTGCCGACGCTTCCCACCCCGACAACTTTGAAGGCGACGTCCTTGAGCGCGTAGCGCTCGATGAGGCGACGCCGCTCCGGCGCAAGACAGTCCTGGTAGGACGCAAACACCCGCTTCGAATCCACTCGATCCCGCGAGTCATGTTTTGCGGTGAAATGATAAATGAGCGGCGGCCTGTCTTCGATGCGCGGCTTCTTGCCCTTCACCAGGTGCGGAAAGTTGTCGTCTTCTTCGAGATGCCCGGCGGTCTTGGAAATGATGGTGGTGAGCTGTCGTCTGAGGGCGCGGTCCTCGATGCGTTCGATTTCCCGCGCCAGGTCGATCTTGCTGTGCCAGATTTCCAGCGGCGACAGCTTGGCGAGAATGCCCATTCGCCGCCGGTACGCCTGCGCGGTCTCCGCCGCGATCGCCCGCGCCCGCTTCTTGGGAAGCTTCGTTGCCAGCGCGGCAACCGCGACGCTTGCAACCAACCGCTTGAGGTCTACCGTGAAATCGATCCCCGCCAGCGTCTCGTCGAAATCATTGATGTCGAAGACGAGGTTCTCCTCCGGGGTCGCGAATGCGCCGAAGTTCATCAGGTGGCAGTCGCCGCAAGCCTGGACGGAAATGCCGGCGCGCGCTTGATGCTTGAGGTCCTCGGCCATCACCGCGGCGGCGCCGCGCAGGAACGCGAACGGACTGACAAGCATGCGCTCGTAGCGAACCGGTATCAGCTCCGGCACGCGGCTACGATCGCCCGCGGCGAGGATAGCGACCGGATCGCGATCGCCGGACCCGAGCAGCTCGGCGTGCCGCTCGCGCGGCACCTTCGTGCGCAAGCGCTTGCCGTGCGCATAACGCTCGGCGAGCGGGCCCCAAGGGGTCTGGGTCATCTGGCCTGCGACGTAAAGCATTTGAAGCGTCGAACCGG
>Ga0310916_10000519_pt1 | contig 21466 bp, 31 predicted proteins | sample GREbulkMGLF176_FD_203444 | JGI IMG/M metagenome (GOLD analysis project Ga0310916, IMG submission 203444) | Lab enrichment of tropical soil microbial communities from Luquillo Experimental Forest, Puerto Rico - GRE.bulkMG.LF176 | ecosystem: Environmental > Terrestrial > Soil > Tropical forest >...
TACCAGATGTTGCGTGTCTCACGCCCACGGGTCGGGATCGACCGCCTGGAGGAAGCCCCGCATCGTGCTGTCGTAGGGCTTGATAGGGCGGCGCCAGCCCTGCTGACGGCGTGACGGCTGATGCGGCCGGCTGGGCTGGGCGCCGGAAGACATATGCGGCAGCCGGCGCGTCCCTTGAATTGCAGGCGAGGACGCGACTGTCTGCCATATCGCGTGCGGACGACCATGGACGGCGGGCGCGTCCAGACGGCACAGATGCTTGAGCAGGGCGGCCAGCGTGCCGATGAAAACCTCTCCTTCCTTGCCGATCTCGCTCTCGTCGTCGCGCACGACGTCCCTTTCGCTGTGATGAAGCGACCGCCGTTGATAGCTCCAACTCGGTGGGGCGAGAAGGCGGGGTAGCCTTAAATTCCGCCTAGCTTTGCAGCCTTTCGCGGTGCTTCGCTAATTTCTAAAATCCCGGCCCGAGCGCTGCCGGGTAGATGCATCGAGGACGGGCGGAAGGGGTGCCGGATTTTTGCGTAAAAGCCGATGGCGGCCTTGGTGGGTACAGATTTGATGCCGAGGCGCGGTCGCGGATCCACGGCTGCGTCGTCAAGGCGCGCATCAAGCAGTCGTGGCGGGTCGCGGAGCGGCTGATCAGTTATGTCGAGCATTCGATTGCCAGGTACCGTCGGGCCGAGGCCGCACCTGCAGGCAGTTTTCGCAGCACACATGACGCGTTGCGCAAGTTGTGGTTTTTCAGTCACCAAGAGGATCCGCCTGTCTGGAAATTACGGAAGCTGATCGCGGAGTTACCACCGCGGGCGCTCGAAGAGATCGACCGGCGCGCGCCTGTCGTCATCGCCCGGTTGCTGGGCATCCCCATGGCCCGGCTGCTGCTCTGCACCCCCTACGACAGCGGATTTCCTAGATTTCGCGAGTGGGCTCGCACCGCCGATCCGGCCGTGCTCGTCCCCGCGGCGCGGGTGCTGAGTGCCGACAGCGCGGAGCGGGTCGAGGGTGGTCGCTGTGGGCCGGACAGACGTTCCGCGGCCTACCTTGAGCCGAGGATTATGGGTGAAGTCCGTAACCTCGGGCCGCTGCTCGACCACGGCGGACGGCCGAAGCCGGTCGCGCGGCAGGAGCTCATCCGCGATTTGGCCGGGGACTGGCGCCGGGCGACGGGTCAGGAGCCGAGGTCGGGCCGCTCCGACCGCAGCCCGTTTGGCGCGCTGGTCTATGTCGTCTTCGAGCAGCTGGGCCTGTCGGGCTACACCGCCGAACGCGCACTGCGCCAGCATTGGAAAGAGGTGAAGGAGAGGCTAGCAGTGATGCAGAAGCGGCAGATCCCGGCCTGGCTGCTTCCCGATTTTGACGAGGAGGCCTGACGTTCCGACGGCGACGCCGACGGCTTACACTCAATACCCCGTGCGCTGCCGGGAAGAAGCAGCAAGTCAACGGGTTCTGTCCGCCACTTGGTCGAGAGCCTGCGTAGATTCCCGCTCCTGTTCAAAACAGGAGTCGAAAACGTGAATATCCCTGTCTCAGGTTTGGATGACGACGGCGAGCCGCTGGCCGTCGTTGATACCACTACCGCAAAGCAGCTGCTCAAATGCAAGACCACGCGTTTCTACCAAATACTGGAGGAGTTGGAAACCTTCCGGGACGGCGGCAAGCGCCTGACCACACTGCGCTCGATCCGCGCCCGCCAAAAGCGACTACTGGCTGCTGCGGCCGCCACTAATATCGCAACATAAATCGCCGGCCCGGAGCTTTGGGGGTCCAGGCCGGCGGTAGCGCAGGTAAGTAAAGCAGTAGTAGTGGTCTAGAGCCCTTCGTATCTGCGCATCGTCCCGGGAAAGTCAAGCCCCAGCTACGCTCTGTGCCGGCTTCCCTCACTAGACAAGGTGAAGCCCATGCCTGTGTTCCCAACTATTCGCCCCGGACAGATCCCCCGCCGCGCCGCCACGACCGCTGCGGAAACCACAGCCGGTCTCGAGCAACACGACAAGAACAAAATAGCGGCGCCGCGCCCGCGTTTCCGCCCGAGCACAGAGGCCGAGCTGCGGTCTTGTCGCCAGGATCCGCGCCAGCTGCCCCTGCCGCTCGGTGATAAGTTTTCTGCAGAACCCAACAGCTTTACTGGACCTAACAAGAATAATTCAAATAGACGGGGGCGGGTGCGCCCGGAGGGTGAGCCGTGACCGGCCTCTCCGCCGCCGAGAGCCGGCGGCTCGACACCTGGCTGATCGAGATAATTGCTTCGATCACCGGTGTATCGCCGATCGAGTGTCCTAACGATGAGCTGGAATTCCCCGGCTGTGGCGGGCTCTTTGTCAACCGTCGCAAGGGCTGTTTTTGCGGTTTCGGCAGCGGGATTCACGGCTGGCACACGCTCGACGCCGTGATCGGTCTCGGTCGCGGCCCCTATCCCGAGGCCGTCAAATACGCACGCGCCTGGCTTCGCAACAACCCCGGCACGGGCAGTCTCGCCGGCACCGACGGTGCCGCCGACGATGCCGACGACATTGTTCTCTGGCGTTCGAATGTCTATGCCAGCGCCAGCCGCGAGCAGGCACAGAGCGTCCTCGAGGCCTATGTGCCGGCGCTCGGGACCCGTGGCGAGGCCTATCTTCGATCGCGAAGTCTGCCACCTCCTTATCCGGATTGTGTCGGCTTTCTCGAACGCGCCAGGACCGGCGAGGGGGCGCTTGTTGGCATCCTGCAGGATCGGAGCCGGGTTGTCGGCTGCCAGCTGACCTTCATCGACATCAACGGCAGGAAATCGGTCGTCGCGCCGGTGCGCAAGACCTTCAAGCTCGAACGCTCGCCCGGTGCGGTCTTTGTGCTGCGCCCGCCACCCCCCGTCGACCAGCGCGATGCCGCGGTCGAGCTGGCGATCGCCGAAGGGCTCGAGGACGGGTTGTCGCTGCTGCAGATGCCACGGCGCTTTGCCGCGATCGCGCTGCCCGGCATCGACACATTGCAGCACATCACGGTGGCCGATTATGTCTAAGCCAATACGCGTCACCGTCGTTCGTGACGGCGATCCTAAAGGTTCGGCGCCCGATACAGGGCTGACCAAAGGCCTCGATCACCTGCTCTCGCAGGGTGCGGTGGTGTACGTCACCGCCACGCCGGTAGAAGAAGAGAAGGTAGACGCCAACGCCATCCTGCATAAGCAGGGACTGGCGGCGTTGATCTCGCTGTTTGCCGGCGCCAAGCAGGTCAAGCTGTCCCCGGCCGGCGAAATCCGTCGGCTCGCGACCCTCGACCCGGTTGACGCCGATGTCGAGATCCAGCGCATTGCCAAGGGCCTCGGTTTTACCCCGGGGGAGTTGCGCAAAGCGGTTGCTGCGGCCCGCCGGGCAGCTAGGCCGCCGAAGACACCCGGGACCGAGGTCGAGCCCGAAGACCCGCCGTGGACTGGCCCTATCGACGTCGCTGCAACGGCGACAAAGGTGGCCGCACGAATCCCGCGATACCTGGTTGCGTCGGACCATCACGCGAATGTCATGACGATATGGGCGCTCGTCAGCCACGTCGTGCAGGATGAGAATATTGCCCTGCCGATCATGCCGCAGCTCGGTTTCCAGGCGGAGGTCGAAGCCGCCGGTAAGAGCGTCGCGCTGGAGATCGTCAAGACCCTGGCCTATCGCGGGCAGCTGCGCTCCTCCTACACCGCCGCGACGATTTTCAGGTTCATCCACGAAAGCCAGGTCACCTTTGCGCTCAGCGAACTGCAGCACGCCCTCACTCCGCACAATCACGACATGCGGGCGATCATCAACGCCTGTCATCGTCGTAGCGAAGCGTTTGTCGATCGCGTCGAGAACATGCCGGACGGCAGCCGCAAGCCAGTCAGCTTCACCTGCTGGGCAGCCTTGGCCTGGGGCGCGATCGGTGCGCTGAACCCCGAGGTCACGTCGCGCAGTATCATCCTGCCGCTGGTGCGGGCGCTGCCGGAGGAGAGCAAAAAGCTGCTCCATACCGCGCCCGAGCGCGACCCGCTGTTCAACGAAGCCCGTCGCGAATTCGGCGCCTGGGCCCGCGCCCAGACGGCATGGCCGGATCCGGTGCTGCCCAACTGGTTGCACGGTCGGCTTGCCGATAATTGGCGGCCTCTTTTTGCTGCTACCGAAATTATCGGCGGCGACTGGCCGAGCAAGATCCGCGAGGCGGCGGAATTTCTCCAGAGCAACCGGCCGCAGGCGTCGGAACAGGTCAAGCTGCTCGCCTGTATCAAGCGGGCATTTGGTAAAGAAACAAGTCTTGAGGCCTTTATCAGCACTGGTGAGCTAATAAATAATTTGGTTGCCGATGAAGAGGCTGATTACGGCACCGCTAACAACAATAAACAGATCGACGCATACTGGTTACGCAAGCACCTGCGCCCGTTGCTCAATCCGCCCAGGTCCTTGCAGAATAACTACCTCGACGAGTATAGAGAGAGACGTAACGAGCGAGGATATAGGTTTAGGCAGTTCACAGAGAGCTTCTTGCGATTTTTACCTCCCGACCCCTCCCCTTCATCCGCTTCATCCGCTTCAGTAATTAAAAAACCACCTCAAAGGGTTGATGGATATGATGGTTTTTCTGAAGCTGATGGCCCGAGCGTATCCGCTTCAGAAAAAGCACCTGTGCCGTCAAGTACTTGCGATAGCTTTTCAAATTCTGAAGCGGATGAAGCGGATGCGGGAGGGGGTACAGGTGAGAAAATTAAATCACCTACAACCCGTAAGGGTGGTAAAGAAAAACGCGAGAGCCCCGGTGCTGGACTAAAGGCTCATCTTCGTTCCACGCGTCGTAAGTCGAACGGTGCCAAGCAGCCACAGCCCGGTCTCGATATGCCGGAGCCTCCGCTCGGCCAATATGAGCCCGGCTTTATCGATGCCGAGATCCGCCGGTTGCGCGTGGAAAACCCGAAACGCTCGCTCGGCTGGATCGCCAAACAAGTGGGCTGCTCCCAAACATACGCCGGCAAGGTGCTGGAGGCGGCGCCATGAGCACGAGCACCGCCACCGCCGATGCTGTGGTCGTTCCATTCCCTTCGCGCAGGGCGGCAGGTCCCTCCCGGCTGCTGGGTCTAAAGCAGCTCGTCTGCGAAGTCAGCCGGCTCGGGGTCCGCTCCCGGCTGAGTGGCGCCGACGTCGTGATCGATGGCGCCGACGCTCTGCCACACAGACTAAGAGAGCAGCTGTTCAACTACGACAAGCACGGCTGGTTGTGGGCCTTTCTTGGCGGCGAGGCGGCCGATGCTCCGACGATCAGGCTGCTCGCCCAGCTCGGCATCACCGCGCGCCTGGTCGAGACCCGGCGTGGTGCCAGAGACGCGATCCGCCAGATCGAGCGGGACAAACGCGATTACGGCGAGGTTGTCGGTCTCGACATCGAGACGACGCCAAAACCCGGTCTGGGACTCGCGCGGCCTTATGTCCGTCTCAACAGCGACGGCAGTCTCGCTGAGCTCCAGGCTGTCCATAAGGATCCGGCGGGGCTCGACCCATATCGCGCCGATATTGCTGCGTTGCAGCTCTATGCCGGCGGCTCGGCCAGCTTTGTCTTTCGCAGTGAGGCGCTGCACAGCGTTGTCCGTTCGCACTGGCTGCGCCGGCAGCATCTGGCAAGTCACAACGCCACCTTCGAGACGCTGTTTCTCTCCAGCATCGCGCCGCCGTATCACCCGCCTCCCGGCCGCTCGCCACGTCCCGGCCGCCTCGAATGCACACAGCAGCTCGTCAATCTGCTGATCGGCGTCAAATACGATCTGGGGCGGTCGCTGGCCGACGCTGCCAGGATCCTGCTCAAGACCACCTTACCAAAAGAGCTGCAGCTGTCCGACTGGGGCGCCGCCCGGTTGTCGCAAGGTCAGCTGGCCTACGCCGCGCTCGACGCGATTTTCGCCCGCCGGCTGTGGCTGGAGCTGGCCGGCGAATTGCAGCGCAAGGACCGCTACGACGCCTATCTCTTACAGCGCCGCGCGATCCCCAGCGTCGCGGCGATGCAGAAGCGCGGCATGAAGCTCGACCTCGCCGAACATCACCGGCAGATCGAGACGTGGACGCGCCGCCTCACCGACGCTCGCCGCGGCTACGAAACCATGATGCGGCAGCCGCCGCCGGTTTGCGACAACGATGTACGGGATTGGCTACGCCTGGTGCTGCGCAGAGAGCAGCTCGAGCGCTGGCCGCGCACCAGTAAGAAAGGCGATCTCTCGGTCGCTGTGGTCGACCTCAAATACCTCACCGACATTCCGAGCATGCCGCTGGTCGTCGAGATCAAACGGTACCAGCAGCTGCTCAACAATTTCGGCGCCAAGCTGGTCGAGAAGGTCAGCACAGCCACCGGCCGCATCCACTGCTCCTTCATCCTCGCCGGCACCAAGGCCGGTCGGTTCTCGTCGCAAGGCCCAAACCTGCAGCAGCTGCCGGGCAAACGTGCTCCCGAATTCAAGAAATGCATCGTCGCCGAAGACGATTGCAGGTTGATCGTGTGCGACTGGTCGCTTGTCGAATTACGGGCGCTGGCTTGGTTGTCGAATGATCCGGGTCTGACGCAGGCCTTTGCCGACGGGGTCGATCTACACAAGGACACCGCCGCTCGTATCAATCGCATTGCGATCGGCGAGGTCTCCGCGCAACAGCGCCAGGTCGGTAAGACCATCAACTTTGCGACGATCTATGGCGGCGGCCCGAAGACCCTCGTCGCGCAGATCTTCCTCGAGCTCGGCATTCTGCTGAGCGAAGCCGAAGCCAGACAAATGCAGGAAGCCTTCTGGGCACCGTTCCCGGCGGCCTTGCGGTGGCGTCTCGACAACCACGAGCGCTGCAAGAGGCAGGGTTATGTCCGTATCGGCTGCGGCCGTACCGTCGAGGCGCGATGGGAGGCCTCCCGCGAGCTGAGCTTCGCGCAGCACTGCGATCTGCCGATCCAGGGGATTTGCGCCGACGCGATGCTGCGCGCCGTCACACTGACCCATGCCAGGTTGCGACAGCTCGGCATCAACGGCGGGCTGATCGCCACGATTCATGACGAGCTGGTGGTCGAGGCGGTCGGCGCCGAGGCTGCGGCGGCTGCGATGATCCTCCAGGAGTCGATGATTACTGCCTTCGCCGAAACTTTCCCCGGCGCCCCGGTGAATGGCGTTGCCACGGCAAAGATCGGGCGCAGCTGGGCCGAGGTAAAATGACCGCCTGCACAAACCCACAACCGGCGCACACCAGAACCTCACCCCGATGAGCCAAAGTAACGCGTTACACCGCCCGTCGCCTTCGCCCAGCGCCATGCGCGTACGCCGCCATCGCCAGCGCCGGGAGCGCGGCGATGTGCCCATCTCAGCCGTCCTCAGCCACGGCTTCGTCGTGACGCTTATCGATTTCGGCTGGCTACCCTTCGATCAGCGGGATGACCGCCGCGTGGTCGCCGCCGCCTTCCGTGCCTTTTGCGCGCGAGCCCGTGCCGTCGCGCACGATGACGCGCGCAATGGCGGCGGCGATCAGTGGTATCTTCGGCAGTAATGCGTTACGGCGCTGTGGTTGGCTTGTCCCGTCAATCTTGTCGGAAGCAAGCGTTTCTAGGCAACCAAACATCGCGTAGTATCAAGGCCTTAGACGAAAAATTCGAAAATTACCGAATGATTTCGTTTGTTGGCGGCGCTGCAAGATGCGTGTTCCCGCCGGGCTGAAGAAGTCGCTCGTCGAGGACCGCCTCGCCATCGACGTGCGGCAGTGGAGCCGCGCGAAACTGTTGCGCCCCGGCAGTCATTTCTCCGTCGAATGGTCGCACTATGGCGTGCCGTTCGCGAGGGGCGACGTCCGCGTCGAGGTTGACGCGGTGCGGGTGACCTTGGCCCCGCCGGGGGGCAGCGAACTGACGCGGGACTGCCAGTGGCTGTCGCTCGTATGGACCGTCTGCCGCCTGACCTCGTGCTCGCGTCGCGGCTGCCGAGTCTGGTTCCGATGCCCGCTGTGTGACAGGCACGTCGCGGTGCTCTATAGCGGCGACCGCGTTGCCTTCGGCTGCCGCAAATGCCGGGGCTTAGCCTATGCGAGCCAATCCGAGAGCCGGCAGGATCGCATCCTGGAGCGGGCGCGGGCGGCCCGGCGCAAGCTGGGCGGTGGTATTAACCTCAGCGCCCCGCTGCCTCCGCGACCGCGGGGCATGCATCGCCGGACCTATAACCGGCTATTTGGCAAGGCGCTGCTGGCGGCGGAACGCCAGCTCGCTGCGCTCGGCAGGGGGCTGCCTTCAGGCGGCCTTAAGGTGGATCAGGACGATGGGGTGCTGCTTGCGGATCTACGAAGGCGCCGGAAGCGACTCCTTGTTCGCCGCCCGCCGCGCGTTGCGACGAGACGCGCTCGCGACGGGCAACCCGGCTGATCGACCTTGCTGGTGCGCCAGGGCACGGCGCGGGGCGCGAGGGTGGGGCATTTATGCGTGACAGGCCCGCGCGAAATAGCCTTCCAGCAGCTTTCGACGGATCGGTACATTGCGCGTAGCGGCGAGATGGCCATCCAGCGAGCTACGGCGCGGCCCGGAAGCAGCAAATGCCTGCACTGCCTCTCCCGGGTGCCGTACCGTGCGCCGGGGGCCCCTTGCCGGGGGTGGGGCATTAACGCCTGCGGGCGACGCGCATAAGGGACCTCTTTGCCTGCCCAAGCCGCCAACGCGGAAAAATCCTTTTCGCCCGTCGGCCGATAAAGCTACCTTTGAAGTTAGGTTTGAGAGGAGGGAGGCGATGGCCGCTGTAGCTGTGAAACTGCCCGATTTGATCGCCCAAAAGTACCGGGTGACAGCCACCAGCCTGGACCTGCCGGAGAATCTCAGCGACGATGACTGGTGCGCGCTCGGTGCCGAGCTCGGCCGCGCCAGCAACAAGATCGCTTGGTGGATCGGCGATTGGTGGATCAACGGTAAGCACCGCTACGGCACGCGCAAGCAAACGATCGAGGATTGGGGCGGGCCGAGCTTTCAGACCTGTGAAAACTACGGCGTGGTTTGCCGGCGATTTGCACCTTCACGACGTCGTGAACGTCTGTCGTTCAGCCATCACCGCGAAGTCGCTTTCCTGCCGCCAGCCGAGGCCGACGAGCTGCTGGATTGGTGCCTGGAAGACGGTGATGTCCGCAGTGTCTGGGAGCTGAAGAACGAGATCCGGCGACGCGAAAAATCACCGGAACCGGTGACCATCGAGATCACGATCGCCGACGCATCGCCAGCGCCGCATGTCGTCGCCTTCACCAACCGGCTCGTCACGCTCGACACCTCGCCTGCCGGCGGGTCGATCCCATCCGGGTTGGCGGCGCTCAAAGAGGAGCCGGTGATCCCGCGCGTCGAGATGGCCAAGCGGGCAATCGCTGCGCTCGACTACGACGAAGCGTTCGCCGTCTTCGCTGCTTGGCTCCACGCTTTGCCTACCCATCAACAGGCCGCGAGCAAAGCAGCACTCTACGGCTGACCCCCGACGTCGAGGACGCCTGCGGGCGCCCTTTCCCTTTCCGCATCGGGGCGCCCAGTGCCGCGTGGCGCGCGGGGGCCCTTGCCGGGGGTGGGGACTTTTTCCCTGCGATGGGCGCGCGAAAGGGATCTCTTTCGGTCGCACACGGCCCTTCGGGGGGCTGCTTCGGTTCGTATCCGGCGGTGACGGGGAGACCGTCAGGTCGAAGCCGATCAGGATGCTTCGTTTCCCCGTCATTCCTGATGCCGGATGCTGTAGCGCAGGTGGCGGCGGTTCTCCGGCTTTGCGTTGGCGAGCAGGGTCAGCTCGTCCGCCCGCCGCCAGTGGTACGTCGGATAGCCGGTGTTGCCGTGACGGACGACGATTTCGCAGCGCGTCGGCTGGTCGACCTCGGTGATGATCATATGATGACGTAGCCGGACCACGTGCCGAACTCAGGATGGGTGAAACTGACGAGGTCGCCCAGCTTGGGCGTCGCGGACGAAGCCGATTTCTTCATCGCCTGCATCATCCGGTAGGCTAGCTCGCTCACTGGTGCCGCCACTGGCCTGAGGCGAAGAAGCGCTGGCCGGCTTCGAGGGTCATCGTGTGATCAGTGCAGACAGCGCGGCAGAGGCGGGCCTCGGCAGCGTCTTTAAGGGTGGCTTCGGTGAGCGGCTCGGGCCACAGGTTCGTCGTGGTGTCAGCTCCGCCGAGGCGTTCGAGGCGCTGGTCTGTCGTGTCGTCAGCCATTGGCGGCGATCCTCACTGCCAGATCTTGTCGTGCCGGTTGGGCGCCATTGCCGTATAGAGCGTCGTGTTCTGGATATTGCGGTGTCCGAGGTAGTCCTGGATCTGGCGGACGTCGCGACCCTTTTCGGCGAGCGCGAAACCGCAGGCGTGTCGCAGCATGTGCGGATGGACGTTCGGCAGGCCGCATCGCGCCCCCGCGCGGGACAGCATCCTGGCGAAGCCATCTGGACTCATCGATGCACCGCGCTCATTGACGAAGAGAAACCGTGAGCCCGTTTCCTGGCTGCGCCGCAGCTGTCGGAGCGCCCGCATTTCGTCGCCGGCCAGAGGGTGCGGCGCGCCTTGCCCGTTCTTGACGCGTATCACTGTCAGCCGCGCGGTCGTGAATCGACCTGCGCCCAGGCCAGCCCGCACAGTTCGCTCACCCTGAGACCGTGGCGGAACGCCAGCAGAACCGCGAGCGCATCGCGCTGGCCGTAGCGGCCCTGCTTGACGGCCTTGATCAGTCGCTCAAGCTCGGCGCTGGTGAGGTACTTGCGAACTGTCGGCTTTTCAGTGGTTGGCGAGGTCTGGGCGAGAGGCCTTGGAGCCGCGGCTTGCCTCGCTCCGGAGCGGCGGACTGTCGGGAATTCGATTATTTTGCCGACAGTTTTGCGTTTCGCGGTGGGCTGGATTAACGGTGTCGCCTCGCTGCGCGCGAGGGGGTGGTCTATCGTATCGAAAGCCATTGTCGAGGTCTCTTCTCGATGGTGGTTAGAGGCGCCGCTTTCGCTACTAACGAAGCGGCGCTTCGCTCTCCGCAATATAGGCGCTGAACTTCGCCATGCGAGCGCGCGGTCCTTCCGCGACTCGCCATCCTGATCGCCGAGCTTGAGGACAAGGCGAAGGCCCTGCGCCTTGCCGGCGATCTGCTGCAGGCTCACCGCCCCGGCCTTGCGCACGTCCTCGATGATCGGACGAATGTTGGCGGCAAACCGGTCGGCCTCCGCGCGCATCGTGGCTTGACCGCGCGCCCCGACCTAAAAAATCGGCACGGGGCGGCAACCCCTTCCCGGTTTTATTCTATCATTAACCGACGTTGTAGCTATGCGGGCGTCCTAGCGCGCGATCTCCCAGAGCACCCTCCGTGACGACCTCCAGACCGACCTTGTAACCCGTCTCAACAGCCTATAAAAGATGGTTACTTTAATCAAAAACAGCGGGCGCGAACGCGCGGTCCGCAAACGGGTGAGGGAGGAGGTCAAGCTGAAGAGATCATTACGGCTATAACGCTCGCCGTAAGTCTGCTTGCTGCGGAATCGACAGAGGCCGCGCCCGCCATATCAGTGAACTGCGTTTATCTCTCCGAACCAGGAGCTCCCCCTTGTTTTGCAGGCAATGGTACTTGGTATGTCCCCGCTATTGGAGAAAACGAGCCGGGCGCCGAGCCGACGATGTCGATAAATTTTCCTGACTTCACGTACTCTCAGGTGGGTATAAATGGAGGCCCGCGCATGGATCGACCTGACGGTTCCAATGGCGGCTATTTCCAGGTTTTGGATATTCGAATGGGGCGTGCACTAACGAGAGTAAGGTGGGGTGCAGCGACGTGGTGTTGCTATTCCCAAACGATATTCCTTTCCACAATAGAATAACTATCGTGTCCGACCCGGATGTCAGTTTCCCACTTCAATTTCCTAACTTGGGGACCCTAGCGACCGAAGGCTCCCAGGAGAGGCCGGACCAGGGCTACCACATTTTTGTGGCCCCGGACACAGAGGGATAAGGCCTTTTCGAAATCCTCGACCATCAGATCGGCCGGCGCCGGATGAGCCTCGAGCTGCGGCTACAGATCGAGGTGATCGAGGAGCTGATGGCCGGCGGCTGCTGATACCGAGGCTTGACCGCACAAGAACAAAGGTGTACGGGCGGACAGATACACAACAGCACATGTCCGCATGTACGTTATTGCAATCATCGGTCAGAAGGGCGGGACCGGTAAGACCACCGTAGCCATATCCCTAGCCGTGCAGGCCGCTAAAGCCGGCCAGGCTGTCATGGTAATTGACGTCGACCCGCAGGCAAACGCCGCGAACTGGAAAGACCGCCGCGCGGCCGACGACATGGTTGTGTTGGCGGCACCCGCCGCGCGCCTTGCCCCGACGCTCGAGACCGCGCGCAAGTCCGGAGCGGACCTCTCAATCATCGACACGCCGGGTAAGAACGACAGCGCCGCGGTTGCGGCCGCGCGAGCTTCCGACATCGTCCTTATTCCCTGCCGCGGCCATCTGTTCGATATGGAGACATTGGCCGCGGCACGCGACCTGTTGCACGGTGCCGGCAATCCTCCGGCTTTCGTGCTGTTTAACGGTATCCACCCATCGGCCACCCGCATTGCCGCCGAACTCAAGGCGATGACCGCGGAGCTCTGCGCCTTGCCGTCCTGCCCGGTGCATCTGTCTCACCGGGCGAGTTATGGCGACGCGCCGGATCGCGGGCTCGCGCCGCAAGAGATCGACAGCGATAAGGCCGCGTCCGAAATCAGAGGCCTTTATCGCTTTGCGATACAAATCATGAAGGAGAGAAATCGTCATGAAGGGGAGCAAGCTCGCCGCGCTCAAACAGGGACTTAAAAGCACGACGGCCGCCGCGGCCCCCCCGGGCCCCTTGGCCACGGAGGCCTCGGCGAGCCGGACTAGCAGCTACAAGGCGCCGAGCCGTGAGGGCCGTTGTCATATCGCGGCTGTGTTGCCCCCGGCCTACAAGACTAGCATTCGTGCCGTGCAGATGAAGCACGACAAGCCGTTGCAGCACCTCGTCGCGGAGGCCCTCAACCTGTTGTTCGAAAAATACAACGTACCCACAGTTGCCGAATAGCATAGATGAACATGTGGATAGAGACACACATGTCGACACGTGATTATCGGAGGGTAAACCCGTGCCAGCGCTGATTTTCAAATGGCGCGCCGTGGTAGCACTTTGTCTCGTCAGCTATGGCCTCGGATACCCCCAAGCCCCGGTTCTTTCGATCGCTGCGAGCGCCTTACGCGGAGCACTCGCCGCGGTCGAGAGCGCACAAGCAGGACAAGAGGAACCACTAGGAAATCATTTGCTTTTGCCTCGGCGCGGCCAGCAAGGAATGCCAGATGGTTGACAACCCGGCACCCGCCGACGAGGCCTGGGAAGAAGATCCCTACGCGATGGCAAATCTGCGCCCAGCCGATACCGGATTGCCAATGACGGTCTGGGTGTCGGAGCGAGCCGGAGCCCCGCACGATGTCCGGGTTAAGGTTTGCACGGTGCACAGCTCCCGTATGCTGCCGGCGAGCACCGCGAGCGTTGCTATGCGCCCCGCACCACGGGTTGTCGTCGGCCAGCTATCACCGGATGATTTTCAAGCGGTTAGCCGCTGGATCAGCCTGAACGAGGCAACGATCATCGACTATTGGGATGGGGCTATCGGTACCGGCGAATTGATGCGGCGGTTACGCCGACTGCCGTGACTTCTCGCCAAATACATAGTGGAAATCAATGCGCATGATGATGCAGGGGCAGTGAACAACATGGCTGAAGCGCTCGGTATTGAGCTTCCAAAGTTACCGGCGCTCAACGAAGAAGATCTTAAGGCCGTACGTAGCTTCCTGCCCGGCAAGCTCCTTAGCCGCACTGCGGCGCTGTTCGCTCTAGCAGTGCTTGTCCTGGACTTGGCCGGCCTGGTCGATCAGGGAGTGAGGCGACTACTAGACGCCGACCTATCGTCAACTCCGTCCCATTACGGATTGCTCTTTGGGTTGCCCCTGCTTGCTGTGGCCTCACAATTGGTCATCGAATTGCGCGCCGAGCGGAGTCGGCGCACGTTGCAACGGCTTGCGGTCCAAACCGGCGTCGAACAATCGGGCTACTTCCGCATCGGCCCCTATCTTACCACCGCTGAGGATCGCACCAAATTCGACCGCGCGGACCGGGCGCACGAGAGAGTCCTGAGCTGGATCGAGCATTCCGCTGGCATGCCACTATACCTGACTGGGGATTCAGGATCAGGCAAAAGCTCGCTGCTAAATGCCTTCGTTCTGCCGACTTTGCGCGATCGGGGATGGATCGTCATCCAGGCACGCGCTTGGCAGGACCCCGAAACAGCGTTGCGTAACGCACTCTCACAACTCCCCAGCGCTCGCCGGTCACGTCAGGCCGAAAGCCAAGAGCTACGGCACCTGCTTACCACAGCAACACGCGCCGCCGGCATACGTCTCCTATTGGTCCTCGACCAGTTCGAGGAATTTTTGATCCTGGGCCAACACGAAACACAACAGAAATTCGCTTCCCTAATTACGAGCCTCCGGACGACCCCGATCCAGGCCCTTAGCCTACTGCTAGTGCTACGTAGCGATTATCAGACTTTGCTAGATGACATCGGATTGCCACCTCCATGGCACGGGGACAATTTCTATCAGATCGGTCGCTTTGCGATGGCAGCAGCTACCAATTTTATGACGCGATCGGGCCTTAACTTGCAGGCTGATATGCTCGATCATCTACTGAACAGCGCCACCGAATTGGACGAAACCCCTGGGCTGGTGCGTCCAATCACACTGAATGTAATCGGGTACGTGCTCGCAACAGGTAAGACGCTCGCGATGTCGGCGGACGCCGGACAGTTAGTACGCCGCTATATCGAGCTGACCGTAGGACAACCAGCAATCCGAGATTTCGCGCCACGTGTCTTAGAGCGGCTCGTGACCGAGCAGGGCACCAAACAACCGCGCTCGGAGCAAGAGCTCACGGCCTCGACTGGCCTTCGCCGAGCGGAAGTACGCGCCGTGCTAAACGTTCTCAGCCAAGCCGCGCTCGCCCGCCCGTTAGACGCGGTCAATGGCGTCTGGGAATTATCGCACGACTTTATCGCTCGCGCCGTAACGCGCTTTCTCGGGCGTGCGCGGCACGAGCTGCTTCAACGAAGCGCCTTCTATGCGTCGCCCGTGCTACTTTTAGTGATGCTACTAGGTGCTGTCGGCGTGGTTGCCTGGGAGCACTTCAGTCCTTATGAAATTCGGTCCAAGTTGGCCGAGCTCGGGCTGACGGTTACACCCACAGATAATGGGCTAGCCGCAGAGTCCAACTCTCATCTTACGCCTAAAACCTTCCTTTCGATTTCGCCGCTCCTAGCTAAGCTACCTCCGCTCCAGTCGCTCGATCTGAGCAGGACACAAGTCGCCGATCTCGCGCCGCTGAAGGGTCTCGCCGCGCTCCAGCGGCTCAATCTGAGCTGGACACAAGTCGCCGATCTCGCGCCGCTGAAGGGCCTCACAACGCTCCAGTCGCTCGATCTGAGCCTGACACACGTCACCGATCTCGCGCCGCTGAAGGGTCTCACAACGCTCCAGTCGCTCGATCTGAGCAGGACACAAGTCGCCGATCTCGCGCCACTGAAGGGTCTCGCCGCGCTCCAGTCGCTCGATCTGAGCTGGACACAAGTCGCCGATCTCGCGCCGCTGAAGGGCCTCGCCAAACTTCAGCGGCTCAATCTGATCGGAACACACTTCACCGATCTCGAACCGCTGAAGGGCCTCACCAAACTCCAGATTGACCGTTAACCGGCATCCTCAATTTGGACCAGCCCGAGTCAGCCCGGATGAAGGCGAAACGGCGCCGGCCGGGGGGACCGAAAGCCGGGGTGTTCGAGGAAGAGATTACTCCCACCATCAGCCCGCCCGTGATGCGGAGGGCCGAGCGCAGCGAGCCCCTCTTTGCCCTGCGCAAAAATCCCTTCCCGACGAAAAACATCACCTGAGGCTCGCTGACGCGCGTTTCCCGCGCCGAGTCCTCTTCCCACCCGCCTGTCGACAACCCCGCGTGCCAAGCCGCACACCAGGCCTCTCGACCTCGGTCCCGCCCGGAACATTCGCGCCCCCGGCTCTCCCCACCCCGACGCATATCGCCCGTCCGCGGCCGCCGATTGGCGGCAGTCTCCTCTCGTGCCGGCATCGTTTGTGGTCGCTTCCGGGGCGCTGTGGCGGGCGCTGGAGCGCAGCGACGTGGGCGGCGGGTCGGCGCTAGAGGATCAAATCTAACGTTTGGTACCCGGTCTGACGGTGGCGACGATCTTGTCGGGATCGGCGTCCAGACGAAGGGTTTGGGGATGTCGTTGGTCTGTGCGACAAAGCTCTTGATCGCCGCCTGGAGATCGAAGAACAAGCGGAACAGGTCGTTTGCGGCGAATATGGGGGGAGGACAGGATGCACATCCGATCTTTGTTTGTCCTTGGCGGCGCTCTGTTACTAATCGCCGCTAATGCCTTTGCCGGGCCGAAAGAGGATGTCGCCGCTGCGACAGCGAAATGGGGCGAAACGCTCGGGCAGGACGACCCTGACAAGGTGCTCGCCCTTTATGCCGCTGACGCGGTTCTCTGGGGAACACTATCGCTAACCGTACGATCAGATCGAGCGGCGCTTCGCGACTATTTCGTTAACGCATTCAAGGTATTGCCTGGTCTTAAGGTGTCGCTCGGCGAGCAATTAATCCGTGTCTATGGGAACACGGCTATCAACACGGGTTATTATACCTTCGCGTATACTAAAGATGGGGAACCCAAGACCCTTCCAGCTCGATACAGTATCGTGTTCGTCAAAGAGGGGCAGAACTGGATGATTGTAGACCATCATTCCTCAGCAATGCCCACCCCTCCTCGTTAATGGCGATGCTGAAGCGGGGGAAGGCGTCGCAGGTTCGCACCACTAGTTGCGCGTCAGAGACGCTGGGATCGGGCTCTGGGAAGCGTGCACCGCGCTCCGGCCTCGCTGCTCGGAGACTCGGCGATGCGCTCGCCGCCGGGCTGCCGGACAAACGGCAGAAAAAACCGCGCGGCCGCGCTCACTGCCGTGCCCCTCTCCCCCCCTATGCCCCCCCTAAACTTTCCGCTGGTACCATAAAAGTAATTCTTATTTCATCTCGACTGCCTACAATATTCAGTGGGAAATTGCGAGACTAAAGTCGATGCTTCAAAAGAAGCATCGTTTCACTTAGTTTACACTTCAGGAGTCTTCTCCTGAAGTGATGGAAGGGGGTGAGCGTGCGCTCTGACGATGAGGCATCGGAGCCTTTGGTTGCCCGGCCGTGGGGGCGCGGTAATCATTGTTGGGCGGTGCTGCCCGGCCGCCGGCCTCGGGGTAGGCCGCCCAAGACGTGCGGCCCAGGCGGCGCGGTTGGGGGCTCTGACCTGCGCCGAGCATGCTGATCGAGAGGGGCTCGCCCGCGCGCTGGAGCGGGCGCGGAGGCGGGCCTGGTCGGGGAGGCGGCGGTGATGGGCTGCAAGCGGCGCGGCAGCGTCGGAAGGCTCGTACAAATCATACGCTTGGTACCCGGTTCGGAGGGCGGCTCGCGACCCATGGCGGACGCTCGGCGGGGCCGGCAGCAATGGTGGCACATGCCCAAAAGCGTCATTCCCGCCACGCACCGCGTTCAGCCGAGTCGGGTGGAACCCGGCCATCCGCACCGAATCTCTGCGCGAGCTAAGTAATCGTTCCAGCGACGTGGCCACAACGATGCTTGATCTCCGACTGAGAGGACTGCGTTCCGGCTCTTGGCGAGACGTGAGGTGTAATAGGGTGCCAGTTAGGTGGAGCATCCGGAAATCGAACTACCAAGACATGCCGTCGCCGAGATCCCTTTGATCATTTAACCGCCGGTGGTCCGAGAGGGGGCGGCCAAAAATCTGCCGCGAATTTGTGAGCGGGGATTAGAACCGCGCGAGACCGATTTTCCCCAGTAGGCCCACCTTTCGGCCGCTAGCCGGCAGACGGCTGCGGGTGAGGTAGCCGTGTTGCGGTTCGGAGGCGTCTAGGTGTTCCCAATCCTGCGATGAACGCAGGTGCAACCGCGATTTCACCTTCTTTCCATCGTCGCACGTTACGCAGATCTCAAGTGTATATTCGCCCTCACCAAGCTCTGCATCTTGAGAAAACTTTCCAGATAAGGCGCGCTGGGTGGCAAGCCAGCGACCTGGGAGACCGCTCCGAGAAAAGACGACATCGAGACGCCGCTTACCACTGGGCGGAATATCGACCGGGGTGCCAACTTCCTGGTCAAGATGAGGTGTATTAGCCCAATGTAGCGACACGTCTCCCGGCGACCCTTGACCTGATACGGGCACGGCCACGGCTCTTGCCATGCATCCAAGCGCCGATTTACGACCTTCATTCCCTATCTCTAACCCGATAAACCGGAAGGTATCCCCGCGGTCCATATAATTGGGCACGTCAAAGCTTACATGCCCAAGAGAATTGAGCCGAGGTCTTCGATACTGCTCTATCGAAAAATTAACGAGTTGCCAGATCAGTGCACATGTTCCGGCAAGGCCACCTAGGTTGACAAAGTCCGCCATAAGATCCTCCCATCCCGTATTCTGGCCCGGGCACAAGGTAGGCAGGAACGAGCTTTGCATTTTAAGGCTCCCGCTGCTTTCTGTATGTGAGCTGGATCACAGATACGGCGGCTCGCGTGAAAATTTTTCGTCGCTGGCGGACTGGCCTAATTCTGCTGCGAATTTGCGAGGATGTTTCCTCGGCTGCGCAAAGCCAATTTCCCCCTTACCCCCCCTTGATCGGCCCGCGGGTTTAACCCTCCAACCACCCCTCGGACCGGGGAGATCCACGGTGCCAGACGCGGCGGTAACCCCGCCCTGCATCGCAAGCGGCGACGCCCTTTCGAGCCACCTAAGTCACCCACAGCGTAGACCGGTTTCGGCGCAACCTTACCGGCGGGCAACCGGGAGGCATCGCGGCGGCGTAGCGTAGAAGCCCGCTGGCGGCCACCAGACGCGCGAGCCTCGTGGGGGTAGATTCCCCCAATGAAGTGGTGATCGCAAATACTCGCGCAGATCTGGGCGGCCTCGCAAGCAGCTTGGGAAAGTGCTCGGAAAAATAAAAACTCGAATTATTTTTGATTTTCTGCGCGGACCGGTTTCGCGCCGCTTCGGGAGCCTGAAATCACGCGGCCAGTGCCGCAAGGCTATGTGCGGCTTCGAGCCGCGTGAGGATGGTCTCCATGCCGAACTCGGCGAGATAGCCCGGCCAGCGCTCACCACGCTCCCACTGAGCATAGGCCCGCAGCGACACGCCAAATTCCTTGGCAAGCTGAAGTTGCGTCAGCCCGAGCGCCTGCCGCCGCGCAATCAGCGCATCCCGCGTCAACAAGCGCCCCCGGCGGCGGGGGCGAGCGTGGTCGAAAAGGTCGGTCGCAATGGCAGACGACCGCGGAGGCGGCGTGACCCCCCCACACTTTTTTTGCTCCCTGTGTGATGCGCATCACACAGGATTTCGGACCGTAGCGCTTTACTGCCAACCAAGGAGGGGTCAGTCCCTTCCTAACAACTGGAGAAAGCGATGACCATCAGGAGCACAATCGAAACTTTGAGTGAAACGGCACTCCACCTCGTCGCCGGTGGAATTCAGCAAAATGTGGACCAGGATAGGGGGAACAAACTGCGCGCGGACCTGAATAGCGCGGATGGTACTTTCGGTGGGTCAATCGGAAACGCCATTGGCGGGTTAGTTGTTAAAGATGGAGGGCCTTACTCGCCCGGACACCCGTTTGATTGGCCGTGAGCCGCATCACCCCGATCGGCTACAGAAAGACCGCCTCGAGGCGGTCTTTTTGTGTGTGGAGCCGACAGGTGTTCCCGGCGGCCAAAAGGCTGAGCGCAATTATTGCGCCGCCGATAATTGCACCGGCTCCCGAAGCAGCCTGACAACCGGTCCTTCTTTTCCTGGGTCAAGATTGCCACCAGACACAGTTGGCAAACGCCTGCTGGAAATTCACTGGAAATTTACGGCTGGGGGTGACCATGACGGTGTTGCGGGCGATATCATATCTCGTCGCGGCGTTGTAATCATCGGAGCTACCTTGGTAATAGTAGCAATCCTGGTCGTATGGCGCGATGTCTTCGTTGCTTTTAAATTTCCAGCCGGTCATAACAAACCCTTGGCCAAGCGCGACCTCCTTGTAAATTATGTAGTTGGTGACTGGCCTGGCGTTGGAGGGAGGGCGAGCATCGGGTTGCAACTGCTGGGGAGTGGGGCGCATGGCGACCGACGACCCAGAGCTGTCGAGGCGCACTGTGCTATTGGTGGTGTATCAGTGCGACATTGATGCGGCCCGCGATCAGCGGCTGGAGCGGCATCGTGCCAGCTTATCTACGCAGCGCCCACTGTTCAAAAGGCTCGTGCCATGACCTAGAAATGTGAATGCGCTCTCGCAACGCGGTCAAGCCCGCAGATCGGGCCGCCGCCGAAACAGGGCAAGGGTAAGTGCAAGACCTGACAGGCCAGCCAGAAGACTGAAGACACCCGGCGGTTCGGGCACAGCAGCTATAGCCACACCGATAAGTCTCACATCGGCAAACTCCCCGTTCGGATCCGGAGGAATTGTTGGGGTCGTAAAATAAACATCTAATGAAGATGGCGGTTGAGCCGCGCCCGTAATGGCCGACCACAAGAATTCTCCCGTTTCACCCGGCATGGGATAACGGATATCGAGAATATCTCCTCCAGAAAAGGTGACACTTTGTTTGCCGCTCGAAAAAGAGACGGAGTTGAAAGCATTCCCGCCATCGGCTGCTGCGATACTATCTATCGTAGGCTGAGCTAGCGAGATCTGGAATCCCCCGATGTCTACTCCTGGCCCCGGCTCGACGGTACCGTCACTCGCAAATTGGAATTGGGTTAAATTTTGTATGATTGATCCGTTAGGCGCGGCATCTGAACCAAAATACCGTGGAGAGAGGAAATTCGCAACAATTTGCCCGGTTGTTATGCCGTCCAGGTTGGTTTCGTTGCCCTGAGCATCAATGCTGTCGAAATCTACGGGGCCGAGCCCATTCACCGTCGCGAATGGGCCATTTCCGAGCGCAGTCGCCGACAATATTGTTGACCCCGCGGGGCCAGCTCTCGCGGTAACCTTGACCAAGTCGAAGTCGATGGTGAAGTTTGTAGCTGCTATTGGCGCAGCAGACGCCGCAATGGGCACGCCGGCCCCAGCAGCAAATGCCGCGGCGGCGAAAGCAACTCGTCGCAAGATGCGGTTGTGTGCGCGTTGCGTGGAGCTGTCCGCGACTGTAACCGCAGCCTCAGGCGGCCGGTGCCCCCGATTGCGTCCGATCATAGTGCATCCTCCTCTAGACGAGCTTTGCCGACATAGCGGCCTCTTGTGTGCGCTGCCATTTTGGCCGTTTCAGCCCGCAACCGCGCAGCCGAAGCTAAGCTCATTTTTATCCGTCGAGTGTGATCCAGCTCACACCTGGCGAGCCGAACGTCTTCTAACATT
>Ga0310916_10000520_pt1 | contig 21455 bp, 20 predicted proteins | sample GREbulkMGLF176_FD_203444 | JGI IMG/M metagenome (GOLD analysis project Ga0310916, IMG submission 203444) | Lab enrichment of tropical soil microbial communities from Luquillo Experimental Forest, Puerto Rico - GRE.bulkMG.LF176 | ecosystem: Environmental > Terrestrial > Soil > Tropical forest >...
GCCAGGCTGAGGTTCGAATAACCGATTTCCACAAGAAGTTCCGCGGTCGCCGACAGAATCGCCGAGTCGATGCGCGGGTCCCGGGGGCGCCCGGCGCCCGGCGGCTTGTCAAGGGCGGATGGTTCTGCTTTCATAACGCTACCTACCGTATCGTAATTGCCTCGACGAAGGGGGCACCTGTGGCCACTGAACCCGTTCTCGACAAAGTCGAGCGACTTCGGCGCTCCAGCCGCGACGTCAGCACGCTGCCCGGTGTGATGTCGCAATGGCTGTCAACGGTCCTCCCGGACGGGGCAATACCGCAGGTCACCGTCGAGAGTGGCGTGGACTCGACGGGCATGTCGTCGGAAACCATCATCCTGACCGCCCGCTGGCAGCAGGACGGGAAGCCGATCCCGAAAGAGATCGAGGAAAAGCTGGTGGCCCGGGTGGCACCGACCGCCGAGGACGTCCAGGTCTTCCCCACGTACCGACTCGACCACCAATTCGAAGTGATACGGATGGTCGGCGAGCTGACCGACGTCCCCGTCCCGCGCGTGCGCTGGCTCGAGACCACCGGCGACGTCCTCGGAACACCCTTCTTTCTGATGGACCACGTGGACGGAGTGGTCCCGCCCGACGTCATGCCCTACACATTTGGCGGCAACTGGTTCGCCGACGCCCCCGCCGAACGTCAGCGCGAACTGCAGGACGCCACCGTAGGAGTTCTGGCCACGCTGCACTCAATCCCCAACGCGGAGAAGACGTTCGCCTTCCTGTCCGAAGGCCGCGACGGCGACACCGCGCTGCGCAGGCACTTCAACTGGGTCCGGTCGTGGTACGACTTCGCGGTGCCCGACATCGGCCGATCACCGCTGCTGGAGCGGACTTTCGCATGGCTGGAGGACAACTGGCCGGAAGAAGTGGCCGCACGTGAGCCCGTGCTGCTGTGGGGCGACGCGCGGGTTGGCAACGTGTTGTACCGGGACTTTCGGCCGGTGGCGGTGCTGGACTGGGAAATGGTGACGCTGGGGCCGCGGGAGCTCGACGTCGCATGGATGATCTACGCGCACATGGTTTTTCAAGAGCTCGCCGGTCTCGCGACGCTGCCGGGCCTGCCCGACGTGATGCGCGAGGACGACGTCCGCGCCACCTACCAACGACTCACCGGTGTCGAAGTGGGCGACCTGCACTGGTTTTACGCCTACTCCGGGGTGATGTGGGCCTGCGTGTTCATGCGCACCGGCGCCCGCCGGGTGCACTTCGGAGAAACCGAGAAGCCCGACGATGTCGAATCGCTGTTCTACCACGCCGGATTGATGAAACGCCTTATCGGAGAGGAAAGTTAATGCTCGGACCCCTCGACGAGTTCCCGGTACACCAGGTTCCCCAACCGATCGCGTGGCCGGGTTCCTCGGACCGCAACTTCTACGACCGCTCCTACTTCAACGCCCACGACCGCACCGGCGACATCTTCCTAATCAGCGGCATCGGCTATTACCCCAATCTGGGGGTGAAGGACGCGTTCGTGCTCATCAGGCGCGGGGATACCCAGACCGCGGTGCACCTGTCCGACGCCATCGACCAGGACCGGCTCAATCAGAACGTCAACGGCTACCGGATCGAAGTCAGCGAACCGCTGCGCAAGCTGCGGCTGATCCTCGACGAAACCGAGGGCATCGCAGCCGATCTCACCTGGGAGGGCCTGTTCGACGTCGTCCAGGAACAGCCGCATATCCTGCGGTCCGGCAACCGGGTGACGCTGGACGCCCAACGGTTCGCGCAGCTCGGAACCTGGAGTGGGCGCATCGCCGTCGACGGGGAGGAGATCGCCGTCGACCCCGCGACCTGGCTCGGCAGCCGCGACCGGTCCTGGGGCATCCGCCCAATCGGCGAACCCGAGCCCGCGGGCCGGCCCGCCGACCCGCCATTCGAGGGCATGTGGTGGCTGTACGTGCCGATGGCGTTCGACGACTTCGCCGTCGTGCTGATCATCCAGGAGCAGCCCAACGGTTTTCGCTCGCTCAACGACTGCACCCGTATTTGGCGTGACGGCCGCGTCGAGCAGCTGGGCTGGCCGCGGGTCAAGATCCACTACCGTTCCGGCACCCGAATCCCGACCGGCGCCACCATCGAGGCGACCACCCTCGATGGCACCCCGGTTCACTTCGACCTGGAGTCGAAGCTGCCGGTCCCCATCCACGTCGGCGGCGGCTACGGCGGCGATTCGGACTGGCTGCACGGCATGTGGAAGGGCGAAAAGTTCGTCGAACGGCTGACTTACGACATGACCGACCCGGCGATCATCGCGCGGTCCGGCTTCGGCGTGATCGACCACGTCGGCCGCGCGGTGTGCCGGGACGGCGACGGCGAACCGGTCGAGGGCTGGGGCCTCTACGAGCATGGCGCGCTGGGCCGCCACGACCCGTCCGGCTTCGCGGACTGGTTAACCGTCGCGCCCTGACTCCTCGAATGTCGACTTGTTGGGTCATTTCGAGCCCATCGCCCGCAACAAGTCGACGTTGGGCACCTAGCGGTGAGCCCGTGCAACCACGCTAAAGAAACGGGCAATCGAAGTTTTCCCTACGAAATCCTCAAAATACGGTTGACTAGAGCGCGTGCCAAAGCCGCCGCGGATGGTCGACGTTGTCGTGGTCGGAGCCGGCTTTGCCGGGCTGGCCGCCGCGCGCGAGCTGACGCGACAGGGCCATGACGTGCTGGTTTTCGAGGGCCGTGACCGGGTTGGCGGCCGCTCTTTCACCGGCAGCGTCGCGGGGTTGCCCGCCGATCTGGGCGGCACTTTCGTCGGTCCCACCCAAGACGCCGTTCTGGCGCTGGCGGCCGAGCTTCAGATCCCGACCACGCCGACCCACCACGTCGGCAAGAACGTCATCCACTGGCGTGGGTGGGTGCGTTCCTACCAAGGCACCATCCCCAAGCTGTCGCTGACCGGACTGCTCGACATCGGCCGGTTGCGTTGGCAATTCGACAGGATCGCCCGCGGCATCCCGCTGGCGGCCCCCTGGGACGCGCGCCGCGCGCGCGAGCTGGACGGCATGTCCCTCGGCGACTGGTTGCGCTCAGTGCGCGCCAGCGCCTCGTCGCGCGACCTGCTGGCCATCGTGGCCCGGGTGACCTGGGGGTGCGAGCCCAACGACGTGTCGATGCTGCACGCCGCCCGCTACACACACGCCGCCGGCGGCCTGGACCGGCTGCTCGACGTCGAGAACGGCGCCCAGCAGGACCGCTTCCCGGGCGGCACTCAGCAGATCGCCGAGGCGGCGGCCGCCGAACTGGGTTCACGTGTGCTGCTCAACGCGCCGGTCCGCCGCATCGAGCGGCACGGGGCCGGGGTCACGGTCACAAGCGCCGTCGGCCATGCCGAGGCCGGCTTCGTCATCGTCGCGATCCCGCCGGCCCATCGCGCTTCGATCGAGTTCTCTCCCCCGCTGCCCGCCGAGTACGAGCAGCTCGCCAAGCATTGGCCGCAGGGCCGGCTGAGCAAGGCCTACGCGGCCTACGAGACGCCGTTCTGGCGGGCCGCCGGGTTCTCCGGGCAGGCGCTGTCCGACAAGGGCCCGGTGTTCATTACTTTCGATGTCAGCCCGCACGCCGACGGCCCCGGCATCCTGATGGGCTTCGTCGACGCCCGCGCGTTCGACTCGCTTCCCACCGAGCAGCGCCGCCGCGACACGTTGCGCTGCTTCGCGTCGCTATTCGGCGACGAAGCGCTCAAACCTCTTGACTATGTCGACCAGCGTTGGGGCGCAGAGGATTTCGCGCCCGGCGGTCCGACCGCGGCGGTACCACCGGGCTCGTGGACACGATTCGGCCCGTGGTTGCGCGAGCCGGTCGGGCCGATTCACTGGGCCGGCACCGAGACCGCCGACGAATGGACCGGATTTCTCGACGGCGCCGTCAGGTCCGGTCAGCGGGCGGCCGCCGAGATCGCCGCCTTGCTATGAGCTGATCCGGCGCACCCGCACGTCGTGGGTCACCGATTGGACGAGTGCCCGCAGGTGCCGGTTTACCTCGCGCGGCTGTTCCAGCATCGAGCAGTGGCCACCGGGCAGCTCGACCAGACCGACGACGTTGGGCGCGGTGTGCGCGATCCTGCGGGCCTGGCTGATCGGAGTCAGCCGATCGCGTTCGCTGCCGATGACCAGGGTCGGCACGGTCAGGCCATCCAGCTCCAGATACCGCGACCCCAGCGCATCGACGAGCATCTTCGCGCAACCCCCGCGCGCAGCGGGTGATGTCTGTGCGAACAGCTCGTACACGACCCGTGCCGCGCTCGGGTCGGCGTCCCTTCCGACCGCCAGCATCGCCACCAGATAGCGGCTCGGGATCCGGACGGCGGCCGGGAGCGGAAACCCGCCGAACGCGTTGATCAGGCCGCGCGCGGCCAACATGCGCGCGGGCGACAACTCGCGCGGCACCGAGAACAGCTTCACCTCGCGCACCAAATCCCCAGTGGTGGTGTTGATCAGCGCCACGGCGTCAGCTCGCCGGCGGACCTTGTCGCGGCAGTGCGCCGACCACGCGGCGATGGTGATGCCGCCCATCGAGTGCCCGGCGAGCACCGCCCGCTCGCGCGGTGCCAATGTCGCCTCGAGAACCGAATCAAGATCGGCCGCAAGATGTTCGAGACTGTAGCCGCCGCGCCGCGGGACGCCGCTTCGCCCATGGCCCCGATGGTCGAACGCGATCACTCGGTAATCCGTGGCCAGGTCCGCGATCTGGTGCGCCCACGCGCGGATCGCGCAGGTGATGCCGTGGGTCAGCACAATCGGATAGCCGCGGGGTGGCCCGTACACCTCCGTGTGCAAAGGTGTTCCGTCGGCCGCGCGAACGGTCAGGGTGCGGCTTGGCGGTAGAACGTCGGGGATCTGCTCGGTAATGCGAGTCAATGTTGCAGCACTCATCGCCACTCCCCCTCGAACACGACCACGTCGCCGCACTCCGGATGCACGCGAGTTTAACCCGCAATCAATGACGAACGGGCGAGATTCGCCCAACACGCGCCCACGAATTTCAGCACGATTGTGCAACAACTCGGAGTCGAAGCCCGGGCCGCGCAGGACGCGATATGAGAGGCTGACAGCCGTGTCCCCGATGTCCCGTCGGGAGTTTTTCGCGGCGACGACGTGCGTGGTCGGCGGCGGGCTGGCGGCCGCCTGCGGGTCGCCCCACCGGCCGCCTCCGGACGCCAAGTCGGTGCTCGTCGTCGGCGCCGGGATGGCGGGCCTGTCCGCCGCGCGGAGCCTGGCCGACGCCGGGTGGCCGGTGCGCGTCATCGAAGCCCGCGACCGCATCGGCGGCCGGGTGTACACCAGCCGCGACTGGGGCGTGCCGCTTGAGATGGGTGCGTCCTGGATAAGCGGCACGCTGGACAATCCGCTGATGGAGCTGGCGCGGAAGGCGCAGGCACAGCTCATTCCGACCGACTATTACGGGTGGGCGAAGCTTGCGGTCGATCCCCAACTTCAGCCGCTGGACTACAACCCGGGAACCTGGCGCAAGTTCGTGGAACGGGCTCGTGACCAGGTCGACAGCGGGAGCCTCGGCGCGGCCGTCGACGCCGCGGCGACCGACGAAGAGCTATCCGCTTCCGACCGTGCCCAGTTGGCGTTTTATCTCACCACCGAGATCGCCAACGAATACGCCGCCAACGCGAATCAGCTGTCCGCCACGACCTTTGACGACGGGGAATACGCCGCCGGCGACCAGGACGTCGTCGCGAACGGCTACGACGCCTTGCCGCGGCTCGTCGCCAATGGGCTTGAGATCGTGCTGAATACGCCGGTAACCGCGATCGCGCAACGTGACAACTCCGTCGTTGTGCAGGCCGGAAACCGCTCGTTCGCGGGATCCGCCGCAATCGTCACCGTGCCCCTCGGCGTGCTGAAATCCGGTGCCATCACCTTCGACCCTCCGCTGCCTGACGGACACACCCATGCTGTGAATGCGCTGGGATTCGGCGTGTTGTCCAAGAGCTACTTCCGCTTCAACCGGCGAACCTGGGACGTAGAGAACGCTTTTTACCAATTCCTCGGCACCGGGCGGGGCCTTTGGGCGCAGTGGTTCACCTTACCGAGCGCCGCGGGCCCAATCGTGTTGGCATTCAACGCAGGTGAGCAAGGCCGGTCGGTGGAGTCGTCCTCTCCCAAGGATCTGATGACCAGCGCGCTGCCCATCGCCCGACAACTGTTCGGCGACGTGTCCCCGGTCGAGGTGCGAACCTCGAACTGGACCGTCGACCCCTACGCGCGCGGCTCGTACTCATTCCACGCACCCGGATCCGGTCTGGACGATCGGCGCCGGCTGCAGGAGCCGATCGGCCGGCTGTACCTGGCGGGTGAGGCCGTCGGCGCCAACAATCCGGCCACCGTGACCGGCGCAGTGGTCAGCGGCCGGTACGCCGCAGGCCAATTGATGCACCGACTGAGTGGTTGACGGCCTACTTCTCCAGCGCCTTCGCGCACGCGTCAAGAATCGCGCGGAAACTCGAGCAAAGCAGCCGATAGCTGACCGCCTCCAACAGCTTGCCTCCGGCCAGGACCGGGTGGGTGTAGTGGCTCAGCCAGTCCACGTGGGTGCTGTCGCCCGACGCCGTGAACGTCAGGGTGCCGCCCTCGTGATTGAACGGCGGGAACGATCGGATGATGAGGTAGGTGTAGCTCCGTGGACGATCGTAGGCCGTGATCTCCTCCCGGAACCACGTCCCGACCGCGGTCACCTCGCGCACCGCACCCGCGCCGGGCCCGGAGGAATCCTTCGCCCAACGGCCCCTGAGAGCCAGCGGAGCGGCGGCCAGGTTCGCCGGGTCGGCCAGCCAGTCGAAGACCTGCTCCACGGGTGCGTGGATCGCTTTCTCCAGGTGAATCTCGACCATCAACTCCCCCGCCCCGTGGTTATGGCATTGTCCTCGCACATGCTAGCCTGCACCCCCGTCAAGCGCGAATCGCTTTGTGCGCGTGAGGGCTACGTCGTTAAATCACTGCATGAGCGTGGCATGCGGGCTCTGGCCGTACTTCTGTCGATACAGCACCGCGAACCGGCCGGTGTGGGCGAAGCCCCAACGCTGCGCGATCTCGGTGACGGTGGCGCTAGACCGATCACCGGCGAGCAGATCTTGATGCGCGCGATGCAGCCGGACGCGACGCATGTACTCGGTGGGCGTCGTATCGAGCTGGCGCCGGAAAAGGTATTGCACCGCCCTTGGGGTCAGGTGCACCGCCGCCGCCACGTCGTTGACGCTGATGTCGGTGGCGCGGTGGTGGATGAACGCCACCGCGCCTTTGAGCGTTCCCGGAAGCGCGCGGTCGCCGGCCAGGTCCTGCTCGGTCAGATTGGACGGGTAGCAGTCGAGCAGCGCGCCGGCCAGCACGGGAGCCATGGTCGCAATGATCAGCGGCTGGTGGGCGGTGTCGGCGGCAGCCAACGTTGCGGTCCTGTTTGCACCGGTTGCGCAGAGGTACCCAACGGCCGTGAACCCCGACCACACGTCCGTCACCGTGCTTGGAGGATGAATCATGCCAAGGTCGTCGATCAAGAACGAGAAGCTATACCAGGATCTGCGCAAGCAGGCGATTCCAAGGAGAAAGCCGCGCGGATTTCCAATGCGGTCGCCGGCCGCGGTAAGTCGTCGGTCGGTCGCAAGGGCGGCAAGTCTGGGTCTTACCAGGACTGGACGGTTCCACAGTAGAAGAGGCGGGCCAAAGAGCTTGGCATCTCACGATATTCAAGCCTGACGAAAGACAAATTGGTCGCCTAACTGCGTAACCACTGACTCCAACGTTAGCCAAATCGATGTGGACGCGCTCGATGTCGTCCAGTGAAGGCATCTCGCCGGTGATACGGATGATCTCGACCCCGACATCGGCCCTGTCGATCGAACGACGTCCACGCCCAATAAGCTTTCCCATGACCACCACGGCCTCGTCGTCGGAAACCTTCCGCGGCAACAACGTTAACAGCGGTTCGTAGCCGGTGGCGGGCGCGCCCCTCGGGCAGCCGACGCGCAGAAACGCAACGATGCTCGATACCCAAGTGCGCAACACTTTCCACCTCGCCGCTTCCCCACACACCACGCGACGGGCTCTTTGCCTGGAGATAACCCGGTGTGGCGGTTTGAAACTACCAACGGGCGATTAGTTTTCGCGTGCGTCGAACAAACCATGAAGCGACAATAATCTCCCGTGCGGAAGCACAGTAGTATTGCGTTGCCGACAAACGCTTTTGGTGCACGCATGAAGCTGCGCCCGGCATCTCACCTGCCACACTGGCCGACTCGTCCACACCTACCGGCTTCCCGCCCGCGGCCGATTGCGCTGGTCAGGGCCCGGAGGCCACATGGTGTACGCAATGCGAAACGAGCTTGTTTGAACGGCATTTTTGTGGGTAGCTCAAGCTGGCGACGACGGAAGGGGGTGCGGTCGCTGAGCACTATCGCTGTCATTGGGGCTACCGGTACGGCCGGATCCCGCGTCGTCGCCAGGCTAAAGGCCCGCGGCGTCGCGGTAGTCGAGATCTCGCGCGCTCATGGCGTGGACCTGATCTCCGGGGAAGGGCTGTCGCAGGCACTGGAGGGAGTCGACGTCGTGATCGACGTCGCCAATCCGATGCCGGCCGATCGATGGTCCGACATCAGCCAGACGATGGCCACAGCGATGCGCAATGTCGTCGGCGCGTGCGCCGCGCAGGAAATCCAGCGACTGGTGGTGTCGACGATCGCCGGCATTGAAGACCGCACGTTCGACGGGTTTCCCTACTACGAGGCCAAACGGGTGGCGAAGGAAATCGTGCTCGAAAGTCCGGTGCCCGCGACCATCGTGAAGTCCACCCAGTGGTACGAATTCGCCACCAACCCTGTGGCAGTGACCTACAACGATGGCGAGGTGACCGTCGAGGACTGGCTCATTCAGCCAATCGCCGCCGACAGCGTCGCCGATGTGCTGGTCGAAGCGGCCCTGGGGCAGACGCACATGCCGCGCACCATCACCGGCCCGCATGCGATGCGGCTACCCGATCTGACAACGAAACTGCTCGCCCGGCAAGGCGATGGCCGCCGCGTACGCGCAGTGCAACCCAAGCTGGCCGGACTCGCAGCGGGGGCGCTGTTGGCTCCTGATGGTGCCATGGTCATCGGCCCCGATATCGACACTTGGCTGCAAAATCTGGCACCAACCGGCGCGGACGCCAGCCCAGCAGCGGACGAGAGCGAGCAACCAGTGGGCGATGGGTGAATAGGTTGGGCGGGTCCGTTTGCGAACGGGCCGCCCGTGTCAGCTATCCGGAAAACGAAGACTTGGCAGCGAGCTGCCGATTGGCTCCCGCCCGGTATGCCAGCCGAAACCGGGGGCGCTAGGCTCGTGAAGGACAACGCGGTCACTCGCCCTGCTCACCATCACTTCTGAAGGGCGCCAACATATGACTGCTCAACCCCCACCCGGCCGATGCGGGGAACCGCGCACCCGCTATGTGATCGATTGCGCCGGGGCGCAAGTGCATGTTCACGCGCGCAGCCTGGCCACCGTTTTGCGCATCGAAGGCGAAATCGACGGATCCAACGCCGATCTCGTCACCCAGGCGATCCGCCGCTTTGCGCGGCTCAAGGCCCCGCTGGTCCTCGACGTCAGTCATCTGGACTTCCTGGGCAGCGCGGGTCTTCGGGCGCTGCTGCTCCTCAACGAGGAGCACCGGCAAGCTCGACTGCACTGCAACGTCGTCAGCGGTGCGGCGCTGCGCCGGCTGACCGGCGTGACCACCGACCACGGCTTACCCGTGGTCGATTCGGTTCCTGAAGCCCTGCAGAACACCCACGACTTCGTCCACGCCCGCCGTCAGCTCCGCTCGCGGCTGGCCCGGCAACGCGAACCGCAGCGCAACACCGATTAGCCTTCGGCCACAATTCAGGTCACGGCTGCGCCCGCTGATCGGCCGAGTAGCTCAGGGCCACAGCTCAGCTCATCCGGAGCCCAGGAACGCTAACAGGTGTGAAGTGCGCAGATCGGGGTAATTGTTCTGAAGATGCAGAGAAGATACCGATGAGCGCAACACAGAAGGACACCCGCGCGTCGGTCGACATCGACGACGACGTCGAATTGATCACCGAACAGATCAAGGTGCTCAAGGAGCTTGGGAAAAAAGATGACGAGGAACCGATAGGCGAAGGCCAGCGCTACGACTTCAGCATCCGATGGGGCACCGTATTGGCGGGGCGGTTGCGGCGGCTGGCGCATTACAGCTCGCTGGGCATGCTTGACCGCGCCGATGAACGCCGATTCCGCGCGCTGTGCGACGAGGTGCGCGGGCTATCGCACCTCATCGATCGATTCCGGCTCACTCACCCGGCCCGCACCGATGGTCCACCCGCAACAGCCAACCGGTTCCGTCCGAGCAAAGACACCAGTCACTGAGAAAATCCTTCTCGGGCAAGGCGATTCCGGTCCGCGGCGTGGCGCATTCCCGGGGTGCGGCGTCGAGCCGGCGACCTTCGCCCGACGTGCCGGCCGTCGTCGGCTACATTCGCGGAAGGCCAGGCAAGGAGGCCACCGGTGACCAACCCCCAGAACCCCTACGGGTACGACCCGTTCACTTACGATCCGCTCGGCCGTGTCCCGTTCGCCGAGCCGCCGCTCGGCCCGCCGCCCTTCACGCCACCGCCCGCACCGCCGCAACCCCCGTCCGTCAACACATTGGCGACGCTGTCGCTGCTGTTCGCGTTCGTGTTTCCACCCGCCGGTGCGATCCTGGGGCACCTGGGGCTCGCGCAGATCCGCCGCACTGGCGAACTTGGCCGGGACCGCGCTGTTGCGGGGGTCACGCTGTCCTATGCGTTCATCGCACTCACGGTCGTCGCCCTGGTCGCATGGGCCGCCCTGGCCGCCTTCACGTCCACGCCCAGCCAGACCGCGGCACCCTCCGCCACCACGGCGACTGCGCCCGCGCCGCCCCCGGTCGCGCCGGACACCGTAGGCGCGCTGTTGCCCAGCCTCACCGACCTGAAAAACATCACCGTTGATGAGAACCTCGAGGCCGGCCCAACCTGGGCGCATCCCGGCAGGTCCGGCAACGAAGGGTCCGTCGACCGTCCGGAGTGCTGGGGAAGCATCGCCCCCGGGATGCCGGAGGCCTACACCGTCGACCCCATCCTCGGATACCACGCGGCCGGATTTTCCGACACGCACAGCTTCCTCAAATCGATCCAGGTCGTCCAAGCCGTCGCGGCATTCCGTGATGCACCCGCCGCCCAATCACAACTGGACAAGCTGCTCGCCGGCTGGCGCCAATGCGGCGGCACGACCGTGAACGTGACGATTCCCGGTGTGGGACCGACGCCGTTTTCTCTGAGTGCTCCCGCCGATGCCGGCAACGGCGTCACCACACTGGACCTGGCGCCCAAGGGACTGCAGGTTCGCTCCACCCGCGCGATCGCGGCCAAGGCCAACGTCGTCATCGACCTGTCGGTGTCCCACAGCGGCACGACCGACAGTGACCGCGCCCGGCAGTCCGCGGTCAGCATCGCCAACTACATACTCACCAAGATCCCCGGCTGACACCTCAGTAGGGTGAAACCCATGAAATATGTCGACGTCGAGGGAGTCGGACGCGTCAGCCGAATCGGCCTGGGCACCTGGCAATTCGGATCGCGCGAGTGGGGCTACGGCGACAGTTACGCCTCCGGTGCGGCGCGTGACATCGTGCAGCGTGCCCGGGCCTTGGGGGTCACGCTGTTCGATACCGCCGAAATTTATGGAATGGGCAAAAGCGAGCGGATTCTCGGCGAGGCGCTCGGCGACGAGCGCGCCGAGGTCGCGGTGGCCAGCAAGGTTTTCCCGGTGGCCCCCTTCCCCGCCGTGATCAAGCAGCGCGAGCGCGCGAGTGCGCGGCGGCTGGGCCTCGACCGCATCCCGCTCTACCAGATCCACCAACCCAACCCGGTGGTCCCCGATTCGGTGATCATGCCCGGGATGCGGGACCTGCTCGACGGCGGAAAGATCGGCGCGGCCGGCGTCTCGAACTACTCGCTGACGCGGTGGCGAAAGGCCGATGAGGCGCTCGGGCGGCCTGTCATCAGCAATCAAGTACATTTCTCGCTCGCCCACGCCGGCGCGCTGGAACACCTGGTGCCCTTTGCCGAACGCGAGAACCGCATCGTGATCGCCTGGAGCCCGCTGGAACAAGGGCTGCTGGGCGGCAGGTACGGCCTCGACAACCGTCCCGGCGGTATTCGCGCGACGAACCGGCTGTTCGGCACCGAAAACCTGCGCCGCGTCGAGCCGCTGTTGCAGACGTTGCGCGATGTCGCCACGGAAGTCGACGCCAAGCCGGCGCAGGTCGCGCTGGCCTGGCTGATCAGCCTGCCGGGCGTCGTCGCCATCCCCGGCGCCTCCAGCGTCGAGCAGCTCGAGTTCAACGTCGCCGCCGCCGACATCGAGCTTCCCCCGGATTCCCGCGACGCGCTGACCGCGGCGGCGCGCGCTTTTCGGCCGGCGTCGAACGGGCACTTCCTGGTGGAGAAGGTCCGCGAGCGGTTGGGCCGCTAAGCGAACGCCGGGGGGCTGGCGGGCGCTCCCCTGGCGACCACGACCGGCATCGACGTCGCCGCATCGGTGCGCAGGATCATGTGCACCACTTCGACGAGGTCCTCGACGGGCATCAACTTGCCTGGCATGCAGCCCCGCGAAGTCCACAGCGGGTGGGCCTTCCTGGCCAGCTCCATATCCCAGCCGATGTTAAATCCCGTTTGGCCGTCGCCCTCGCCACCCGTGCACTCCCCGGCGATCAGGCAGGTGAAGCCGATGTTGGGGTGTTCGGCCCGCCACGTTTCGACGAGTCTCTCGAGCGCCGCCTTGCTGACGCCGTACGCTCCGAGACCCGGCCAGGGCGGCCCGAACGTGCCGGCGGGGGACGACAGGTAGACCGCGGTGCCCGCGGCCGCCGCCAGGTGAGGCACGGCCGCCGCCGTCACCAGCGCCGCGCCGATGACATTGGTATCGAAGACGCGCCGCCACGTTTCGGCATCGGTGTCGATCATGCGGACCAGTGGCCCTACGCCGGGCGTGTAGACGAGGTTGTCGATCCCGCCGAGCGCATCGGCGGCATCGCTGATGGCCTTCTGGCATGACGCCTCGTCGGTGACGTCGCATTCCAGGGCGATCGCGCCCGGCCCCGCCTCTTTAGCGGCCGCCTCAATGCGCTCACGACGCCGGGCGAGCAGCGCGACTTGATCGCCGCGTTGCCCGAGGCCGACGCCTATGCAGCGCCCCAGTCCGCTCGAGGCGCCAACCACCACTGTCCTTGACATATTCGCCCTCTCCTGTAACGAGCTGCTGGAGGCACAGCGTATAGGGCCGGACAGCAGCTACGTAACGTCCGGGCGGATTTGTGTCAACCGGCTGAGCACCCGTCGGGGGCTTGCAGCACCACCGCGGTGTGTGCGTCCACGGTAAGGGCGCCCCCGCCGGGCACTTCGTCCGCGGGTGTCTCCTCCTCGCGTCCGGTGTACACGACGAGGTTCCACGTGGCGCCGAATTCCTTTAGTGGAACAGCAAATTCGATCGGCTCAGGGTGGGCGTTGAAGCACAGCAGGAACGAGTCGTCGAAAACCCGCTGACCACGCGCGTCATGGTCCGGTATGCCGTGGCCGTTGAGGAAAACCGCGACGGATTTCGCGAATCCCGCGCCCCAGTCCTCCTCGGTCATCTCCACTCCCTTGGGGGTGAACCAGGCGATGTCGGGCAGCCCGTCCTGGCCGCGGCGGACCAGCGGCTCGCCGGAGAAGGACCGGCGCCTGCGGAACACCGGGTGGTCGGCGCGGAGCGCCGACATCACGCGGGCGAACTCCAGCAGGCGCCAAGGCAACGGTCAAACCGCCTGCCTCCGCGCGCTTGGCCGGCAACGCTACAGCGTGTCCGAAATGACTTGGTGGTGAATGCTATTCGCGGATGCGCCTTAAGTCGGTCGATGCCGGGGCTTGAGCGGATGTTCGCTGTCGATCAGCCCTTGAGCGATGTCGCTCAACTTGGTGTTGGACTGTTGAGACAGCCGGGTGAGCAGCTCGAACGCTTCGACGGCATCGATGTTGAAGCGTTCCATGATGACCCCCTTGGCCTGACCGATCATGTCTCGTGACGCCAAGGCGCTGCGGAATTGGTCTCGGCTACGCATCATCGACCACGCCAAGGCGATGTGAGTGGCGAAAACGCCGCCAAGCTCTAGTGATTCGTCGCTGAACGCGTGCGGATGCTCGGCATAGAAGTTGAGCGCAGCCATGCTGTCGCCATCGTCGTACAACTCGTAGGACACGATCGACCGGATCGGGGTCTCCTCAAGCGCGTGCCGCTGATAGCACGGCCACCGTTGCTCGACGTTGAGGTCGGCGACGTACATCATGTGATGCATCCATGCAGCCGCCAGGCACGGTCCTTCCCGACACTTGTCCTGGATCGCGTCGAGGATCATTGGGTAGCGGTGCGTGGCGACCACGCTGGTGACCGCCTTGCTTTTCTCGGCGAGAGTTATCCCCGCGTACTGGCAGCCCGCCACGTGCCGAGGACAGTTTTCGACGAGTTCGCGCAGTCCTGCCGATATCGCTGCTCCATCGCGGTCCAGATTGGCCACCAGTTCTGCCAGCTGGACGATGATCACGCTATTGCCGTCGGTCACGGCACCGCCCCCTCGCGGCCGCGTTGCACCCACGCGGAGCCCCAACTCACCCTTGCCATGATGGAGCGATGGCGTTTACCTGTCTACGCATTAAACGAAATCTATGGGCCAAACAACGAAGTGCAAAGCGGATAACGACCAAGGGTGACCGCTTGAGCGATTTCAAGTCTGGAAAGCGTAATCTGCTGGGCAGCAATAGCTTTCACAGTGGTCGGCTGGGCCGCGCGCACCGCGATTTGACACTCTGGGGTCGACCGACACGCGTCATCTCGCGTCCGCATCCCCGCGATCGTTGGCCTTCTGGGTTCGTGCGGCCTTCGCCGCGCTCCGCAGCGAGCGGTTGCTGGACTGCAGGTCGGTATTGGCCGCCGATAATGTGGCGTTGTCATCCTCCAGGCTGAGGATGCGGGCGATGCCGGCCAGGTTGACCCCGACGTCGACCAGCGCGCTGATGCGGTGTAGACGGGCCAAGTCGTCGGCGCTGTAGCGCCGGGTACCGCCGTCACTTCGGGCGGGCGTCAGCAGCCCGTAGCGTTCGTAAAGGCGCAGCGACTGCACCGGGATGCCGGAAAGCTCAGCTGCGATCGAGATTCCGTATACCCCCTGGTCAGCCGCCGGCACACCGGCTTCGCCGGGATTGTCGGCCATCGGGCATCTCCTTAGCTGATTGGCACAGAAAACCTGTTTATCACACTTGCATTGAACTGTCGATAGTGCTATATCAAATCTATGCTATTAGCCATAGGTATATAGCAATGTCTCCGCCGAGATTGGAGTGAGAGGTCAGGGTCCAACATGAATTGGGTTCTCGACGGCCAATCGGCCAACGTCGAACAAGCGTGGGCCGACGGCATGCCGCAACGGGTGGGCTGGTTTCGTTTCTATTTCGCCGACCAGCGATGGGAATGGTCCGAAGAGGTGCAGCGGATACACGGGTATGAGCCCGGCTCCGTCACGCCGACCACCGAGCTGGTGCTCGCACACAAACACCCCGACGACCGTGGACAGGTCGCGGCCACCATCGATCAGATTCTGAACACCCACCAGGCGTTCAGCACCCGCCACCGCATCATCGACACCGGCGGCACAGTGCGTCATATCGTCGTCGTCGGTGATCAGCTCTTCGACGACCAAGGTGAAGTGATTGGGACGCACGGGTTTTACATCGACGTGTCCCCGCTGCCCGAACAGGCGCAGGAGGCCCTCGTCACCGCCAAGCTGGCCGAGATCAGCGAAAACCGCGCCGGCATCGAGCAAACCAAGGGCATGCTGATGCTGATCTACGGCATCAACGACAATGCCGCCTTCGAGTTGCTGAGATGGTTGTCGCAGGAAGCAAACGTCAAACTGCGGCTGCTGGCCGAACAGATCTCCGACGACTTCCGCGGCGCCGGCCTAACCCTCAACTCCCAATCCGAGTTCGACCATTTACTCCTGACCGCGCATCGGCGCATCCGCCGCTGAGAGCCATACTCCGCGTCACTAGATCGCGGCGCTGGCGTGGACCCGCGTTTGCTTGCGTCTCCGTGTGCGGCCGGCCTCGACCAGCTGCGCAACCCCGTTCTCGATTCCCGCAGCGAGGGCATCGATGTCGGGCGCAGTGTCGTAATCGGCTGTGATCCCGAAGACGAAGGTGTCGGCGTAACTGAGCATCGCGATGCCGGTACGCAGCCGAAGGGCGATCGGAGGGATCGGCAGGATCTCCAGCACCCGCCGGCCCAGCAGCCGCTGCTGGCGCCGCGGGCCCGGCACGTTGGTCGCCAAGGCGACGACCGCCCGCTGAGGCAACCGCGTCAGCGCGCGAATCGCCCACGCCGAGAACGCGAACGGGACGCTTTTGGCCGCCCCGACCATCGCGTTGCCGACATCGCTTTGACCGCTGGCCTTGGCCTGGGTGAGCCGGCTGTGCACCAGCTCGAGCTGCCGCACGGGGTCCGCCTCGTCGACTGGAAGAAATGGCAGCATCGCCGAGACCTGGTTGTCGGTGATATTGAAATGGTTGACCGTGCGAACCGAAACCGGAACAAGCGTGCGAAGCGAGTTGGGGCCGGGCTGTTCGCCTCGGTCGAGCAAGACCGCGCGGTAACTGTCGCTGATTGCCGCCAGCGCAACATCGTTGAGCGTCACGCCAAACGCTCGACTGACCTCTTGCAGGTCGGCCAACCGCACCCGGGCCGCGCTGAAGCGTCGCAACGTCGTGACGGGACCGTTCAGGGACGATGCCGGCGCCGGGCTGAGCAGGCTGGCCGTCAGTTCGGCCGCACCAACCGCCACGTGTTCGGCCGTCGCGGCCGCGGCGAGCGCGCTCCGCGCAATCGCACTCACCCAGCTCAATGGGTTCAAGGTCATCTTGGGTGGACCCAGCCCGGGCCGCGCCGACTTGGCGCCGTGAATTTCGGTGGCGAAGGTATCCCCGCCCCCGTCGTCGTCGCTGAACGCCGCCAACATCTGGGTTGTCGCGATGCCGTCGGCGATGCAGTGGTGGATTTTGGTCAACACCGCCCACCGGTTGTCGCTCAGCCCCTCGATGACATGGCACTCCCATAACGGGCGCTCGCGGTCGAGTCGCCGCTCCATCACGGTCGCGATCATCTCGAACAGTTCGGCGTCGCCGCCGGGGTGCGGCAGCGCGAGGCGGTGCAGGTGCCGCGAGATGTCAAAGTTCGGGTCGTCCATCCATTGGGGTGGGCCGAGATCGAGCGGATGTGTCCGCAAAATTTGGCTGCAACGCGGAATTGTCGGCACGCGTTCGGCAAAGGCGGAGACGAACTCGTCGAAGCTCGGAGCGGGCCCCTCCATGATCGATACACCGCCGACCGCCAGACTCACATGCGGGTCGGAGTCCTCAACTTCGAGGAAACTGGCATCCAGGGCGGTTAATTGCTCCATCTCACAACTTTCCGCCCCGCGCGCCCGCCCGGTGAGAGTCAGAAGTCCTCAGCTATGGGGGCCTAATGGCGGCTGCGCTGCGGCACAAGCGGTCATATCGTGAGGCCTACGCGTTCCCAAGGAGGATTGGGTCATGAGCAGGTTCAACTACATTCGCTTCTTCGAAGAGATCGGGATCGACGATGTGCCGCTTGTCGGGGGCAAGAACGCCTCGCTCGGCGAGATGTTCCAGAAGCTGTCCGGGCAGGGCGTCCGTGTCCCGCACGGATTCGCCACCACCGCCGGCGCCTACCAACACGTGTTGGAACGGGCCGGCGCCTGGGACGCGCTGCACGCCGAACTCGACGATCTCGACCCAAACGACGTCGCCGCGTTGGCACGCAAGGGCAAACGCGCCCGTGAGATCGTCTACGGCGCCGGGCTTCCCGACGACCTGGCCGCCGAGATTTCGGATGCCTACCGCATGCTGCAGGACGAGTACGGCGAAGAGGTCAGCCTCGCCGTGCGCAGCTCGGCGACCGCCGAGGACCTGCCGACGGCCAGCTTCGCCGGCCAGCAGGAAACCTTCCTCAACATCAAGGGTTCCGAGAGCCTGCTCGACGCATGCCGCCGTTGTTTCGCCAGCCTGTTCACCGACCGAGCAATCCACTATCGCATCGACCAGGGCTTCGACCATTTCAAGGTGTCGCTGTCGATCGGCGTGATGAAGATGGTGCGCTCCGACCTCGCCTCGTCGGGGGTGATGTTCACCATCGATACCGAATCGGGCTTCAACGACGTCGTTTTCGTGACGGGCGCATATGGCCTAGGCGAGAACGTCGTTCAAGGCGCCGTCGACCCCGACGAGTTCTATGTTCACAAGCCGACTTACCGCGCCGGCCACCGCGCCGTGTTGCGTCGCCTAGTCGGCGACAAGGCGGTGAAGATGGTCTTCGCCGAGGGTGGGACGAAGCACACGACCCGCAACATCCCCACGCCCAAGGCCGACCGCACTCGTTTCTGTATCACCGATGAGGACGTTCTCGAGCTGGCCGGCTATGCATGCACGATCGAGCGGCATTACGGGCGGCCGATGGACATCGAGTGGGCCAAAGACGGTCTCGACGGGCGGCTCTACATCGTTCAGGCACGCCCCGAAACGGTTGCCTCCCAGCGCAACCCGAGCACCGTGGAGACCTACGTCCTCGAAGCCAAGGGCCCCGGAGATAAAGAGGTACTCACCGAAGGCCGGTCGGTAGGCGAGAAGATCGCGTCGGGGGTGGCGAAGCGGATAGAGCACCTCGAGCACCTGTCGGGCTTCCGGCCCGGCCAGGTGCTGGTCGCCGACACCACCACGCCGGACTGGGAGCCTGTCATGAAGATCGCCGCCGCGATCGTCACCAACCGCGGCGGGCGCACCTGCCACGCGGCGATCATCGCGCGTGAACTCGGCATCCCGGCCGTGGTCGGCGCCGGCGATGCCACCACGAGGGTCCCCGACGGCGAGGTCGTCACGGTGTCGTGCGTTGAGGGCGACACCGGACGCGTGTACCGCGGCGAGGTGGGCTTCCACGTCGACCGCACCGAAGTGACCGGCCTGGCGCGGCCGCGTACCCAGATCATGATCAACCTCGGCAACCCGGATCTCGCTTTCAAGACGTCGTTTTTGCCGAATGACGGTGTGGGACTGGCCCGGATGGAATTCATCGTCAGCGAATACATCAAGGTCCATCCGATGGCTCTGCTACACCCCGAAAAGGTCGGCGACCCTGAGGCTCTTCGGACAATCGAACGGCTCACCGTCGGCTACCCCGACGGCGGCGCCTTGTTCGTGGAGCGCCTCTCCGAGGGAATCGGCACCATCGCGGCCGCCTTCTGGCCGAAGCCCGTGGTCGTCCGTATGTCGGACTTCAAGACCAACGAATACGCCAGCCTCGTTGGCGGGCGCGGCTTCGAGCCATCTGAGAGCAACCCGATGCTCGGCTTCCGCGGCGCCTCGCGCTACGCGCATCCCGCCTATGCCGAGGGATTCGCGCTGGAGTGCCGCGCGATGAAACGGGTCCGCGAGGAGATGGGCCTGACCAACGTCGTCATCATGCTCCCGTTCGTGCGCCGAGTCGCCGAGGCCGACCTCGTGCTGAAGACCATGGCCGATCTCGGTCTGCAGCGCGGCCAAAACGGGCTCGAGATCTATGCGATGTGCGAGATTCCCAACAACGTGATCCTCCTCGATCAGTTCGCCAAGCGCTTCGACGGCTTCTCCATCGGCTCCAATGACCTGACCCAGCTCACCCTCGGCGTCGACCGCGACAGCGAGGTCGTGGCGTTCGACTATGACGAACGCGACGAGGGCGTCAAGGAGATGATTCGCCTCGCCGTGGAAGGCTGCCGCCGCAACGGGATTCACTCAGGGCTATGTGGACAGGCGCCTTCGGATTACCCGGATATGGCCGAGTTTCTCGTCCGTATCGGCATCGACTCGATAAGCCTGAACCCCGATGTGGTGGTGAAGACCACCCACCAGATCCTCGAGCTGGAGCAGCAGACGGTGCCGCTGAGATGAGCGCGACCGCGGCTGATGCGATTACCCGTTTCCGATCCGTGGCGGCTGGCGATACAGTGCGGCGCCGGCGGTGACGCCCGCGCCGGCGGCGACGAACAAGACCCGCGCGCCCGTTGGGAGCTTTTCGACCTCCGGTTCGAACGCCGCCGCGAGCGCGGCCGTGTGCATGCGGGGATCGTCTGCGACGCAGATCTTCTCGACGGGGACCCCGAGCAGGCGGCTCAGCGCGGCGCGATACCCCGTCCGGGCCGGAGCGGCCACGATCAGGTCGATGTCATCCAACCGCACGGATTGCGCATCCAGGCACGCGCGCACGGCGTCTGCGGCCGCCCCGGCGAATTCCTCGTCCATCGCGGCCGACTGGGTGACTCGCAGCACGTTGCGCGCGTCGGCGAATCCCACTGTGGCAGAGAATGCCTCGGTTTCGAGTACCACATCGGTCGCATTCACCCACGACACGCGGCTCAGGCCGTAGTCCTCGTCGGTCCATCGGCACAACAATGCCGCTCCGTCGGCCGAAAACGGAAAGTGCTCGCTCATTCCATGACCCGGATCGGCATCGCTGGCCACCACGAGGGCGCGGTGAATGCTGCGTGTCCGCAAGAATCCGTCGACGATCTGCAGTGCGGTCAGCACCCCACAGGTGCCATTGGCGATGTCGAAAGAGAACGTGCCGTGAGCACCGGCGTGGGGATCCTCGGCGTTGGCCCCGATGTCGTCCTGGATCAGCGCCGCCAGCGCCGGCTCCCCCAGGTTGCGGTCGCGGTATATACCCGCATTGACCACCAGATCCAGCTCGTCGGGGTCACATCCGGCCCCCTGCAGACAATCCTTGGCGGCGGTGACCGCGAGGTGCAGCGCGCTGTGCCGGTTAAGCCAGCGCGAGTGGGCCAGGTCTATTCGATCAATGACTGTGCCCATAGCGGCTCACCAAATCCTCATCCAGGGTCAACAAGACCACGCCGATCTCCAATCCCGAGGCCAGCGCGAGCAGCGCGACCCTTTCTCCGGGCTCGATGTGTCCGGCCTCGAGTTCCTCGACCAGAGCCACCGTGTGGGTCGTCGACGCCGTGTTGCCATATCGGTCTACGGTGATGACGGCGTCATGCCGGGGGGTGTCGCCGAACGACTCCGACATCCGGGCCATCCCCTTGCGGATGGCACGTGCAGAGGTCTGGTGGGTGATGACGTGGTCGATGTCGTGTATCGAAATGCCAACGGCATCAAGCACTTCATTCAGCAGCAACGGGGTGTTGGCGATTGCGGCCTTCTGGATGGCACGGGAATTAGTGAACATCCGCGCGCCCGGATCGTGCCCCTGTGGATAGGCCAGGCAAAGCCGACTGTAGTCGGCGACCGTGGTGAACCCAGC
>Ga0310916_10000521_pt1 | contig 21451 bp, 26 predicted proteins | sample GREbulkMGLF176_FD_203444 | JGI IMG/M metagenome (GOLD analysis project Ga0310916, IMG submission 203444) | Lab enrichment of tropical soil microbial communities from Luquillo Experimental Forest, Puerto Rico - GRE.bulkMG.LF176 | ecosystem: Environmental > Terrestrial > Soil > Tropical forest >...
CGCCCCAAACGGGAATCCCAAATCGCAAGAAACCAGCGCCTTGCTGCCGTTTTCCCGCGAAATCGATTACTTCTCTCGCCGCGTTTCGCTAGGCGCCTCAACGCTCACGCGATTCTTCACGGACGACGCGGTCATCACTTTGTAACCTCGGCTTTCCAATTGCGAAGCCTCTATAGCATTGTTGCCAGGTTTTTCATCCACACACAAAATCGTTGTCGGGGTCCGACCATCTATAGTTGGCGTAGGCTTTGCTCCGATGCTTTCACCGGATGCTTTTGCGAAGCGAGATCACTTGGTCTTTCAAGTCTTGCAACTGAGACTTTATCTGGTCGGTAGCCTCTTGTGCGGTGATCTCTAATCCAGCAACCTTTAGAGTAAAGGCACGAGACTCGATCAGTTTTTTGATCGAAGGCATAAGGTGCCACAAAACCACTGCAACCAGAAGTGGCCATGCGAGCGATGTGAGTGCCTTCAGAACCTCAGCCATATGCTCGCACGCCCACGAGTCCTCCGTCGCCCACAGTCTAGTAGCGAAGCTGCGGGGTGCAAGGTCCGTGGCAGTCCCAAAGGCTGTGAGGCAGAACTCAAGATATCTGCATCATCGGACGCCCGTTGATCCGATTGGGCTTTTTCGATGGAGATTTCTGATGCACAATGAAAGCATGATTTACGGCTATGCCCGCCTCTCGACCGCTGCCCGAGACGAAACCGGACAAGTGCGCCAACTCAAGGCCGCCGGATGCGAAAAGGTGTTCCGCGAGAAAATCACCGGAACCACAGCCGACCGGCCTCAGCTTGCGAAGCTGATAAAGGCCCTCGTCCCCGGTGACGTGGTGATAACCCCGGCGGTTGACCGTCTATCGCGTGACACGACCGACTTACTGGGTAATCGCCTGCGAGATGCAGCGCGCCGGAGCGGGCATCCGTTCCCTCGCCGAGCCGTACCTCGATACGACCTCGGACTTTGCCGAGATCGTCTTCGCCATCCTCGGCGTTGCCGCGAAGCTGGAGCGCCGCTGCATCTTCGAGCGCACCGCGCGCGGCCGGGCCGACGCTAAGGCCAACGGCGTCAAATTTGGCCGCAAGCCGATCCTCACCTCGCACCAGCAGCAAGAGGCCCGCAAGCGCCTCGAATCGGGCGAGACGCAGCGCAGCGTCGCTCGCAGCTACAACGTCAGCCAGAGTACGATTTCGGGGCTCTAGATTTTATGCGACGCGCGATAAACAAGCAGCACGGCCGGCAACGTATTTCGCAGAGTCAGACCGCGAAACGCAATTCAAACCCGCAGTAGGGTCTCCAGCGTCCCAGCGCAGGAACGTCATAGAAGCACGTTGACTTAAACCGCAGTGAGCCGCAGCACTATTGGTTTTTGTCTTACTAGCTGGGGCGGGTGTGGTGGCTCTACCGGCCCCGGCCGGTTCCTGTACGATAGGTGAGCAGAAGCGAGCGAGCACAGCCGTCGATCGATATCCGGCAACGGCAGGAAATCATGCAGATACATCAATCACGCCAGCAAGCGGTTTCCCAGACTCGTGGCCCGACGAAACGGCAGGCGCCCGCGCCATCGGGAGGGGCAACGCATCCGACCGCCCTTATCCAGCACGCCAAGGCAAATCTTGGAGCATTGATCCCGGCCGACGTTCTTCAACTTCAGCGTACAATCGGCAATCAAGTTGTAGGGCGCCTTTTGGCACAAGCGACGCAGCGTCAACCGATTCAAAAACAGCCGATCGAGGGGATCGAAATGGAGGTCTTCCCCCCCCGGTTACAACCTGCACGACGATTGGGGTACAGCACGAGAATGGGAGGTCATATGCCACAGTCAGGGCGGAAGCAACGCACCTACGAGAGGGGGATCAGGTTATCTATGAAATAGCATGGGATGCAGCTGTGGCTCCTATAGAACATCCCCATTTGCATGCTGTAGCGAATAGAGCTTCTGATTTTGTCGTGGATCTGGGCAATGATGGTCAACTTATCGGAAAAAGTATCGATCATTATGGTAAAGATGACGAAAGAGGACGCTATTTTGAGTACAACGACGGTATCGAGCAACCAGAGAAAAATGGCGGTGTCTGGCGATTTAGACTTAGAATCGTTGACAGAAACGGAAGAGAGAGACCGGGACCATGGCAGGTGGCGACTGTCGACTGGAATCACTAGACGGCACGTTAGACGACAGCCTGCCTCTCATCGGGCGGCTGGCCGAGATCGACCGCCGCCTTGAAGCCATCCGTCGCGCCACGTGCGCCGCATGAGCACCAACGCGCGGCGCTTAAAAGTTCTAATGCACGGCGGGATCGACGGCTCGGCCGGTAATCGGCTAACCTCGCCGCTCCCCATTTTTGGAGGCCCGCCGATGCCTCGCCGCCGCGATCCCGCCAAAGCCGTCGCGATGCTCGACCTGCTCGCTTAATTTTTCGATGGCGGGCGGCGCTGGATCAAAAGGTGACTATCACGACGACGACGGCAATCGTTGTCTGGCCGGAGCCGGCTCGACGAATGGCGCGAACCCGGCATTCCCCGTTATGTCGACGCCCAAACTGCAGCTTTTTCCAGAAGCGCTTTTAGGCGACTTTGACATTGGTCGAGAAACGCGGTGGCAGGAGACGACAAGATATTGATTTGCGCCGATCTTCGGCATGACTGTTGCGCGTACCCTTACCCGCTCTAGAAAATGGGGAGGATTCGTATTGATGCGGGCTTAGCAATGGCGATTAGCGGAGTGGTGGACTGGGTAAAGCGCAACCCGATTTATAGTCTCATCGGTGCTGCCGGTACCTAGCGGGATTCGTGGCCGGTGTGCCACCAGCGTGGCAAGCTCTTTCACAATTGGTGGGCATTCCTGAATGTATTACATACTCTAACGTCTATTATTATTATAATGGACATTTTAAATTTTCCAGCATCCCGCCTTATCCGCCACAGGCCCGATCCACGGCCGGCCCGTGCCAACCCACGACATATAGGGAACACTGAATTGCGGCAGGGGTTACGCCGTCTCGTCACTGCGACGACGCTTCGGCGGCGGGCTTGCCATACCCCCGATGATTTTTGAACCCATCCGAAGGATCGGGATATCCGATTCATCTTTCACGGCTTTGAAGACGTTGCTGACTGGGCCCCAAGCAAACCAGACGAGAGCAGCAAGAAAGAAAAATAGCATCCCAAACGGATTAAAGAAATGTCCCGCGCCAAGTGCATCCGACCAAAACGCGGTAACACCTAAACCGAGCATTATAAGCGTGGTCAAAATTTTGAGGATCACGCCGACCTCGCCTTACAAGACGATCGTGCACCGCGCGCGGTTGATTTCAGAGTGCAATATAAGCCTGAGAGCGGACGCTTTCCAGAACCATGATCCACCAGCCGCGCCGCGCTCAGCGCTGGTGATTGGCCGTTACGATGCAGCGCTATCCGTTTAGCCAGCCGCCACGCGGCTAACGGCACCACGCCCCACAAACCGCACTGATCGTCGCGATTGCCAATCTCATCGCTCAAAATCGACCATGGCCGAAGATCACGCATCTATTCCGCCCGCCCACAACCGCCGAAACGCCTGTTGAAGACCGGCCGGCGCCTCACTCCCAAAAAGCATCGAATTTTCCAGGACGCTTGTTATTTCGGCTCTTCTTGACCACTGGCGCAGTTCACCGGCAGGCCTGTTGCCGTGATAGCCGGCGCCCCCTCGACTACGCATTCCAGTCTCGTGATGAGCTCCAATCGCTGAGGCGAATTTATGCTATAATTGCAATATAGGCTCCTCCCGGGCTTCAAACCCGGCAATGTCGATCGGAAATCTTGTTCGAATTGTTTCGCGATAACGATCCTAGAATTGCCACATTCGTATTGCATAATTCTGACGCCATGGACAGAGAGAACGCGAGAGTGTGGGCTGCGCCTATCAATGTTGTCGGACCTTGCGGCTACAACCAAAATCGATAATTTCTCGGGAACTCGCTGCAGATTTGCTGCAGATTGCACAACGTGCAGTTTTCTACTCAATTACCGCTTGCGGTCCGCTGCGCAGCATGGTTTTGACCCGGCGGGGTTAACGCTTTTATAACGCGGTGATTCCGAGCTTTCTCGGATGCGGAGGTGCAGCATGGTGAAAGGGTGGTCTCCCGACAGCTGGCGTGGTCAGCCGATCCGGCAGGTTCCGGGATATTCGGACGAGGCGGCGCTCGCCCGGGTCGAGGAGACATTGCATCGCTTTCCGCCACTCGTCTTTGCCGGCGAGGCGCGACGCTTGAAAGAACGCCTCGCCGCGGTCGCAGCCGGCAAGGCGTTTCTGCTGCAGGGCGGCGACTGCGCGGAGAGCTTCGCCGAATTTCATCCGAACAACATCCGCGACATGTTCAAGGTGCTGCTGCAGATGGCGGTGGTGCTGACCTTCGCCGCCGCCTGCCCGGTCGTTAAGTTGGGGCGGCTGGCTGGGCAGTTCGCCAAGCCGCGCTCTTCCGAGACCGAGACCAGGGATGGCGTCACGTTGCCCTCCTATCGCGGCGACATCATCAACAGCCTGGACTTCGATGCCGCGGCGCGCGAGCCCGATCCGCAGCGCATGGTGCAGGCCTACAGCCAGTCGGCGGCGACTTTGAACCTGCTGCGCGCCTTCGCTCAGGGCGGCTATGCCGATCTGCACCGCGTGCATTCATGGAACCAGGATTTTGTCGCCGACTCGCCGCAGGGCGAACGTTACCGCGCGCTTGCCGACCGGCTGACCGAGACACTCAATTTCATGGAGGCCTGCGGGTTGACCTCCGACACGACGCCGCAAATCCGCGAAACCGAGTTCTACACCTCGCACGAGGGTCTGTTTCTCAGCTACGAGGAGGCATTGACTCGGATCGATTCGACGACCGGCGACTGGTACGACTGCTCGGCGCATCTGGTGTGGATCGGCGACCGCACGCGTCAGGTCGGCGGCGCGCATGTCGAGTTCATGCGCGGCATCAAGAACCCGATCGGAATGAAATGCGGGCCGACCCTCGAGCCCGACGATCTCGTGCGGCTGATCGATAGGCTCAACCCCGAAAACGAGCCAGGGCGCTTGACCCTGATCACACGCATGGGCTCTGACAAGGTCGAAGAGAAGTTGCCGCGTCTCCTCCGCGCCATCAAGCGCGAAGGGCGCGAAGTCGTGTGGTGCATCGACCCGATGCACGGCAATCGCATAACGCTCAGCAACGGGTATAACACGCGGCCGTTCAATCGGATACTCGACGAGGTGCATGCGGCGTTTGGGATTCATGCTGCCGAGGGCACCTATGCGGGCGGCATCCACTGCGAACTCACTGGGCAGAACGTCACCGAGTGCATCGGCGGAGCTCAAGCAATCAGCGAGGTGGATCTTTCCGACCGGTACCTGACGCATTGCGACCCGCGGCTCAACGCCAGCCAAGCGATCGAATTGGCCTTCGAACTCGCCGAAGCATTGAAGCGGGAGCGGCAGGGCAATGGCCTTGGTGGCCTCAGTCGACGCGCGGCGGTCTCGTAAGGCGCCGCCGTTGGCCGACCAGGACGCGCTTGCCGCACAGACCGACAGCTACTTTCTGAAGACGAAGGCGATCGTCGGGCGTTTCGGCGATCGTCAGGCGACCTATGCGGTGTTCATGCGCCGGCCGGTCATCTCGGCGCCTCGCTTTGCGATCGAGTTTCTCGAAAACATCGCGGCCGAGCGCGGCGTGAAATTCGACATCGAGCTCGGTCATCCTGAGGGGGCGTGGGTTGGTGCCGGCGACCCGATCCTCCACGTGAGCGGCCCGCTGTTCCATCTCGTCGACCTCGAGACCGTGCTGCTGCAGAAGCTCGGTCCGGCCTGCGTCGCTGCATACAACGCATATGGCATGTGTGAGGACCTGCCGAAGGCCGCATTCCTGGCGATGGATGCGCGGCACTGCGCCGGTGCCGAGATGGCGGCGATGATGGCATACGCCGCTGCGGTCGGCTCCGCCGTCGCACAGCGCGAGGCTGGCGCGGTCGGTTTTGTCGGCTGCGCCGCCGACGCGACCGCGCGGTTCTTCGCACAGGCGAAGGGCTTCGGAACGATGCCGCACGCGCTGATCGGCTATGCCGGCTCGACGGTCCGCGCGGCGGAGATGTTTCGCGAGGTCTTCCCCGACGAGCCGATGACCGTACTGATCGATTATTTCGGACACGAGGCGTCGGACGCCGTCGCGGTCGCGCGGCGTTTTCCCGACCTCGCCGCCGCGGGCGGACTATCGGTCCGTATCGATACTCCCGGCAGCCGCTATTGCGAGGGGCTCGACCCCGCCCGCTCGTACGAGGTGCTCGAAGAGCACGCGCCGCACGCGATCCGCGGCTACCGCACCGAGGAGGAGTTGCGCCATCTGATTGGCACCGGCGTGTCGGCTGCAGCGATCTGGCTGATGCGCCAGAAATTGGACGAGGCCGGGTTCGGTGGGGTGAAGATCGTCGCGAGTTCAGGGTTCGGGCCCGCCAAGTGCCGCATGATGGCCGCCGCCAGTGCCCCGATCGACGTAATCGGCACCGGCTCCTATCTCCCGGAGTTGTGGAGCAAGACCTACGCGACGGCCGATATCATCGCCTATGACGGAGTGCCGATGGTCAAGGCCGGCCGCGAGTTCCTGCTCCGCACCCGCTGACCGAGCTCGCACCTGACAAGTTCGCGCTACTCGGATAGGCTATCCACCGAGCAAGGCATAACAAGAGCGAAACAACCGCCGGCTCATTTGAAGGCTGCAACAATTCTACCTGGGGGCGCTCGGCGCGGGTTCCTCCTGGTTCGATGATCTGGGAGGTCGCCATGGCAGAAATTCATCCGGTGGACCCAAACATTATATCCGCCGGACATGTTCTCGGGCACAAGCTCGACAGCATCCCGTTCAGCGGTTACCACATTTTGATCATTGCCGTGCTTGCCCTCGTCGGCTTCATCGAGGGCTACGATTTGGTGCTCACCGGCTCTCTCTTGGTGCTGGCCAAAGAACCGCTGCATCTGACGGGGACCGACATCCGGCTGCTCGCCGTCGGCCCGACGTTTATGCTGTGCGTTGGCGGGTTTGCGGCGTCGCTGGTATCTGATCACTGGAGCCGCAAGACGATCATGTTGATCGGCGTCATCGCCACGACGTTCCTCACCTTGCTGATCCCGCTGGTGCAAACCGCCGAGCAGCTGATCATCGTCCGTCTGCTGACCGGCCTTGGCGCAGGCAGTGCGGTCTCCGCGGCGTTCCCAATCGCCGCCGAATTGATGCCGGCGCAGCACCGGCGCACCTACGGGGCCGTCTATGAGGTGGCGCTGGCGGCCTCGTTCACGGTGGTGCCGTTCATTGCCTCTCTGCTTTCCGATAATCCTTACGCTTTCCGGTTTTTGGCGCTTCCGGGCGGGTTGGCGGTGACTGTTGTTCCTGTGATCGTCTATTTCGCGCTTCCCGAAAGCCCCCGCTGGCACTTGCGCAAAGGCCAGGCGCAGAGGGCAGTCGACATCGTCAACATGATCATCCGGCGGTCCGGCAACCGCGTGCCGCCGCTGACGGTGGCGGCTCTTGGCGATCATCATGAAGCCGCTCGCGAGCCGTTGCCGCCCTATTGGGCATTGTTTGCTCGGGGTCAGTTGCGGTGGACCACTGTCGGCATTCTCAGCGGCGTCTGTGCCGGCACCGCGTATTTTCTGATCTCCGTCCTGTTGCCAAAGGCGCTGGTGGATCAGGGCGCCGCCGTCAGCTTAGGCTTCGGACTGACCTCGCTGGTGTATTTCGCGAGTATGCCGGGCAAGGCCTTCACCGGGTTCCTGATGGAAATCATCGGACGCCGCTGGACGATCTTCTATGCCCTCGCGGGTTCATTGCCTGGTCTGTTCCTGATGCTGATCGCGCACCGGACCGGCGGTTATGCGACTGTGGTGATGGTAGCCGGCGCGCTCATTACGGGATTTACAGTGCTCTCCGCCTTCACCGCATGCCGCGTCTACCTCTCCGAGCAATTCCCGACGGCATTGAGGGGGCGCGGACAGCCGTTTGGCGAATCGACCGGCCGGCTGTTCGCCGGCGTGCTGGCGCCGTTCTTGATGGAACCGCACACAGGATCGGCGACGATCTTCTTCGGCACGATATTTGTCGTCGTCGCGATCGGCGCGTTTATCCCGGTGCTCTTCGGCAAGGAGACCGTGGGCCAGCTGGAAACCGTCAGCGAAGGAGTTCCAGCGCTGGCCTGAGCTGCGCGACCGATCGGATTACCGGGCGAGCGGAGCCCGCCGCCGGAAGCGACGGCGGCTTTACAACCCGGGCACGCACCTCAACTACGCGGTGCGTGCTTCGATAGGATACGCTGCAGGGTACGGCGATGCATTTTGAGGCGGCGGGCGGTCTCCGAGACGTTGCGGTCGCACAGCTCGAATACGCGCTGGATGTGCTCCCAGCGCACCCGGTCGGCCGACATCGGGTCCTCGGGGGGTTCGGGAGCCGCGTCTTCCTGCGCAAGAAGAGCGCGTTCGACCGCATCGGCATCGGCCGGCTTGGGGAGATAGTCGATCGCCCCCGCCTTTACCGCGGCAACCGCGGTTGCGATATTGCCGTAACCGGTCAGCATCACGATGCGCGCGCCGGGGCGAGCTTGGCGCAAGGCGGTAACGACATCGAAGCCGCGGCCATCTCCGAGCCTCATGTCGACGACCGCAAAGGCCGGCGCCTGATCGGTCGCGGCGGCGATGCCGCCGGCGACGCTGTCTGCGGTCGCCACGACAAAGCCCCGCCGCTCCATTGCCCGGGCGAGACGCTGGCAGAGCGGTGCGTCGTCATCGACGATCAGCAACGTGCGTTCGGCCTCGGGAAGGTTCTGCAGCTCCTTGGAGAGCGTATCGGCGGCGGAACGGTTCGGTCCATCGCTAGTTTCCATGGCTTTGCCTTTGTGGCTGCCCGCGCCGCAGCTCGGGCTCACGATCGGGGTGAGCCATCGCCGTGGACGGGCGAATTCGCTCCACCATTTCCAGATTGGCACGATTCCAAGATATCGCAATATGCGCGCCGCCTTCCGGCAGATTGTCGAATACCAGGTTTGCGCCGCTGCGCTCGAGCAGAGTCTGCGCGATGAAGATGCCGAGCCCCATATGATCCGCCGCTCCGGTGCGCGTCGAAATGTAGGGCTCGCCGAGTCGTCCGAGGAGATGAAGCGGAAAACCCGGCCCATCATCGGCGATCTCGACCGTGACCGCTCCACGGTCCCAGAATGTCGTGACGCTGACCTCGCGCCGGGCGAACTGAACGGCGTTCTGAATGAGGTTGTTGAGCCCATGCATGATTTCCGGGCTGCGTCGTACAAGAGGTTCCTCAGGCCCAGGTTGCCCCGCTGTCGCAAAGATCAGCTTGACCCCTTGATCCTTGTGGGGAGCCCCCGCAACTTCGACGAGGGCCGAGATCGGCAGCCGGGTGTAGGGCGAGCCGCTGTCGTGTTCTGGCCGCTGCGCAAGCTCGGCGAGGATGCGCCGGCAGCGTTCTGACTGGCTCAGCAGCAGTGCTGCGTCCTCGGCATGCGCGCTATCGGTGGGCAGATCGCGCGCCAGCTCCTTGGCAACGACCGCGATCGTCGCGAGCGGGCTCCCGAGTTCATGCGCCGCCGCTGCCGCGAGCGCGCCGACCGCCGAAATCCGCTGTTCACGCGCCAACGCCAGCTGCGTCGCGGTCATCGCATCACGCAGCCGTCGCACCTCCTGTGCGACGCTCCAGGTGTAAGCTCCAATAAAGACCGTCGCCAGCACCAGCGCCACCCAGATGCCGAGCACGAGCTCAGGCGGAAATACGAGCGGCTCGGTCCGCCAAGGCAAAGGCATGTGCCACAAGGCGAGCAAGCTGATCGCCGCGACGGCCAGGACCGAGAGGGCGATAACCGGCCGCCGCGACAGGATCGTCGCAGCCACGGTTACCGGTGCCAGGATCAGAATCGAGAACGGGTTTTGTAGCCCGCCGGTCAGATAGAGTAGGATGGCGAGCTGCAGAATGTCATAGCCGAGACACAGCGCGGCGCTCCTTTCGCCGAGCCGGGCTGCGGCGTGCCGCAACAGGATCAACACGATGTTGAGCAGAACCGATCCGGCGACGACACAAAGTGCCGGAACGAGCGGCAGGCGGTATCCGAACCCGTAATGGACGATCAGAATGGTAAGCGCCTGCCCGGCGATCGCGACCCATCGGATCGGGACCAGCGTGCGCAAGCTGATGCGGCCGAAGCCCGTAACGGGCTCGTTCGAGGCGATAAGACTGGGGTCGCTCACCCTATGATCTCGTCCTCGCTGGCAGCGATCGACCCGTCCACTCTCGCTGTTCGCGTCCGCAATTGCTAGTCTCACGCTGGCCGAAAGCCCGACCACGACTCATATAGGGGCGATGGCCGCACCCGCCGTCAAAGTCGACAACCTAGTGAAACGTTACCCGAGCGCCGTCGCGGTAGACGGGATCAGCTTCAGGGTGGAGCGCGGGGTCACGGCGGCACTGCTGGGGGGCAACGGTGCGGGGAAGACGACCACTCTCTCGATCGTGCTCGGGCTTCTGCTGCCGACCGCCGGGAACGTAGAGGTCCTCGGCGAAGACATGCTGCGCCACCGGTACCGAGTGTTGCCGCGGCTGAATTTCTCCTCGCCATTCGTCGATCTGCCACATCGCCTGACCGTGCGTCAAAACCTGCTGATCTATGCCCGCCTCTATGGCCTGCCGTCTCGGCGCGAACGCATCGAAAGTCTCGCCGCCGATCTGCAGATTTCGCCATTTCTCGAGCGGCCGGCGGGCAAGCTTTCGGCCGGGCAGAAGACCAGGGTTGCTCTGGCAAAGGCGCTGTTGAACGAGCCCGAGTTGTTGCTGCTCGACGAGCCGACAGCTTCTCTCGATCCCGACACCGGCGACTGGGTGCGCAGCTATCTCGAATCTTATCGCACGCGCACCGGCGCGACGATCCTTATGGCCTCGCACAATATGAGCGAAGTCGAGCGGCTGTGCTCCGAGGTCATGATGATGAAGGCCGGCCGCATCGTCGACTGCGGCAGCCCGCAGGAACTCATCAACCGCTACGGCCGCACCAATCTGGAAGAGGTCTTCTTGCACATCGCGCGCGAGCACCGAATAGAGCTGGAGGCGGCGAAATGAGCTGCCGGTTGTGCTCGTCGTGGGGGCGCGTCTGGGCAATGCTGTTGCGCTACCTCTATCTCTTGCGCAGCTCGTGGCCGCGCACCCTCGAACTTCTCTACTGGCCGACCTTGCAGATGCTGATCTGGGGCTTCATGAGCCAGTTCCTCTATGTCAACAGCAGCTATGTCTTCCGCGCCTTTGGCGTGCTGCTCGCGGCGGTGATGTTGTGGGATGTGCTATTCCGCGGCCAACTCGGCCTGTCGATGTCGTTTCTCGAGGAGATGTGGGCGCGCAATCTCGGGCATCTGTTCGTCACGCCGCTGCGCCCCTATGAGTGGGTCGTGTCGCTTTTGTCGATGAGCATTATCCGTGTCGTGCTCGGGCTCGCGCCGGCGGCGCTGCTGGCGATCCCGCTCTACCATTATTCGATCTTCTCGATGGGGCTCCCGCTTGTTGCGTTCTTTGCGGTGTTGTTGATGATGGGCTGGGCGCTGGGCTTGGCGATCTGCGGGTTGATTCTGCGCCAGGGCATGGGGGCCGAGGGTCTGGCCTGGACTGTGGTTTTCACCCTCTCACCGATCAGCTGCGTCTACTACCCGGTATCGACATTGCCCCACTGGCTCCAGCACGCCGCTTGGGCCCTGCCCTCCACCTACGCCTTCGAGGGCATGCGGGCGGTGCTGTTCTCAGGGATATTCCGAACCGACTATTTGTTCACTGCGTTGGTACTCAATGTCATCTATCTGGGGCTGGGAGCGACCGCCTTCTTTGTATCGCTGCACGACGCACGGCGTCGCGGCGCGCTCCTGCAGATGGGCGAATAAAATGCGCTATGCGCCTTTCCTGCCGGCAAGGACGGTGAAGCCGTATTTCTCGAATATCGCTTTGGCTGCCGGCGAGCCGAGAAATTGCAGCAGCCGCGCTGCGCCCGGGTTCTTGCTGTCGGCCGTCAGCGCCGCCGGATACACGATCGGCGGGTGCGTGTCGTCGGGAAAGACGCCGACCACCTTGACCCCGGGGTCGGCGGCGGCGTCTGTCGCATAGACGATGCCGAGCGGCGTTTCGTGCCGCGATACAAAGGCCAACGCGGCGCGCACGTTCTCGGCCGGCGCGACGGCCCCCTTCACAGCGTTCCAGACTCCGAGTTTCTCTAGCGCGGCCTTGCCGTATTTGCCCGCCGGGACGGTGTCGGGGTCGGCTATCGCCAACCGCCCGCCACCAAGAAGCCCGGCAAGGTCGACACCCGGTTTGATCTCGACCCGCGAGCCGCCGTCCGTTGGGGCGACTAGCACTAGCCGGTTGCCGAGCAGATTCTCCCTCGTCGACGTCTGGATCAGGTGCTGCTGCTCGAGGTAATCCATCCAGTCGAGGTCGGCGGAAATGAAGAGGTCGGCCGGCGCGCCACTTTCGATCTGCTTTGCCAAGGCGGAACTGGCGGCGTAGGAGATACGGGCAGGGGCGCCGCCTTGCCGCTCAAAAAGCCGGGCCGCATCGTCGAGCGCGTTCGTCAGGCTCACGGCAGCGAACACAACGATATCCTGTGCGCATGCCGCCTGCAGCGGAATCAGCACCGCCAGTGCGATGGCAACGACGGCGGCGTGGAATAGTGTGGTGGTTCGCATCGGCTTTTCTCCAAACCGGGACTACGGCACCAGCATGTGCAATTGCTCGCCGTCGAGCTCGACCCGGTAGAACTGCCGATAGAAGTCTCGCGCCTCGGCCCTGAGGTCATCGGTGGAAACTGCCGGGTAGAGCGTGTGGCCAACCCACAGCAGCCCGAGCAGCCTGTTGACCGAGGGCGGCTCATCGAGCCAGCCGAACGGCAGGGAGGGCGCCAGATAAACGCGCCCGCTTGCGACAGCGGCAAGCGCGTTCCATTCCGGTCCCTCACGGACTTTCCAAAATCCTGGATTGTTGGTCATGACCGCGTCGGGGTTCCAGGCGTAAATCTGTTCGCGGGAGACCGGCGTGAGCTCTCCAGAGCCGCCCGCAGCCGCGTCGGCGACATTCGCAACGCCGATCAGGCGCAGCACGTCGGCCAGCGAGGAATGGGAGGTTGCGGTTGTGAGCCCGTCCGCGCTGCGCGCGTAATAGACGCGAGTCTCGCCGGCTTCATGGCGAGCCCTATCCTTTTCTCTGGTCGTCGCGATGAGGCGGTCGGCGGCCGCGGCAAGATCGTTGGCCCGCTCCTCGGTTGCGAAGATCGAACCTAGCAGCCGGTAGATCTCGGGGGTGCGCTCGAGCGTCCCGTCGAGCAGGAGTACCGGAATGCCGGTCTCTGCTTGGATCCGGGTCGCACGTTCGACATAGCGAGACGAGGTCGAGCCATAGTCGAGGATCAGATCCGGCTTTTGCGCCCGGATTTCGTCCGCCTGAACTTTTCCCTCGCGCATCAGAGGCGGAAGATCCGGACGCTCGTCGGCGCTGTGGTCTAGGAACGCCCGTGCCTCGGGGCTCGGCCGATGCGGCCAACCGATCATCTTTTCGGGCGCGAGTGTGTAGATGAACACGGCCGCCGGCTGACCGGCGGGCATTACTCGCTCCACTCGGTCCGGCACATCCACCGTCCGCCCCGTCGCGTCCACCGCCCGGCGGGCGCCGGCCGGCGCGGTGGATGCCAGCAAAAGCACCAAAAGCCAGCCGTAGGGCAGGTGTGTACGCGGTCCCATGAAAGCGACATATGATATATATCGACCGCGTCAACGCGCACCGCTCGGCGATGTCGTAAACGTCGCCGTCGGCCGCTATTATGCGCCGGTGCGCTTATCGGCCAAATCGGCTAAACTCGCTCTATGGCGAGGCTTACGTTGCGTCTCGACTTGGGGCCCGAGCAAGCGATCGGCCATGGCAAGATCCGGCTGCTCGAGGCCATCCGCGACTATGGCTCGATCTCGGCAGCCGGGCGTTCGATGGGAATGTCGTATCGGCGCGCCTGGCTGCTGATCGACGAACTGAACCACATGTTCGAGGAACCCGTCATCGGTGCCAAACACGGCGGCTCGGGCGGTGGTGGCGCAGCGCTGACGCCGTTCGGCCATGCCGTCGTGCAGCGCTATCGCTCGATCGAGGCAAAGGCGCATGCCGCGACGGCGGGCGATCTTGACGTTCTTGCGGCGGCTGCGATCAAATCCACGCCCAAGCGTTAAGCTCACAACGGCGACACTAGGAGGAGAAGCGGTGATGAAGCTGAGCGCGCGCAATCAGATCAAGGGCAAAATCGTCGAGGTCCACAAGGGCTCCACAACCGCGCATGTGCGGATCGATATCGGCAACGGCGTGATCATCACCTCCTCGATCACCAACGAGGCAGTCGACGACCTCGGTCTGCGTGCCGGCGACGAGGCAATTGCAGTAATCAAGGCTTCCGACGTGATGGTCGCGAAGTAAAACTGACGCCACGCCGGCGACGCCGGCTTCGGCGGTCGAAGCAAAGCCGTCGAACACGACGGGCACCCGGCCGAGCCGCGCTGCGATGGCGCGCGACGGCTGACGCCACCGCGGCACGCTTCGCCTCTGGCATCGCTCCAGTAACCCCGTTCCCGGGGCCGCAGTGCTGGCCGCCATGGATGCCCGCTTTACCAGGCATGCGAAGAAATCGGATGCGATCGCCAAGAGGGCAAACCGCCTTCGCCCAGCGAAGGCGGGGACCCAGAGTTTCGCCATCTCGGAGTTTTCGAGTGGCGGCAATGAGTTACCAGAATTTCGGAGGGCTCGCGCCGCTGGATAAGTAGGCTCCGCCTGCGCCGCGGCGACGAATGGATGAATGGTCAGGAATTTTTCACAACCGCTTTCGCGGGCATGACGGAAAAGCGCCGCAGGAAGAAGGATGCCGCAGGAAGAAGGATGATGAAGAAGGTGGTTTGATGCGCTTGCGGGCGGCGGGGCTCAGTAGCCCTCGCGCTCCAGACGTTTGCGCAGCAATTTGCGGTAGCGGCGCACCGCCTCCGCCCGCTCGCGCGCCCGTCTTTCCGACGGTTTTTCGTAACTACGGCGGAGCTTCATTTCCCGGAATACCCCTTCGCGTTGCATTTTTTTCTTCAAGGCTCGGAGCGCCTGGTCAACATTATTGTCGCGAACGAGGACTTGCACGGTGGCTGTTCTCCATAAAATGGCAACGCGGGCCCCACTGCGGGGACCGAGGTGACATCATTTAGCATTTCCGGGCTCCGCTGTGAAGCAAACCCACCGGCGCTTTACCGACAGCGATGGGCGCCGCATATTTGCGCCATGGCTCTGTTGAAAATCGCCCGCATGGGGCATCCCGTACTACGTGCCGTCGCCCGTCCGGTCGAGGATCCGACCGCGCCGTGGGTGCGCCGCCTCGTCGAGGACATGGTCGAGACGATGGAAGACGCCTCAGGCGCCGGCCTCGCCGCGCCGCAGGTCCACGCCTCGCATCAGATCGTCGTATTCCGCGTCCCCGAGGAGCGCCTCACCGACATGCCCGACGATGTCGCGCAGGATCTGACGGTGCTGATCAACCCGGTCGTTCAACTCCTCGGCCAGGAACGGGCGCTCGGCTGGGAAGGGTGCCTGTCGGTTCCCGGGCTGCGCGGGGTCGTGCCGCGGCATCTGCGAGTGCGCTATCGCGCGACCGGTCTCGACGGCGAGGTCATCGAGCGTAATGTCGAAGGCTTTCACGCCCGCGTCGTGCAGCACGAATGCGACCATCTCGACGGCATCCTCTACCCGCAACGCATGACAGACCACCGGCTGCTGGTATTTCTCGACGAGCTGCAGCGCCACCCGATCGATCTCGCCGCGTTTCTCGCCGAGAAGACAACCGCATGAGGAGCCCGCTCGCCGACAGCCAGCGCGACGCGCTGATCGAGGCGATGCTGCCTGACGTGCCGTTCGACGGCTGGTCGCTTGCAGCGCTGCGCGCGGCGGCGCGGCGCATCGCCATGCCGCCGGGAGAGGCTCTGGCGCTGTTTGCAGACGGGCCAGCCGATTTTGTCGCGTGCTTCAGCCGCTGGGCGGACCGCCGCATGCTCGATCGCCTCGAAGGTCTGCCGCTCGACGGCCTGCGCGTATCGGAGCGGATCGCGGCCGCGGTCAACCTTCGCCTCGAAATCGTCGAACCCTCGCGCGAGGCGGTCCGCCATGCGCTGGCAGTGCTCGCGCTGCCCCCGCATGCGCCGCTGGCCATGCGTCTGCTCTACGAGACGGTCGACGGCATCTGGTACGCCGCCGGCGACGACGCCACCGATTTCAGCTTTTACACCAAGCGCGTCACGCTCGCCGCTATCTACGCTGCAACCGTGCTTTACTGGCTCGAGGACCGCTCCCCGGGCTTCGCCGAGACACGCACTTTCCTCGACCGGCGACTCGGCGATGTCGCTCGCATCGGCGCGGCGCGGCAGAGCCTCCGGAGCGCTCTCGATCGCCTGCCCAACCCGTTCCGTCTGCTGCGCCCGTTGCGGTGAGCGGCGCATTCTTGAGTCGGCCCCCACCCCTTTCTCCCGCAAGCGGGGAGGGTTAGGGAGGGGGGTGCGCCCGACGACGGGAAGGCGGGGTCAGCGGTGGGAGATGAGTCGGGTGACGTGGCCCATTTTTCGGCCCGGTTGGATCTCGGTCTTGCCGTAAAGGTGCAGCTTGGCGAGCGGGTCGTTGAGCGCCTCTCGCCACCTCTCGACCTCGTTGCCCAACAGGTTCTTCATCACCGCGTCGGAGTGGTGCTCGACCGAGCCGAGCGGCAGACCGCACAAGGCCCGCACCAGCTGCTCGAACTGGCTGGTGACGCAAGCATCGATCGTCCAATGGCCGGAGTTGTGCGGCCGCGGCGCGATCTCGTTGACGAGGACGGCGCCCGTATGTGTCAGGAACATCTCGACCGCGAGCAACCCCACTAGCTCGAGCTCTTCGGCGATGTGGCGGGCGATGGCTTCGGCGCGCATCGCTGGCTCCGCCGAGATGCGGGCCGGCGCTATCGTGGTGTCGAGGATGTGGTTGACGTGCTGGTTTTCGACCGGCGGATAGATCGCCCATCCGCCGTCCGGGCTGCGTGCCGCGATCACCGAGATCTCGCAGACAAAATCAACAAAGCGCTCGAGTATGCCGATCTCGCCGCCCATCCGCCGCCAGGCTTCGTCAATATCGGTTTCGGGCGTCAAGCTCACCTGGCCCTTGCCGTCATATCCCAGCCGCACGGTCTTCAGCACCGCGGGATAGCCGAAATCGCGCATCGCCCGGGCGAGCGCGGCGGGATCGGAGATTTCGCGGTAGGCGGCGGTCTCGACGCCGATCGCCCGCAGAAAATCTTTCTCGCGCAAGCGATCCTGCGCGATTTCGAGTATCTCGGGGCGCGGCTGCAGCGGTTTGAGTGCCGCTACGCGGCGGACTGCCTCGGCCGGAATGTTTTCGAATTCGAATGTCGCGATATCGACGGCCCGGGCGAACCGCTCGAGTGCCACCGGGTCGGTGAATTCGGCCACGGTGGCTGCAGCGCAAACTTGTTCCGCCGGGCTGTCGGGCTCGTCCGCGAAGACATGGCACCGATAGCCGAGCCGGGCAGCGGCAAGCGCCGTCATGCGGCCGAGCTGGCCTCCGCCCAAAATGCCGATCGTAGCGCCGGGAGCTAGCATTCCCGGCCGGCCGGCCGTTCAGCGACGCCCTTGGTCTGTGTCTGCCGCCAGCCCTCGAGGGCCTGTGCCGCGGCCGCATCGGTGAGCCCGAGGACCGCGGCGGCAAAGAGCGCCGCATTGACCGCACCCGCCTGCCCGATCGCAAACGTCGCCACCGGGATCCCGGCCGGCATCTGGACGATCGATAAGAGGCTGTCGAGGCCCTTTAGCGCTCGGCTTTCGATCGGCACGCCGAGTACCGGGAGCGGCGTCAGCGCGGCGGCCATGCCGGGGAGATGCGCGGCGCCACCGGCCCCTGCTATTATCAGCCGCAGGCCGCGGGATTTCGCCGTTCGCGCATACTCGTAAAGCCGGTCTGGCGTGCGGTGCGCCGAGACGATGCGTGTCTCATAGCCGATTCCCAACCGGTTGAGGGTGGACGCGGCGTGCTGCATCGTCTCCCAATCGGACTGGCTGCCCATGATGATGCCGACCACGCGGGCGGCCTCGCTCATCGGCTCCTACTCCAATGAGGGCGCAAAACCAATCAGCTGGCAACGACGCCGCTCTAGGCGATGATGTCGGGGAGCAGCTCGCTCTCGATCTTCGTGATCTGATCTTTGAGCAAAAGCTTCCGCTTCTTCAGCCGCTGCAGCTCGAGCTGATCGACCGGGGCGCGTTCGGCGAGTCTCACGATCACGTCATCGAGTTCGCGATGCTCGGTCTTCAGGGCCGCGAGCTTCGCCTTCAGGGCTTCGATGTCAAGGTCCATGGCCGCTGCCACTAGTCTTTACTTTCATCATAGCATCATATCATGCTGGAGGCGTCGTACATCAAAAGCTCGCCATTTGCGGGTGTGACATCATCGCCGACTCAGAGGGACCGGGAGCATGACGAAACGTATTGGCGGTTGACGAGCGGCGGCGATTGCGGCGGGCTGAACGCGATGATTTGCGCCGTCGCGTTGCGTGCCGCCTCGGCCTATGCCTGGGACGTCGCGCTGTTGCGGACGGCGCGCGGCTTGGGGATCTGCCTCGGCAATGCCTGACGCCGAACCGTCGCCCGGAGAGGCGTTCTGGCGGTTTTCACTCACCTTCTATGCGCTCCCCCGCGTCGCGCCGGCGCTGCTCGCGCTGCAGGATCTCGAGGGTCTCGACGTAAATCTGATGCTGTTTGCGCTGTGGCTCGGCATCTCTGGACGACACCCGCTCGACAGCGGCGCGCTGGCGGCGGCCGAGCGAGCGATCGGCACGATCCGCGCCGAGGTCGTCGAACCGCTGCGCTCGTTGCGCCGGAACCTCAAACACCACGCCGACGAGGACATCCAGCACTTGCGCGAGGGCATCAAGGCACTCGAACTGGAGGGCGAGAAGCTGGTGCAATCGCGCCTCGCCCATCTCGCCGGACCTGCGTTCAGCGGCATTCCCGCGGAGGATCGGCTAGCCGTCGCGGTAGCCAATCTCACCCTCTATCTCGGCCCGCAAAGGTTGCGCTCGGTCGCGGCGATGGTCATTCGAGATGCGCTCGGGTCCCTCATGGGGAGCGCGGCGGATGGCTTTTGATGGTAGACGCTTCACCCCAGCGCCTTACGGTTCCGGTGTCGAGATCAAACAGGTCGAGGACCCGGCCTAGGGTCTGATCGATCATCTCGGCCAACGTCTGCGGCTTGGCGTAAAAGGCGGGCACCGGCGGGGCGATCACCGCGCCCATCTCCGACAGCGCGGTCATGGTCCGCAAATGCCCGGTGTGAAGCGGCGTTTCGCGCACCAAGAGGACGAGGCGGCGGCGCTCCTTGAGCACGACATCGGCCGCCCGGCTCAACAATGTCGTCGTCACGCCGCTCGCGATCTCTGCCATGCTGCGGATCGAGCATGGCGCCACGATCATGCCCATCGTCGCGAACGAGCCGGACGAGATCGGCGCCGCCAGATCGCCGATCGCATGAAAGACATCTGCCCGGCTGCGCACCTCGCTCGGCTTCAGCTCGGTCTCGCGCGCCAGCGTCACCTCGGCGGCGCGGCTGACGACGAGATGGGTTTCGACCGGCAGCGGGCGCAGCAGTTCGAGCAACCGCGCCCCATAGATAACGCCGGAAGCGCCGCTGATCCCGACAATCAGACGCGGGCGTCCCGATTTTTCTGCCATCGCGCCCTCTTTGAATTTCATCGTTTTGACATATTTGCGGAGCAAGCCTCGGTGGCCTGTCGCCGGCCGATATGACCGGCGTTACCACCGACGGCCGCCATCGTCTAGCAGGAGGACCATGTATGACGCTGCAGGATCGCATCGAGGCGCTGAAGCAAAAGCATGCCGCGCTCGAACGTGCGCTCGATGAAGAGAACAAGCGTCCGCTACCCAACCAGGGCGCGATCTACGACCTGAAGCGTCAAAAACTCCGCATCAAGGACGAAATTTTCCAGCTCGAGCGACACTGATCGCAGCCTTTACCCCGCGTTTGTCTAAAAAGCCGGAGAGGCAGATCCTCTCCGGCTTTTTTGTTGCGCTGCCCGGAGCCCGACCAACCATAGATCCGCGGGTTTTCAAGCGGTTGCTGCCTCGCTCTGCCTTTCCCCGCCAGCGCAACGCGAACGCGGGGGTCCGGGCTGGCGACGCCACAGTGGTTGCCCTGGGCGGCCGGCCCTTGCCGCCGTCCCCGTGCAAGCTCGCGTAGAGCGCGCTGGTAGAATAAAGCCGCCGGTGCTCTCCCTAACGCCTGTTCCTGCTGGAAAAAAACAGGTCGCAGCGTTCTCTTTTGCACGAGAGGTCGCGATGCGCTGCCATGTCCGCGGGGTGACGATAACCTGTTGCGAATGCGGGATCGTTTTGGGTGGGGCGGACGGTGGTTTTCGCTATTTTCGCTGTTTTTCCCGGAAATTTACAGCGGCCGGCCAATGGATCGCGGCGGAAATCCTGGGTTGCCGACGGTCCGGCAGCCGAAATAACAGCGAAATTCCCGGCTGTTCTTTCGCTGTTTTCCGCTGATGTTGCGACAAAATACAACGCCTACGAAGAGGGCCCGAAGATCGAAAAGGGGCTCGCGATGACTATGGGTGAGTCCCGACATGTTGCGATGTTATCATCAAATATGCATTTTGTCAATGTAATAAACGCGCCCTTAGATTATTGTATTGACCTTAAAATTTAACTAAAAATTTAGTTGACGCTCACCCCTCCCGGCGACACCCTTATGGTTAAATTCGTGCCGACTTTGACAAGATGTATGCGCGGTACACCCCGAGTCCTCACGGACGAACGCGGATGATTGTCTTTCCCCTGCGTCGCTCGGTCGGGTTTAAGGCGGCGACGGCATCGTCGAGGGTCGAGACGTTGCCGATGTTCGTCCGCAGTCGTCCGTCCCGCGCCCGCTGGACGATCTCACTCAGTTGGGCACGATCGGACTCGACAACGAAGTCGACCGCCAAGCCGTCGGCGGGCCGCGCCTCGGCCGGCCCGACGATGGACACCAGTCTTCCTCCAGCTCGAATCAGGCCTGCGGACCGCTTCGGATGTCGCCGCCGATGACATCGAACACCAGATCGATGCCGCCGACGTCTCCCAGCGCGTCGTTGTCGAGGTCGACAAACTCCTGCGCGCCGAAGTCGAGCGCCCTCTGACGGTCGGCCGTGCGTCCGGTACCGATGACGTAGGCGCCGGCCTCTCGTGCGAGTTGCGTCACCATCGAACCGACTGCGCCGGCCGCGCCGTGCGCGAGGACGCTCTGCCCCGCCTGAAGGCGGCCGTGCTGGAACAGTCCCTGCCACGCGGTGAGGCCGGAGATTGGCAGGCTC
>Ga0310916_10000522_pt1 | contig 21432 bp, 17 predicted proteins | sample GREbulkMGLF176_FD_203444 | JGI IMG/M metagenome (GOLD analysis project Ga0310916, IMG submission 203444) | Lab enrichment of tropical soil microbial communities from Luquillo Experimental Forest, Puerto Rico - GRE.bulkMG.LF176 | ecosystem: Environmental > Terrestrial > Soil > Tropical forest >...
TCGAGCGCGATGTCCTGGTATCCGCGCAATTTGCAGAGGCGCTCGACCCGGAGACGCGTCGCCGGCTGGTTTCGGTCGGCCGCTACGCGTTGCGCGGCGTAACCCAGCCCCAGGAGCTCCTCACGCCCGAGCCGGATTTCGAAATCCGGCGACTGTGACTGATCCGCCGAAGCAGGTGACAATCCTTCAGTCGAAGGGATTACCCGAGACCCGCCCGACATTGGTTCGATCGTGCAGAACGGGTAATTCGCCGCCTCTCGGGCACCTCAAAACCGCTACCATGACCGACAACAAATAATTGCATCGAATATTCCCCAATGTGCAATCTGCAGCAAATCAGCAGCGGGATTCATCTTTTGGTTGCGACCTCTCCCCTCGCGCGCAAGCCTGAACGACCGCCGCTGCGGGTCGCTCGAACCAGCTTTGCGTATTCGGACCCTGGCCGCCCGGCCTCCTGTTTTTGCAGGGAATCTACAGGCATTAACTTTTTCTAATCCCACGCGCCCAGCTCTTGCCACCGTTGCGAGTCACACAATACCATTAGAATGTGGCAAAATTTGTGATGCTGTTTCTTAAAAAAATAGCGCTCGGCGGCCATCCCCAAAACCGCCCGTCCGGCAGAGCGCCAGATCCTCCGCATTCAACTCAGCCACGCTGCTGAAAGACCTGGGAACCGAGCGGCTAAAGAGGGCCCTATGCCGGACAGCCGCCCAACCAAAAACACTCTCGCGGCGATCACCGACAAGAAAGCCGTTTCCCGGTCGCTCGGCGCTTCATGGGCCGACACCGGACGAGCACCGAGCGTTTGATGTTCGCGGTGCTGGGCAGCCTACCCGATGTGGAACGCGACCTTTGTGGCCGGCCGGGGCAGACTGTCAAAATTTTTGGCGCGGGCTTTACGCCGCGGTTGGGGGCGGTTTGGCTGCGCCTCCTTTCCCTCTGCCACCGAACACTTATCGCGCGTTATTGCGCCGGTTGGCCCAGGCAGTGGCTGGGGACCCACTTGCCGTTAGCATAGTCGTCAGGAACCCAGGGCACTCCCGCCGGGCACGCGTATTGCTGAGCTGTGCTCGGCGTGCACCCCGCCATCGGGGCAATCGCTGCGACGCCATCACCATTACGCGGCGGCTCGCGTCGCGCGGCGAATGGTAGTCTCCCCACGTTATAGGCGGGTCTAGTGGAATGGTCATGGCTAACAGGTCCGCCCCCTAGCCGTGCGCGTTGTCAAAAATCACCGATAACGGATGTTATGGTAAGCCCGTCCAGCCGCCCACACGAGCGATTATCTCTGGGATTGCGACAGCGGCCTCCGCCCCGACGACTTTCGGCCGCTTCGCGCGACAGCAACAAACCTTCACCCGGTCCTCGCTGCCTGACCGTGTTCCTGATGTGGTCCGGATTACCGATGCGCTAACCGAAGCAGGGTGCCAAAAGATTTTCACCGAGCAGATGTCGGGTGCGGTTACAGACCGTCCGGCTTTGCATGACGCCCTCGGATTCGCGCACCGGCGACACGCTGATCGTCTGGAAGCTCGACCGGTTGGCGCGTTCGATGAAGCAGTTAATCGAAACCATCGAAAACCTACGGGTGAGGGGCATCGGGTTTCGCAGCCTTACCGAAGCTCTCGACACGACGACTGCGCAGGGGCGGCTGGTTTTTCACATGTTTGGCGTGCTCGCGGAATTTGAGCGCAGTCTCATCCGGGAGCGCACCCAAGCGGGTCTTGCAGCCGCTCGGCGCGCAGGCCGCACCGGAGGTCGTCCGCCAAAACTCACCGACGACGACATCGAGGCTGCCAAGGCGATGCTGGCCAAACCCGACATCGGCGTCACCCAAATCGCGCACCGCCTCGGCGTCTCATCGGCGACGCTCTACCGCTACATCCCTGCTGCTCGAACTGCGAACACGCCCGGCGTCTGAGAACGACACCGCCCCCTCTCCGCAACAGGGCCAAAGAGAGCCGCCGTTCCCTCGAACGGCTATCAGGGTAGGTAGATTTCCGACACAGCAAATGTCTTCAAACTATTGTGTTGTCTAATATATGTAAGACCCTTCGCACTTATTTCAGGATCATGACTGTAAATATCCACTACATGTCCATCATCGTCGTGTACTTTGGCTCCCTTCTCATCTGTAAATTCCTCGTGGAGAGAACCATCATTTCCGATGACGAGCGCCACGTGAGGCAGTCCCCTTTCATCCGCTGTAAATCTGGTTTCAACTTCTAAATGAAGCAGGTGAAATCTTTTGGGTACGAATACAACAGTTTCTAGCCAGTCTGTATCGAAATTCTGGACACCTTGCGTTCCCGGACTAATAGAGCCTTGGGATTGATCATTAAATTTGCCGATAGCTAATATTTCGCCCTTGGGTCTTATAGTATTCTTAATTTCTTGTGTTCCCGAGCTAGGAATTGTTTCCAACGTTTCGGGAAAATAAGTTGAACATCTCGTTACACGGTTGTTCACGTCAAGTGGATCTGCAGCAATATAGCTACAATTGACAGGTGTTTCTGTTGATATATTTGGTACATAACCAATTAACTTGAACCATGTAGCGTTGATATACAAGTCTCTATGACTGTCGTTGTGACTTTGGTATCCAACGCGTATAATGTTGAAGTCACCGGACATCCCTTCTTTTGAGAGTCTTGCGGCAATGCTATAAGAAGGTTTTTCGAACTTCGGCTTTATGGTTTCTTCATATAAAAACTTATAAGCACCGGCAGCCACAACCAAAAGTAAGATTAAAAATTTCAACCATTCTCGTATTTCGCGGAGGTCGAGTGATCGTTTATTTCCGTCCACCCGAAGGGCATGGTCTAATTCAGTTTCAAACGCCGCACTAGTTGGATCGTCCATAACTCTCTCCAAAGTGGGCGCTCGACAGCCCCTGAACGACCGGGCCAATATCATCGCCTCCGTGAAGACGACAAGCGTCCCAGACCCCTGTACCGAGCTCCTCGCGGCCGAACTGTCCTCGAAGACTTTCGTGCATTTCGCTAGAGCCAGCCGGATCAATGGGATACAGTTTGCATAAGATATGACCGAAAATCATCCTGAAAAACGGCTCATCGGCTATGCCCGGGTCAGCACCTACGGGCAGACCCTCGACAGCCAGCTTGAGCAGCTTCGCGCCGCCGGATGCGGCAGCCGGAACATCTACCGCGAGAAGGTGACCGGCGCGCGGGCCGACCGGCGGGAGCTTCTGCGGATGCTGCGCCGCCTCGCCCCCGGCGACGTGGTGACCGTGACTCGGATCGACCGGTTGGCGCGCAGCACCTTCGACCTTTTCGGCATCGTCAAGCGCATCGTGGGCGCGAAGGCGGAATTCCGGTCACTGGCGGAACCGTGGGCCGACACCGGCACCAGCACCGGGCGGTTGATGATTGCCGTATTGGGCGGCCTCGCGGACGTGGAGCGCGACCTCATCCGCACCCGTACCGCCGAAGGCCGCAACCGGGCGCAGAAGCGTGGGCAGCATATGGGGCGTCCCCCGAAATTGACGGCAGCGCAGCAGACCGAAGCCCGCCGCCGCCGAGCAGAGGGCGCGACCCTCGCCGAACTAGCCCGCAGCTACGGTGTAGGGAAAAGCACGATTTCACGACTGACCGCGTGATCGAGGAACCCCTATGGAATTCAAACAAAACACAATTGGGCAAATCCTTGATAGCGAAAACGAGGCGGTTGTGACCGCATCAGAACGATATGGAGAGTATTTTGACCACGCTCTTGCTTGCTCAACGCTTATCACCCAATTTTTAAAATCAATTGACCCTGACAGATATGTATTTGCCAGCTTTCTTTCACAAGTAAAAAAGCATCATTTCTTAGCCTTATTATCTGCTGTGCGGCTTCACAGAATTCAGTCGATGATGAATCTTCGTCAAGTGCTGGAAGCCGGAGCATGTGCAGCATTTGCGATTGCGAATCCCGATCACAAGAACTTCGTTGACACCGACGAGCACGGTATTCTCGATCCGTCACAGAAGCTTGGAAGAAAACGCTATGCGTGGCTCAAGCAACAATACGCGGCAGGGTCGGACGCTATAGAGGAGATCAAGAAACAGATTAACGTAACAGGCGCACATGCTAATCTCATCAGCGCACAGACGAATTTTTGCGTTGACTACGCGGAAGGGTGGTTTTCAGAACCGTTTTTCGATATAGAGGACGAGTATTTTGTAAAAATCGACCTTTGGCGCATTGGGAGTATCGCAATTACTCTTTTGGATTTATTCTATGGAGTAAATCAAGGGCGAAACGTTATCAAGTTTGTGGACAATTTTGTACCGATTTTCCAGCAGAGGGTCGAAAAGGATAAAGCCTTGAGGGCTGCAATGATGTCAACTGATAGGTATAAGCGGGCCATGGAAGTAGAAAACATGCGCAAGGGCGGTTGAACGCCCTCCCCTGCCTAACTCTGCAATCGCGTGATTTTTCCAGAAGCGCCCTTATGCGGCTTTTGATTTTAGGCGCCCGATGAAAATATCACCCATGTGCCAATTAGATTAGAGATGGCACCGCTCGGGGCTAACTGGCGGTGTTTGCGTGCCGGTTCGCAGGCATAGCATGCGGCCATCGAATGTCGGTGCGAGGTTAAAACTCTCTTCGGAATCGCCTTCACGGCTGGTCGGGATCTTCCGCCGCTTTCCTCTTTCGGCGGCGTAGAGCGGCGCGCGACTTCGCTCATGAATGCGTCGGGAGCGCCGGAGACGAGAAATGGGATCGTCTCGGCGATCGCGGCGAGCAACGGCTCGACCCAAAGGGTCCGCTCCTCGTCGGGGAAATTCTGCAGCACGTAAGGCTGCACGAGCTCCTTGATCCCCGGGTGGCCGACGCCGATCCGCACCCGCCAGTAATCCGGACCGAGGCAAGCATCGATCGAGCGCAGCCCGTTGTGTCCGGCATTGCCGCCGCCGCGCTTCACACGCAGCCTGCCGGGGCGCAGATCGATCTCGTCATGGATGACGATGATGTCGGACGGCGGGATCTTGAAAAACCGGGCGGCTCGGACCCGCCCCTTCGTCACGCCGATCTAGTCGGCTCAGATTTCGCGCGTACCTCTGCGAGTTTGTGACCCGGGGGCTGCTTTATGAGCAAGTCGCACGCGCGGCAGGGTGGGCGATACTGATATGTCAGCCGCCGCAATTCGGGATCGCCGCGATGTTGCTCAACCGAAACGAAATTCGCGAGGACAAGTATTTCGATCCGCTGACCGAGGCGATCCTCGAGCGCGATCAGCCGCGCACTACCGATCTCTTCTTCCGCATGACGCGGGATGGGCATTCAGTTGGCGACGCGCTGAGCGTCGTCGCTGCGGCCGAGGCGCCGTTTGTGCAGGTGCCGAGCCACATCAATGTGCGGGAGGGTCAGATCACCCTGATCAACAACGACCATACGATCCTCGGCCTGCGCGCCTCTGCCTATCTGATGCCATATTTGCCCGAGAAGTACCGGCTGCTGCCGCTGTTGCAGAGCGTCTGGTACATTCCCGCCGGGCTCGACATCTGGAACCAGTTGCTCGGCAAGTATCCGGGCCGCTATGCGACGATGAAGGGCATCAATGTGCCGCCGCCGAGCTATGGTCCGGTTGTGTGGCAGGAGGACGAGGAGCCGATCCGCGAGAAGGGCACCGTCCAAGAGCGTCTGCATGCGCATATGATTGCGACGGTCAGCGGTGACTCGCGGCGATCTTACGGCCTCTTCCTGGGTCTGGCTGAGGGCGAAGAGGTGCGTCCTCTTCTCGCCGACCAGCTACAATTCCTTGGGCTTATTGACCTGCAGGACACCGTCATTGGCCGCAAAGCGCGCAATACCGGCCACAAGGCGATACGGGCTCGCGCTGTTACCGATCTTGCCGACTTCATTGGCTGGGAGCGTTCGCACGGGGTCTATTACATGGGCGTCCCCGACATGGCGATCGGGCCGCTTTACTATTCGCTTTACGACGCCGTCTGCGTCAGGATGGCAAGCGAATTTCCGGATGGTGTGACCAATCTCAAACAGACCAACCAGACCGCGCTGACGCCCGCCGAGGTCGAGGAAATGGTCCGCCAGTTGATGGAACCCGATGCTGATACAGTCTGGAATCTGCTGACAGCGCATTTGAAGAACGGCAAGTCCATTCGGAGCCTGGGCGACGCGATCCAGATCGGGGCGGCCGAGCTGATCCTGCGCACGACGGTGCCGCGCCAATTCACCAATGGCCAGCACCCGTTCGATTACTGCAATGTCGCGAACAACTGGCTGCGCCGTAGTGACAATCCCTACCAGGCTCGGGTGCTCTATCTGATGGCCAGCTTCGTCAACGACTCGGCGCGCGAAAACAAAGCCTTCGCGTCGGCAATCGAAGGGGAGGCTGCAGGGTTCGATTTTGGCCGCCGCGCACCAGAGGTGTTACTGCGCGATCTCGACGAGGCGATCATGGCGCTCGACTTGCCGCGCGCGACGGCGCTCGCCAACGCCTACCTGCGGTCTGGCGGCGACCGCAAGGCCTACCAACAGACGGTGGCGCTCGCCGCCTGCCGCTTCCAGGACGATCCGCACAACCAGAAGATCACGATCTCGACCTTCGAGGAATACGCCCACAACTCGACGCATCTGCGCGATCGCCTGCTGCTGGCGACAGCACGGCTGCTGGCAGGCTGGACGAAGATGCCGGGCGAACGCGATTGCTATGCCCGTTTCGAGAAGGATTGGATCTACCACTGACGGTGAGGAGAAGGACCATGGCCCGCACCTACAACGTAATTGATTCCGATGGCCACATATTGGAGCCGCTCACCTTGTGGAACGACTATCTGGACCCCGGTTTTCGCGACCGGGCGCCCAAGCTCGTCATCGACAAGGACGGCAAAGAGCGGCTCCTCGTCGAAGAGCAGATCCTCGGCAGCCAGCAGGGGATGGGCGGGATCGGCGGCGTCGGCGCGCGGCAGGGCGTCGTCTCGGCCGAGACGATGAGCTACGAGGAGGGCCGTCCGGGCGGCTTCGATCCGCACAAGCGCATCCCGGACATGGATCTCGACGGCATCGACGCGGCTTTTCTGTATCCGAGCATGGGCCTCTTCGCCGGCGCCGTGCACGATCCGGCATTGGCCGCCGCTCTGTGCCGCGCCTATAACCGCTGGCTAGCGGATTACTGCAAACCTTACCCCGACCGGCTGTTCGGTATTGCGATGCTGCCGTTGCAATCGGTCGATCACGCAATCGCCGAGATGCGGTTTGCGCGCCAGGAGCTCGGCTTTCGCGGCGGCTTTATCCGCCCCAACCCGTACAACGACAGAAAGCTCCACGACCCCGCTTATGAGCCGCTGTGGAGCGCCGCCGAGGAACTCGACTTTTCGATCGGCATCCACGAGGGCGGCAACAGCGGCATGCCAACCGTTGGCATTGACCGTTTCGAGGGCCGCGGCGCGCAGCATATCATCTCGCACACGATGGAGATGATGCTGGCCTGCATGAGCATGATCTGGGGCGGGATTTGCGAGCGCCATCCGAATTTGCGGGTCGGGTTCCTCGAGTCTGGCGGCGGCTGGATCGCGCCGTGGCTCGACCGCATGGACCGCCATTTCGACGATCAGGGCTTCAACGACTCTGGTCTAAAGACGCGCCCCAGCGATCTGTTCCGGCGCAATTGCTGGATCTCGTTCGAGCCCGTCGAAGGCAGCCTCAAGGTGCTGGCCGAGTATATCGGCCCGCACAAGATCCTGTGGGCGACCGACTACCCGCATCGCGACGGGTTCTTTCCGGGCGCGCCGCAGATGATCAAGGATCGTATGGCGGGCGCCTCGCCCGAGGTCCAGCACCAGGTGCTGGCCGGCGGCGCGATGGGATTCTACGGCCTCAACTGACCGCGCCCCTCTCGCGTCGCCCTTGCAGGGGCGCGAGCACTCACAGTACCGGCGCTGCTCAGTTGCCTGAACTGGCTTCGCGGCCTATATGAGAACGTATCAGAAACATGCCTCGTGATCGGTGATGTCGTCGCTGCGTCGCTATTCCCTGCTGGTTCCCTGCCAAGGCCCGTGGCAGGGAAATGAACTTCCCTGCCATGGCCTGCGAATCAGCTTGCAAGCTATTGATTCTAATTGGCTTGTCTGCGGAAGGACGAAAATTTCCCGTTGTTTCCCTGTCGGCAGGGAAAATCGCGGCGTACTCGGACGTCCGAATTCCTCGCGGACTTCGATCAGCCGCTGGCGGTGACCGCGTCGGCGCCTTTGATGCGGGCGGCAAGCGCGGCGGCGAGAAAACGGTCGAGGTCGCCGTCGAGCACCGCGCCGGTGTTGCCGGTTTCGACGCCGGTGCGAAGATCCTTCACCATCTGATAGGGCTGCAGCACATAGGAGCGGATCTGATGGCCCCAGCCGATATCGGTCTTGGTCGCGTTCATCGCCTCGGTTTCCGCCTCGCGCTTCTGCAGTTCGGCCTCATAGAGGCGGGCGCGCAGCATCGCAAACGCATGCGCGCGGTTCTGGTGCTGCGAGCGCTCGCTCTGGCACTGCACGACAATGCCGCTCGGCATATGCGTGATGCGCACCGCGCTGTCGGTCTTGTTGACGTGCTGACCGCCGGCGCCCGATGAGCGGTAGGTATCGATGCGCAGATCCTTGTCGTTGATCTCGACCTCGATCTTGTCGTCGACGACCGGGTAGACCCACACCGAGGCGAAACTGGTGTGGCGGCGTGCGTTTGAGTCGAACGGCGATATGCGCACCAGGCGATGCACGCCGCTTTCGGTCTTCAGCCAGCCATAAGCATCGGGGCCATTGACCCTGACCGTCGCCGATTTGAGCCCGGCCTCTTCGCCGCCGCTCTCTTCGAGCCATTCGACCTTGTAGCTGTGCGCCTCCGCCCAGCGGACATACATTCTGAGCAGCATCTCCGCCCAATCTTGGGCTTCCGTGCCGCCAGCGCCGGCATGCACTTCGAGATAGCAGTCGTTGGCGTCGGCCTCGCCGGAAAGCAGGCTGTCGAGCTCACGCCGGGCGGCTTCAGTGCGCAGCTTATCGAGCGCCGCTTCGGCGTCGGCGACGATCGCGTCATCACCCTCGGCCTCGCCAAGCTCGATCAGCTCGAGCGTATCGGCGACCTCGCGCTCGATCCGCCGATAGCCGCCGATCGCCTCGTCAAGCCGGGTGCGCTCGCGCAGCAGTTTCTGAGCCGCGGCGGGATCATCCCACAGGCGAGGGTTCTCGGCCTGCGCGTTCAGCTCGGCCAAGCGGCGGGTTGCGGTCTCCCAGTCAAAGATGCCTCCTCAGCAGCGCCAACGACTTGCTGATGTCGTCGGCTGCCGCCTGAATCTCGGCGCGCATGGTTCACTCCGTTTGGTGGCCTCGGCCTTAACCTAATATAAGCCGCCCGTGCCGCTTGCCGGAGCTCCCCGCACCGGCGCGGGCAGCGGCATGATCGCACCACCGTCCTCCGCGCCGCCGGTCGAGGCGAGCGGGGTCTCGTCCTCATCGGGCTCGCGCCGCGGACCGACATGACGGTTCTGACCGGGCTCTGTGCCGGGTTTGTAGGCTTCGTAGATGGCCGGCTCGCCCGCGCCGACCGGCAGCCCCGTCGCCGCGCTGACGCGATAGATCCGCATCCCGGGCGGCGTGCGGAACTCGGTTGCCGGCGCGTCCTTTAGCGCGGCGATCATGAAGTCGCGGAAAATGGGAGCTGCGACGTGCCCGCCGGTCTCGTCATCGCCGAGGCTATCGGGGTCATCGAAGCCAACATAAACCCCGGCGACCAAGTCGGGGGTGAACCCGATGAACCAAGCATCGCGCCAATCGTTAGTGGTGCCCGTCTTGCCCGCAATCGGCTTGCCGACCGCCTTAACGGCTATGCCGGTGCCGCGCTGAACCACGCCCTCGAGCATCGTCACGATCTGGTAGGCCGAGCCGGGATCGGCCACCTGTTCCCGTGTGTCCGGGATGACCGGCACCTGTTGATGCCGCCAGTCGATGTCCTCGCAGCCTGAACATGGCCGCTTATCGGCACGGAAGATCGTCGCGCCGTTGCGGTCCTGGATGCGGTCGATAAAGGTTGGGGTAATGCGCTTGCCGCCATTGACCAGCATCGCATAGGCGGCGGTCATGCGAAGCGGCGTTGTCTCGCCGGCGCCAATCACCATCGAGTACTCGCGCGGCATGTGATCCATGATGCCGAAGGCCTCGACCGTCTCGGCAATCGGCTCGAGGCCGATCAGCGTGGCCGCCCGCACCGTCATCGTATCGATCGACTTTTCGATGGCAATGCGCAGCGGCGTCGGTCCGCGATACTTCACCACCTGGCCTTCCTTCGTGTAATTGCGCGGGGTCCATATCGGCAACCCCGGGCCCTGCGGAAGCGATATCGGCGAATCGTCGATCAGCGTCGACGGCGTAAAGCCGTGGTCGAGCGCGGTGAGGAAGACGAACGGCTTGATCGACGAGCCGGGCTGCCGTTTCGCCTGAGTTGCCCGGTCGAACTGACTCGTCCCAAAGCTGAACCCGCCGGTAATCGCAAGCACCCGGCCGGTATGTGGATCCATCGCTACGAGCGCGCCAGAGACCTCCGGCACCTGGCACAGCGTGTAGGCAGCACCCGTCTTGGCAGGGGCGGCCTCGCTTTTCGAAGAGGGTGCACCTAGCGGGTCGACCATGACCACATCCCCCGGCTTGACGACATCGGCAGCGCCACGAGGGGCGGGACCGAACCGGCCGTCCGCGTGTCGCGGTCTTGCCCAGCGCATCTCGGAAAACGCGATGCGCCCGCTGGCACCATTAGCAAAGCCGATCGCGGCGCCGTCTGGATCGCTGCGGGTGACCATCGCGAGCCGCCATCCGACATCGGTGGCGACCGCCGGCACCGGCACGGCGGCGAGATGTGCCGCCCAATCGCCCTTCGGGTCGATACGCGCGATCGCGCCTCGCCACCCGCCATGCCCACGCTCGTACGCGATCAATCCGTCGCGCAAGGCCTTGTCAGCAGCCGCCTGCAAGGGCGCATCGAGGCTGGTACGAACCGACAACCCGGCGCCGTAGAGGACTTTCTCGCCGTAACGGGCGAGCAGTTCGCGCCTGACCTCCTCGGCGAAGTATGGCGCTCTGGCCTGCTCGGCCGCCTCACGATGATGCAGTTCGAGCGGCTCTGCTTTGGCTTGCGCCGCCTGTTCCTCGGCTGTGCCCCCGTCCTCGACCATGCGATCGAGGACCCAGTCACGCCGGGCTTGTGCGGCCTGCGGGTACCGCGCCGGGCTGTAACGGTTGGGGGCCTTTGGCAATCCGGCGAGAAAAGCGGCCTCGCCGAGCGTCAGCTCGTCGAGCGACTTGTCGAAATAAGTGAGCGCTGCAGCGGCCACGCCGTACGCCCCGGAACCGAGATAGATCTCGTTGAGGTAGAGCTCGAGAATACGGTCCTTCGGAAGCGCCGCTTCGATACGCGTGGCGAGCAGGATCTCTTTGATCTTACGTTCGATCGAGATCTCATTCGACAGCAACATGTTCTTGGCGACCTGCTGCGTGATCGTCGAGGCCCCGACCGGACGCCGGTTGGAACGGAATCGGCTCAAATCAGTCATCGCGGCACGCAAGATCGAAACGGGATCGATCCCGTGATGGTTGTAAAAGTTTTTGTCTTCGGCAGAAAGAAAGGCCTTGATGACAGGTTTTGGGATCGCCTGTATCGGGACGAAGATTCTTCGCTCGGTCGCGTATTCAGCGAGAAGCCGACCATCCCCCGCATGAACTCGCGTCATGATCGGCGGCTGATAATGCGCGAGCTGCTGGTAATCCGGTAGGTCACGCCCAAAATACCACAGGGTGATCCCGACGAATCCGCAGCCTGCGATTACGAGCATGACCGCGCAGACAAACAGAAACCGAAAAATCTTAACCATTTTACGACGGTCTGCGACTATTCCCCTGCCCGCGACGGCGAGACCACCGTCCAGTCGGGGGCCCGAGCGGCGATGCTCTCATATGCGCTATCCGTGAGCCCATTCCAAGCATGTTTTGCCTCGCAGCGTTGTGGTTCGCCGTGCGCGGCCGCCGCACGACCGCGGCAGCGACGGGACGAAATCGTTGTAGCAGGCCGGTTTACTCGATACATTAGGATCGCGAAAAGCAGCCGTTCGCCGACCGGGCGCCGCGCCCGGTGGGGCAATGCGACGCAAGCGCGCAGAACTGGCGCCAATTTGGTTGCCGCGCAGCGCCGCGGCCCCGGGCGGTCGGATCGTAGAAACCCGAAGCCGATCAAGGCTCTCCTGGCGAGACCTGCGATGCGTAATATGTCCCCATTGCCCGGTGCAACAGCCTCAGGGGCCGACGGCTTCCTTGCAGATAGGGCCGCGACGCCAGCTGATCTGAATTCGGCGGCGCGCCCCGGAGTTATGCCCGAATGGCAAAGCGCATGCTTATCGATGCCGCTCACCCGGAAGAGACGCGGGTGGTTGTGCTTAGTGGCAACCGTCTTGAAGAGTTCGATTTCGAATCCTCGACCAAGAAACAGGTAAAGGGGAACATCTATTTAGCAAAGGTAACGCGCGTCGAGCCCTCGCTACAGGCCGCATTCGTCGATTACGGCAATCATCGGCACGGTTTCCTCGCTTCTAGCGAGATACATCCGGATTATTACAAGATCCCGGTTGGCGACCGGGAAGCGGTTGAGATCGAGCCGCTTCTGGCGGAAGCCGAAGTCCAGGAAATTCCGCCGACCGCCGTCGAAGTCGATACGACATCGCTCGAGGCTGCGCTGCCAGACCCGGTTCCGGTCCCGGCCGCGATGGAAGGCAGCGACGGGGAAACCCCGGAGTCCGCAGAGCCGGATGTCCTCGATATCGCGGACCCGATACAGCCTCACGGGGAAGCGCATGGATTGGACGACGCGCCGGTCGGAGAACTGCACCCTGACGGCAGTCCGGCGCTCGTGGAGCTGCCATGGGAGAAGGTGGCCAGGATCCGGGAGATCGTCTCCGAATCCTTCGAGGCAATGCCGGGGCGCGCCGAAGATGTCCCCTCGATATCAGCTGTGTCGGTCACGCCAGACGACTCGATCGCCTCGACGGAAGAATTTCCTCGCGCAACACCCGAGGCGGATGGCGACGCCGGTTCGGAGGGGATGGCTGCCGATGGGCTCGCCGAGGGCGAGGCTGAGGGCGTCGAGACGGTCGAAACTCTGGGTGGCGATGAACTCGAGGAAGCCGAGCACCAACGCTCGCGCACGTTCCGGCACTACAAGATCCAGGAGGTGATCAAGCGGCGCCAAATCATGCTCGTCCAAGTCACCAAGGAGGAGCGCGGCAACAAAGGCGCGGCGTTGACCACTTATTTATCACTGGCCGGGCGCTACTGCGTGCTGATGCCCAACACCGCGCGTGGCGGCGGCGTATCGCGCAAGATCACCAACATGAGCGATCGCCGCCGATTGAAAGACATTCTCGAGGATCTGGACATTCCCGAGGGTATGGGGGTGATCGTGCGCACCGCCGGCGCCGAACGCTCAAAGGCGGAGATCAAGCGCGATTACGAATACTTGCTGCGCCTGTGGAACGAAATCCGCGACTTGACACTGCGCTCGACGGCGCCGGCCTTGATTTACGAAGAAGGCGACCTGATCAAACGATCCATCCGCGACCTCTACACTCGCGACATCGACGAGGTCCTCGTCGAAGGCGAAGAAGGCTACCGGACGGCAAAGGCGTTCATGAAAATGCTGATGCCGAGCCATGCCAAGCGGGTGCAGCCCTATCGCGACAGTCAGATCGGCCTGTTTCACCGCTTCCAAGTCGAAAGCCAGATCGACGCGATCCACTCGCCGATCGTACAGCTGCACTCAGGCGGCTATGTCGTCATTAATCAGGCCGAGGCTTTGGTCGCGATAGATGTCAATTCAGGACGCGCCACGCGCGAACGCAATATCGAGGAAACGGCTGTCCGCACCAACCTCGAAGCGGCCGAGGAGATCGCCCGACAGCTGCGGTTGCGCGATCTCGCCGGCCTTATCGTCATCGACTTCATCGACATGGAGGAACACCGCAACCAGATCGCTGTCGAACGGCGGCTCAAAGAGGCACTGAAAAACGACCGCGCCCGGATCCAAGTGGGGCGAATCAGCGCCTTCGGATTGCTTGAGATGTCGCGCCAGCGGTTGCGCCCGTCGCTGGTGGAGACCTCGACCCAACCTTGCCCGCATTGTGGCGGCACCGGGTTCGTTCGCTCGACCGAATCGACAGCGCTCTATGTCTTGCGCTCGATCGAGGAGGAGGGGATGCGGCGGCGCTCGGCCAAGGTTTGTGTTCATGTTCCGACGATGGTGGCGCTCTACATCCTCAACCAGAAGCGCGACTCGCTCGTGCAGTTGGAAGCGAGGTATGGAATTCGCGTTTCAGTAGCGCAAGACGACGCACTGGTCCCGCCGGCTTTTAGGCTGGAAAGGCTGCGCAGCTATGCGCCGACGGAGACGGGCGTGTCGCCAGCAGCTCCCCTGACCCAGGCGCCGGCCCCGGAGGAGGAAGAGGAAGAGATCGAGGAGGCTGCGGAAATCTCGGCCACCGAGCAAGAGGAGGATATTGAACGCAGCCGTAGCCGCCGCCGGCGGCGGCGCCGGCGGCGCCACGAGGAAGAGGTCGCACCGCCTCTGCCAGGCTCCGCGGCGGAGGCAGTGCAACCGGCGGAGGACCAAATCGAGCTCGTCGCCGAGGATGGTCGAGCCGATGACGCCGAAGCAGAGGGCGATGAGGAGGGCGACGCCGAGCGACGCCGGCGGCGGCGTGGCCGGCGCGGTGGGCGACGCCGCGGCCGGCGCGACGGGGGGGTCGAGCCCGGCCTCGAGGGCCCGCGCCCGGCCTCCGATACCGTCGAAATTCTGCCGACGCGCTCAGTCGAGGAAGCCAAGCCGACGCTGGTAGAATCGCGCACCACTTGGCTCGTCGAAACCGCTGCCGTTGCGAACGAAGGAGCAGGCTCGCCTGCCCTCGCAGGGGAAGCGAGCGAAAGTGCCGCGTCTCAAAGGCCGCAACTCGCGCCGGAGGAGGTGCCAGCGAGTGGGGGAAGGGATGAGCGGCCTGCGACGCCGCCCACCGCGGAAGTCGAGCAGGGGGTGCCCTATGCCAGCGAGGTAGAGCGGGAATTGGAGACGGCACCGTCCGCGGCGGAACAGGAGCAGCAACCGCTGCATCCGGTGCAGACCGTTACCGAAAAACCCGCGAATCCGCGCCGCGGTTGGTGGCAGCGGCTGATCCAGCCGTAGAAGCCCCGATGCCTCCTGTCCCCACTCGCGGGAACAAGGGTCGAGGTGAGGGCTCTTTTCGCCGATGCCAGGATAAGCAAATTGCGCCGCTTGCCCTGCCTTCGCCGCATTTCTATCCTTGAGTGTGTAGCGGCCGCGGCCGGTCGTCATAAGGCAGGTTCGGTGACCCTTCGCTCTCTAATTCGAACCACGGCAGTCGCCCTCGCGGCGTCGCTCGCCCTAGTTCCGCTAGGTGCCGAGGCCGAGAATATGATCCGGGACACCGAGATCGAAGCCGATATCCGGACGATGCTCACACCGATTTGGCGGGCCGCCGGGCTCGAGCCGAGCGCATTGCACGTCTATTTGATCGAAGACAACCAGATCAATTCATTCGTCGCCGGCGGCCAGAACGAATTCATCAATACTGGCCTCATCATGCGCGCAGTAACGCCCAACCAACTAATCGGAGTGCTCGCGCACGAGACCGGTCACATCGCCGGCGGACATTTGACGCGCTTTCAGCAGGCGGCGCGGAACGCCAGCATCGAAGGGATCATCGCGATGGTGCTCGGCGCCGCCGCGTCGATAGCCGGCCGGGGCAGTGGCGGCGGGGCGGCCATGTTGCCCGCGGAAGGCGTCGCGGAACGCGCCTTCATGCAATATTCGGTGACACAGGAAGCTTCGGCCGATCATGCGGCGATGACCTTTCTCGATACCAGTGGCCAGTCGGCGAAGGGGCTCCTTCAGTTCTTCCAGATCCTTCAGGGGGAGGAGATGCTGGCAGGCATCCGCGAGGATCCCTATTTGCGCACGCACCCCTTGACCTCCGAGCGCATCGATTACGTGCGCAACCACGTCGAGCATTCTCGCTACTCGAATGCGCCCGACACGCCGGCCAATATCGAGATGTTCAAGCGGATCAAAGTGAAGCTCGGCGCTTTCATATCGCCGCCCTCATCGACGCTGGCGGCGTATCCGGAGAAGGACCAATCCGTTCTCGCGCGCTATGCAAGGGCAATCGCCTATTACCGCGTTCCCAAGTTAGACAAAGCGCTGCCGATCATCGACGGATTGATCCACGACTTGCCACAGGATCCCTATTTTCGAGAGCTCAAGGGGCAGATGCTGTTCGAGAATGGGCGCATCGCCGATGCTGTGCAGCCTTATGAGGACGCGGTTCGCCTCGCTCCCGCCGCGCCGTTGCTGCGCATCTCACTCGCGCAGGTCTATATCGAATCAAACGATCCGAAGATGAACAAGCGCGCGATCGCCTATCTCAACGACGCCATGCGCAGCGAGGACAAGGAGACCACCGGGTGGCACCTGCTCGCGACCGCTTACGGCCGCGACAACCAGATCGGCATGGCCGCCCTGGCGCTGGCCAAGGAAGGCCTTGCCGCAGGAAAAAAGAAGGACGCTCTGCAGCAGGCTCTGCGGGCCAAAGCATTGTTGCCGAAGAACTCCGCCGGCTACCTCCAGGCCGAAAACATCCATCGCGAGGCCGAGCACATCGACGATTCGTCAAGCGGTCTCGCGAACATCCATTGAGCGCAAGCCGACCCCGACCCGACCCTTTGTTATGGGAGCATTTTTGTGATGCCGTACCGCATGCCACTTGCAGCCTTGGCCGTGGCCTGCGGGCTGACCGCCGCTTTGCACGCTCAAGCTATAAGGGCCGCCGAAATTCCATCAGAGCAGCGCCAAGCCATCGAGGGCATCATTCACGACTATCTGCTCAACAACCCCGACGTGTTGATCGAGGCGTTGCGCAGTGCCGAAGACAAGGTGAACCGCGAGGCCGATGCCAAGGCGACGAAAGTTCTGAGCGATCGCGCAGGCGAGGTTTTCGATAATCCCGCAACACCCGTGGGCGGTAATCCGAAGGGCGATGTTACGATCGTCGAGTTCTTCGACTACCGCTGTCCATACTGCAAGCAGGTTCTGCCCTCATTGCAGGCTTTGCTGAAGGAAGACCATGAGCTGCGCTTCGTCTATAAGGAGTTTCCCGTGCTGGGACCCGCATCAGTCACTGCGGCTCATGCCGCGCTTGCCGCCCAGCGGCAAGGCAAATACGAAGCGTTCCACACGGCAATGATGGCGGCAAAGGGTCAGATCACCGAAGACACGATTTACAAGGTCGCGGGCTCGGTAGGGCTCGATGTCGACCAGCTCAAGCAGGACATGGCGGCCCCGGAAATCGAGCGGGAGCTGAAAGCAAATCTGGCCCTCGCCGAAGCGCTCAACATCCGTGGGACTCCCGGCTTCATCATCGGCAAGAAAATTGTTCCCGGGGCCCTCGACCTCGACGCCCTGAAGGACATGATCGCGGAAGCACGCAAGGGGTGATACGCGGGCTAGTCAGGCCTCGTAATCGGGCTGGTTGTTCGGATGCGCGGCAATGAAGGGGTCGAGCCGCATGCAGTTCTCGAAGATCCGCACGAGGGTCGGGTAGGACTTCAGATCGAGCCGGTAACGCTCGGCATTGACGACTTGCGGGACGAGAGTGACATCAGCGAGGCTGGGCGAGTCGCCATGGCAGAAAGCCCCAGTTCGGGCGTCGCTTGCGAGCAGGGATTCAACCGCCTCGAAGCCCATGGCGATCCAATGATTGTACCACTTGGCGATCGCCGTCTCCTCGTGGCTGAGGTCGTGGGTTAAGTAGCGCAGCACGCGCAGATTGTTGATCGGGTGAATATCGCAGGCGACGATCTCGGCGAGGGCGCGAACCCGCGCCCGATCCGCCGGGTCCTTGGGTAGCAGCGGCGGATCGGGGTGGACCTCGTCGAGATATTCGATGATCGCCAATGACTGGATCAGCTTCAGCCCGCTGTCCTGCAGAGCCGGCACCAGGCCCTGGGGATTGACGGCGCGATAATCGGGTTTGCTCTGATCGTTCCGCCGCAGATGGACCGCGACCGTCTCGTAGGCGATCTGTTTGAGATTGAGAGCGATGCGAACGCGGAACGCGGCCGAGGACCGAAAAAAGCTGTAGAGCTTCATTTGCCGCGATCAATAAACGATGACGGTGCGGATCGATTGACCGGCATGCATCAGATCGAACCCCCTGTTGATGTCGTCGAGCGGGAGTTTGTGCGTGATCAAATCGTCGATATTGATCTTTCGTTCCATGTACCAGTCGACAATCTTCGGCACGTCGGTCCGGCCCCTGGCGCCGCCGAAGGCGGTTCCTTTCCACACGCGGCCGGTGACCAGCTGGAACGGCCGCGTCGAGATTTCCTGACCTGCCCCGGCGACGCCGATGATGACACTGACGCCCCAGCCGCGGTGGCAACATTCGAGCGCCTGGCGCATGACGTTGACATTGCCGATGCATTCAAAGCTGTAATCGGCGCCGCCTTTGGTGAGGTTGACGAGATGGGGGACGAGGTCGCCCTCGACTTCCTTTGGGTTGACGAAATGGGTCATCCCGAATTTCTCGGCCATCGCGCGTCGGCCGGGGTTGATGTCGACGCCGACGATCATATTGGCGCCGACCATCCGACACCCCTGAATCACGTTGAGTCCAATCCCGCCGAGACCGAAGACAACGACATTGGCGCCGGATTCGACCTTGGCGGTGTTGATGACCGCACCGATCCCAGTCGTCACCCCGCAACCGATGTAGCAGACCTTGTCGAACGGCGCGTCCTCGCGGATCTTCGCGACCGCAATTTCGGGCAGCACGGTGAAGTTCGAGAACGTCGAGGTCCCCATGTAATGGTGGATCTTGTTCCTGCCGAGCGAGAAGCGGCTTGTGCCGTCCGGCATGACCCCTTGCCCCTGCGTCGCACGGATCGCCACGCAGAGATTGGTTTTGCGGGACAGGCAGTATTCGCATTGCCTGCATTCGGGGGTGTAGAGCGGAATGACGTGGTCGCCCTTGGCGACGCTCGTCACGCCGCGTCCGACATCGACGACGATGCCGGCGCCTTCGTGGCCGAGGATCGCCGGAAACAGGCCCTCCGGATCCGCCCCGGAGAGCGTGAATTCGTCGGTGTGGCAGATCCCGGTCGCCTTGATCTCGACAAGAACCTCGCCGTCCTTGGGACCGTCGAGCTGAACCTTCTCGAGTCTCAGCGGCTCTCCGGCTTTGAACGCGACAGCAGCGCGAGTCTCCACAAGCGCCTCCCTAAACTGCGTTGACGCGGGCAGAAATTATGGCAAAGACGCTTATCGCATTCGAGCCCCGCCGGCGACAAGAGGCGGGGAGAGTCCTGGGCGACAGTTTCGCGAGAGAATCCTTGTTTGTAGCGGACACCCAATGAGAATAATGCCGGTTATCGACCGTGAAACTGCTTGGGGGGAATAATGCGGCTTGCGATCTCGCTTCTGGGCTTCGGCATCATCCTGTCCGTCACTGCGATCCGACCGGTCGCGGCGGCCGATGTCGAGGCCGGTAAGGCGGATTTCAAAAAATGTGCGCTCTGCCATACCGCCGAACCCGGCAAGAACAAAATCGGGCCGAGTCTATTCGGCGTCGTTGGACGTAAATCTGCCAGCCTCGACAACTTTAATTACTCCGAGTCGATGAAGAAATTCGACCAAACCTGGGATGCCGAAACCCTCGATAAGTACCTGACTGATCCACGTGCTGTAGTACCGAACACAAAAATGATTTTTCCGGGTATAAAGGATGAGAAGGAGCGGCAAGATGTCATCGCCTATCTCGAAACGCTGAAATGATCACGGTCGGTCCCGTAGCCCGTCCCCGACATCCCTCCTGCGAAAACGCCGCACTCTCCCACCCCGTCAAGCCCCCGTGGAAACCGAAGATTCAGCATGAGGATCTCAGCTGATCGCAGCAGCGCCATCAGGGTATTAAACCATTGTTGCAGGTGCGCCGATCGGCAGCTAAAGTCCGGCGAGCTTTGCGGCTCTCGTCATCAACCGTCAGGGGAACCATGAAGTGATGGCATATCATCTGAAACGCGGCGTCGCGCTGTTGCCACTCATGGCATCAGTCCTCCTCTCAGCGTGCGTCTCCCAGAGCGCATATGACCAGCTCCAGGCGCAAAATCAGCAGCTTCAACAGCAGAACTCGGCGTTGTCGGCGCAGGTTGCTGCCGATAAGGCCCAGATCTGTCGGCTGGCAGGAGCGATCAAGTACACTGTCAACAGCGACCTGCTATTCCCGTCGGGCGGCTGGCAGATGAGCGATCGCGGAAAGCAGATCATCTCTACTATGGCGGCGAAGTTGGCGCCTACGCAGCAGAACAAGATCCTGGTGGCCGGCTACACCGACAATAAACCGGTCGGTCCGGCGCTGGCGCGGCAGGGCATCACCTCAAATCAGGACCTGTCGCAGAAACGTGCCGAAAACGTGATGGAATTTCTGATCTCGCAGGGTGTGAAGCCCGACCTCATAACGGCGAAGGGATTTGGCGACGCGGATGCGGTCGCTTCGAACGACACGGCACAGGGCCGCGCGCAGAACCGTCGCGTCGAATTGTCGGTCCCCGCTTCCGGCTGTCCGCCTCAGAGCTGACGGCGTAAGTCCGCCGAGACAAGGCCGCGGCCGGGCATCGCCTCTTTCCGGTTGCGCGAGATAAAATTCGGGCTGCCACGTCGCGAGGCGACTGCAGGGTTTCGCTGACCTCGGCACGCGCCCTTGCGCGATGGAAGCCGGCGGCCGATCTCGCCCGCGCCGTCGCGTTGCGCGCCGGGTTCCGTTGGCAAGACGCCGGAGGTCTAGCTAAAGTTCTCAACAATGTAGCTGTAGAGCCGATTTGCCCTGCCGACTGGGGATAGCAGGGGGAAATGGGCGAGCGCCATCTGGCATGAAAAAGCCGGGGAAGAGCAGCCGGCAGACCGCCGGGCTAAAGACCCCCCGATATTCCCTGCTAGCTGGGAAAATACAGGGAATTGTGGCAGGTGAGGGCACCCGAGGCCCGGCAAATGCGCCCAATACCGCAGCAATTTCCGCGCAGTACTCGGAAAATTCCCTACGCGTTCCGAACAAGGAATTCTTTGCCGTTTTACAGGGAATAAGATCGGTCCATGAGGGAATTTCCTACTGATCACGGAAATTGCGAACTCGGGGCGATTGGGGACTTTGTCGGACCAGTTCCCTCGCCCTTCTCCTTTACCTTGACCGAATCGATGAGGCGGTGAACGGTAAATGGCTCGAAAACTCTCGCGATGCTCTCCGGTCCGCCTGTGATCTATGGGTGCGCTATCTACAATTTTAAAATTTCTATAGCTGCTATACGTTTTCGTTCGTACTCTCGCCGGCAA